>Ga0070682_100001544_pt1 | contig 12916 bp, 11 predicted proteins | sample KBSC63LmetaG_FD_64668 | JGI IMG/M metagenome (GOLD analysis project Ga0070682, IMG submission 64668) | Corn rhizosphere microbial communities from Kellogg Biological Station, Michigan, USA - KBS C6-3L metaG | ecosystem: Host-associated > Plants > Roots > Rhizosphere | place: USA: Michigan... | reverse complement strand
TGGGCTCCCCACAAGAACGGCTCACCGCAATCCACGTCGCCGGCACGAACGGCAAGGGAAGCGTCGTGGCGACGGCAGAGGCCCTCCTGCGAGCGACAGGGCACAGCGTCGGCAGGTACACCTCTCCGCACCTCATAGACTTTCGTGAGCGTATCACGGTCGACGGCGTGCCGATAACCGAGAGAGCCGTCCTCGCGTTCCTCGAGAAGTGGATTCCCATCGCAGAGGAAATGGGCGCGACCTTCTTCGAGCTCACGACTGCGCTGGCGTTCGAGTGGTTTGCTTCGCAGAAGGTCGACGTGGCGGTGATCGAAACCGGATTGGGCGGACGCCTCGACTCGACGAACGTGCTGATTCCGCGAGTGGCAACGGTCACGTCGATCGGGCTCGACCACGTCGATCTCCTCGGGAATACGCTGGAGGCCATTGCTCGCGAGAAGGGAGGAATCTTCAAGCGCGACGTGCCGGCCGTGATCGGCGAGGCAGACCCATCGATCGCAGAGGTATTGGAGAGATGCGCAAAGGAGGCGGGAGCCCAGCCTCTGACCATCATCGACGACAGCTTCCGGTTGAGCGGAATCGAAGTTTCTTCGAGCGGGACGTCATTCACACTCGTGCACGGGGCTGATCGCGAGCGCCTCACGACCCCGCTGATTGGAACGTATCAGGCCCGAAATACCGCCACCGCTATGGCGACCGTGAGCGCCCTCGGCGACCGATATATGCCTGCAGCGAAGAAGATCAATAGCGCTCTATCCAGAGTTTTTCTCCCCGGCCGCTTTCAGCGCTCGGGGAAATTCATCTTCGACGTCGGCCACAATCCGGACGGCGCACGGACGGTGGCGCAGTCCCTTCGCGCCCTGAAGCCGCCCGGTCCTCGGACGGCGGTGGTCGCGGTCCTCGCCGACAAGGACTGGCGAGGAATTCTTCGCGCGCTTGCGCCCGGGGTAGATCGGTTCATGCTGACCAATGCTCCTTCCGCGCCCGCCGAGCGAAGGTGGGACCCGCGCGAAGCGCTGGTGTTCGCGAAATCCGAGTCTCTTCAGGCGGAGCTGGAGCCGGACCTCGACGCCGCGCTCAATCGCGCTGAGAACAACAGCGGAACGGTGGTCGTCACTGGCTCATTTCATACTGTGGGCGACGCGATGTCGCGCTTGCAGGTGTCTCCATTCGCCGCGTAGCTTTCCTCCATGTCACAGGGAGCGTTACCAGGATTTCGCGATTTTTACCCAGAGCAGCTCGCCACCCGCAACTACCTGATGTCCGTCTGGCGTGACGTCGCGCGGAGATACGGGTTCGTCGAGTACGATGGGCCGCCGCTGGAGCCGCTCGAGCTTTATACCAAGAAGAGCGGAGACGAGATCGTCGGACAGCTCTATGCCTTTACCGACAAGGGGGGCCGAGAGGTTGCCCTCCGTCCGGAAATGACGCCGACGCTGGCGCGAATGGTGGCCGCCAAGGCCAACGCCATGCGCAAACCAATTCGCTGGTTCTCTGTGCCCCAGCTTTTTCGTTACGAGCGCCAGCAAAAGGGGCGGCTTCGAGAGCACTTCCAGCTCAACGTCGACATCATCGGAGAGGGATCGGTCGCAGCCGACGCGGAGCTGCTGGCGGTCGCGATCGACGTCATGCGAGGGGTGGGACTCTCGTCCGAGGATGTGCGCGCGAGGGTGTCTGATCGCCGGCTGCTCACGGCCGCGCTTTCCAGCCTCGGCGTAGAAAAGTCCGAGCTTCCCGCCGTCTTCGCCGCAGTCGACAAAACGGGACGAGAGCCGCGCGATGTCACACTGGAGAAAGTCGAGAAAGCGGTGGCGAACGCCGGGGCCCGGAAAGGAATTGCCCGCCTGCTCGATCACTCCAGGGATCTCGACGCCATCGCCCGCGACTTCCTCAAGGCACCGGAGGTGGCCGAAGAGGTCGCGCGCATGAACGAGTATCTGTCATTTCTCAAGGCGCTCGGCGTCGGCGACTGGATCGAATTCGACCTCTCAATCGTGCGCGGACTCGCTTACTATACGGGGAAGGTGTTCGAGCTATTCGACGCAAAGGGAGAGTTCCGCGCCATTTGCGGTGGCGGCAGATACGACGAGCTGCTGTCGACGATCGGCGGAGTGGATCTGCCCGCGCTTGGTTTTGGAATGGGTGACGTAGTGCTGACGGAAATACTGAAGGCCCGCGATCTTCTTCCCGCTCCGGAGCTGGCGACCGAGTACTGGGTCGCGTCCGACGACGAATCGATGCTGCCGGAGGTGATGACGGTTGCCGGACGGCTTCGCGCCAAAGCGCGCAGCGTCGAGTACGCGCTCAAGTCCCAGACGCTCGCGAGGCAGCTCAAAACGGCGTCGAGTGCAGGCGTCAGAAACGTGGTGTTGCTTCGGCGCCCCGATTATGAAAACGGAAAAATCACTGTCAAAACGCTCGCCGATGGCTCCGAGCGCAGCGTAGCCCTCGATGCATTTCTCGACTCACTGTAATCACGCCAATGGCCGACGATAAGAAGCTCACGACGCGGGCCGCTGATTTCAGCGCCTGGTACAACGAAGTCGTTTTGAAATCCGAGCTCGCCGACTACTCGCCCGTGCGCGGCTGCATGGTCATCAGGCCGCGCGGGTACGGGATCTGGGAACGGATGCAGCAACAGCTGGACACGATGTTCAAGGACACCGGTCACGAGAACGCCTACTTCCCGCTCCTGATCCCGGAGAGCTTTCTCCATCGGGAAGCGCAGCACGTCGAGGGGTTTGCGCCGGAGCTTGCCGTGGTCACGCACGGCGGTGGCAAGAAGCTCGAGGAGCCGCTCGTCATCCGGCCGACGTCCGAGACGATCATCTACGCGATGTACGCCAAGTGGGTGCAGAGCTACAGAGATCTTCCGATTCTCATCAATCAGTGGGCGAACGTAATCCGGTGGGAGATGCGCACACGCCTCTTCCTACGCACTCTCGAGTTCCTCTGGCAGGAGGGTCACACCGCGCACGCGACGCACGACGAGGCTGAGGAAGAGACGAGGAAGATGCTCGGCGTCTACCGCGATTTCATGGAAGGATGGATGGCGATGCCTGTTGTAACCGGCATCAAGACCGAATCCGAGAAATTCGCGGGCGCGCTTCGCACGTACTCGTGCGAGGGGATGATGCAGGACAACAAGGCGCTTCAGGCGGGAACCTCGCACAACCTCGGGCAGAACTTCTCGAAGGTGTTCGATCTCAAGTTCCAGACGGAGGATGGCGGAATCGAATTCGCATGGAACACGAGCTGGGGCGTTTCGACGAGAATGGTGGGCGGTCTGGTCATGACGCATGGCGACGACAAGGGACTCAAGGTTCCACCGCTGCTTGCGCCGATCGAGATCGTGATTGTTCCGATCTGGAAGACGGACGAGGACAAGGGCCGCGTTCGCGCTGCTGCCCACCTGGTGAAGGAGAGTCTGCTCGCCTGGGAGCGGCGAGTTCCGGGCCGGCTGCGCGTGCACGTCGACGATCGCGAGGGAATCAAGCCGGGCGCGAAGTACTATGAGTGGGAGCTGCGCGGGGTTCCGCTCCGCATGGAGCTCGGGCCCCGAGACATCGACCAGAACCAGGCCGTTCTCGTGCGGCGTGACACGGGCGAAAAGCGCTCGGTGTCGCTCGGGTCTGTTGGCGAAGACGCCGCCGACCTTCTGCACCAGATCCAGGAGACGATGCTGATCGATGCGCGCGAGCGCAGGGAGCACAACAGCATCCGCGGCGGCATTACCTACGACCGGTTCCGCCAAGTGATGGAGGGCGACGGCGCGTTCGTTTATGCGGGCTGGTGTGGCGATCCGAAGTGCGAGGCAGAGATCAAGGAGGAAACCAAGGCGACCATACGCGTTCTGCCGGACGAAGAGTTCCGCTCAGCGGACCCGCCGAAGACCTGCCTCAAGTGCGGACGCGATTCCACCGCCGAGGCGCTGTGGGCAAAAGCGTACTAACGTCCCGCGATGCGCCGCCGAGCGCGGCGGAGTCAGTGAGCAGCGATTGGGAAGCGTTTCCACGCGACCGCGACGGATTGAGGTGCGAGGGCGTTTCGCTATCGCTGATCGCGCGCGAGGCGGGAACGCCTGCCTTTGTCTATAGCGCCGGAGCGATTCGCCAGCAGTACGCCAAGCTCCGCGATGCGTTGAAGGGCACCGACGCCCGGCTGCACTACAGCGTCAAGGCAAACTCGAGCATCGCCATTCTTTCGCTGCTGCGGGAGATGGGAGCTGGCCTCGACATCGTCTCGGGCGGTGAGCTCTATCGCGCGCTGCAGGCGGGTTTCGCCGGCGCGGACATCGTCTTCAGCGGCGTCGGCAAGACCGAGCGCGAGATCGAAGAGGCGCTGGACGCGAAGGTGCTTCTGTTCAACGTGGAGTCGGAGCAGGAGCTTCACGTCATCCAGTCGGTGGCGAAGCGGCGCGGACTGACGGCTCCGGTGGCGCTACGCGTGAATCCAGAGGTGCTCGTCGACACGCCGCACCCGTACACGCGGACCGGCGAAAAGGGGATGAAGTTTGGAATTCCCTTCGACGAGGCCCTGTCGGTGGCGAAAGTCGCCGCCACGCTCCCGAACATAAAGCTGCTGGGTCTCGACATGCACGTTGGCTCGCAGATATCGCAGTTCGCGCCTTACGAGGTGGGCTTGCAGCGGCTGCTGCATCTACGCGGCGAGATCGAGCGCGATGCGAAGGTGAAGCTCGAGTACCTCGACATCGGAGGCGGGCTCGCCGTGACGTACGACGCCGAGCGCGCGGTCGATGTCGCGCATTTCGGGAAAGTGATCGGCGCGCTCGTCGGCGGGTCGGGGCTCAAGATCATTCTGGAGCCAGGGCGTTTTCTGGTCGGCAACGCGGGCGTGCTCCTTACACGTGTGCTCTACAGAAAGCGAAGCGGCGGCAAGGAGTTCATCATCACCGATGCGGGGATGACCGACCTGCTGCGCCCCTCCCATTACAATGCGTTTCACAGGATCGAAGCGGTGCAGCCCAGTGGGCGGACGACCGTTGCGGACGTAGTTGGACCGATTTGCGAGAGCGGAGATTTTCTGGCACTCGACCGACAGATAGATGACGCGCAGCCCGGCGATCTTCTTGCTGTTCAGTCGGCAGGGGCCTACGGCTACGTGATGTCATCCAACTACAATTCGCGGCCGCGATCTCCGGAAGTGCTCGTCGATGGTGACGGGTTCGCGGTGGTCACTCAGCGCGAGAGCTATGCCGATCTCGTGCAGAACGAGATCCAGCGTCCCGAATGGAGGAAGGCCTAGTGCGCATCGGAGTGATGGCTGACACACACGATCGGGTTCCGGCCGTCGCCGATCTCCTCGAACGGCTCGCGTCAAAGGGCGTGAGCATGGTGATGCACGCGGGCGACTATTGCTCTCCGTTCTGCCTCGCGCCATTTCACGTTCGTGGGATGGCGCTCCTTGGAGTATTCGGGCGCAATGACGGTGATCGCGAGACACTGAGCGCGTATGCGGCGCGCGGGATGGGGACAGAGATCTACGAGTCTCCACACAGCTTCGACGTGGCGGGAAAGCGCATCCTGATCGTGCACGAGATCGGAGAGGTGAACGCGCGGTCGATCGAATCCCATGACTTCGTCATTCACGGTTCGTCGCACCTGCAATCGGAACGGAAGGTCGGGACAACGCTGGTGGTGAATCCCGGCGAGGCATGCGGATGGATCCACGGCAAATGTACGGCGGCCATTCTCGACACCGAGACTGGAGAGGTAGAGAACATCACCCTATGAGCAGCCGGATCCTCATAATCGATTTCGGCTCACAGTTTACACAGTTGATCGCTCGCCGCGTCCGCGAGGCGCGCGTGTACTCGGAGATACACCCACCGAGCCGGACGGTGGACTGGATCCGCGAGTGGAAGCCCACCGGGATCATTCTAAGTGGCGGCCCCAACTCCGTGTATGGCGACAACGTTCCGCTCGCCGATCCCGCAATCTTCGACATCGCTCCCGTGCTGGGCATCTGTTATGGGATGCAGTTGATTGCGCACATCGAAGGGGGCCAGGTAATTCGCACCGATCGACGCGAGTACGGCCGCTCGGAGATGAAGGTGCTGGAGACCGACGGACTATTCGCGGGCTTTACGAAGAACGAGCCCGTGACTGCGTGGATGAGTCACGGCGATCACATCGAGCAGCCGCCAAAAGGCTATATCGTCACGGCCGAGAGCAACGGCAACCCGATCAGCGCGTTCCGGCACAAGGAGCGCGCGATCTTCGGGGTGCAGTTCCATCCGGAGGTCGCGCACACGCCGCGAGGCGGGGAAGTGATCTCGAATTTTCTCTTCGGCATCTGCAAGGCGGAGCCGAGCTGGACCGCCGGCGCCTTCATCGAGGAGGAGATCTCGCGCGTTCGGAAGATGGTCGGCCGGTCGCGAGTGATATGCGGCCTGTCGGGTGGTGTCGACTCGTCGGTCGCGGCAGCGCTCGTGCACCGCGCGATCGGGGATCAGCTCACGTGCATCTTCGTCGATACGGGTCTTCTCCGATTGCACGAGCGCGAGCAGGTGGAGCGGACATTCCGCGCCAATCTGGGCATCGAGCTGATCACGATCGACGCCGAGGAGAGATTCCTCACCGCGCTGGCAGGCGTGGAAGATCCAGAAAAGAAGCGGAAGATCATTGGCCACACTTTCATCGATGTCTTTGAGGATGCCGCTGCCAAGGTGGGAGACGACGTCGACTTTCTGGTGCAGGGCACACTGTATCCGGACGTCATCGAGTCGTTCGCTCCCCGCGGCGGCCCGTCGGTGACGATCAAGACGCACCACAACGTCGGCGGCCTCAAGCCCGACATGAAGTTCAAGCTGATCGAGCCGCTCAGAGAGCTGTTCAAGGATGAAGTTCGGAACGTCGGGCGCGAGCTCGGACTCCCCGAGGAGATGGTCGCCAGGCATCCATTCCCCGGTCCGGGTTTGGGGATTCGCATTCTGAGTGATGTCACGAAGGAAAAGCTCGACTTACTCCGCAAGGCGGACGCGCTTTACCTCGAGGAAATTCGTGAGGCGGGGTTGTACGATGAGATCTGGCAGGCGTTCGCCGTGCTGCTGCCCGTGCGCAGCGTCGGTGTCCTCGGCGATGAGCGCACGTACGAGAACGTGCTTGGGTTGCGGGCCGTCACCAGTACCGACGGGATGACCGCGGATTGGTACCCATTCCCGCACTCTGTGCTCGGCCGGATATCCACGCGGCTGATCAATCAGGTGCCTGGGATAAACCGCGTCGTGTACGATATCAGCTCGAAGCCACCCGCGACGATTGAGTGGGAGTAGCGGGAAGGCGGGAAAGCGGGAGGCGCGTACAGTACTTACTTGAGAGCTGACTTCCGCTGGGTTCATCGAGAGGAAGATCTTAGTCGGCGCGGAGACGTGCTCAATCGAATTTCGCCTTCCCGCCTCCCGCCTCCCGTCCCGCCTCCCGCCTCCCGCAGTTACAGGCTCTTCTCCTCGAGCAACTGCATAAACTCCCTCGGCTGTTTCAGCTTGAGCAGCCGCTCGGGAACGTCGGATTCCTTGGAGAACTGCGCGATCTTGCCTAGCACCGGCAGATACTGGTTCGACACCTCGAGGGGTGGCGCGACGATCAGGAAAAAGAAATAAACCGGCTTCTCGTCGATTGCCTTGAAATCGAGGCCCTGTGTTTTTCGCCCGAAGGCAACGCGCAGACGACTTACCACGAGGGAGCGGCAGTGTGGGATCGCGATCCCGCGACCGATGCCGGTCGATCCCAGGTTTTCGCGGCGCTTCAACATCTTGAACAGCATGGCTTCGGACTTGTCGTCGAGGCCGAGGAGCCCGATCAGCTCCTTGAGGATATCGTCCTTGGTATTGCCTTCGAGCTCGAGTTTGATCGCGTCTTCAGAAAAAAAATCGCGTAGTTCCATCAGCTCCCCGAGAGTGTTCGACAAGTCCGTGCGGCGCGAAGGACGGAAGTTACCCGCGCTCACCGTGAGAGTCAAACGACGATGTTGCAAGCACTTGGGTCACACACTTAGCTTGTATTGAGATGCGTTTTCCCTTTTCCGTCCGCGAGGACATCCCGCTCTACCTGGCTCCGATGGCAGGCGTGTCAGAGTCCCCATTTCGGAGGCTCTGCCGCCGCTTTGGCGCGGACGTCGTCGTCACCGAGTTTCTCTCGGCCGAGGGAATCCGTCGGGAGAATGCGGCGACGCTCGACAAGCTACGCTTCGGCGCCGATGAGCGTCCGATCGGCGTGCAGATCTTCGGCGCGGATCCGGTCGCGATGGGTGAGGCGGCGCGCCTCGTCACCGATGTGTTTCAGCCGGAGTTCATCGACATCAACTTCGGGTGCCCCGTGAAAAAGGTGGTGCGGCGCAACGGCGGCTCGGGATGTCTCAAGGATCTCGATCTTGTCGAATCGGTCATTCGCGCCGTTTCGGCGAGCACGCATCTGCCGGTTACCGTCAAGATCCGAAGTGGCTGGAGCGAGGAGATGCGCGAGCCCGTGAAGATCGCCTTGCGCTGCCAGGACGCCGGGGCGAAGGCGCTTGCCCTGCACGCGAGGACGCGGACCCAGATGTACTCGGGTTCGGCGCGCTGGGAGGAGATCGCCGCTGTTTCGCAGGCGCTCGAGATCCCCGTGATTGGCAATGGGGACATCAAGACCGCAGAGGATGCCGTCAGGCTTCACCGTCAGACTGGCTGTGCGGCGATCATGATTGGGCGTGGATCATTCGGACAGCCGTGGATCTTCGATCAGACTCGGGCCTTGCTGGAGGGCAAGCCGAAGCCTGAGACTCCAGCTATCGAGCGACGTTTCGAGATCGCGCTCGAGCACGCGAGGATGGCCGAGTCATATGAGGCCGATCCGAGAGGCGCTGCGATCGAGTTCAGAAAGCATCTGGGCTGGTACGTGAAGGGCATTCCCGGATCGGCGGAGCTGAGGAAAAAGCTCCATGCGGTGGTGAGTCTGATGGAGGTAGAGGACGTGTTCGCTTCCTATCTGGCGGCGCCTCACAAGTACGAGGACAGGTCAGCGCTGGCTTCCCTGGCTGAGACCGACGGCGACTTGGAGCAGGCTCCAGCAGCCGCTTGAAGCAGGCGTCGTAAAGTATTGAGTGGCAGGCGTTTGATAGCCGCGCTTAAACCACATTGTCAAATACATTTCGATTGACTTCGATGCCCGTTCCGGCTATACTAAGAGAACGGGGGCGACTGGCTTCGACGGGGTTAGTGAAGCTGTGGCCGCGTGCCCAGGTCCTCAGATCCTGGTAAAACCTTTGGGACTTTTTTCAAATGCGAACAACAACCTCGCAATGGCTGCGTAACTCTTAGGAGTTGCTGCACCTGCCCGTAGAGAAGCCCTCCTGAGGCGGCTTTAAGGGTATCGAAAATTCGGGATAGTCGGCCGGTGCGTCTTCCGTCGGCCGGCGAAAAATTAGAAGACTTGTCCAGAAGTGGGCTTTCTACTGGCCAGCGGCTGGAGACCTCAATCAGTGGAATACGCACGTAGACGCTGTGGTCGATCTTGTCTCGGACCGGGGTTCGAATCCCCGCGCCTCCATCAAAAAAATGTCCTCCGCGATTCGGCGCCATTCGAAAGAGTGGCGCCTTTTCGTTTATCGATATGCAGAAATGTTCGCCGCCATTCTTCGCGGTTTGACATCGTGCGGTGACCAACAAATGAGATAAGAAAACGACACTAAATGATAAGGAATTGACATTTACGACGATTCTCGAGGTGATATCTGTTGGGTCCTCTTTTTCTCCACTCATTTCCGGAGGTCTCTATGAAGGCTCGACGGAACCAACCAAGATTGAACAGCGGTTATCTCAATGATGCGTGGGGAGAGCGACCCAGGAAAAAGCGTTCTGTCATTCCAGTTATTCGCTTTTGCTTTGCTTTGACAGTGGCTGTCAGCGTTGGGGCGTGCGCCGACTCTCCGATGGACTCGATTGCGCCAGTTCGTGCGTCCACTTCGTCAGCGCTCAGTGCTCCTGCCGCTGCGCAGGCGTTCGCAAAGGGCCTGGCGCTGGCGATGAGGGATCGGTCCACTCGAGCGCGGGTCCATGTTGCAATGAGGGGCTCCACTTCCAATGAACACAAGCTCGTCTTGCAGGAGTTTGTTAATACCACGGAAGGAGCCAAAGTACTTGCCGCGGTCGCGCGGGCACGCGGTCAGAGTTTAAGCGCGATTAAGAGCGAGATCGCAAGCCTGCCGGCCCTCGATTTCTACCTTCCATTCAAGCCGCACCGTCAGAGTTGGAAACCCACCGCCGATGTGTACGTCGCGACGACGTTTGACAAGAGGGCGCCATCGATCACAGCGTACGGCACCAACGGGCACGTATTAGAGCTCCGCCAAGCCGACGGCGTTCCCGCTGTCCCGCTCATCATTCTGCATCCGGCCGAGCCCAAGACTCAGAGTATGCCCGGCAACAGCGCCACCGATCTGATCGAGAGTCCGACGATGGTCGCGAGCACCTCGCTCGCGCAGCACAACCTGATTTCTTGTGGGGATACTTGTAGCGGCGGCGGCGGCGGTTCAACGTTGCCCCCGGGCACTTACATCACTCATTTCAACATTCAGGCGAGCGACGGTTGGTTTGGTGACACAGAGGAGATGCGGTTCCAGAGTTATGCGATCGGAGGGCATTGGTGGTTCGAGCAATTTCCGAACGGGAGCTGGCACCTTTTCTCTGATACTCTCTGTGACAAGGGGCTCTACGCGCAGGACGGGGTCGAACAATATGTGGGGTACTACGGGCCCTACTTGATTAGCCCGACAGTTACCAGGGGGTCAATCCTCTCGTGTAACGGATACCCTGCGGTATACGCGGTACACATGTACGAAGTGGACGGGGACGTAGGGCAGAACGATGACTACGGGTGGCGCATCTACGGCCCCGGCTATTATCCGAGCGGCACTACGTACGATGTCGTCTATTCGTTTTACGCGAACACATTCCCGCCAGAGGACGCCAACAAATCGGCGTACTTCAGAATTACGGTTAAGTAGGGCGGTTCGCACTAGTTGACTGGCGGTATTGCTGGAGGTACCAACGGACCGAGAGTGGACGGCGCGTCGTTCCCGCGCCTCCACTCAGTACCATGATTACGATAGCGCACGGCGCCTCACATGAGGCGCCGTTTTGCTTTTCCCACCGAATATCGATCGCTCGAAGCCGCGCCCAGGTCGGGGGAAGTGCAACCCTTATCGAGTAAATCGTAGTGTAAACGTGCCGATCGGACCATTGATGACGATTGTCATAGTGGATCCGCTGACGGACGCTTGCAGGTGGCTATTGTCCGAGTTGTCGAACATGTCGACGGTTGCGCCCGAGTGGGTATAGGCGCCGGAACCCGTGATCGTATTCTCGGTAGTCTGTCCGTTGTCTGTAGATCGTCCCCGGAACACGTGGCTGAACGTATTGTCGCCGTTCAGCGTGACAACCCAGGAGAGGATTTCCGCTTTGTAGGTCGCGTCTTCGCTGGTTGTGAAGGGCAGCGGAGCGTTGTTGACGCTCTGGAGCGTGTACGTCCCGGCAATGCTCGACGGGGCCGTGGAATCGCCTCCGCCGCATGCCGTCGCCGTCAGAGCAAGCGCTCCGACCATGATTGGGATCAGTTTCCGCATTTCCTCTCCTTGCAGGGGTGGGCGTCCTATAGGCCCTGAGAATGGGCGGCGCCGTGCGCTCGACCTATACGTCATCCGACGTAGTTTGAATTCGATGTCCCGCGGCGAGGCGGCTCGAGCCGAGTTTACGAAAGCAAAACGGCGCCTCGAACGAGGCGCCGCTTTGCTTGCACCGCCCGCGGCCCAGTGCAAGGAAGCTGAGCTCGCTTCGTCTGGGTCGGCGCTACTGTTTGTGTTCGAACAGCTGGCGATAAGTCGTGAGCTGCTCGGCGTTCAGAAGTCCTTCGATCTGCTTGTTGGTGCTATCCCTGATGGCGAGCATCTCTTTCGGAGGACCCGCCGAACCGCGGCCCTCTCCACCGCTCGCGCTATCCGGGGGCGCGCTACCACGGCGCCCACCACGCCTGCCGCCCCCCCTTCCACCACCCCCACCGTCACCGCCTCCGCGCTCTCCACCGCCGTTTTTTCTGAGTGCCTCCATCTGCATCGTTTCGGCAGCGATGATCCAGCGGACTCTATCCTGTTGCGCGGAGTCGAGCTTGAGCGTTTCTGTCAGCTTCGCCATTCTCAGATCGATCACCTGACGCGGGTCCATTCGCTCCCCGGCGGCGTCACCTTGTGGTTGCGGATCCTGTCCTTGCGCGCTGGCCCTGGGTGCGAGGGCGGCACTCGCGACAATTACCGCAGCGAGGGCCAGACGTCGAGCTCCGTGACGAGTCTCCCGATCGCGTCGGCTCAAACGGTCACGGGAGGGAACTAACAGCGCGGGAAACCTGTTCGACATTCGTCTAGCCTCAAACCATGGGTGATCGGCTCGCGTGATCGTTCGCTCATCACACGCCGTTATGAGGTGACACGCGAAAGGTGCCGTACCCTCACATCGAGTTTCGAATTACACGAGGGTTACGCGCGGCTCCTCCGGAACGATGTGAATTCCTGTGGCCTCGTCCGAGGCGTGTTTGTGCCGCCAAACGAAAGCGGCGTCCCATAAAGGACGCCGCTCTTGTTCAGGTACCCGTCGGTGTCCATTGACTATATCGTCGCGACACCACCAGATACCTTATCGTCTGTGGTCTGACTCAACCACGCATGCGAACAGAGCCTGACGCGAAGTGATCGCGCGAACGTCGCCCAGGCATGGCGCACTGGCCGTGGACATCCGCCGCATCGGCGTCGCCGCCGATTGGATCGCGCGCGATGAATTAGAAACCGGGCTCCAGATCACCGCGTGATTGCCGCCGTTCGAGACCGTTGCCCATCCGGCGATCGTGCCCGTATTGTTGATTGCAACTGCGAC
>Ga0070682_100001541_pt1 | contig 12926 bp, 9 predicted proteins | sample KBSC63LmetaG_FD_64668 | JGI IMG/M metagenome (GOLD analysis project Ga0070682, IMG submission 64668) | Corn rhizosphere microbial communities from Kellogg Biological Station, Michigan, USA - KBS C6-3L metaG | ecosystem: Host-associated > Plants > Roots > Rhizosphere | place: USA: Michigan... | reverse complement strand
CTCGTCACCACTGCTCCCTCGCCGCCTTCCAGCTCGGCCAGCGCATTTGCCAGATACTCCCGGGTCGGATTTCCCGTGCGCGTATAGTCGTACAAGCGCTTCTTTCCGAATCCATCGAACGAAAACGTCGACGAGAGATGAATCGGGGGAACCACCGCACCGTGATGCAGGTCAGTGGCAATCCCGGCGCGAACCGCGCGCGTGGCTGACCGGCGCTCAGCGCGCGCGGTATGACGTCTGGTCTCGTCGCTCATGACACTACCTCCAATCTCAGTCGCAGCAGCTCCTCGATGAATGCGGCGATGCGGGCGTAATCGCCGAGAAACGCGTCGTGGCCGAACCGGGAGTCGATCTCGATCAGCTGACTGGGACCACCAAGCCGGCGCGCGAGGTCGCGGGATTGCGCGACGGGCACGAGGCGATCGCTGCTCACCGCGATCACCGTCGTCGGGACGGTGATATCCTCGGGGCGAATGCTGTGTAAATCGAGCGACAGCGACAGCGCGTTGTACCTGTCAGACGTCCACTTGTCGGCGAACTGCTCGCCGCGCGTCTTCAGGTAGCTGCCGATGCGATCTTCCACGAGGCGTGAATCGTTGAGATCCCACCCCGCAACGCGCTCCTCGAAGTAGAGTGGCGTGAGATAGCTCGTCATCGCGATGCCGCGCGCGATCGTCAGTCCCTCCCGCTCGCGGCCCGCGTCTCTTCCGAGCGCGACCACCCGTCGCTGAAGATGTCTGAGCGCGGTGGCGAGAGGATCGCTTTCGTGGGCGGCGCCAATCACGATCAGACGGTTCACCCGCGCGGCGTATCTCACGCCGAACGCGAGTGCGACCATTCCGCCGTAAGAAGCGCCGATGATTGCGTGGACCTTGCTGACTCCCGCCCGGTCCAGCGCCGCTGCGAGCGCGTCTGCCTGGTCGAAGGTCGTCACCGGATCTCCGTCCGGGCCGGCCGCGATGTAGTCGATGCCGAGCACGCGGTAGCGAAGGGTGTCGACGGCGCGATCCGGGCCGACAACATCTTCCCACCATCCTGCGGTCGGATCGGAAGGCGACGACGTGGCGTGCTTCGAGGCGGAGATGCCGCCAAGCACGGCGATGACCGGCGCGCCGCGGGGCCCGACGATCTCGTAGCCGTCCAGCGTAGAACGGGGATCTTCCTCGCGATACGAAGGATCGATCGTGGGCGCGACACCTGTCTCGCGCGCTGCGACTGCGGCTGCGGCGCTCATTGCAGCACCTCCGTCGCTGCGTCCGTCTCGTACCGGGCGACGCAAGGTCCTGCATCCAGCGTCTCGAGCGCAGCTATCAACTTCTGAACGCAAGTCCAGGTAGCCGGTTGCGTGATGACGGCAACGTCGCGACCGGTGGTGATGAATCGCTCCGGATGAAAGTCGATCGCGCTCGTCGCACGCTCGAGTGCCGAGGCGCCCAACCGTGCCGAAACGAGCCAGCGGTGCTCGCGCGCATCGGGAACCGACGTGAACTGCGGCGCGCCGATGCCACGATCGTTCGGCGGTGGTGGGACTCGCAGCAGATCGCTGAGCAAGGCGGCGGCCGTTGGGCCGGCACCCGCTCCGGGACCGGAGACGCTGAGCGGGGATCCCCAGCCGAGGTCGACTTCGACGCGGTTCTCCTCGAAGGTGGTTCGCGCGAAGGCGCTGTCAGAGGATACGATCACCGGCTCGACCGTCGCCGACACACGCTGCCCGGGTAGCTGCGTACACTCGGCGATCAGGCGCACGCGCGCGCCGTCGATCTTTGCGAACCTCACGAGCTGTTCGAGGCCCGGGATGAGCGATGTTCGGCGGACGCCAAGATCGGCGGGGCGGATGCCGAAAGTGATCCAGGCGATGATCGCGAGCTTGGCCGCCGCATCGCGTCCGTCCAGGTCGCGGGAGCAGTCCGCTTCGGCGAGACCACGCTCGCGCGCCGACGCAAGCGCGGCATCGAGGCTCTTCCCGCGCTCGAGCAGCGAGATGACGTAGTTCGACGTCCCGTTGAGGATCCCGCGCACGCTCTTCGGTGTCGCGGCGCCGACGAGATCGCGGAGTGTGGAGATCACCGGCGCGCTTCCGCCGACGGCGGCGCCAAAGTCGAGGCCGGTCTCGTTTGCGAGCGCCAGTGCGGAGAGGGTGTCGCCGTGCGAGGCGACGAGCTCCTTGTTGGCGGTGATGACTTTCTTGCCGCGCTTCAGGGCGGCCGAGGCGATTGTGCGCGCGGGCTCGTTGCCGCCGACGGCTTCGATGACCACGTCCGAGTCGTGCGCGATAAACGCGTCGAGATCATTCGTGTAGAGCCGCGAATCGAGCGGCAGATTGCGCTCGCGGGTTACGTCGCGCACGAGCACGCGGGTGAGATCGAACTGGACGCCAAATCGCGCTGCGATGGCGGGGGCGGATTCGTGGAGGAGGCGCACAAGCCCGCCTCCGACGACGCCACATCCGGCGAGCGCAACGCGCACGGTTCGTGGTACGGTGTCAAAGGTTGGAGCGGGTTCGATCGCCAGCTGCTGCAGGGAAGTCATGGGGAATCCTCGTCAATGGACTCCGCGCATAAAGCAGAACGCCCGTGGCTGTGAGGCCGCGGGCGTTCCTCGCTTTTTAGCATTTATTTAACGTGGCTGCAATACGCGGCAAATGACCACAGAGCACTTCGATTGTTCTGAGATGATATAACGGTCGGGTTCGTCGGTCAAGGGCGGTCGAAAAAAAGCGCTCCGGCTGGAAGTAGCGGTCCGACTGCGGCCTCAGGACTAACAGCCATCTAGGATCGGCGATTAAGTGAGGACTCCGGAGAGGTGCGTTCCGCGTCCATCCTCAGTCCTCCCTTAGTCGTCGATTGCAGATGGCAGCTAGTCCTGAGGCCGCAAAGTCCTCAATCCGCAATCGCAGGTAAACATCACGGCACGGACCCCGCTACGCATACCTCTGATCGCTTGACCCTCGCTGGGGCGCGAAATACATTGCCAATTCGCCGGCGCGCCTTCGCGCCTGCCTAATCAAGTCATTTAATCATGCGTCAGCGCCGCCCTTCGATCCTCATTATTCGACTTCTTACGATTCTCCCAACGAGAGGCGGCCCGCCGGCGCACGCGTAGGTTTTTGCGATCGGATTCAAGGCGGCCCCTCTCTCTGGACGATGGGGCCGCCTTTTTTTGCGTATAGTCTTCAGTTCGCAGCTCACATGGAAGCCCAATGATTCAAAAGACGCTCGTCGATAAAATCTGGGACGACCACCTCGTCCAGCCGGAGACCGCCAGCACGCCGGCAGTGCTGTACGTCGATCTCCACCTCGTGCACGAGGTGACGTCGCCGCAGGCTTTTTCCGAGCTGCGCAATCGCGGGATCAATGTTCGGCGCCCGGATCTCACTCTCGCGACGATGGATCACTCCACGCCGACCACTCCGCGATCGAACGGCCGGCTTCGCGTGCTCGATCCGCAGGCCTCGACGCAGCTCAGGCAGCTCGAGACCAACTGCGAGGATTTCGGCATCGAGCTCTTCGGTCTCGATGACACGCGTCAGGGAATCGTGCACGTCATCGGCCCGGAGCAGGGGCTCACTCAGCCGGGCATGACAATCGTCTGCGGCGACAGCCACACGAGCACCCATGGCGCGTTCGGGGCGCTGGCGTTCGGGATCGGGACATCGGAGGTGGGTTACGTTCTCGCCACACAGACGCTTCTGCAGCGCAAGCCGGCGAACATGGAAGTGCGCATCGATGGAATCCTGCCGCGTGGAGTGACCGCGAAAGACATCATCCTCGCCATCATCGCGCGAGTCGGCATCGGCGGAGCGACCGGCAAAGTTCTGGAGTATTCCGGCTCTGCCATCCGCGCCCTGGGCATGGAGGAGCGCATGACCATCTGCAACATGTCGATCGAAGCAGGGGCGCGGGCCGGACTCATCGCGCCCGACGATACGACGTTCGAGTACATCGCCGGACGTCCCTACGCTCCGAAGGGCACGAGGTGGGACCTGGCTGTTGACCGCTGGAAACAGCTCACGAGCGATCACGGTGCGACCTATGATCGATCGGTTCAACTCGAGGCGGCGCGGCTCGCGCCGATGATCACCTTCGGCACCAATCCATCGATGGCGATTCCGATCGACGGGCACGTGCCCGATCCCAGTGACGCCGGAAGCGGCGCGGAGCGTACGGACCTCGACAAGGCGCTTCGCTACATGGCGCTCGAGCCCGGACAGTCTCTGCTCGGGCGTCCGGTCGACGTCGTCTTCGTCGGGAGCTGCACCAACTCGCGCATCTCCGATCTCCGACAGGCGGCGGGAGTGATGCGCGGCCGGCACGTCGCGCCCGGCGTCCGCATGCTTGTCGTTCCCGGCTCGCGCAACGTGAAGAGCGAGGCCGAAGCTGAAGGACTCGATCGCGTGTTCATCGAGGCCGGCGCCGAATGGCGCGAAGCGGGCTGCTCGATGTGTATAGCGATGAACGGGGACCAGCTCGAGCCGGGCCAGAGCGCCGTGAGCACCAGCAATCGCAACTTCGAGGGACGTCAGGGCAAAGGCGGCCGAACATTTCTCGCCAGTCCGTTGACGGCGGCGGCCACCGCCGTCAGAGGCGCAATCGCAGACGTCCGGAGTCTCTCGTGAGAGCCAAGATGATGGACCCGTTCACCACGCTCACATCTTCGTGCGTGGTGCTGCCCGCCGAGAATGTGGACACCGACCAGATCATCCCGGCGAGGTTTCTCAAGACGATCGACCGCCGCGGACTTGGCGCGCACCTCTTTGCCGACTGGCGCGCGGACGCGCACGGCAATCCGCGTGCGGACTTTCCGCTCAATTCCCCCGACGCTGCCGGTGCCGCGATCCTCGTCGCCGGACACAACTTCGGCTGCGGATCGTCGCGTGAGCACGCGCCATGGGCGCTGCTCGATTTCGGATTTCGCGCCGTCATCAGCACCGGATTCGCCGACATCTTCCGCAACAACGCGCTCAAGACGGGACTGCTTCCGGTCGCCCTCTCGACGTCCGCGCACGCGTCGCTCCTGAAGCAGCTCGCGGATGCGCCGCGCGCGCCGGTCACGATTGACCTGGAGACCCAGACTGCGACGCTTCCCGACGGCACTCGGCATTCGTTCACCGTCGATCCGTTCGCGCGCCACTGCCTGCTCAACGGCGTCGATGAGCTCGGGTTCCTGCTCGAGCTGGAGCCAGCGATTGCCGCCTACGAGTCGACGCATTCCAGCCGCGTATGCACGCGCTGACGATCGCGCTGCTACCGGGCGATGGAATCGGCCCGGAAGTGGTGGCCGAGGGCGTGCGGGTTCTGCGCGCAGTAGCCGAGCGGTGGGATCACGCGCTCGAGCTGCGTGAAGGTCTGATCGGAGGCTGTGCGCTCGATGCGCGCGGTACTCCTTTGCCACCGGAGACACTCGAGATCTGCAAATCCGCCGACGCCGTTTTGCTGGGCGCCGTCGGTGGTCCGCGCTGGGACAACCCCGACGCGCGTCTTCGTCCCGAGCAGGGTTTGCTCGGCCTGCGCAAGGAATTGGGAGTTTACGCGAATCTGCGTCCGGTCAGCGTGCATCCGTCGCTTGTCGCGGCGTCGCCACTGCGCGCCGAGCGGCTGGAGGGTGTCGACCTGGTTTTCGTGCGCGAGCTCACAGGCGGTATCTACTTCGGTGAAAAACGACGTGAGAAGGTGACCGGTGGAGAGCGCGCGATCGACGAATGTTCTTACACGACCATCGAGATCGAGCGCGTGACCCGGGTGGCGGCGCAGCTTGCGCGCACCCGCCGGCGCAAGCTGACGTCCGTCGACAAGGCGAATGTGCTCGAGACGTCGCGGCTCTGGAGATCGACCGTCACGCGAGTGCTGCGCGACGAGTTCCCCGATGTCGCGCTCGATCATCTCCTGGTGGATGCCTGCGCGATGCAGCTTTTGCGCGATCCCCGAAGCTTCGACGTGATCGTCACCGAGAACATGTTCGGCGACATCCTGACCGACGAGGCGTCGATGCTTGCCGGATCTCTTGGCGTGCTTCCATCGGCGTCACTCGGCGACGAGGCTGCGACTGGTAATGGAAACACACCCAGCTTCCGACGCGGACTATACGAGCCGATCCACGGCTCGGCCCCCGACATCGCCGGTCGTGGCATCGCGAACCCCATCGGCACGATACTCAGTGTGGCGCTGATGCTCAGACACTCGTTCGGGCTCGAGCAGGAGGCGCGCGCGGTGGAACAGGCCGTGAGCGAGACGATCGACGAGGGGCGGGTGACGGCCGACATCGCAGTCGCGGGTTCACGCTCCTATTCGACGACAGACGTCGGAACGGCGATTGCCGCGGTGCTGACCAACGCCGTATCCGCCTAGACGGGAGTTCTTCTGGAGAGAAAGGAACCCCGCCTTCCCGCTTCCCGCCTCCCCGCCTTCCCGCCTTCCCGCCTTCCCGCCTTCCCGCCTTCCCGCCCCGTCAGTAAACGAAGATCACATTGGCGCCGACCGTCGTTTGCTTATCGGCGAGTGTGGTGCGCTTTGCCAGAATCGGTTCGTTGGATCTGTCGTAGCGCACCTCACCCCGCAACAGAACGTTATTGGTGAACCTGTAAGCGGGAGTGAACGTCCCCTCCGACAGTCTCGCTTTGGTGCCAGTGCCGAGTCGTACGCCGTCGTCGTCGTGAAACGTCTCACCCCGCAGCGCCACCGAGAATTTGTCGGTCAGCGCGAGCGTCGCGTATCCGGCGACTCCCTTCCACGTCGCATCTGATCCCGGATTCACGAGACTGGTGCCGTTCTCTTTGCCGTAGTCGCCGTTGACGCCCAGCGTCAGAGATTTCGTCGGCTTGAGAGTGGCGACCAGGTCAAAGACGTTGCGGTTCGAGTGATTGTTGTTCGCGAGCTCCGGTCCGCCGATCCAGTTGAAAAGCACCGTGAGCGGCGCGATCGGAATGACACTGAGCTGAGCGCCGACCGACTTGGAGTGATTGTTGTCGCGCACGAGATCCCAGCCATTCACGACTTCCACCATCGCGGCGACTTTGCTCGAGAAGGAATAGCTCGCCTTCAGCCCGGTGTGCGTGAACGGAATCGCGTAGCCGAAGAGCACCGACCGACTGTAGTTATCGTTGTAGCCGTCGTAGCCTTCGATGAGCTCGTACCCCATGTGCGTGACGTACTTCCCCATGTCGAAGCGAAGCCCTGATCCGATGGGCGCGATGTAGCTCACGAAGAGCTGCTGCAGATCGAACTGGGCAACGCTCTGGTCCTGCGACTTGGTGACCTGAGGAATGGAATTGCCGGCGGCGAAGTCGACGCGAAATCCGGCGTCGTTCGGCTTCGTCGGCGCGATCTGCACCACCAGCTCGGCCACGTCGAGGTTAAACGAGTTGTCGTTATAGTCGAAGACGCGGTAGCTGCTCGTCCCGGTCGCCGGACGATTCTCGTTGTAGATGTAGGCCGTCGACGCAAAGGCGTTGACCGCTATCTCGTCGAACCATTTCGGAAGCGCCGCCGCAGCAGGCGCGGGTGCAGCAGGCGCTGTGGATTTATCGGGCGCTTTGGTGGAATCGACATGCGCAGGAACGGCAGCGATCAGCGCACCCTGCGCCTTCGCCTCTTGTCCCTGGGCGGTCCCGGCAAGCAACAGTGCGAGGAGCGCTCCGCAGACGCACATCCTGCGCGACGGTCCCGCGCGCGACGGAGGAACCGACGCGCGAGTGGCTGCAGGTATTCTCTTCACCATTTGCTTCTCCCTGAAGTGGTTGAGACGCACGGAGTCAGACACCGTGCGTCGGGTCTGCTTGTTCGCGTACCGGGCACCGGGTACCGGGTGCCGGTTAAGCCGCAGCATCGTCCTTCTCCGATACCGTGAGGATCACGCTCTCGGATCCGCTGATCATGTACTCGGGGTATGCGGCCGACCCGTGTTCGTGCAGATCGAGCCCTTCGAGCTCGCCTTCGGCCGATACGCGGAGGGTGCCGGTTGCCTTGACGGCGTACATCAACGCCATCGCGCTCGCAAACGTTGCCGCGACGACGGTTCCGCTCCCAATCAGCTGCGCCTTCAGCGTGCCGAAGCCGCCGCCGTAGAAGAGCCCTCTCACGACGGTCGTGATGTCTTCGCCAGTCGGAGTGGGCACGCCGTATTTGCCTGCCGCGAAGAGTCCAAGCGATAGCGTGCCCCAGATGCCGCCAATGAGATGCACTGGAACCGCGCCGATCGGATCGTCGATGCGGAGATACTCGAGCGCATCGATTCCCCAGACGACGACGAGTCCGCCGCCGATGCCGATAAAGAACGCGCCAACCGGATCTACCCAGTAGCAGGGGCAGGTGATCGCAACGAGCCCGGCGAGGAATCCGTTGGTCGTAAGCGCGAGATCCCACTTCTTTGTTCGAACGTACGAGTAGACAAGGGAGGTGAGGCCGGCCGAGCAGGCGGCGAGCGTCGTGTTGAACGAGACGCGGCCGATTCCACCGATGTCGAGCGCGGACAGCGTGCTGCCCGGGTTGAAGCCGTACCATCCGAACCACAGGATCAACCCGCCCGCCGCTCCGATGATCAGATCGTGCGCCGGCATCGGCCCGCCGCCATCACGCTTGAACACTCGGCCCAGTCGTGGTCCGAGTGCGATCGCCCCAGCCAATGAGATCGCTCCACCGATCGTGTGAACGACCGTGGAACCGGCGAAATCATGAAACGCGATTGGTCCCATCGTGGCGAGCCATCCGTCCGGACCCCACGCCCAGTGTCCGATGATCGGATAGATGAATCCGGTGACGCCGATGCTGTAGAGGAGATCGCCGACGAAGCCGCACCGGCCGATCATCGCGCCGGAAGTGATGGTGGAACAAGTATCGGCGAACGCGAACTGGAAAACCCAAAAGGCGAGGAGAGCGACGCCCGTCGTGCCGTACGTGGGCGCGAGGCCCTGAAGCGCAAACCCATGGAGGCCGATAAAGCCATTTCCGGGCTCGAACATGAAGGCGAAGCCCCACAGCCAGAACGTGACGCCGCAGATGCAGGTGTCGGCGATCCCCTCGACGAGGATGTTGACCGACTCGCGCGAGCGCGCGAATCCTGCTTCGAGCAGTACGAAGCCGACCTGCATTCCGAAGACGAGGAACGCAGCGACCAGCGTCCACATGGTGTTGATGGCGTTGATGCTCGCCATTGGATCCAGAGCAGGGGCGGGCTTCGCATCCTGCGCTCCGAGCATCGCGGGCAGGAACCATCGCGTGATAAGAGTCAGCACGATGGACAGACCGATGGCCTTTCCGAGGAAAAGAACTCCGATGTGGCGGCGAATCAGGGGATCCTTCCAGTTCGTTCGCAAGCGTGCGCCTACAGTCTGCAACCGGGTCATACAGCTTCTCCTCCATGCAAAAGGGATCGACACCGAGCTCGGGGTGAGCTCGGCGCTCAGTCTTGTCCGACCAGCTCCAGGTCTTTCCCGGCCAACTGCCGTGAGTGCTTCTGGACTTGTTCCGCGGTCACCGGGGTGAGTGCGGCATTGTCCCGCTCTCCGGTGCGAATGCGCACGACGCGATCGAGCGGCTGGACGAAGATCTTCCCATCGCCGACAACACCCGTGCGCGCGGAGTCGACGATCGCATTGATGGTCACGTCGACGAACGGCTCCGAGCAGGCCATCTCGATTTTGACCTTTTCGTGGAATTGGAGAAGGAGCCTGGTTCCGCGCCTCACTGTCACAGTGTCGCGCTCACCGCCGTGACCGCTGGCGCGCGTGATGGTGATTCCGGTGACGCCGGCGCGGAACAACGCTTCTTTGACGGCGGGGAGCCGGTCGGGGCGGATGACACAGCTGATGAGTTTCATGTGTGATCTCGAGAGAGTTGGTGACGAAAAACGAAAAACCCCCGCCTTCGTGGATCGAAGCGCGGGGGCATTGGAAATCGAGTTGTACTTCTAACTCATGCGGCTTTACCCGAAACGCTCGATCGCGTCCCACAGATTCTGTGGGAGCGGGCGGTTATTCCCGGGATTATTTGAAGACGTGCGACGAGCGAATGTCATTTGGTTGGGCGAAGGATAGGGAGGCTTTTTTGTGCTGTCAAGAGAAATTTGCAGAAAATGCACGAATGAAAGCTCAACAGTGCATAAACTGACAGCTGGAGGCGCATAACTGATGATTCGGATGCAGCAAATGCACGAAACGGGAGGCGGGAAGGCGGGAAGGCGGGAAGGCGGGAAGGCGGGAAGGCGGGAAGGCGGGAAGGCGAGAAGCGGGAAGGGTGGTCTCGAGTGTCCCTATCCCCCTTCCGGCGCCAGCTTTGCCCGCCTCCCGCGTCCCGCCTCCCGCACCTCGACAGCTCCAGGGCCAGCGTGCGTGATCAGAACCTCTGAGCCTCTCGCTGCGACTGGAAACGCTGATGCGTAGGCTTCGGCCCACCGAGTCTGGAAAGCGGCGGCATCAACGTCCGGAACCAGCGCCCACACGCTGCCGCCAAATCCCGCACCGAACGCGGATGCGGCAATTGCGCCCAGCGCTCGTGCCTGGCGCGCAAGGAAGATCGTTTCAGGAATTTGATTACCCAGAAGCTTTTCCGCCGCCAGCTGCGAGTGGTCGACGAGCCCGCCCAGCCTCGCGAGATCATCCTCGGCGATCGCATCGGCCGCGGCGGGAATGAGCGTGTTGCTCTCGAGCAGAAATTGTTCGAATCGTGCGTGCCTGGCGGCTGCATCGGCGCCAGGACCTGACGGTCGCTCTGCTCCACCCGGGTCAGCCGCCTCGGCGCGGAGCAACTGGCGGATATTTTCCGCCGCGCCGGGCGATGCATCGATCGCCGCGGCAAGTGTCGAGTATCGCTCGCCCGTCGCCGACTGCCAGCGCTCCAGAATTTCGACGATCATCTTCGACAGACGGTTGTAGCGCTCGCGCACGGCGCCGGTTTTCTCGGCGGCGACGCCGCTCGTGGCGACCACGAGCACGTGGTCCTTAGGAAATGGAATCGTGCGCTCGAGACGAACGGGGCAGAACGCGTATTGCAGCAGCTTCCCGGCGCGCGCGCACAGTATCGCCGTGTGATCCTCGCTTCCGCCGAACGTTCCGACGCCCCGCTCTCCGGCGAGCTCGCCGAAGCTCTCACCGTTCTCGACGGTGCCGAGGTATTCCGCGAGCTGCTCTCTGGTTTGGATCGCGCGCCGGTAGGCATCGCGCGCCTGGATGTCGTTCACGCGAGCGAGCGCCAGAAACGTTGCGACGACGAGGGCGCTCGAGCTGCTCATTCCGGCGGCTTGCGGCAGGTCGCTGGCGAGGGCGATGTCCGCGCCAATGAGCGGCGCCGGAAAGTTACGCACCACTCGCGCTGCGACTGCGCGGACGTAGGTGGACCAGTGCCCGGGGGGCGATGTCGCTTCCAGCGACGCGTGCTCGGACATCCGCTGGTCGAGCACATCGCCCGTGATTGCGTCGTGAACGCGCAGACGACCGTCCCGTCGCGGTGCCACCACTACGCACATCCCGCGTTCGGCTGCGCAGAGGAGGCTGCGGCCGCCTGCATAGTCGGTGTGCTTGCCGAGAAACTCGATGCGTCCGGGAACCCAAAATCGAAACAGCACGCCAGCGTCAACGCCGGGAAGTCGTACGAGAGCGGCTTCAGCCCGATCCAGCAACGCCTGCTTGCGCGCCGCTTCGCGCGCGCTCATGCCCGCGGCCACGAGCTGTGATCGGGCGTCGCTCACAGTGGCTCGCTCAAAGCATCTCTCTCACACCGCGTCTCTCACAACCTCACCGCGACACCTTTGAGCCGCGCGGTTACGCCGGGAATGTCGGCGCGGTGCGACAGGTCCAGAACCGGAGCATCCGCGTGGATCACCCGGAAGCGGATCCCCAGCACGTCGATCGCGTACTGAACCGCCGCCGGCAACTCGAGCTCATTCCGCGGCGATGGTGGCACGTCGCGGCACGCTCTAAAAAATTCCGACGTCAACCGCCAGCAATTCATGCTGACCTCGGCCGCCGACCCGAGCGTGGCGATCGCCGCTGGGTCCGGCTTCTCCACGATCCGGCGCAGGTATCCGTCTGCTCCGACATCCAGAATCGCGTATGCCGCGATCCGCACGGCGGGGATGTTGCCGTCGTGGAGCAGGCCCTCGCGTGAGAACCCGACTCCCGCCGGCTCCGCCGCCGTGCGCAGTGACTCGAGCACCGCCGGCGGATAATAGTTGTCCGAGTTGAGAACCACGAATGGCTCGCCGGCCGTGAACTCCTCGGCCGCGAGGATTGCGTCCGCCGAACCGTCCGGCGCGAGCTGCGTCGCGAAGCTGACGCGAAAGCGCGTCGGAATCGTGGCTCCGCCGTACCGATCACGAATCGCGCGATCGCCGGCCGCCACGACGATGCAGATCTCCGTGAACCCGGCATCACCGAGCGCACTCAATGAGTAGTCGAGAAAGGGGCGCCCAACAGGAATCATCGCCTTGATCCCGGCATCGGCAGTCGCGATTTGTTCGGGCGTAAGTGCGACGTCGTTGTTCGCCGCCTGCATCCGCGTTCCACGGCCGGCGGCGAGAATTACCGCTTTGGTGCAGGGACGGCGTGCGGCAATCGCCGAAGTTTCACCGCCAACAAGCTCCGGCTCACTGGCCCACACGCGCATGACGACGCGCGTCAGCACCACCCCGCTTATCACAAAGAGCACCGCCCAAAGGATGCTCTGCGAAATTCTGCCGTAGATGAGACTCCCTGTACCGAAAAGACCGGCGTAGACGAACATCACGCCGGCGGTCCAGCCGAGCATCATCTGCGGCAGGCTGTCCGGAGAGGGAGGAAGCGAGGACTCCGCGCGGAACGCTGCCCAACCGCGTCCCGCTGGGCGCGTCAGCTCGTAGAAGCGCAGGAGTGTCGCGTGGTCCACGGGCGCCGTCATGAGCGTCACCGTGATCCAGACCACCGTAGTCACGCCGACAGTCGTGAGGAGGGGCACGGGATC
>Ga0070682_100001540_pt1 | contig 12928 bp, 10 predicted proteins | sample KBSC63LmetaG_FD_64668 | JGI IMG/M metagenome (GOLD analysis project Ga0070682, IMG submission 64668) | Corn rhizosphere microbial communities from Kellogg Biological Station, Michigan, USA - KBS C6-3L metaG | ecosystem: Host-associated > Plants > Roots > Rhizosphere | place: USA: Michigan... | reverse complement strand
GGAAGAACGGAGGTGTGCGTCAGCGCCGCGAGCACCTGGGAGATCTCGATCAAGACGGCGCTCGGCAAGCTCACGCTCGATCTCGGTGCGCTGCTCGTCACGCTGCGGACGCTGGAGTTCGCGGAGCTTCGCATCGGCTTCGAGCACACGCGTCGCGCCGGGGCGCTGCCACCCATCCACCGCGATCCATTCGATCGCTTGCTCGTCGCGCAGGCACTCGAAGACGGCTTCACGATCGTGACGCGCGACCTCACCATCGGCCGCTACGCGGCGCCGACCCTCTGGGAATAGCGCGTCGCTAGCGGGGCCAGGCGAGGCCCATCGCCATGGTCGCGAGGGCCAGTGGACCAACCCAGAAAGCGAACCAGCCGAAATGGCCGCGATCGACGATGCCGCGCAGCGCACGCAGCACGACGATGCCAATGCCGAGCGCCACGGCGGCGCCGAGCAGTACGGGAAGCCACGGGAACGGGCTGCCCAACGCCAACCGGGCCTCGAGGCCGATCGCGCCGAGGATGGCCGGGACGGACATGAGCATCGACAGCTCGAAGGCGCGCCGCGGGCGCACACCGAGCCAGAGCGCCACGGCGATCGTCGAGCCGCTGCGCGACAGGCCCGGCAGGACCGCGAGGCCCTGCGCGACCCCGAGCAGTAGCGCCCCGCCCAGCGTCGGCTGCTCGCGCTCGCCGTGCAGCGAGAAATGAGCGAGCACGAGCGCGGCCGTGGTCCCGAGGAAGCCGAGGCCGATGGCGAGCGGGCTCTCGGTCCAGCGCTCGACGGGCTGACGCAGGAACAAGCCGACCGCCGCCGTGGGAATGCTCGCGAGGACGACGACGAGAGCGTCGCGCCCGCCGGCCGTCTCGCGAAAACGTGACGGCCGAATCAGCGCCGAGACGCCGTCGCGAAGCGCGCGCAGAGCCTCGGCTCGAAGCACGATGACCGTCGCGAGCAACGTGCCCGCGTGCAGCATGACGTTGAACGCGAGCCCGCCCTTGAGCCCGAACAGGATCTCGGCAAGCGCGAGATGGCCGTCGCTCGAAATGGGAAGAAACTCGGTAACGCCTTGGACGATTCCGAGAATTGCTGCTTCGCCGAACGGACCGACCATGAGCGCGAGTCGTCGACACCATCGCCCGGCACGAAACGTTCGGCAACGGGCGCGCCGCGTGGGAGCGCTCGGAGTCGCTGGGCTTGCGCTGATCGCGGCGTGCCGAGAGACCCGCCCAGTGGCCGGGCGTGCTCGTCCGGCGCTACCCGCGGGTGACGGCGCCGGCGGCGAAGCGTCGGCGCCGGGCGTGCGGAACGGCTCGCGCGCGGAGGACCACGACGCGTGGCGCATCGAGGCTGCCGTAGACGCGGGCAGCGGCGCGGGCGGAACGGGCGGGCGCGACCTCGACGCGGGGGCACGCGGGCAAAGCGCAGGGGGTGCGGCCGGATCCGTCGCGCACGGGACCGCGGGCGAGGCGGGAGGCGACGCTCGGGACAACGCTGGGCAACCGCCGCGCGTGGGCGCACCGTTCGAGGTGGTGTCGTGCGGCGCGGTCCCTGGCGACGGCGATTGCCGGCTGACGGGTGAAGGCGACGAGCTCTTGCTGCGCGGCGACGTGCTCACGCCGGGCGCGGTGCTCGAGGGCGGCGTCGTCCGGCTCGACGCGAGTGGGACGATCCTTTGCGTTGGTTGTCGGTGCGACGGAGCGGCCGCGCGCGAGCTCACGTGCCCCGACGCGGTGGTGTCTCCCGCGTTCGTCAATCCGCACGATCACGTCGCGTACGCGGAGGAAGCGCCGCGCCCGCCGAGTGCCGAGCGCTACGAGCACCGCCACGACTGGCGCCTCGGTCTCGAGGGCCACACGAAGATCGCGTACGAAGGCGGCGCCGCCCCGGTGGTCCGTGCGGCGCACGAGCTCCGCATGCTGCTCTCGGGAGTGACCGCCCTCGCGGGGGGCGCGGGACACGAGGGGCTCGTGCGAAACCCCGATCTTTCGGGGCTCGGAGAGGGGTTGCCGGCCGCGCCGGCCGACTCGGAGACGTTCCCGCTCGACGACGCCGACGGCCGCCTCATCGAGAACGGCTGCGGCTACGGCTCCGGTCACGCGCGCGCGAGCGACGTCGAGGGTGCCGGCGCGTACCTCGCGCACCTCGGCGAAGGGATCGACCGGGCGGCCGAGAACGAGCTCGACTGTGCGCTCAGCTCCGACTTCGGGTTGATCGAGCCGACGACGGCGGTGGTGCACGCGGTGGCCGTGCGCGCCGATCGCGCCGCGGCGCTCGGGGCGCGCCATGCGGCGGTGGTGTGGTCGCCGCGCTCGAACCTCGTCCTCTACGGCAACACCGCGCCCGTGCCGTTGCTCCTGCGCTCCGGTGTCGAGGTGGCGCTCGGCACCGATTGGTTGCTCACCGGCTCGATGAACGTTCTCCGTGAGCTCGATTGTGCGCGGCGGGTTTCGACGGGCTACTTCGACGGCGCGCTCGATGACTTCACGCTCTGGACCATGGCGACCCGAGCCGCGGCGCGCGCGGTGGGCGCCGGGAGCGCGCTCGGGCGCCTCGCGCCGGGGTACTTGGGCGACATGGTCGTGATCGCGCGGCACGGGCGCGAGCCGTTCACGGCCGCGGTGGCGCCCAATCCCGAGGATTTCGAGCTCGTTTTGCGCGGGGGGAGCGCGCTCTACGGGCGTGAAAGCATCGTGTCGGTGCTCCGACCCGGCGCGTGCGAGGCGCTCGAGGTGTGCGGCACCGCGCAGAGCGCGTGCGCCGCTGACTCGGGTTTCTCGCTGGCCGAGCTCGAGGCCGCCGCCGACGCGACGTATCCGCTCTTTACCTGTGACACGCCACCGAACGAGCCGAGCTGCGTGGCCGCGCGTCCACTCGAGTACGACGGGGTGCCCACGGACGGCGACCTCGACGGGGACGGCATCGGCGACGACATGGACCTTTGCCCGCGCGTGTTCGATCCGGTGCGCCCGCTCGACGACGGCACGCAAGCCGATACGGACGGCGACGGCCTCGGCGATGCGTGCGACCCCTGCCCGCTCGACCCGGCGCTCGACTGCGTGGACGTTCGGAGCGGCGACCGCGACGCCGACGGCGTGCCGGACGGCGCTGACACGTGCCCCGACACGCCGAACGCTGACCAAGCCGACACCGACGGCGACGGCAAGGGCGACGCGTGCGACTACTGCAGACAGGCCAATTCAGGGATTTTTCCCTGTACGCTCGCCATTTCGGAGCTCCGCGACCGGCTCGGCCCGAGCCGCCCGCCACGGCACGCGCGCGTCGCGATCGGCGGCGCGATCGTCACCGCGCTGCGACCCGACGCCGGCAACGCGCGCGGCTTCTATGTCGAGGACGGTGCGGCACCGCTGTCGGGTCTGTTCGTGTACACCGCGTCGAGCTCACCGTCCGTGGCGCTCGGCGACCGTGTGACGCTCGAAGGGCTCCTCGACGAGTACTACGGGGTCGATCAGCTCGTGCTCGAAGCCGTGCGCTCGCGAGAACCGGGGCCGCCCCCGGTTCCGATCGACGTCGATGCGAGCGAGCTCGGCGATGGCGGGTCACTCGCGGAGGCGTACGATTCCATGCTCGTGCGGGTGCTCGGCGCGAGCGTCGCCGAGACCAATCCTGACGCGCCCGCCGACTACGACGAGACGCGGCTCTCGGGCGAGCTCCGCATCGACGATCTCCTCTGGCCCGAGCTCGACAACGAATTTGCGCCCGGCACCCTGTTCCCGGCGCTCGTCGGCATCGCGGGGCTCTCGTTCGAGCACCGGAAGCTTTGGCCGCGCGCTCCGGACGATTTCGAGCCTTGATCGGCGGGGGATCCGCGGCCGAAGGCTCCGTTCGTCAGCGCAGCGCGGCCTCGACGATGCCCGTGAGCTCCTTCTCCGAGGTGAAGCCGGACCGGCGCGCGACGACGGTCCCCGTCTTGTCGAGCGCGATGAGCGTCGGCAAGCCCTTCACCTGAAACGCGCGCGCCGCCTCGCCCTGGTCGTCGACGACGGAGCCGTAGCTCAGCGGGTGAGCCGCCAGAAACTGCCCGGCATCCTCGGGCGAATCCCCCGAGACGACGCCGAGCGCCACGAGGCCGCGCGCCCCTTGCTTCTTGGCGACGGCATCGACAACCGGCGCTTGAGCGCGGCACGGAACGCACCAGCTCGCCCAAAAATCCAAGATGACGGCTTTGCCTTCCAGCTCCGAGAGGCGAACCTTGTCGCCCGAGAGCCCACCCCCGGGAGTGAGCCGCGGCAGCAAGAAATCGCTCGCCACCTTGCCCACGAACGGATCGGGCGCGAGCCGCGGAAGCACGAGCAGCCCGAACAGCGCCGCGGAGAGCAAGACGAGGCCGGCGTTGAGCCAGACGGGCCGGGGAGTTTTAGGCGACTTCGCCATCCTCCAAGCTTAGTGCAAGGCGCGCCAAGTGACAGGTCTCAGGCGTTCGGTTCCTCACAGAGCGGGGATACGGACGCTGAGGCGAGCGCCGCCGAGCGCGCTCTCGCCGGCCGAGATCGTGCCGCCGTGCTCGACGACGATCTTCTTGACGATGGCGAGGCCGAGGCCCGTGCCGTCGGTCTTCGTCGTCACGTACGGGTCGAAGATCGCCTGGCGCAGCTCCGGCGCCACCCCGGGCCCGTCGTCCTCGACGTCGAGGTTCCAGAAGTCACCGTCCCGCACGAGCCGCACGCGCACGTGACCGGGCCGCTTCGTGGCCGCCACGGCCTGGACGGCGTTGCGCACGAGATTGATGAGCACGCGCCGGAGCATCTGCCGATCGATGCGCGCCGGGGCCGGCTGCGCGGGGATGTCGAACTCGACGGCGACCGCATCGGCCGTGGGGAGCGCGCTGTCGCTCTTGCGCTCGTCGTCGCCGAGCAGCGGACGATCGCCGAGGTCGCGCAGAAATTCGCCGAGATCGGCCGCTTCGAGCTCGGCGCGCGGCAGGCGCGCAAACTCGGAAAACTCGCTCACGAGCCGCCGCAGCGTGCCGACCTCGTCCTCGACGACCTCGAGCGTCGTGTCGAGCAGGCGGCGGTAGTCGCCGTTGTCGCCGTCGTAGCGGCGGTGGATGTCCTGCACCGCGAGCTGGATCGGAGTGAGCGGATTCTTGATTTCGTGGGCCAGCCGGCGCGCCATCTCCTGCCAGGCGCTGATGCGCTGTAGGTACTCGATGCGCGCGCGGCTCGCCTCCACCTCCGCGAGCATGCGGTTGAAGGCGCGCGCCAGGGCGCCGAGCTCGTCGTCGCCCGCTTCCGGGACGCGCACGCTGAGATCGCCCTCGGCGACGTGCTGCGTCGCACGCTCGAGCGCTACGATCCGGCGCGCCACGTCGCGTGCCACGAACGACCCGACGCCCACGGCGAGGAGAATCGTGAGGCCGAGCAGCGCGGCGAACGCGAGCACGTAGCTGCGCTCGTCCGCGGCGCGCCGCCGCTCGATGCTGCGGTAGCTCTCGACGAACTGGCTCGCCTCGCCGAGCTCGTCGAACTCGGCCTTGTCGGCCGCGAAAACGGCGACGAGCTCCGCGCCCGCGGCGACGTCGTCGTCCGTCACGGGCGGCGCTTCGGGGCGATCGTCCGGCGGCGCGGGATGTGCCGCACGGGGTCGCTCGGGCTCGGCTGTCTCCGAACGCACGAGCGATCGCACCACCTCGAAACGATTCTCGGTGCGCGGATCGAGCGGTCGACCGCGATCGATCGAGCCGAGCACGGCGTCGCCGTCGCGCACGGAGAGCGACACGAGGCTCGCGTGACCGGCGAATAGGCGCTTGAGCTCGCGCGCCACGGCGTCGCGCTCGTGACTCTTCGCGGCACGCCGCAGCGCATCGTCGGCGCCGAGAGCGACGGCCTCGTTCCGCATCGACGCCTTCACGGCGTGGGCGAGCTCTTGGTAGAGCTCGAGCGAGCGATCGAGGCGCGCACCGACCTCCGGCACGAAGAAGCGCGCGGAGGTCTGACGCACCGTGGTTTCGGCTAGCCAAACGGCGACCAGCACCGGGATCAGCGCCGTCACGAGAATGGCCAGCGTCAACCGGCGGCGGATGCCGAGGCGCCGAGCCAAAGCGCCTAGGCGGCCTTCCCCGCGCCTCGGGCAAACAGCTTCACGAGCAGGTCCCACGGATCGAAGCCGAGGAACTCGCGCACGTCGTCGCCGAGCCAGGGCGGGCGCTCGAGCGCCGCGAAGGCGAGACCGAGCGGCCCCTCACGCGAGAGGAAATGCCCGACGCCGAACTGCGTCGCTACGTCCCTCAGGCTGCGAAAGGCCGCGCGTCCCGCGTCGAAGCCGAGCGGCAGCGCGACGGCCGGCATCCAGGGCGCGACCACGAGCTCCTGAGCGGCAACGGCGCGCGCCCAGGCGCCCGACTCCCGCGTGCCGGCCAGGCGCCGGAACGTCGCGAGCTCGCCGTAGCAGCCGACGGCAATCTTCGCGACGCGCCGCTCGACCACCGCGGCCAAATGGCGGTGGTCACGCCGGAAGTCGCCGGACAGGAGCCCCATCTCGCGCTTGAGCTCATCGGGGCCGACCAGGCGATCGAAGCCGGTGCCACGCCGGCGCGCGACGAGGCACGTCGCAAGGTCGCCGCCTTCGAACACACCGAGCACGAGCGCCTTGTCGCTCGGACAAAGCAGATCGAGCGCTCGAGCCACGGCACGCTCGCTCGGAACCGGCCAGTCCGCCGTGCGCCACGGCCAGAGCGTGATGGCGCGCTCGGCCTCGAGCTCGCGCACGATCGCGAGCCACTCGAGCGCCTGCGCGAGGTAGTCCTGACCGGGCGCGAGCCGCTCGCCGAAGCGATCCATGAGCTCGTCGAGCGCTCCGGCCGTGAGCTCGGCGGCCCAGCGGGCGCCGTGACGCGCGGCGAGGGATTCCAGGGACTCGGGCCACGGCTGCTCGGTCACCTCGATACGGCCGAGCTCGGTGCTCACGAGCTTGCGAAGCCGCCCGCCCGTCGTGACCGCAACGACCCCACCGCGCGCGCGCGTGCCGTCGGGCGTCGCGCCGCCCGGCGCGGGCTCGAGCGGGCGGAAGACCTGGCCGAGCTTCGACCATTGTTCGTGGGTGAAGCCTTCGAGCGAGACGTCGCGGGTGAACACGGGCCGGGAGTATAGTCGGGCCAATGCCCGCCGCCGATCGCGCCGAGCCCGCCGATTTCCTCGCCTTCCTGGATGCGTGCCCCACGCCCTATCACGCCGCCCGCGAGGTCGCGGGCAGGCTCGCCCGCGCGGGGTTCAGCGAGGTAGAGGAAGGCTCGTCCTTCACGGCGGAGCCCGGCAAGCGCGCCTTCTTGCTGCGCGGAGGCTCGTTGCTCGCCTTCGTCGCCGGCACGGAGCCCCCCTGGGAGTCGGGGTTCGTCGCGCTCGGCGCCCACACCGACTCGCCCAACCTGAGGCTCAAACCGAACCCGGATCTCACGAACGTCGGCTACCGCCAAGCCGGCATCGAGGTCTACGGCGGCGTGCTGCTCACGACCTGGCTCGACCGGGACCTCGCGCTCGCGGGGCGCGTCGTGCTCGCGGGAGGCAAGAGCGAGCTCGTTCGCGTCGCCGGCGCGCCGTGCCGCATTCCCAATCTCGCGATCCACCTGAACCGCGAGGTCAACAAGGACGGACTCGCCGTCAATCCGCAGACGCAGCTCACCCCGCTCTGGGCGCTCGAGAAAAACGGCGGCAAGGAGCACGTGCTCGAGCTCGTCATCGAGGCGCTCGCGAACACCGCGTCGGCCGGAGCAAAGCTCGCCGACATCGTGGGCTTCGACTTGTGCTTGTTCGATGCGCAAGGCGCGACGCTCGGCGGCGCCAACGGCGAGCTCGTTTGCTCGGCCCGTCTGGACAATCTCGGCTCCTGCTACCCGATCACGCAGGCGCTCGTCGCCGCCGGCGCCGCGGGCCGCACGACACGGGTGATCGCCCTCCACGATCACGAGGAAGTCGGTAGCCAGAGCGCTTCGGGCGCGCGCTCGCGCTTGCTCGAGGGCCTGCTCGAGCGGCTCACGCTGGCGCACGCAGGCGCTCCCCCCGACGCGCTGCCGCGGGCGCTCGCCCGCTCGCTGTTCGTCTCGGCCGACATGGCGCACGCCGTGCACCCGAACTACGCCGACAAGCACGACAAGCTCCACCGTCCGATCTTGGGCGGCGGTCCCGTCGTGAAGGTGAACGCCAATCAGTCGTACGCGACCGACGGCGTCGCGCAGGGCGCCTTCGTCGACGCTTGCCGGGCGGAGGGCGTCACCCCACAGCTCTTCGTCTCGCGCAACGACCAGCCGTGCGGCTCCACGATCGGCCCGATCACGGCGGCGCGCCTCGGCGTGCGGAGCCTCGACATCGGCAATCCGATGCTCGCCATGCACTCGTGCCGTGAAACCGCGGGCTCGGCGGACGCGGCGGTGATGGAGCGCGTGCTCACCCGCATCCTCTGCGAGCCCCCGGTCGCCGATCCGCGCGCGTAGGCGCCGAAAAAGCCGCACGCGGCGCGGGCCCGTGCCTCAGCGCGCCATCAGCACGCCCACGGCCGCGACGACGAAGAACCCGAGCGCGATCGCGACGAGCGCGAGCACGACGCGTGGCGACCGCTTCGGTGCGAGCCGCAGGGCGTCCTCGGCCGAAACACCCGCGCCCTCGAGGTGGCGATCGAGCGACGCGTCGCTCCGCTTCGTGAAGGCGACGAGCAAGAGCAGCTCGAGCGCGAGCGCCACCGCGCAGAACGCCGCGACCACCCATCGCACGCGGGCCGCGCGGTGCGCCTCGCGCAATGCGGCGCGCGGCCGCCCGTCGACGAGCAAGGCGTCGACCGCGTCGAACGTCGAGAGCGGCTCCTCGCCCGCAGCATCGAGGGGCCAGCCGACGGCTGCCGGGCTTCGGAGGTCGCGCTCGCTCGAGACCACGACGTAGCGCGGCGCCGGGTCGAGCGCGGGAAACGGAAGCTCCGCCACCGCACCACCACCGTTCGGGCTCGGAACGAGCACAGCGCGCCCCCCGAGCAGTCGCTCGTGCTCCGTGACGAACGCGTAGTAGGCGACGTCGCGCGGCACGGGCGACGTGATCCGGAGCGACCCGCCCTCGCGGCGCGCGTCGAGCGCGCCGGGCACGATCGGCAGGGCGAAATTGGCGGTTTCGTGGGTGGGCCCGTCCTCGAGCTCGAGCGTGAGGCTCGCGACGTGCTCGCTCGGCTGGACCCGGAGCCGGGCCGTGCCGCGCCCGTCGGTCGTCACGAGCTCGGGTGTCACGCGCACACCGGAGCCGCGCGGGCGCAGTGACACGCCCGCGGCCGGCGCATCACCGCGCCGCACGGAAACGAGCACGGTGTCCTCGAAGGGAACGGCGAGCGCCCCGCGCGCGGGCCCGAGCCGTACGTCGAAGGACCCAGCGCGGGCGACCGCCCAACCACCCCGGCGCCGCGCCGCCTGGGCCCAACGTTCGGCGGACAGCGACAGGCGGCCCCGCGCGAGCTCCCCACCCCGCGTTACCGTGAGCTCGAGCCCCTCGCGCTCACCCGGCAGCTCGAAGCTCGCCTCGCCGGAGCCTTCCGTATCGAGCGGCACGGCGCGCCGCGCGTCGAACCCGGCGGCGTGCAGCTCGACCACGACGCTGCCGTCGGTGATGGGCGCTTCCACGACGGAAGCGCGCTCCACGAGCACCCGCAGGGCCTCGACCCGCACGCTCACGTGACGCGCATCGGTGGGCCCGCCCCAGACCCGCGCCACGGCGTACGGCCGCACCGCTCCCCCCGTCACGAGGGCCAGCGCGACGAACGCCACCGTCGCCACGGGTAGCGCAAAAAGCAGCCACCGAAGAGGGAACGCCATGCGAGCCGGGCCTCCGCCCGACGGAGCTCCCAGTGAAGGAATTATGCCATGGCCCCCGTTGTTCCGCGCCCCGTTCCACCCAAACGGAGGCGTGGTATGCAGGCGTCCGCCATGGCCGAGGCACAGGAGTCGAGGAAGAAGAAGAAAAAGTCCGCCAAGCGTCAGCGCAAGGAGCGACGCTTCGTCGGCGAGCAGACCTACGCTTCCAAGGTCGCGGTCGGCGTCGGCATGCTGGGCGGGCTCTTGCTCGGCGCCGGCGTCTACTCGCGCTGGGTGTCGGACCAGCCCGCCTCGTACGCGGTGATCCTGATCGCCCTCGGCACGTTCCTGCTGGTCGGCGCGCTCATGTTCGGCGACCTCGGCACGCTGCCGGTCCGCGTGGGCGATCTCGGCATCGCCGTGGAGCGCGGCAACGAGCTCGAGCGCACGCCGTGGTGCGATCTCAAGCGCGTGTACGTCGACAAAGGGAAGCTCTTCCTCGTCGGCGAAGAGGGCACGACCTCCATCACCGTCGCCGCGCATCCCAAAGCGATCGCGCGCCTGCTCGCCGAAGGCACGCGTCGCATCCCCGAGGTGATGGACGTGAAGCGCGCCACCGTGGAGGGGCTCCCCGCCCTGCGCGAGGACGACGGCGAGCTCCTCACCGTGGAGTCGGTCCAAGTCGCCGGGAAGAGCTGCGCGGCGAGCGGCAAGACGATCGCGTTCGAGCGCGACGCACGCCTCTGCCCGCAGTGCTGCGAGGTCTACCTCAAGGACCGCGTCCCCAAGAAATGCCTCACGTGCGGCGCCGAGCTCGGCGACCGCGCGCAGGAAGTCTAAGCGTTCGCGGGCACAGCGCGACGCGCCCGCCGTCAGTCGACGACGGTCGTCAGCACCTCGACGACCGGCCGCGTGCCGGAGAAGTCGTCGACTTTGCGCCGCACGCTCCGCCTCACGAAATCCTCGAGCGAGAGGCCGCGTCCCTCGCGGTACGACTCGAGCGAGCGGGCGATTTCGCGCTCGAGCACGCGCACCTGGGCGGCCGTAACGGCCGGTACGCCGCGCGCCACGACGCGCGGCGGCGCGACACCGCGACCATCGTTCCCGAGCGTGAGCGCGACGACGACGACGCCGCTCCGCCCGAGATCGGCGCGCTCCTTCAACGTGTCGTCGTCGAGCGCCTCGCCCCCGAGCGACACGGCGATGCGTCCTTGCCGAACCCTCGCCTCCGTCGCGAGCGTGCCGCCGTCGCACACGACGGGCGTCCCGTCCTCGACCACCGCTACGTCGCGTACGCCGAACTCGCGCGCGAGCTCCGCATGGCGCTGGAGATGCCCGAGTGTGCCGTGCACCGGCAGGAAGCAACGCGGGCGAACCAGCTCCAGCATGCGACGCTGCTCTTTTTGAGCGGCGTGGCCGCTCGTGTGGATCCCGGGTGCCGTCACCCGCGTGTGCAGCGTGAGGCCGAGCCGCAAGAGATCGTTCTGCATCTCGAACACCTGCCGCTCGTTGCCCGGGATGACGCGGCTCGAAAGGAGCACGGTGTCGCCGCGCTCGAGCTTCAACAGCGGGTGCTGGCCGACCGACAGGCGCCGGAGCGCCGAGCCCGGCTCGGCCTGCGTTCCGCCCGCGAGCACGAGGATGCGCTCGCGCGGCAGGCTCGCGAGCTCGTCGGCTCCGACCATCAGGTTGCTCGGCCAGGACAGGCGGCGGAGCTGGGTGGCGATCGCGACCTGGCTTTCTAGGCTGCGGCCGAGCACGACCACCTTGCGGCCGAGGCGCACGGCCATGTCCCCGAACGTGATGAGCCGCTGCACGTTGCTCGCAAACATCGCGATCAGCACCAGGCTCGGCGCAGCAAGCACCAGGGCCTCGACGGCGCTGGCGACGCTCCGCTCGGTGCCCGCGCGCTCCGGCACGTCGCTGTTCGTGCTGTCGCTGAGCATGAGCGCGACGCCCTCGTCGCCGATGCGGCCGAGGCGTGCCTCGTCCGTGGGCTCGCCGTCGGGAGGGTCGGGATCGATGTTGAAATCCCCGGTGTGCAGGATCGTGCCGGCGGCCGTCGCGATACGGAGCGCGCTCGCTTCCACGATCGAGTGCGTCACGCGCACCGGCTCGATCTCGAAGGAGCCGACGCGCGTCAGCTCGCCGGGCCGCACGGGCCTGAGGTCGAGATCGCCCTCACCGAAATCGTGCTCGGTGAGACGCCGCCGAGCCATGGCGAGCGCGTGCGCCGGGCCCCACACGGGCACGTCGAGCTCGTCGAGCAGGTACGGCAGCCCGCCGATATGGTCCTCGTGCCCGTGCGTGAGGAAGATGCCCCGCACCTGGTCGGCGCGGTCGAGGAGCCAGCTGAAATCCGGATGCAGCACGTCGATACCGAGCGAGCCGTCGGAAAACCCGATGCCGCAATCGACGACGACGATGCCGTCCGCCTGCTCGATGGCGAGGCAGTTCATCCCAATCAGCCCGAGCCCGCCGAGCGGAACGAGGCGCACGGTGCCGGGTGCAGGGCTGCTCACGCGGCGACGATGACATTTGCGGGCCACGAGGGCCACGCTTGATCCGGGGTTTGCCGGTGATTAAACAGAAGGCACATGCCTCGAACGGTAAGTCCCGAAGAAGCGCAGGCCCTCCTCGCGGAGGGATACGTGTACATCGACGTGCGATCGGAGCCGGAGTTCGAGGGAGGCCATCCCGCGGGCGCCGTTAACGTGCCGATCTCGCATATGGGGCCGGGCGGCTTCGAGCCGAACGCCGACTTCATGGCGGTGATCGAGAAAGCGTTCGCCAAGGACGAGAAGCTCGTCGTGGGCTGCAAGACGGGCGCCCGCTCACGACGCGCCAGCGCGATGCTCGTCTCCGCTGGTTTCACCACCGTCGCGGATATGGTCGCGGGGTTCGCCGGGTCACGCGACGCCTTTGGACGCCCCTCGCCGGGGTGGTCGCAGAAGGGGTTGCCCGTGGAGACCGGGGCGCCGGAGGGGAAGAGCTACGCGGACGTGAAGGAGCGGAAGCGCTAGGGGCCGGGCGGGATCGGGTTGGGGCCGGGGGTCGGGGTTGAGGCAGAGCTAGCGGCAGGGCTGGGGGTGGGGGCAGAGGCAGTGGTTGGGCTTGTGGCAGAGGCGGAGGCAGGGGGCGGCGGGGCGGTGG
>Ga0070682_100001538_pt1 | contig 12936 bp, 10 predicted proteins | sample KBSC63LmetaG_FD_64668 | JGI IMG/M metagenome (GOLD analysis project Ga0070682, IMG submission 64668) | Corn rhizosphere microbial communities from Kellogg Biological Station, Michigan, USA - KBS C6-3L metaG | ecosystem: Host-associated > Plants > Roots > Rhizosphere | place: USA: Michigan... | reverse complement strand
GACGCCAGCCGCACCTTCGCCGCTCCGCCCGACCGGGTCTTCATCGTGACCCGCTCGGTGCTCGAGAGCCTGGGCTGGGACATCGACAAGGAGGACCGCGACGTGGGCTGGATCGTCACCGATTCCCGCCGTCTCGACGGCGACAACTTCGGGGTCTACGCCAAGGGTGTCGAGCACCGGCTGCGCGTGTCGGTCAGGCGACTCGACGGGGGCCGCAGCTCGGTGTCGGTGGAGCGGCGCGTGTACAAGGAGGAGCGCATCCTCTTCGTGGACAAGGAAGAGGACATCAAGACCGACGATCGGTCGGTCGAGAAGCGCATCCTGGACGAGATCGGCCGTTCTCTCTAGTGGCGGCCCTGCGCGACGTCGGCGTCGCCCTCGTCTCCGCGGTCGGGCTCGCCGCTCTGCTGCTGGCCCCGGGCCTCGGCGCGGCGCCGCTCGACGACCCCGGCGAGGGGCAGCACGCCGAGATCGCCCGCGAGATGCTCGGCGGCAGCTGGATCACGCCGCGGCTCAACGGGGTGCGTTACTTCGACAAGCCTCCGCTGCTCTACTGGCTGACCGCCGCCGCCTTCCATCGCCTGGGCCCCACCGAGGGGGCGGCTCGCCTGGCTTCGCTCGCGGGCGCCCTCCTCGCGGTGGCCGGGACGACCATCCTCGGCGTCGGCCTGCTCGGGCGGAGCGGGGGATTCCTGGCCGGCGCGGCGCTGCTCTCGTGCGCGCTCTTTGCCGCCTTCGCGCGCTACGTGAGGCCGGAGACGCTGTTCGTGGCCGGGATCTCGTGGGGGTTCACGGGGCTGTTGCTGGGGATGTGCGGGCGACCGTTTGCTGCAGCGGCCTTTACGGATTTTTCGAATGCGGGGGCCCAGAAATGGCCCCCGCACTCCCCCAGTGGCGGACAGCCGTTGGAGTCCGAGGTCCGGTCCTCCCCCAGTGGCGGACAGCCGTTGGAGTCCGAGGTCCGGTCCTCCCCCAGTGGCGGACGGCCGTTGGAGTCCGAGGTCCGGTCCTCCCCCATAGGCGGACAGCCCGTCGCGTCTCGCTGGGCGCTGGTCGGGTGTGGGGCCCTCGGCGTCGCAGCGTTGGCGAAGGATCCGTTGGGGTTGATCGGGCCGGTGGGGGCGGTGGCGGGGGCTCTGTGGCTGGCGGGGCGGCTGCGGCCGGTGCGCGCGTGGCTGCCGGTGGGCGGAGTCGTGCTGACGCTGGCGCTCGGGGCCGGGTGGTACGTGGCGGTGGCGGCCCGCGAGTCGTCGTTCCTCTGGTACACCGTGATCGACAACCACGTGCTGAACGTGGCCCGCATGCGCGCGTTTCCCGACGAGGACGTGCCGCTCTCCGCGCTCGAGTTCGCGGCCGCCGCCTCCTTCGGCGCGTTTCCGTGGATCCTCGCCGCCGGGGTGACGGTGGTCGGGCTCGCGCGGCGGCGCGCGTGGCGCGATCCGGCCGAGACCGCCTGGATCGCGCTCGCCCTCTGGGCGACGGGCGTGCTCGCCCTCTTCACGCTCTCGCCGTTCAAGCTGCCGCACTACGGGCTGCCCGCCTATCCGGCCGTCGCGCTCCTCGCCGCGCGCGCGTGGCGCGACCCGGGCGCGCCGCGCCAGGGGTTGATCCTGGCCCACCTCGCGCTGTTCGTGCTGCTGGGCGCGGGGCTCGCGTGGTGGGGCGCGGGCGACGGGCGCGCCTTCACTGCCACCGTGTTCGGCGTCACCGACGTGTACTCGCGCAAGGAGGCGGCGTGGGGCCAGGCCTCGCCGTACCCGCCGTGGTCCGATCTGCAGCCCCTGCTCGTCCGGGGGGCGGTGCTGCTGCTGGCGGGCGCGGCGGTCCTCGCCGTGGCCGCGGCGCGGCGGTCGGCGCGGCTGGGTGCCGCGGCGGTGGCCGCGGTCATGCTGCTGCTGATGCCGGTGGTGGGCGACGGGCTCGCGGCGACTTCTCGCGCGCGCGCCGTCGCGGGCATGGCCCGCGAGATCCGCGACCGCCTCGGTCCCGCTGACGTGCTGGTGCTGGAGGGGCCGATCGAGAACGCGGGCGCGCTCGAGTTCTACTCGGGCCACCGGCCCGCGCTGCTCGACGGGCGCCGCAGCGTGCTCGGGATCGGGGCCACCTTCGCGGACGCGGCCGACACCTTCTGGACTCCCGCGCGCTTCACGGAGGCGTGGGCCTCGCCGCGGCCGCCGTATCTGCTCACCACCCGCGAGCCGGCGCGGAGCATCGCGGCCGAGCTGCCTCCCGACAGCGTGCGCCTGCTCGCGGCCGACAACGGCCGCTGGCTCTACGGTCACGCGCCCGCGGCCGCCCGCTGATGCTCACCCAGCTCATCGTCCACTTCACGTACCCGGGCGTGTTCCTCATCCTGCTCGCCACCGGGCTCGGGATGCCGGTCCCGGAGGAGCTGCCCATCGCGATCGCGGCCATGATGGCGCGCTGGGAGGTGATGAACTGGTGGGGCGCGCTGCTGGCCTGCCTGGGCGGGGTGCTCTCGGGCGACATCCTGCTCTACGTCCTCGGCCGCCACTTCGGGCGGCGCATCCTCAACTGGCCGACCGCGCGGCGCATCCTGACCCCGGAGCGAGAGGCGCGGGTGATGCACGCCTATCACAAGCACGGGCTCAAGTTCGTGGTGATGGCCCGCCTGGTGATGGGCCTCCGCGCGGCCGCGTTCCTCACCGCGGGGCTGGTGCGCGTTCCCTTTCCCCGTTTCCTCCTGGTGGACGTGGCCGCGGTGCTGCTGAGCGTGCCGATCTCGTTCGGGGTCGCCTACCTGGTGGCGGACTCGGTGGCGGTGGCCCTGGCCCGCGTGCGCGAGCTGCAGCTGTGGATCGCGGGCGTCACGCTCCTGGTGGCGGCCACGTGGGGGCTCGTGCTGCTGCGGCGCCGCCGCCGGTCCCGGCTCTGAGAGCGGCCCCTGTGGTATCGTGAGCGAGTCGTGACCGAGACCTACCTGCGGACGCTATTCCTGCATCCGCCCGCGACGGCGGGCTTCGATGGGGGCGCCGGATCCCGCTACCAGGCCAAGCGGGAGATCCGCTCGTTCTGGTACCCGACGTGGCTCGCCCAGCCCGCGGCCCTGGTCCCGGGCTCCCGGCTGGTCGACGCGCCCCCGGACGGGCTGACCCTGGACGACGTGCTGCCGCTGGCGCGCGGCTACGACCTGTGCGTGATGCACACCAGCACCCCGTCCTTCGCCTCCGACGTGCGGGTGGCGGAGGCCCTCAAGGCCGAGAACCCGGACCTGATCATCGGTCTCGTGGGGGCGGCGGTGGCGGTGGCCCCCGAGGCCTCCGTCCGCGCGAGCCGCGCGCTCAGCTTCGTGGCGCGCAACGAGTTCGACTTCACGATCCAGGAGGTCGCGCTGGGCCGCCCGCTGTCCGGCATCCGCGGCCTCTCCTATCGTGTGAACGGCCACGTGGAGCACACCCCGGAGCGGCCGCCGCTCGAGAATATGGACGCGCTGCCGTTCGTGACCCCGGTCTACAAGCGCGACCTCACCGTCGAGCACTACGCGATCGGCTACCTGCGGCACCCCTACGTCTCGCTGTACACCGGGCGCGGCTGCCGGTCCAAGTGCACGTTCTGCCTCTGGCCCCAGACGGTGGGCGGGCAGCGCTACCGCACCCGCAGTCCCGAGCACGTGGCGGAGGAGATGGCCCTGGCCGCGTCGCTGTTCCCGCAGGTGCGCGAGTTCTTCTTCGACGACGACACCTTCACCGACGACCTGCCGCGGGCCGAGGCCATCGCCAAGCGGCTCGGGCGGCTCGGCATCACCTGGTCGGTGAACGCGAAGGCCAACGTGCCGTACGCGACCCTCAAGATCCTCAAGGACAACGGCCTCCGCCTCCTCCTGGTGGGCTACGAGTCGGGCAACCAGACGATCCTCAACAACGTGAAGAAGGGGGTTCGCCTCGACGCGGCCCGGCGCTTCACGCGCGACGCGAAGGCGCTCGGCATCGCCATCCACGGCACCTTCATCCTGGGGCTGCCCGGCGAGACGCGCGAGACCATCGCGGAGACCATCCGGTTCGCGACCGAGATCGACCCCGACACCATCCAGGTCTCGCTCGCCGCGCCGTACCCCGGCACCGCGCTCTACGAGGAGGCGCAGCGCAACGGCTGGCTGGAGACCGAGGACCTGGTGGACGGCTCCGGGGTGCAGGTGAGCGCGATCGGCTACCCGCACCTCTCGCGGCCGGAGATCTTCCGCTCGGTGGACCAGTTCTACCGCCGCTTCTACTTCCGCCCCCGCAAGATGTTCTCGCTGGCCTCCGAGATGGTGCACGACCGCCAGGTCCTGAAGCGGCGGCTGGCGGAGGGGCGGGAGTTCCTCCGCTTCCTCCGGCTGCACCGCGCCCCCTCGGGCTGAGGCGCGGCTCGTGAAGGTGCTGGTCATCGACACCATCGCTCCCGAGGGCATCGCGCACCTGACCGAGCGCGGCTTCCAGGTCGACCAGGTCTCGAGCAAGCTCGAGCGGGAGACCCTGCTGGCGCGCCTCGGCGACTACGAGGGCATCGTGACGCGCTCGTCGACCGCGGTGACCCCCGAGTTCCTCGGCCGCGCCCGGCGGCTCCGCATCCTGGGCCGGGCCGGGGTGGGCGTCGACAACATCGACGTGGACGCCTGCTCGCGGCAGGGCGTGGTGGTGGTCAACGCGCCCTACGGCAACGTGGTGTCGGCGGCCGAGCACACGGTGGGCATGCTGCTCGCGCTGGTCCGGAAGATCCCCACCGCGCACGAGGCGCTCCGGCGCCTCGAGTGGGACCGGGGCATCTACGGGTCGGAGCTCTTCCGCAAGACCGCGGGCGTCCTCGGCCTGGGCAAGGTGGGCTCGCGGGTCGCGGCGCGGCTGCGCGCCTTCGACATGGAGGTGCTGGTCTACGACCCGTACATCCCGGAGGGCCGCGCGCGCGACCTCGGGGTGCGGCTCACGGATCTGCAGTCCGTGTTGAGCCGCGCCGACGTGCTCACCGTGCACGTGCCGCTCACCGACGAGACCGAGAACATGATCGCGGCGCGCGAGCTGGCCGTCACCAAGCCCGGGGTGCGGGTGGTGAACTGCGCGCGCGGCGGCATCGTCAACGAGGCGGACCTGCTGGCCGCGCTCGACGCGGGCCACGTGTCGGGAGCCGCGATCGACGTATGGACCGAGGAGCCGCCGGTGTCGCCGGTGGTGAAGCGCCTGATCCAGCACCCGCGCGTGGTGGTGACCCCGCACCTCGGCGCCAACACCCAGGAGGCGCAGGTGAACGTCTCGGTGGACGTGGCGCGTCAGCTGGTGGCCTTCCGCGACGGCGAGCTGCTCGAGCACGCGGTGAACATCCCGGTGGCCGACCGCGAGACCCTCGCCGAGCAGCGGCCGTTCCTGCAGCTCGCCGAGCTGCTGGGCCGCTTCTGCCAGCAGCTCGAGCCCGACAACGTGGAGCACGTGGAGGTGGAGGCGGCGGGACACATGGCGCGGTGGGATCCGGAGCTGGTCGGGCGCGCGGTGCTGAAGGGGCTCCTGGAGCGGGTGACGGTGCAGGCGGTGAACCTCGTCAACGCGCACCTGATCGCGCGGGAGCGCGGGCTCACCGTGGAGGTGCGCACCGACCCCGACGCCTCCGGCTACACCAACCTCGTGACCGTGACCACCCAGGCCCGCTCCGGGCGCAAGGTCATCGCGGGCACCGTCTTCGACGGAGTGCCGCGGATCGTCCGCCTGCGCGACCTCCACGTGGAGTTCGTCCCGGAGGGGCACATCCTGGTGCTGGCCTACGAGGACCGGCCGGGCATGGTGGGGCGGATCGGGTCGATCCTGGGACGCCACAACGTCAACATCGCCTCCATGCACGTGGGTCGCCGCACGCGGCGGGGGCGCGCCATCGTGGTGCTGCTGCTGGACGACGACGTGCCCGCCGAGGTGCTGGAGGAGGTCGGCAAGAGCGTGGAGGCGGACTTCGCGCGGGTGATCCGCCTGTGAGCCCCCGGCGAGGCCGTTCCAAGGACACCCCGGTCGGCGTCTTCGAGACCCGGCCCTGGGGCGGGTTCATGACCGTCGAGGAGGGGCGGGGGTACAAGGTCAAGCGCCTCTTCGTCAAGCCGGGCCAGCGGCTGAGCCTGCAGCGCCACCGCTTCCGGGCCGAGCACTGGGTGGTGGTCTCGGGCTCGCCCCGGGTCATCATCTCGGGCCGTCCGAAGCGGCTCAAGCCGCGGGGAGCCGTGGACGTGCCGCGCGGGGCCTGGCACCGGATCGAGAACCCGGGCCGCGTGCCGGTGCTGCTGATCGAGGTGCAGCACGGCCCGTACCTGGGCGAGGACGACATCATCCGCCGCCAGGACGACTACGGCCGCGCTGGCGCGACTAAGACCGCGGTGAAGTCGAAGAAGCGCTAGCGGTTGCCCGGGTCGGGGCTAGCCGCTGTGGGCTGCTGCCGTGACTTCTTTACTTATCCGAACGGGCGACCCGGGCTGGGCGGACGCTCGAGGCGGACATCCCTGGCCGGCTTCGCTTGGCGGCCGATAGCCAAACCACACCCCACCGCGGGCCGCTCGCCCCAGGCCACCATCCACCCAACCCCAAGCCAAGGAGCCACCCCATGCCCATCCACTCCCGCTACCTCTTCAGCGCCGCCATGGACGTCGACCCGAGCCACGAGCGCCTGTTCAACGAGGTCTACGACCGCGAGCACGTGCCGAGCCTCCTGACCGTGCCCGGCGTGGTGGCGGTCTCCCGCTACGAGTTGCAGCCGCTGACCATGTCCATCGGCGGGCAGCTCAAGACGATCGTCATCGAGCACGCCCCAAAGTATGGTGCACTCTACGAGATCGAGAGCCCGGAGGTTCTGACCACCGAGGCCTGGGCCAAGGCGGTGGAGCAGGGGCGATGGCCGGCGCAGGTACGCCCCCACACCCGGAACCGGCAGCACACCCTCTATCGCCGGCTCGGCTGAGGGCCGGCGGCGGCCTCAGCGCATCACGCTCGAGACGTTGAGGTAGAGGGCCAGCAGCCCGAGGTACTCGTGCAGCACCGCCTCGCTGCAGCGGCGGTGCCGCCACCAGCCGTCCTGGCCCGAGCAGTTGTCGTGAACGACGACGATGCTGGCGTCCACCGCCCCCGCCGCCTGCCGGCTCCAGATGAGCCGGACGCGGCGGGAGTGGAAGGCGTTGGTCACCAGCGTGAGGCGGTGCCAGCCGCGAGCCTTCGCGGCGGCGAAGACGCCCTGTAGCTCGGTCTCGGTGATCTCGACCGGCTGGTCGAGCGTGACGATGGCCTCGCGGGGCACCCCGAACTTCACCAGCACCGCCACCGCCTCTCCCTGGTAGTCCAGCGGCCGGACCCCCATCGCGATGAGGGTCTGGACCCGTCCGGGCAGCGACTGGCGCGACACCACCACGAGCGGGGCCACGCCGGCCCGGTAGAGCTCGGCGGCGCGCCCCTCCCGGGTGGGGGTAGCCCCCGCCACCACCACGATCGCGTCGGAGCGGCCGGGGGTCTCCGATACCACCAGCACGTGACCGGCGGCCCGGAGGAGCGGCCGATGCGCGAGCGCGGCGGCGGCGAGCAGCGCGAGGACCACCAGCAGGACGCCGAGGAGCGGACGCCGTCTCAAAACTTTGGGGCGCGCCCCCATGGGAAGTACGATCTTGGCCAGGAGGTACTATCCATGCGACGGTTTCTCGCTCTCACGGTGACGGTGCTCGCCCTCACGGCGTGCGCGTCGACGCCACCCAAGGTGCAGCGCAGCGAGTTCGAGGACATCCCGGTTCCGAAGGGACTCGCGGTGGACCTGAACCGGTCCACGATCATCGAGTCGCCGTCGGTGAAGGCGGCCCGCATCTTCTACAAGGGCCGCATCGAGCCGGACAGCCTCTCGGTCGCGTTCCGCACCACGCTCGAGGCCAACGGCTGGAAGCACCTTTCGTCGACGACCTCGTCGGACAAGGGCACCACGCAGGTGTACGAGAAGCAGGGCAGCTCGCTCCAGGTGTTGATCTACGAGAGCTGGTACTACACCTGGGTGGAGATGTCGGCCACGCGGATGGTCGGCACGGCGTCGGCCTCGCTCAAGTAAGACCGAGCGACGCGACACGGCGGCGCCCCTAGGGGCGCCGCCAGCGCCGTCCGCTGCGCTCGATGAGCGTGTCGGCCTCGGACGGTCCCCAGGTGCCGGCCTCGTAGTTGGGAAACTTTCGCGGATCTCCTCCGGCCCAGCTCGAGAGCACCGGCTGCAGCAGCTCCCACGCCATCGTCACCCAGTCGCCGCGCGCGTAGAGGGTGGCGTCGCCCTTCATTGCATCGAGCAGTAGCCGTTCATAGGCCTCCGGCGGCTCGCCTCCGAAGGCCTGCCCGTAGTCGAACTCCATCTCCACCGGCTTGATCTTGAGGTCCTGACCGGGCAGCTTGGCCCCGAACGAGAGCGACATCCCCTCGTCGGGCTGGATGCGGAGCACGAGCCGGTTGGGCTCGGCGAGGATCTCGGGATTGCGGCGGAACACGAGGTGGGGGGTCTGCTTGAACTGCACCGCGATCTCGCTCGCGCGCTTGGGCATCCGCTTGCCGGTGCGGAGGTAGAACGGCACCCCGGCCCAGCGCCAGTTCTCGATCTCGAGACGCAGGGCCGCGAAGGTATCGGTGATGGACTCCGAGGACACGCCCTTCTCCTCGCGGTAGCCCAGCACCCGCTGGCCATTGACGAAGCCGGGACCGTACTGGCCGCGCACCGCCAGCCGGTCCACCTCGTCGGCCGCGATGGGGCGGATGGCCCGCATCACCTTGGTCTTCTCGTCGCGCACCGGATCGGCGTCGAAGGTGACCGGCGGCTCCATCGCGACCAGGCAGAGGAGCTGCAGGATGTGATTCTGGATCATGTCGCGAAGCGCGCCGGACTCCTCGTAGTAGGCGCCGCGTCCCTCGACCCCGATCGCCTCGCCCACCGTGATCTGCACGTGGTCGACGTGGTTGCGGTTCCAGAGGGGCTCGAAGATGCCGTTGGCCCAGCGGAACACCAGGATGTTCTGCACCGTCTCCTTGCCCAGGTAGTGATCGATCCGGTAGACCTGGTCCTCGCCGAAGACGCTCGCCACCGTCTGGTTGAGCGAGTTCGCGGAGGCGAGGTCCCGCCCGAACGGCTTCTCGATCACGATGCGCACCCAGCCCCCGGTGCCGTCCGTGGGGCGGTTGAGGCCCGCCTCGCCGAGACGGGTCACCAGGTGCGGGTATACCGAGGGCGGCGTCGACACGTAGAAGAGCCGGTTGGCGCCGGTGCCGCGCTCCTGCTCGACCTGCTTCAGGTAGGAGGTGAGGCCGCCGTATATGCCGGCGTCGGCCGGATCCCCCGCGTAGTAGAAGAGGGCCTGGGCGAAGCGGTCCCACACCCGGGTAGAGGGCGGCTGGACGCGGGCGAAGTCGGTGATCGCCTCGCGCATGCGGGTCCGGAACTGCTCGTTGGTCATCTCGGAGCGCGCGACGCCGACCACCGCGAACGGCTCGGGGAGCACGCGGCTCTGGAACATGGACCACAGCGCGGGCAGCAGCTTGCGGCGAGTGAGGTCGCCGGAAGCGCCGAAGATCACCAGGGTGCAGGATTCGTCGGTCGTGGGCGCGCTCATGCGGTCATAGCCTCTTGGTCAGTCCCTGGACCATCTGCGAGAGCTGCTGCAGGCCCTGTGACTGCTTGCCATTGAGATGCAGCCGGATGATCCGGCGCGCCCCATCGCGCAAACTTTGGAGATCGCCCAGCGCCTGGGCCCCCTTGAGGGTGGAGAACCCGTAGCCGGAGCCGGGGATGGGCAGATCCTCGCGGTCGTCTCCGGTGAGCTGGATGAAGAGCCCGCTCGACGGGCCGCCCTTGTGCATCTGGCCGGTCGAGTGCAGACAGGACGGGCCCCAGCCCACCGTGGTGGCGATGCGCAGGCGGTCCCGCAGGGCGACCCGGATCTCCTGCAGCACCCGCCAGGCCTCCGCGTTCGGGGTGAGGTAGGCCTGGATGGACAGGTAGTCGCCTGCCGCCGCCATCGCGAGGTGGGCCGCGAGACCGCGGCTCACCGAGCTCGGCTTCTTGCTGGACTTGGTCATGAGCACGATGCCGTCTTCCTCGACGTCCGACGGCCACTCGGGCAGCCGCCGCGACCTCCGCCACTCGGTGAGCAGGTTGGTGGCGTTCTCCTTGGCGCGCGCCACGTCGGGCTCGTCGAAGGGGTTGACGGCCAGCACCGCGCCCGCGGTGGCGGCCGCGAGCTCCCAGCGGAAGAACTCCGCTCCCAGGTCCATGGGGTCCTTCAGGACCAGGCGCAGCACCGGGTGGCCCGCGTCGGCCAGCTTGGTGAGCGCCGCGTCGTGCGAGCCGTCGGTCTCGAGGACCAGGGCCACGAACACGCGGTCGTCGCCGTAGACCGCGGGCGCGCCGAGGGGCTCGTCGACCACCGGGACGATCCCGGTGCCGTCCTTGCCGAGCGACTCCGCGAGGAGCTGCTCGATCCAGGGCCCGAGGCCGCGGATCTTCTCCGAGAGCACGAGGGTGGCCTTGTCGCGACCGGCGCGGGCCAGGCCCGCCAGCACCGCGCCCAGCTGCACCGCGGGGTTGCCCCGGACCCCGACCTCGTTGCCGCACGTCTCGACCATGGCGTTGGCGCGCTCCAGCAGCACCTTGACGTCCACCCCGATCAACGCGGCGGGCACCAGCCCGAAGAAGGAGAGCGCGGAGAAGCGCCCGCCGATCGAGGCGGGATTGAGGAACGTGCGGCGGAAGCCGGTCTCGGTGGCGAGCTTGTCGAGCGGCCGGCCCGGATCGGTGATGGCCACGAACTGCATGCCGGGCCGCGGCGAGGAGGCGGCCTCGACCTGCGCGCGGAAGAACGCGTAGGCGGCCATGGTCTCGCTGGTGGTGCCCGACTTGCTCGATACCACGAAGAGGGTGCGGCTCAGGTTGATCCCGTCGACCACCTGCTTGACCGCCCCCGGGTCCGTGGAGTCGAGCACCAGCATGTCGGGGAAGCCCATCTTCGAGCCGAAGGTCTCGTTGAAGACCATGCCGGTCGAGGAGGAGCCGCCCATGCCGAGCAGGACCACGTGCGAGTACTGCAGGCGCCGCACCTCGTCCGCGAAGCTGCGGATGTCCTCCGCGTGGCTGCGCATGATGGTGGGCGAGGTGAGCCAGCCGAGCCGGTTGCGCACGGTGGCGGGATCGCCCTTCCACAGGGTGGCGTCCTTCACCCACAGGCGGTCGAGGAACTCGCGCGACTCGAGGAAGCGCAGTGTCTCCTCCACCGCGGGCAGCTTGAGCGGATCGGGCAGCACCGGCGGCGGGACCACCGGCGCGGACGGCGGCGCCGCCCGCTCGGGCGCGGCCGCGCGGACCGCCGCGGGCGAGGTGGCCGCCGCCGGCTCGCGCTTGGAGGCGGGCTTCGCGGGCGTCTTCGTGGCGCGGGCCGCGGGCTTGGCGTCCGGCTTGGGCTCGCTCTTGCCGTCGGCGCCCGGCTTGAGCGGCGCCTTGTCCGCTCCGAGCAGCCCCGCCTCGAGCTGGCCGATCTTGGTCACGTGGCGCGCCTGTTGCTCGGTCGGCTCGTACTGGGTCTCGATGAAGGCCTGGGCGATCTCGAGGGCGTCCTTGACGTCGAGACCCGGGGCGGCGAGGCAGAGCACGTTGGCGTCCGCCTCTTCACGAGCGGTCCGCGCCGCGGCCACGTCGGGGCAGAGGGCGGCGCGGATCCCGCGCATCTTGTTGGCCGCGATGACGCCGCCGGCCCCGCTGCTGCAGAGCAGCAGGCTCGCGTCGACGAACCCCCGCAGCACCGCCTGTCCGACCGCCCGGGCATAGTCCGGGTAGTCGACCGGGTCCGGCGAGAAGGTGCCGAGGTCGAGCACGTCGTGGCCGTCGGCCTCGAGCGCAGCTACCAGGGACTCCTTGAGAGGGAACCCGCTATCGTCGCAGCCGATCGCGATTCGCATGGGGTCCGCGCGCCTATTCTCTCACCCGCCGGTCTCCGTGGCCAAGTGGTTGAAGTGCCTGATGGTGTAGGGTTTCTCGCCCTCCGCGCATCGGCGTGCGCTTCGAGGCGGGGGCACGGTGAGGTGTCCCTACGCGATCGGAACCACCCTCGGCGTGATGTACCGCGTGGTGAAGGGCCGGCGGGTCGTGGACACCCCGACGCCCGCGAAGACCACGTGGTAGTGGCCGGGCGATCGCTCAGGAGTCCGGAAAGCCGACGATGTTGTCGTAGAGGCGCGATTGCCGGGCCCGAGCGGCCCGATAGCGGGCATGCCGGTCGGGATCTGGCTCGAGCACGCGGGCGGGGGCGGGGGGCGGCGGCGGCGGAGGGGGCTGGGCGCCGAGCGACTCGAGCGCCAGCAGCGCGGCGCCGCGCGCGGAGGCCTCCGCGTCGCCGCCGAGGGCGATCGGCACGCCCAGGGCATCGGTGATGATCTGGGCCCACGTCCGCGAGTGCCGGAGCGCGCCGCCGGAGCCCACCACCACGTGGTCCGCGGCGGCCAGGGGCCGCAGCCGGTCGTAGATCTCGGCGAGCCGGAACGCCACCGCCTCCAGCAGGGCCCGCGTGATCTCGGGCGCCCCGGTGGCGAGCGTGAGGCCAGCCACCGCCGCGCGCGCCTCCGGCCGCCAGCCGGGGCTGCGCTCGCCCGCGAGGAACGGTAGCGCGGTGAGCCCGTGCCCGTCCGGGGCCACCGCCGCGATCGCCCGCTCGAGCGCCGCGTCGCTGGCGGGCAGCGCGAGGGTCCGACGGCACCAGGCGCTCACGTTGCCGCCCTCCGAGGTCGCGCCGCCCACCAGGGCGCGGCCCGCGTCGAGGCGGTAGCGCCAGAGGCCCCAGGGGGTGGGCGTGCTCGATGCGGCCGCGGCCGGCAGGACCACGCGCAGCGCCGCGGAGGTGCCCACGTTGAGCGCGACACGGTCGGGCCCCCAGCAGTCGGAGCCCACGTTGGAGCAGGCGCCGTCGCCGCGCGCGGG
>Ga0070682_100001536_pt1 | contig 12945 bp, 8 predicted proteins | sample KBSC63LmetaG_FD_64668 | JGI IMG/M metagenome (GOLD analysis project Ga0070682, IMG submission 64668) | Corn rhizosphere microbial communities from Kellogg Biological Station, Michigan, USA - KBS C6-3L metaG | ecosystem: Host-associated > Plants > Roots > Rhizosphere | place: USA: Michigan... | reverse complement strand
CTCGGCATCATTCCCGGCGCCGGCGGCACGCAGCGACTCCCGCGCCTCGTCGGCGTGCCGCGCGCGCTCGAGCTCACGCTCCTCGGCCGGCGCCTGAGCGCGGAGGAGGCCCTGGCTTGGGGCCTCGTGAATCGCGTGGCGCCCCCCGGAAGCACGCTCTTGGACGACACGCTCGCGTGGCTTTCCCCCGTGCTCGAAGGCGCGCCGCTCGCGCTCCGCGCAGCGCTCGAGGCGGTCCGCGCGGCCACGCACCTGCCGCTCGACGCAGGGCTCGACGCCGAACGCCGCGGCTACGAGCGGTGCCTCACGAGCGAGGACCGGCGCGAAGCGCTGCGAGCTTTCGCCGAGAAACGTACCCCCGTGTTCAAGGGACAGTAGGAGCGGGGGGACGGCAGTCGCTGCTCATTCCCTTAGGACCCGCCGCTGTGGACGTCGGCGAGCGTGGTCCGTGCCCGGAGCATGCACGCTGATCCTCAACGCGACCAGGGCATCGATCATCCTTCGATCGTACGTAACGACGCCTACGAGCTCGTCGCCGAGCGCCCGAGCAGACGCGATGTGAATGGCGTCGAGGCTGCGCAGGACGACCGGCTCGAGCAAGGCCGCCGCGTCGAGCAGCTCGTCATCTAGTTGGAGCAGTCGCACGTGCGAGAGCACCCTTTTCGCGCGTTGCTGGGCGGCGGTTCCCTGCTGCCGGACGGCGCGGGGTACTTCGACGCGCGACAGGGCACTCGTGATGCGCTCGGGATGCTTCGCGAGGAAGCGCCGGAGCGCCGGCGACTCGCGCTCCGCGACGACCAGCTTCACGAGCGCCGACGCGTCGAGATAGATCGCCACTCTCAGCGCTCGTGCTTGCGAGCGCGCGCCAAGGCCTGGCTCGGTCGGGTCGCGCTGCGTCGTGGGCGCTCTGCGGGACCGAGCGCCAGGACATCGCCCTTGGCGCGCGTCAGGCGACCCTCTGCTTCCAGGCGAGCGAGCCCCGGCTGCCGGCGAACCGGCGTGAGCAACGCCACCGCCCGGCCGCGATCGGCGACGACCAGCGTCGCTCCTGCGGCAACCTGGCGCAGGTAGGCGCTGGCGTTCTGCCTCAGCTCGCGGATCCCGATCGTCGCCATATGCTACAAGTAGCACATAACGCCAGGGTGGGCATCGTAGGCGTCGTCGACGGCGACGCCAAAGCCGAGCCGAAGTCGCGCAAGGCCGCCGCGCCCAAGGCTCGGTCGTCCAAGCGCGCCTCGATCTGAGCGTCCCCGACGGCTTTGGGCGGGCTGCCGAAGCTGTTTCTTTTCGCTCGAATCTCCGTGGCGCCGACCGGCTAAGCTTTCATGCACGCATGGCCGCTGAAGCTCCACGCGATATCCGCTTCGGTCACGGCGAGCGTGCGGCCCCTCTCCGACCGCATTCGACGGCGGAGCTGGGACGACATGGCGCGCGAGCTCAGCGCGACCCTCGACGGCGCCTGAGCGAGCTCGGCTCCGCTCACGGCGGCGGGTGCGTCTCGCCGGAGTCGTCCCGCCCCCAACACACGACGCGGTCGTCCGTGTCGATGGCGCAGCCGTGCAGCGACCCGGCCGCAACCTGCTTGAAGGTTCCGGGCGGCGCAACGCGTGCGCCCTCCTGCCCCCAGCAGCTGAGGGCTCCCGCCGCGGTGAGCGCGCAGTTGAAGTTTCCGCCGCAGAACACCTGCTCGAAGGCCCCGCCCGGCGGAGGTGTCCAGTCTTGGAGCCAGCTCACGTCGCCCCAGCACGTGAGGGTGCCGTCACTGGTTCGCACGGCGCACGATTGAACGTCGCCGGAGCACACGGATTTGTAAGTTCCCGGCTGCGTGGTCGCATGCTGATTCCAGTTGTCGCCCCAGCAAGCCATGGTCCCGTTCGCACGGAGCGCGCAGCCCTGGGTTTGACCCAACGCAACGGCAGCGAAAGGCCCGTCGGGCACGTTGCTCACGAGCGGACCGGAGCCCCAGCAGACGACGCTTCCGTCGGCCTTGAGACCGCAATCGCCACTGCCGCCCGCGCTGAGATTCACGAACTCGTCCGGGGGAGGAAGCGCTGGGGCCTGGCCCCAGCAGGTGACGATGCCGTCCGCATCCAGGCCACAGACGTGGGTCGAGCGCGCGGCGACCTTCTGGAAGTCGCCGTCAGCGGGTACGCCCCAGAAATACCCGGAGTTACCCCAGCACGCGATGTGCCGGTTCGGGCGCACTCCACAGCTGGTGCCGCCCCCCGCGCTGACCTGCACGAAGGTCCCCGCCGGCTCGAAGCACCCGGCCTCACCGTCCCCATCGTACCCGTCGGGACAGGGCCCGCAGCTGCGACCGCCGTCGGTATTGGTGCACGTCGTCAGCGGGTCACAGCCACCGTTGTTGGTCGCGCATTCGTCGATATCGACGCAATGAAGCAGATCCGGCTCGCCCACGCCGCTGGTGGGATTGCGATAGCCGCTATCGCAGAAACACTGGGCCGTGTTCGCCCCTTGGCGCCCGCACCGCCCCAGTCCGTCGCAGTTGATTCCTTCGCAGGGGTCCTGCCACTCGTCGGCACCGATATCCGGCCGTTCGTCGCGCGCCTCGCGGTCGATATCGTCGGGCGGGGCTCCTTCGAGTGTGCCCCCGTCGATGCAGGCTCCATGGGTCAGCGGATACGAGCAATCCCCGTCGCCGTCGTCAAAGTTGCCGTCGCTGAGCAGCGTGTCCACTGTGGAGCCCCCATAGGCCGCCATGCTCGAGCGATAGAAGGCGTTGTGTTGGAAAACGGCTGGATGGCCGGAGAGCGAGTCGGAGCGACGGTCGCACCAGTCCATGAACGCGTTCCTGGCCGAGCAGGGGCCGGTGCCGACGATGTTGTTGCGCACCGTTGGGCTCCCGTCCATGACGCAGGCCCCGGCGCTGGTGCACACGTCGAAGGGATTGAACTCGGAGGTGTTGTTGATCGAATTCGAGTGCAGGTCCACGGCCCCGTGTAGCGCTACGCCATAACTGTACTTGTCCCCCTTGGGGGTCCCGTTTCTTCCGGACCGGATGACGTTATTTTCGACCCTGGTGGGTCCCCACACCTCGAGCGCGACCGATTCAAGCGAGCGACCTGAGAGGATCTGGTTCCGCGCCACGAGCCCGCTGACGGACGGGCGCACCACTGCGCCCGTGGCCGAGCTCGTGCATTTCAATTCGTAGTCGAACGGGTAGCAAGTGTCTCCGGTCGGGCCCTGGAGGGTGCTGTCCGTGATCGAGCAGGTCGTTCCATAGCAGGCTACGCCCAAGCTTTCTGAATGCCCGCCCCGTGTCATTGCTCCGTTGTAGATAGTCACGGCGCTGTCGTGGATCGAACAGTCCCCGCTGCAGGAAATGCCCGTAGCCGAACCGGCCCAAGTGCTGCAAGAGATCGTCGCGTGGACGTCCGTCGTACTCGATCCCACGTCGATGCCCCGCACGGACGGATCGGAGCCGGGCGGCGGCGCATTGCCGAACATGTCTGGCGAAGGTCCATCGGAAGAGACCGCCACACTGCCATCAATCGCCACTGAATCGAACCCCTGGGTCGAGACGCCGTGGACGCTGGCACCGCGATGCCCGGATGCCGTCAGCGTCCCGCGCCACGTCAGGTTTCCCGTTCCCGAAGCAACAATGCCTGAGACTAGACTACCGGCGCCACCGAGCTCGACAGTGCCGAGCTCTAGTGTGTCGCGTGCAAGAACCGTCACCTGGTCCAAGCGCACGTCTTCCGCCTGCTCGAGTCGGAACCCGAAGACCTCCCCGCGCGGCTCGAAGTCCGGGTCTCCGCCGCGACGTAACACGCTGGCGTCTACGTCCACGTTGGTGAAGGTGAGCGCGGCTCCGACGGCATGCACCCCGATCGCGCCATCGATGCCGTGGGTGATGATGGTCGAGTCGCTCATCTCGAGGGACGCGCCATCGAGGATTTCCATGCCTGTCGACGCCGGCACGTCACCAACCTGAGTCAGCGTGATTGCCGAGAGGGCCACGCCGCTCGAGCCCTGCACGAGCACGCCCGTGGCGCCGGGCGCCTGGATTTCGAGGTCGAAGCCATCGAGCGCGGTCGGGCTCTGCACCGTCTCGTCGAACGAGATCCCTTCCACGGTCGTCAGCGCCGAGTGTCGCCCACAGCGGATCCAGGTGTCGACGTCGTACCCTCCGTAGACGCTGATCCCGTTGCGCATCGCGGCGGGGGCGGCGTAGCTCGGCACGGTGGCGCAGGCGGAGCCGTTGGCCACACACACCTTGTGCGCCGCGGTCGGCTGAGCCTCGGCGAAGTCGATGGCGGCTTGAATCGTCGCGAAAGGCGTCGCGCCCGCGTTCTGCGCGGCCGCGTCGTCGCCGTCGGCGTACACCTTGAGGCACGCGCACCCGGGCGTCGGCGCGCCCTGGCACGTGTTCGCAACGCAGCCGTTCGCACCGGTGCCCGTGTAGTCCGGCGGGCACGAGCCGCAGGAGTAGCCGCCGTCGGAGTTGCTGCACCCCGCGAGCGGATCGCACGCACCGAGCGCGCACTCGTCGATGTCTGCGCACACGAGCGGATTGCCGAGCGGAGGCTCATAGCCGGAGGAGCAGGTGCACGTCGCGACGCCGGCGGGGCTTGTGCATAGGCCGTGACCTGAACACGTCACGCCGTCGCACGGATCGACGGTCACCCCACCACCAGCGCCCGACATGCTCCCGGCAGCGCCGACCGTGCCTCCTTGTCCCCCGGAACCGGTGGCCGCCCCGCCCCCGATGCCCGGGTCTCCGCCGCCCGCGCCTGCACCGCCGCTATCCGCGCCTGCACCGCCGCTACCCGCGACACCGCTCGTGCCTGCGTCGCCACCGGTGGTCGCCGAGCCTCCCCCATCTGTACCGCCCGTATTGATCGAACCGCCGACCCCGGCTCCGCCGCTATTGGCTCCACCGCTACCCGCGCTACCGCTGCTACCAGCGCTACCGGCGCCTCCGCTCGTTCCGCCCGCGCCTGCAGTGCCGCTCATTGCACCGGTTCCGCCCGTCACTGCGGAGCCGCCGGTACCCGGTGCCCCCGCTCCACCCTCGCCAACAAATCCTGCGGCGCCGGATTCGCCTCCTCCGCCGTCGCCTGCGCCACCGAGCGCCGCAGTGCCGCCGACCGGGAAGGCTCCGCCGGTTGCGGTCTTGCCGCCTGCCCCCGACGCGCCGGCTTGTCCGCTGCCCCCGCTGCCGGGATGCGAATTGCCGCCGCCCCCACCACTGCCGCCCTTGGGTCCGCCAGTCTCGCCTGCGCCACCCATCCCACCCGATGCACCTGCTCCACCGTGGGCCGCGTCAGCCTGGAGCGTTCCCGCACCACCGCCTCTCCCCCCACCGGCGGCACGCCCCGCCTGCCCGGCCTCGCCGCCGGGATGCGGGGGCGGCACGTCGTCGTCGTCACCACCGCATCCCCCGATGCTCACCCCCGCGAGAGCCAACCCAAGCAGGGCAGTAACAAGGCGCACATGTGGCATCTCCTCCTAAGATGCCTCTGCCGCCACCACCGTTCAGGCGAGGGCGCGAGTCGGCGACTCGGATGGGCATCACTCAGGCAAGAGTGAGGAACCACCGCGCCCGCCAGTGGCGAACATGCTGTGCCGCCGCTGATCGCGCCACGCGGCGTAGAGCTCGCAGAACTGGCCGTACTGGTACGGTAGACAGTCGCGGCCAAGATGCCAACCGCGACGGCCAACGGGTCGCATTGCCGGCGCGCGCGGCCGCGCGAGCATGTCGGCCAGTATGCTGAACCTCACCGTCGCGAGCGAAGCAATCCCATGTTCGGCTCCCGCTGGTCATGGACTCGACCGGCGTGGCGACCTGGTTGGCGCTCGTGGTGGTAGTCGCCGGGATCGCCACGCTGCTCCCGGCACGCCGGGCTTCGAGGCTCACCGTCTGGGAAGCCCTCGGCCACGTGTGATCCGGGCGGCGGAGATGTCGAGTTCGCGAGAGGACGAACCGCCCGGCCCTATTCTACGGTAACCACCTTCGCGAGATTCCTCGGCTGGTCCACGTCCGTGCCCTTCACGTCGGCGAAGTAGTAGGACAGGAGCTGGAGCGGGATCACGGCGAGCAGCGGCTGAATCAGCTCGGGCGCCTGGGGGATGCGCAGCACGGATTCCGCGAGCGTGCCGGCGACCTCGTCGCCCTCGCTGATGACGGCGATCACGCGGCCGTCGCGCGCGCGCACCTCCTGCACGTTGGCGAGCGTCTTCTCGTAGTGGCGATCGTGGGGCATCACGACGACGACGGGCATTTCCTCGTCGATGAGGGCGATCGGGCCGTGCTTCATCTCGCCGGCCGCGTAGCCTTCGGCGTGGGCGTAGCTGATTTCCTTCAGCTTCAGCGCGCCCTCGAGGGCGATCGGATAGCCGAGCCCGCGACCGAGGAAGAGCATGTGCTTCGCGTTGTGCCAGCGGCGGGCCACCTCGTACGCCTCGTCGCTGTGCTCGAGCGTCTTGCGCATGAGCGAGGGGACCGCGAGCAAGGCCTCGAGCGCCGTCGCGCTGGCGGCCTGGTCGAGCGTGCCGCGACGCCGGCCGAGGTAGATGGCGAGGAGCAGGAGCGCCGCGAGCTGCGCCGTGAAACACTTGGTCGAGGCGACGCCGATTTCCGGGCCCGCGTGGGTGTAGAGCGCGGCGTTCGACGCGCGCGGAATCATGCTGTCGACGACGTTCGCGACGGCGAGCACGTAGGCGCCGGCCTCGCGCGCCGTACGCACGGCCCCGAGCGTGTCGACGGTTTCGCCCGATTGGCTCACGGCGACGACCAGGTCGCGCGGCGTGAACACGGGCGAGCGCATGCGCACCTCGCTCGCGATTTCGGTCTGCGCCGGCAGGCGCGCGAGCTGCTCCACCCAGTACCGCCCTGCGATCGTCGCGTGGTGGCTGGTGCCGCAGGCGATGAAGTACACGCGGTCGATGGAGCGCGCGCGTTCGGCATCGAGCCCGAGCTCGCTGTCTTCGATGTCGCTGTCGGCGACGCGGATGCGCCCGCGCAGCGTGTCTTCGATGGCGCGAGGCTGCTCGAAGATCTCCTTGAGCATGAAATGCTTGAAGCCGCCCTTTTCCGCCTGGGTCGGGCTCCAATCGATGCGACGCGGCGCGCGGTTCACGGCCTTGCCGTCGAGCGTTTCGATGCGTGCACCGGCGCTCGTCACCTCCGCCAGCTCGCCGTCTTCCAGGAACAGCATCTGCCGCGTGTGGCCGAGCATGGCCGGCACGTCGCTCGCGCACAGCGTCTCGCCGTCACCGAGACCGAGCACGAGCGGCGACGCGTTCTTCGCGACGACGATGCGGTCCGGCTGGCGCGCCGACACGACGGCGAGCCCGTAGGCGCCTTGCACGCGTCCGAGCGCGCTCTTCACGGCGTTGAACAGCGAGCTTCCCGCGTCGAGCGCCCGGAGCACGAGGTGGGCCAGGATCTCGCTGTCGGTGTCGCTCGAGAAGACGACGCCCTCGGATTCGAGCTGGCGGCGCAGCCCGACGTGATTTTCGATGATGCCGTTGTGAACGATGGCAACGTCGCCCGCGACGTGAGGGTGAGCATTCGGCTCGGTCGGGCGACCGTGCGTGGCCCAGCGCGTGTGGCCGATCCCGACCGTTCCCGTGAGCGTCTTGCCTTCGAGCGCGCGCGAGAGATTGTCGAGCTTGCCGACGCTGCGGATCACCTCGAGCCCGCGCGTCATCTGGATGGCGAGACCCGCCGAATCGTAGCCGCGATACTCGAGCCTTCTAAGGCCATCGAGCAGGATTGGAGCCGCCACCCGAGGACCCACGTAGCCGACGATGCCGCACATAGCGTGTGCTAGAACCTCGCATTGATTCGGCCGCCTCGCTAGTCTTTTAGCAAGGTCCGATAGAGCGCCGCCGTACGCTCCGCGATCGCGTTCCACGAGAAGCGCTCCACGACGCGGGCACGTCCGGCGTCACCGAAGCGGCGGGCGCGGTCCGGATCGGTCCCGAGCTCGTTCAGGACCCGCGCGAGCTCGCGTGCGAACGCCTCCGGCTCGCGTGGCTCGTTCTTCGGCGTTCCATCCCCGTCGAAACGAACGAGATGGCCGGTCTCTCCTTCGACGACGATCTCCGGGATGCCACCCACCGCCGAGGCGACGACCGGCACGCCGCACGCCATGGCCTCGAGGTTGACGATGCCGAACGGCTCGTAAACCGAGGGGCACACGAACACGCGAGCATGGCTCAGGATCTGCACGACGTCGGGCCGAGAGAGCATGCCTTCGACCAGCGTGAGCCCGCCCCGCTCGCGCTGAATCTCCGTGCAAAGTGCCCGGAATTCGGCGCCGAGCTCGGGGGTATCGGCCTCGCCCGCGCACAGCACGAGGCTGAGCGTGGGGTCAACGTGCCGAAACGCCCGCAGGAGATGCACGATGCCCTTTTGCCGCGTGACACGGCCCACGAACACGGCGTACGGCCGCGCCGGATCGATGCCGTGTCGCTCGAGCACGTCGGTGCGCAGGTCGGGCTGGTACTCGTCGGGCTCGATGCCGTTGTGAATGACGTGCACCCGGTCGGGCGCGACCGAGGGGTAGGCGCGCAGGATGTCCGTTTTCATGGCCGCCGACACGGCGATCACGGCATCGGCCGCCTCGATCGAGGTGCGCTCGGAAAAGCTCGAGATGGCGTAGCCGCCGCCGAGCTGCTCGACCTTCCAGGGCCGGAGCGGCTCGAGGCTGTGCGAGGTCATCACGTGCGGGATGCCGTAGGCGAGCTTGGCGAGGTGGCCGGCGAGGTTCGCGTACCAGGTGTGGGTGTGCACCAGATCCGCTCCGCGCACGTAACGAGCGGCCAGCAGGTCGACGGACAGCGTGCGCAACGCCGCCAGCTCCGGCTCGGCGCCGTTGAGCTCGGCCCAGGGCTCGTAGGCGCGCTGCACCTCGGCGGCCGCGCGCGGTTTGCCGAAGCAATGCACGTCGACCGTGACGTGCCGCGCGAGGGCCCGCACCAGGTATTCCACGTGAACGCCCGCCCCGCCGTACACCTCCGGCGGGTACTCCCGAGTGACGATGGCTGCGCGCATCAGGGCGGAATCACTTCGCCTTTGCCGATGACCACGATGCCGTTGTCGCTCAGCGTGAAGCCGCGCGCGCGATCCTCGTCGAGGTTCACGCCGATGCGGGCGCCGCGCGGCACCTGCACCCCCTTGTCGATGATGGCGCGCCGGATGACGGCATCGCGCCCGACGTCGACGCCGTCGAGCAGCACCGAATCTTCCACGACGGCGCGCGAATGCACGACCACGCCCGGCGAAAGCACCGACCTGCGCACGGTGCCGCCGGACACGATGACCCCCGCGGCGATCAGCGAATCGAGCGCGACGCCGCGGCGCTCGGCGTCGTCGAAGACGAACTTGGCCGGCGGCAGCGAATTCAGCCCGGTGAACGTGGGCCAGTCCGGATTGTAGAGGTTGAAGACGGGGTGGACGCTGATGAGGTCCATGTTCGCTTCCCAGTAGCTGTCGAGCGTGCCCACGTCGCGCCAGTAGCCGCGATCGCGCTCGGTCGCGCCCGGGATGCGATTCGCGGCAAAGTCGTAGACGCCCGCCATGCCGGCGTTCACGAGCATGGTGATGATGTTGCCGCCCATGTCGTGGGCGCTCTCCTTGTTCTCGGCGTCGGCGGCGACCGCGTCGACGAGGGCCTTCGTCGTGAACACGTAGTTGCCCATCGAAGCGAAGACGTGGGCGGGATCGTCGGGCAAGCCCGGCGCGTCCTGCGGTTTCTCCTGGAAGCGGCGAATGCGGCCGTTCGGGCCGGGCTCGAGCACGCCGAAACGCGACGCCTCGGCGCGCGGCACGCGCAGGCCCGCCACCGTCACGCCCGCGCCCGACTCGATGTGCGCTTCGAGCATCTGCTGCGGATCCATGCGGTAGATGTGGTCGGCACCGAACACGCAGATGTACTCGGGGTCCTCGTCGCGGATCAGATTCAGGTTCTGGTGAATCGCGTCGGCCGAGCCTTCGAACCAGCGCCGCCCGAGTCGCATCTGCGCCGGCACCGTCATCACGTAGTTGTTGAAGAAGTGCGACATGCGCCATGTCTGCGCGATGTGCCGATCGAGGCTGTGGCTCTTGTACTGCGTCAGCACGGCGATGCGCAGGAAGCGGCCGTTGACGAGGTTCGAGAGCGCAAAGTCGATGATGCGGTAGTTCGCACCGAAGGGGACGGCAGGCTTGCAGCGGTCGCGCGTGAGCGGGTGGAGCCGCTTGCCTTCGCCGCCAGCGAGGACCATGCCGAGCACGTGAGGGCGTTTCGCCATATTTCCCCGATGCTGCCCGAGCGCGCGCTCGAATTGAAGGGGCATGCAAAGGTTCGGCACCGGCCGTTCGAACCACGCTGAAAAAAGCACTTGGGCCGGGGGGGCCAGACGCTGCTAGTTTGGGGCCAGGTAGGGAGCGGAAGATGCGAGCTTGGTTGGGTCCATTGGCGGTGGGAGTGGTTCTTGCTTCTCGTCCGGCGGCGGCGTGCGGCGGCGGCGGCGTCACGACCCCGACGACCGCGAGCGGCGTGGTCGCGGACGCGCAGCGCATCGTGCTGGCGTTGCACGACGCAGGCAGCCCAGAGGCGAAGACGGACATCGTCGCGCAGATTGGCGTGCCCGCTGCGGGCGCTGAGTACGGCGTGCTGATCCCCGTGCCCAGCACCCCGACGATCGATCCCGAGCCGATTTCCGAAGCGGACCTCGACGCGCTCGACCAAGCGACGGCACCCACCATCATCGTCTACGACTACGGCTCCGGAGAGAGCGACGAGAGCGGGACGGGCTGCGGCTGCGGGAGCAAAGGGGACGACGACTCCGGCGGTCCGAGCGGGGCCTCGAACACGAAGGACGTCACGGTGAGCGCTCCGGTGAACGTCGGGCCCGCCACCGCCGTGGTGATCGCGTCCGACGACGCGTCGGCGCTCACCGATTGGCTCGACGACAACGGCTTCGCGATCCCCGACGAACGACAATCCCTGCTCGAGGGCTACGTCGCGGATGGCTACCAGTTCATTGCCATCACGCGCAGCGACACGGCGCCCTCCGAAGGTCCCACGAGCCTCGGCCTGCACTACACGCTCGACGGGGATCATCGTCAGCTGTCCCTCGCTTTCGCGCGCCTCGGGGCGGCGCCGAAGGTGGCGTTCACGGTGTTCGTGGCGGCCCCCAACTGGGTCACCCCGAGCACCGGGTTCAAGACGCTCACGCTCGACGACCTCGACGCGAGCGTCCTCCAGCATGGCGGTTACTCCGCGGCGGTGAGCGCCGCCGTCGAGCACGCCGGCTCGCACGCGTTCGTGCTCGAAAACAACAAGTGGCCGCCGGTCACGGCCTACTTCAGCGAGGAGTTCGCCGCCCTCCTGGGCCTCGGCAGTCCTCCCTACAACCTGGTCACGCGACTGAGCACGATCGTGGCCGCGGACGCGCTCGACACCGACGTGCGACTCGACGGGCCGTATCAATCGGCCCCCTCCAGGCGAACCATCAACGTCACGGCGAACCGGCTGCCGCTCCCCCGGGAGTCGAGCGCCGGCGTGCTCGCCCTCGTGCTGCTCACGCGGGCGCTCCGCCGTCGCGCGCAGCGTGCCCGCAACGTTCGGGCATGCGTCGAGCGCCCCGCGGCCACAATCGCAACGCGGCCGAGGAAAAATACGAGATGCGCGCTACTGCGCGCAGTCGACGACGGCGATGTCGTACGTGATGGGCATGGAAGCGCCGCTCAGCGTCACGGTGTAGGTGTTGCCTGCTTCCATTTCCCAGCCGTCGGGCTGGATGTTGAGCGCGTAACGTGAGCCGTAGCCGCCGGGCAGCTCCATCACCATCACGGGCAGCTCTTCGCCACCCGACGTGATGGTGAGTGTTCCCGCGGCGAGATCGATGCTGTCGCTCTGGATGCTGTAGCCCACCGTGCCGAGCGAGCCGCCGAAGCGGCCGGGCTTGATGGCTTCAGCCGGAAAGGGCCCGGGTGGCGGCCAAGCGAGCCAGGTTTTGCCCGCTTTGCCTTTGCCGCTCAGCGTCTGCATGCAGGAAGCGCCCATCGCTCCCGTCGAGCCGAGCCCGATCGGCCCGAGCGTGTTCGAGAGGATCCAGCGCCGGTGACCGAGCGTGTCCTCGTTGCCACCGTCGATCATGTAGCCGTCCACGCTGCCCACGCCCGGGCCGCTCGAAATGTTGCTGCTGCTCGCCCCGTCGTACGCGTCTTGGCTCCAGCAATCCCAATCCATCGGCGGGTCGTGCGAGAGCATGCCGTTCGCGTCCATCAAGAGCGCGCACGCCTGGGCGGTGAGATCCTGCGCGGGCTCGGTCGTGACCGCCGGAAGGTCGGCGAGCCAGCGGTAGAGGTTCACGAGCCTGAGCGCATTCTCGTGGCCGTTCGCCGAGATCTCACCCGGCTCGCAGCTCGCGAGCTCGCCGCTCCACGTGCCTTCGCTCATGTCGGCGCGGTCGGCGTTCCAGCGCGCGCAGGTTCCCTCCGGCGAATGGTCGCTCGGATCGAGGCTGCCACCACTCCCGGCCATGCCCGTCGAGCCCGCCCCCGCCCCGCCCGTCTGCGCTCCGCCTTTCCCACCCGAGCCACCGCCGCCGGTTCCGCCGCCCGCAGCGCCACCGCCCGCGGTTCCAGCGCCGGCCGCACCTGCACCCGCCAAGCCCATTCCCCCGCTTCCGGTCGCTCCTGCCCCGGCCGCAGCGCCCACGCCGTTTCCTCCTGTGCCTGCGGCTGACCCGCCGAGCGCACCCGCGCCGGCTGTCGCGCCGCCACTCGCGCCGAGGCCACCGCTTCCCGCACTCGCCACGGAGCCCCCTGCCCCGCTCAAATCGCCCGCGTCGTCGCTCGAGCTACAGCCCGCGAGGGCGAACGCCACTGGGAGTGCCGCTCGTGCGTGAATTTTTCCAAGCAGAGTACGCATGACCAGGGTCTCCCACGATCATGGTCACCCCATCCGCGCCCGAGCTGTCAAA
>Ga0070682_100001535_pt1 | contig 12947 bp, 10 predicted proteins | sample KBSC63LmetaG_FD_64668 | JGI IMG/M metagenome (GOLD analysis project Ga0070682, IMG submission 64668) | Corn rhizosphere microbial communities from Kellogg Biological Station, Michigan, USA - KBS C6-3L metaG | ecosystem: Host-associated > Plants > Roots > Rhizosphere | place: USA: Michigan... | reverse complement strand
ATACATAAATATAGCTGTAGAATAGTATTAAAAACACTTAATTGCTTAAGTGTTTATTAACTAGGTATTTATCTAATGTTATTAAGAATGGATTAACATATGGTTTAATAAATTTTTAAGAAACGTTAAAACTGTGTTAAGACCATCCTTGTAATGTCGTTCTAATTTTGCGCAAACAAAAAGTAAATGCGTAAAGAGACACAAAAACTATTGGTTTTGTCACTGTTAGGATTTGTCAGTGCTAATCTGGCAGCTCAGCAGAAAGCTAAAAAAGACACGGTTAAAGGACTTGATGAAGTAGTTGTAACTGCTTTAGGGATCAAGAGACATGACAGGGCTTTAGGATATGTTGCAGAAAAAGTAGCTGCCAAAACATTTGAAGAAACTCAGAACAACAACTGGGCACAATCAATGGAAGGTAAAGTGGCGGGTCTTAAAATCCAGACTGCCGGAGCAGGGCCGCTTGGAACCTCCAGAATTACTTTGAGAGGAGAAAAATCCATTATGATGGATCATAACTATGCCCTGATTGTAGTGGATGGCGTTCCAATGGGAAATTCTACCACAGGTTCCGGCACGGCAGCCTATGGAGCTGGTTCCGGAGGTGATGTTCCAATTGATCTTGGAAACGGATTAAACAGCATTAACCCGGACGATATCGAATCCGTAACTGTATTGAAAGGAGCTTCTGCAGCCGCATTATACGGATCCCGTGCTGCCAACGGAGCTTTAATGATCACTACAAAATCAGGAAAAACAAAGAATGGAAAACTGAGAGTAACCTTCAATTCTTCTTCAAGCTTTGATTCCGTATTGAAATGGCCGGACTACCAGTATGAATACGGACAGGGAACACTGGCAACAAATGCTGGAAGTTTTTACTACTCATATGGCCTTTCCCCGGACGGACCAAGTACCGGAGGTACAAGTAGTGCTTTCGGGCCTAAATTTGCCGGACAATATTACTTCCAGTATGATCCCAATGTACTGGGGCAAAGCAAGGAAAGACAGTTGTGGAGACCTTACGAAAATAACATCAAAGGTTTCTGGCAGACAGGTTCTAACTACTCGAACAGTATTTCAGTAGAAAGCTCAAACGAAAAAACAAGCTTCAGATCTTCACTTACCTATCTTAATAACGAGTGGATGATGCCGAATACAGGTTTTGACAGGTTCAATTTTGCTTTATCTTTTGCTCATCAGCTTACCCAAAAATTAAAAATATCAACAAAATTTGCTTATAACACTACTACGAGTGACAACCTTCCTGCGACGGGATACAACAACCAGTCGATTTCCTATTTCATGATCTTTCAGAATCCCAATGTGGATCTTGAATGGTATAAACCTATCTGGAAACCGGGGCAGGAGCAGGTTGACCAAATTCATCCTTTCAGCTCCTTTATTGATAACCCTTATATGATTGCTTACGAAATGTTGAATGGGGTCAGAAAAAAGACCATTACAGGAAACATTACGGCAGATTACCAGTTTAATAAGAATTTCAGTTTAATGCTGAGGTCTGGTATTGAAATTCTGAATGAAAAAAGAACCACCAAAAGACCATGGAGTTCTGCCAATTATCTGAAAGGGTTCTACAGAGAACAATTCATCAAAAATCAGGAATACAACAATGACCTTTTATTCTCTTACAAAGCAGATTGGAATAAATTCAGTATTTCCGCTTCTGCAGGGGGAAGTATCCGTTATAACGAATACCTGATGACTGATTACCAGGCCATAGGATTGAAAACTGCCGGTGAGTACAGCCTTACCAATGCGCTTAATATTCCGGTTAAATATCCAGCGCCAAGAGATAAACATGTTGATAGTGTTTACGGATTGCTTACTCTGGGATATGACAATAAAATATTTGTGGACGTTACCGGAAGAAATGACTGGAGTTCTACACTTCCGAAGCAAAACAGATCCTTCTTTTATCCTTCAGTGAGTACCAGCTTCATTCTATCAGATATTTTTAACCTCAAAAGTAATAATCTGAATTTATGGAAACTGAGAGCTTCATGGGCGAAAGTAGGAATAGACAGTGATCCTTATCTTTTGGATAATTATTATACAGGAAGTAATATTACAGGAAGCGTAATAGCTCCTACAACTTTTAATAATCCTTCGCTTAAACCTGAAAAAAATACAAATATTGAAGCCGGTATGGATTTCAGTCTTTTCAAAAACAGGTTGAATATTAATCTTACCGCATATCAGAACGTAAGTGAAAACCAGATTATCCCTGTTTCTCTGCCTTACGAAAGTGGATATTCCAAAAGGGTAATCAACGCAGGGAAAATCCGTAACAGAGGTCTTGAACTTTCAGCAGACATCCTTGCCGTAAAAGGTGAAAATTTCTCATGGAAATTAGGTGGAAACTGGTCTACCAACGAAAACAGAGTAATGACTCTGCCTGAAGGATTTGACGGAATTGTTTCCAATGTAGGAGATGTCGTTTTCTATAAAATGGAAGTGGGAGGTTCTCTTGGTGACATGTATGGATTTAAATTATTAAGAACTCCGGACGGAAAAGTCATCTACGGGGACAATGGGCTTCCGGGAAGACCTGCAGATATTGAAAAAGTAGGAAATGCATTCCCGAAATGGAGAGCTGGCCTTCAGAATGATTTTAAAATCAAAAACTTCACAATAAGTTTCTCATTTGATGGTCAGTACGGTGGTATTGCTTATTCACAGTCACATCATAAAATGTCTGAACAGGGTAAACTGAAATCTACCCTTCCGGGAAGAGATAATCCTGGCGGAATGATTGTAGGAGACGGTGTTGTTCAGAACCCTGACGGATCTTTCAGTACGAATACAAAAGGAGTGCTGGTATCTTCCTATTACGGAGATTACTATCGAAGAGCCAATGTGGAAACCAACAGCTTCAGCACAGATTTTATTAAGCTGAGAGATGCCAGAATTGCGTATTCTTTCCCGAAAGAAACCATAAAATCTATCGGTCTGGATGATCTTACGATTGCCATTTTCGGAAAGAACCTGTGGATGTGGACGAAGTTCCCATTGTTTGATCCTGAAGTCGCTACGTTGGATAATGCAACCATTACTCCAGGAGTTGAAATGGGACAGCTTCCAACCGCAAGAACAGTCGGTTTTCAGTTAAATCTTAAATTCTAAAATCTTTAAAAATGAAAAAATTAATCATAAATCTGACATTGGCCGCTTCTGTTTTCATGCTTCAGTCCTGCGACAGAACATTTGAAGAAATCAATACAGATACCAGCAAAATAAAAGATCCTTCGGTGGGAAGTCTTCTTGCTCCTATTCAATATGAAATGGCGAGCTATGGTTATAACAGAGCCGATGATTTTACTTTTGATATCATGCAGATCGCTTTAGATTTTCCGAATGAAGGAAATACCTACAGCAGATACTATATGGATGAGAAAAGTGGTAACGGTTACTGGAATACCTCTTACAGATGGCTGAAGCAGGTAAGTGATCTGAGAAAATATGCAGAGAAAGAACAGAATAATAATTATCTGGCGATATCAATGGTTTTAAATGCCTGGATAGCTTCCAATCTTACCGATGCTTTTGGTGATGTACCTTTATCTGAAGCAGTGAAGATTGAAGAAAATATTTTAAGGCCAAAATATGATAAGCAGAAAGATATCTACATTCAGTTGTTAAATGATCTGAAGACAGCCAATTCATTATTCAATACCAACCAGACATTAGCAGAAACAGACTTGTTTTATAATGCCAACAACAATAGTCAGATCGGTATCTTAGGTTGGAAAAAATTCTGTAACTCTCTTTCATTAAGATTATTGACCAGAATTTTGAGCAGAAACGGTGAAGTAAATGTACATGAAAGAATCCAGGAAATTGTCAACAACCCTGCGCAATATCCTGTTTTTCAAAACAATACAGATAGCGCAGTGCTTCCGCTTTCAGGAGTATCTCCATATTTACCTCCAATTGCCCGTCCTCAGGATTTTACGGCCTACAGATCAGCAGGCGAGTTTTTTGTAAATGCGATGAAAGATAACAATGATCCAAGACTGAGCATGTTTTTTACGAAAGCTAAAGCAGGTTCAGGAGAAGATCTTGGGTATAAAGGAGCGCCTTCAGGATATGCTTTGGGAACAGCCTTCAATTATCAGCCTTCTAACCTTAACCAAAACCTGGCGAAGGCACCACTAAAGATTCTCATCATGACCTATTCTGAGGTTCAGTTTATCCTGGCAGAATTAGTCAACAAAGGGATTATCGCAGGAAATCAGCAAACCTATTACGAAACCGGAGTGAAATCTATTATTGAACAGTGGGGAGCAACGGTTCCGGCTAATTATTTCAGTAATAATAATGTGGCCTATGACGGTTCTCTGCAAAAACTGATGCTTCAGAAATACATCTCTCTGTTTTTTGTAGACCATCAGCAATGGTACGAATACAGACGTACAAAACTGCCTGTGCTTCCTAACAACGGAGGACTTCAGAACGGAGGGCAAATGCCTGTAAGATTTATGTATCCTACCACTACAAAAGTGATGAATACAGATAACTATAATGCAGCCGTACAGTCGATGGGGGGAGACAATATCAACGTAAAAATGTGGTGGAATAAATAACAGACTGAATTTAAAAAATTGAAAATAATTTAAAGATTAAAAGATAATGAGTATCAATATAAAATTTTTAGTGCCTTGCATCCTGGTTTCAGCAATGGCATTCTCTCAAACTTCTGTTTCAGGATATGTATACGAAGACAGCAGCAAAAACCAAAAGAAAGAAAACCGCGAAAAAGGAATTGAAGGTGTGGCCGTTTCTAATGGTGTTCATGTAGTTCTTACCGATAAAAACGGACGGTACAGTCTTCCGGTTCAGGAAGATCAGACTATTTTTGTCATCAAGCCTTCAGGATATCAGACTGCTTTAAATACGAACAACCTTCCACAATTTTATTATCATCATAAGCCAAAAGGATCTCCTGCAGATTTCAAATACAAAGGAGTTGCTGCTACAGGAGATCTTCCGAAAGAACTGAACTTTCCGCTTTATAAGCAAAACGAAAATAAAAACTTTGATATCCTTGTTTTTGGTGATCCGCAGCCTTACACAGAAAAAGAACTGGATTACTTCAAAAGAGGAATCGTAAATGAAGTGAAGAACACGAAGAAAAATGCAGTACTGGGAATCAGTTTAGGAGATCTGGTGGGAGATAATTTAAGTCTTCAGAAGCCTTATGCAGACGTCATGAAAGAAGTCGGACTGCCTTGGTATAATGTGATGGGAAATCATGATATGAATTATGATGCGAAAGAAGATCGCCTTTCCGATGAAACATTTGAATCAAATTTTGGTCCTGCCAATTACTCTTTCAACTATGGTAACGTACACTTCATTATTTTGGATGATATTCTTTATCCTGATCCGAGAGATGGTAAAGGATATTGGGGAGGATTCCGCGAAGATCAGCTTCAGTTTATTGAAAACGACCTGAAACTGGTTGATAAAAATAAACTGATCGTTATTTCTTTCCATATTCCACTGGAGCATAATAATGAAGACAGTTTCAGAAATGCGGACCGTCAGAAACTATTTGATTTCTTAAATCCTTTCCAGAATGTATTGCTTCTATCAGCACATACACACATCCAACAGCAGATTTTTTACGGAAAAAAAGCAGGCTGGAACGGAATAAAAGAACTCCACGAATATAATGTAGGAACTACTTGTGGTGACTGGTACTCAGGAACACCTGATGATGCAGGACTGCCAACTTCCACAATGAGAGACGGAACAGCAAAAGGATATTCATTCATCAGTTTTGAAGACAATCAGTATAAAGTAAAATACAAAACAGCCGGAAAACCGGATGATTATCAGATCAAATTATATATTCCGAAAGTCATTCCTTCCTCAAGAACCTCTGCAAAAGTATTGGCTAATTTCTTCATGGGAAGCAAAAAAGACAAGGTAGAATACAGAATAGATGGCGGAAAATGGGAAGAAATGGAATATGATGAAACTATAGACCCGAATTTTGCCCTTTCCGTTTTCAAATGGGATGCTACAGAGAAAATTTTTCCGGGAAGAAGACCTTCCAATCCTGAAATGTCAAAGCACATCTGGGAAGCAGATTTTCCTAAGAAACTACCATTAGGAAAGCATAAAGTGGAAGTGAAGGCTGTTGATATGTATGGAAATGAATTCTCAGCTTCAGAAGAGTTTGAAGTACAGAATTCAATCCAGATTCCTTAATCTTTATTTTTTTTACTATACCTTTTTTAGATTTTGAAACCGGTTCTCCATGAGCCGGTTTTAATTTTTTGATGGGGTTCTGGGAAACCACAAAAGTCACAAAAGTTTTTAAACACTCAATTTTTTAAGCTATGACTTTGAGTACAATGAAGTACACTTAGGCTTTATATAAAAAAATATACTTTTTCATCTTATATGAACTTTTATGCAGGATGGTTACTTTCAAATATTCTCAATGTTAATCATCTTTTGTGACTTTTGTGGTTGAATAAAATATAAGTTAAATCTGTGTTTTCACAGCTTCGTAAAAATGTTCTTTTGTAACTTTGTACAAAGAAAAGTATCATTACTATGAATATAAATGGAAAAAATGCCATCGTAACAGGTGGTGGAAGAGGACTGGGAAAAGCTGTAGCATTAGCATTAGCCAATGAAGGAGTAAACGTTGCCATTACAGGAAGAAACGAGGAAAACCTGAAAATGACGGTTGAAGAAATCAAAAAACTGGGAGTAAATTCCGCATACGCAGTTTTTTCTGTAGACAATGAAATTCAGGTAAAAGCTGGAATTGAATCTTTGGCAGAACAATTGGGAGGGATTGATATTCTGATCAACAATGCAGGAATCGGAGACTTCGGAAGTATTGAAGAAATGCCTTCTGAAACATGGGAGCAGGTAATCAAAACCAATCTGTTTGGAGTATATTATGCAGCGAAAGCAGCTCACCCATTTATGAAAGCTAAAGGAGAAGGAGATATCGTCAACGTAGCTTCTACAGCTGGTTTGAAAGGAGGACCAAATATGTCTGCATATGCGGCTTCAAAGGCAGCAGTAGTATCTTTATCACAATCCATGATGGCAGAATGGAGAAAACAAAACATCCGTGTAATTACATTAACTCCAAGTACCATTGCTTCGGATATGAGCATCCAAGGAGGGCTTACAGACGGAAATCCTGATAAAGTATTACAGCCGGAAGATTTTGCAGAATGGGTAAGAGACATCCTGAAAATGAACAGAAGAGCATTGATCGCAAATGGTTCAATCTTCTCTACAAACCCATAAGAGGTTTAAAATTTAAAGTTCAAGTTTCAAGGTTTAGAGTTTAAAGCTTTCAGAAAAGAACTCTTGATCTTCCTTGGATAACAAAAATTTAATAGAAGCGGGCTTTAGCCCGCTTTTTCTTTTCGTAAGCTCTATATGGCTTTAGCCAAAACCTGGAATTTTTCACATTTAAAAAAAATAATACGGAAGATCTTTATAATAAGTTTTGGCTAAAGCTAATGGTATTGTGTTTGTTTTTAAGACGGGCTAAAACTCGCCCCTATAGTATATGCAATCATCTGTTGAAATCCGTGCAATCTGTGGGAAAAAATAGATAATAAAAATATAAGATTCTTCACTGCATTTCATTCAGAATGACAAAAACCAAATAATTTGACGTTTGAGACTACATTTCAAAAAATCTGTGGATAAAAATCAAAAAAATCCCCGGTTTCAGCCAAAAATTACCTCATCATTTTTTTAACAATAATAACATTAGTATTTTTGCAGCAAATTAGTCACATGCAAAATTATTTAGAATTCAATTTCAAAATTTCTCCATTGCAGCCTTGGAATGAAATTTTAATGGCAGAGCTTATAGAAATAGGTTTTGACAGCTTTACAGAAGAAATTGACGGAATTTTAGGATATATCCAGACAGAATTGTTTCAGGAAGATCAGTTGAAGGCCCTTCCTATCTTTGAAAACGAAAACGTAAAAATCGAATACACTTTTGAAGAAATGCCGAATATCAACTGGAATGAAGAATGGGAAAAGAATTTTTCTCCAATCAATATTGATGATAAAGTATTGATCAGAGCAGAGTTCCACGAATCGGTGCCGGGAATGCATGAAATTATCATTCAGCCTAAAATGTCTTTCGGAACAGGACATCACCCTACAACCCACCTGATGATCCAGCAAATGATGGATATTGACTTCAATGGCAAAAAGGTATTGGATATGGGATGCGGAACTTCTGTATTGGCAATCTATGCAAAACAGCAGGGAGCAGGAGATACAAAAGCTATTGATATTGATGAATGGTCAGTAGAAAACTCAAAAGAAAACTCAGTAAGAAACGGTGTAGAATTAGATATTGAACAGGGAACTGCTGAAAACTTAGGAAAAGAGAATTTTGATATTATTTTAGCTAATATCAACAGAAATATCCTGATTTCAGATATCCCAACTTATGTTTCAGTATTGAATAAAGGCGGTAAATTATTGCTTTCAGGATTGTGCTTCTTTGACGTAGATGATATCCTTGAAGTATGTAAAGAAAGCGGTCTTGAGCTTAAAAAACAACTGCAGCGTGAAGAATGGGTAAGTCTTCTGCTTGAAAAATAACACACACAAAAACAAAATACGAATATGAAAACTTTATGGACAGCTTTATTGATACTGATGCTGCAGTTTTTTGCAGCGCAGGAAAATGAAGTATATGCAGATGGGGTCTTTGGTTTTGAAGAAAATAAAGCGCAAAAGATTTTTACAGATTGGACTCGTGTGAGACTAGACCCGGGAGTGAATACTCAGGTTGTAGATTCATTGCAGACCAACCAGCAGGTAATGATTCTTAAAAAAGAAGAAACTGTTCTGAAATTAGGTGAAAGAGCTGCCAATTGGTATAAAATCTCTTATCAGAAAGGAGAAAATACTTTGGAAGGATATATCTGGGGTGGTAATCTTTGCGTAGGGTATCGTAACAAAAATGGGTATGATTTCCTTTTTGGGCTTTCCAAAACGATTGACAGGAAAAATAAAGAATACAACCAGATCGAAAAACAAAATATTGCCGGGATAAAAGTTTTGGAAGGAAATACACTTATTGATGAGGTGTATTTTGATACTGGGAAGGGAGAGGAGCTAAGCTCTGCATCCTTCAATATAGAAAGCAGCCATAAACTGCAAAATGTTGAATTTACCCTTAAAGCAATGGTTTCCGGTGAAGCCTGTGGAATAGCAAGCTATGATCAGTATGTTCTTTTTAAAGATAAAAAACTGATTACCCTTCCACAGTTGATGAACGTAGGGGATGCCGGAGCTTTTTATCACAGTGAAGAATATGTTTTCCCTAATGATAAAGGAGGAGTTCCCAATGCATTTATCCTTAAAGTAGAAGATATGGAAGTAGATGAAAAAGACAGAGAAAAGAAAAAGCATTCTTCCAGAACCTATCTTTGGAACGGAAGTTCTTATAAGTTAAAATAATATCTCAAAATAAATTAAACCGTTGTAACCACAGCGGTTTTTTTATTATATAAATGTAAAAAAAATAGGATTGGAACAAACCAATCCTACCAAACATGATTAAGTGTATAGTTGAGCCATAAAGGCTACAGGGAATTAAAGTGCACAAAAAGATTTTTATTGATCCTTAATCAATGTTTCCTTAATACTAATTAAACTAACTAAGTGACCTTGCGGCAACATTTACCATGTAAAAGTAACAGGTCTTTTCGTCTATAAAAGTAAAAGATAAGCTGATGCTGCAAAATTAGTTGGTGAAACGGTGTTTTTAACCAGTGAAACGAATAGGATAGCCTCTCTTGTTATTTGCGGATAAGTATTCTGTTTCATTAAGGCAGGAAAAGCCTTATTAATGGCATTGATTTTAATTGTTCCTTATGATTCGTTATAATAATGGGATTAATTGAAATTTGATAAGCTTATTATCATTTATTTATATTGCCAGGCTTTTGTTTAAAACTATAAAGAAGAGTGAAGAATAATATTTGGAACTTTTTTGTTAATTTATAAAACAAAAAAAGACTTACTATTTCTAGTAAGTCTTTAAGTGAGCGCGAAAGGATTCGAACCTTTGACCGTCTGCTTAGAAGGCAGATGCTCTATCCAGCTGAGCTACGCACCCATTAAGTAATTTTGAGAAAACTACTAAAACAGTCGGGGCGGCAGGATTCGAACCTGCGACCTCCTGGTCCCAAACCAGGCGCGATGACCGGACTACGCTACGCCCCGATTAATGATCATCTATAACGAATTGCTTCGTTTTTGTGATTTCAAAAGCATCATACTTTTGATCTGAAATAAAAAGACCCACAGGGTATTGTGAGCCATTTTGTGAGCGCGAAAGGATTCGAACCTTTGACCGTCTGCTTAGAAGGCAGATGCTCTATCCAGCTGAGCTACGCACCCATAAGTAATTTTGAGAAAACTACTAAAACAGTCGGGGCGGCAGGATTCGAACCTGCGACCTCCTGGTCCCAAACCAGGCGCGATGACCGGACTACGCTACGCCCCGATTGATGGTCACCTATAAACGATTTTTCTTCGTTTTTGCGGTTGCAAAGGTACAATACTTTTTTAAATAAAAAAATAAATTATAAGGTAATTTTTGATTAATTTTTCATCAATACTTTTTTGTTACCTTTACAAAACTAATAACCATAGACTTAACTTATTTCCAAAATGCTGATTTTTTTACCATTTTTTTCTCGTGTTTTTCATTTTGAAATTTGAAACTTTGTGCTCATTGTACTATGTTTTTAAAATAATAGAAAAATGGAAAAAGAAAAATTTTATAAAATTTATTTTCCTGTACTTGAGAAAGCTCTTCAGAATGCTTCCATTAATTTAGGTTTGATGCCTTTCTTTAAGTCCATAAAAATTGAAGTTCAGTTCTAATAAAAAAGAAAGATGTTTAAAATTATTACCAAAGGGAAAGCAATGCTGGGAAGTTATGATCCGGAAGATCAGGATACTAGCGAAGCAATATATACTATTTATAAAGCAGATTATGATTTTATGATTTTTATCTGTTGGAATGGCTTTCATATTCCTGTGGATGGGAGTTCTCTGTCTCAAATTTATAATGATGTAGTAGATATGCTGGAGTTTATTAAAATAGGTGAGCATGACTTTTGGATTAGCTTTTTAGACAGTTGTTTTACAGCAGTCTGGTATTTTTCAATAAAAAATGAAGAGATAGAAATTAAAGCTGAATGGACTGATATTGCTCCTTATCACTACGAGAACAGAAGGGTCGAAAACCTGAGAGAAGTTTCAGATGTTGTTATTATCAACAAAAATAATTTTATCAATGAATGGGATAACATTCTCAGAATGATCAAAAATGATCTTTTGAGTGTAGGATATAACAGCCGTTTAGAAGGGTTTGATTATTTAAATGATTTAGATTGAAAAACTTATGTTCCAAATGGTTATGAGTTTTACGAAAATAGCCTGATAGAAAATAATTTATAAAATGAAATAGAAATGACAATTACTAAATTATATATAGTGGATTGGTATGATGATATTATAACCTCAATTATTTCATTTGAAAATGATGAATTGTATTTGTTTAATTGTATTCAAAGACAGTTTATCAGCGGGAAGAAAACGTATTATTGCGTAAAAATAGATGAAGAATCGTCTAAACAGATTGGAAATATGATAGAGAAAAAGATTTTTACTAAAAAGGATTGTGATATCTTAAATCTGATCTTTGAAAAGAATAATAAAAATGATAATGTTTTTTTATTAGACACAGAATCATTATTCATTGGTTCTGATATTATTTTTAGGAAAACAAAAAATTCGGACCTCAGATCTATTACGTTTCCTTTTGATATTTCAACTTTATAAACTGATCAAAATAATAATGAAAGATATATTTGAGTTTACAATAATGATTCATGAAAATTTGTCGGAATACGTTGTAGACAGTTTTATTGCATTTATAGAAAATAATTCTGTGTTTTGGGGAGGTGGTTATTCTGAAAATCAGATGAATGGAGGATTATATATTGATGAGAGTGTAGACATTAATATCAATGATTTTATAAAAGAATTCCTTACATTTTTTTTACATCAGGAAATTAAGATTGATAAAATTGAGGTCAATATTGAAGATTTTTACTTTCACTCTTTTGAATATGATGATTTTATGAAGATCCATTCATCAGTGCCGATATATATTGGTTATTGGGAAGTATAATTATTGCCGGCAAAAAGGCTTGCCGAAAATTCAATTAATTTTATGAAGAAATATAGAGATACCAATGCTTATTACCTGTCAAATTTTTTTGAACATAATGAATTGAAGTACGAAAGTTTCTGGTTGTTTTATAATCGCGAAGATGAAATTCAAATGGGAAATTTTTTTCCTGATCAAAAAGTGTATTCGTTTTTATGGGAGTATGCAGATGAAGATATTTTAGTAAAAATTGATGAGTGGAAAAGAGCGTTCAGGAGAAATGATATTGAGATCTTACAGGAAGCTAAGCTGCATACCCGAAATTACCTGTCAGGAGAGCGAAAAGTATATCTGGATTGCTTAGAAACCAATCTTATAACTGCAGATAAAAAATTTAAAGACCTGACTGCATACGATACAGGACAACGTTTTGTTCAGATTGTGACTGATGAGAATATATCATTTGTTGATATTGATTTAGGATTTCTGGAATTAACGGATACAGTAGATAAATTTAGGGCAGTTGTCAGGATTTTAGATACTGATGGTATTCAGGCATTGATCTTAAATGGCTATCATCATCGTGGAGAATTACTTAAAATCTGCATTGTGGAGAGTGATAAAGCCTGCTCAACAATAACCGAAACTTTGCCCTTGAATATTTTTGAAAATACATATGTAGCAATGCCCTTTAACGGGTGATGGTATTAAAAATATAGTC
>Ga0070682_100001534_pt1 | contig 12954 bp, 11 predicted proteins | sample KBSC63LmetaG_FD_64668 | JGI IMG/M metagenome (GOLD analysis project Ga0070682, IMG submission 64668) | Corn rhizosphere microbial communities from Kellogg Biological Station, Michigan, USA - KBS C6-3L metaG | ecosystem: Host-associated > Plants > Roots > Rhizosphere | place: USA: Michigan... | reverse complement strand
CCAGCTTGCAGGTTGGCCAGTTGGGCCTTGAAGGTGGCGGTGCCGACGTCGCCAGCGACCGGGATGGCGCGCTGGTACAACGGCGGACGGTAGCCGCTTTCGGCCAGTGCGTTGGCCACTTGCTTGGCGACGTAGAGCAGTTCGTAGGCGTTGAACACCACCACGTCGCTGTCGCGCAGCAGGCCCATGTTCTTTGCCTCGATCGCGCTGGGCGAAACCTTCGCCATGGCTACGGTCTCGAATACCTTCTTCAGTTCCTCGAACGGATCGGCCGGGTTCGCCTTGGCGGCACGCACGGCCAGCTCATGCAGGCCTCCACCGGCGGGCAGCAGGCCGACGCCGGCTTCGACCAGGCCGATGTAGCTTTCGAGTGCTGCGACAGTCCGGGCGGAGTGCATCTGGAATTCGCAACCGCCACCGAGGGCCAGGCCGCGCACGGCGGAGACCACCGGTACCAGCGAATGCTTGATGCGCATGCTGGTGCGCTGGAAATTGGCGACCATGTGCTCGAAGTCGTCGAACTTGCCCGCCTGCAGCAGGCCCAGCGCGCCCTTCAGGTCGGCACCCGCGGAGAACGGCTCGCTGGTTTGCCAGATCACCACGGCCTTGAGTTTTTCCTCGGCGACGCCGATGGCGTGCTGGATGCCGTCGAGCACGAAGTCGTTGACCGTATGCATCTTGGTCTTGAACGAAATGATGCCGATGCCGTCGTCGCCCAGCGTCCACAGGCGCACGCCGTCGTTCTCCCACACCGTGTTGCCCTGATCGAACTTCTCGCCGAGGATCGGATCGGGGAACAATTGGCGCTGGTACACCGGGTGCTGCGAACGCGGCTTGTCGGCGTTGGTGCTGGCCGAGTACGAACCGGCCTTGCCATGGACGCCTTTACGGCCATCCGTCACCCACGCCGGCAGCGGTGCCTTGCTCATCGACTTGCCGGCGGCGATGTCCTCATTGATCCAGCCGGCGACCTGCTGCCAACCGGCGGCCTGCCAGGTTTCGAACGGGCCGAGTTTCCAGCCGTAGCCCCAGCGGATGGCGAAATCCACGTCGCGCGCGGTGTCGGCGATGTCGGCCAGGTGGTAGGCGGTGTAGTGGAACAGGTCGCGGAAGGTGGCCCACAGGAACTGGGCCTGTGGGTCGCTCGATGCACGGAGTTTGCCGAACTTCTCGGACGGATCCTTGATTGCCAGGATCGCGGCGACTTCGTCAGAGGGCTTTTGCTCGGAGGGACGGAAGTCCTGCTTGGCGACATCGAGAACCTGGATGTCCTTGCCCACTTTTTTGTAGAAGCCGCCACCGGTCTTCTGGCCCAGCGCGCCCTTTTCGATCAGGCCGCTCAGCCACACCGGTGCCTTGAAGTACTCGTGCCACGGATCGTCGGGCAGGGTGTCGGCCATGGTCTTGATGACGTGCGCCATGGTGTCCAGGCCGACCACGTCGGCGGTGCGGTAGGTCGCGCTTTTCGGACGACCGACAGCGGGGCCGGTCAGCGCGTCGACGGTGTCGAAGCCGAGCTTGAACTGTTCGGTGTGATGCATGGTGGCCAGCATCGAGAACACGCCGATGCGGTTGCCGATGAAGTTGGGCGTGTCGCGGGCGATCACCACGCCCTTGCCGACGGTGGTGACGAGGAAGGCTTCGAGGCCTTCGATCACCGCCGCGTCGGTGAGCCGGGTCGGGATCAACTCGACCAGGTGCATGTAGCGCGGCGGGTTGAAGAAGTGCACGCCGGAGAAGCGGTGGCGCATGTCTTCCGGCAGCGCCTCGGCCAGGGTGTTGATCGACAGGCCGGAGGTATTGGAAGCGATGATCGCGGCCTTCGACAGGTGGCCGGCGATCTTCTTGTAGAGATCCAGCTTCCAGTCCATCCGTTCGGCGATCGCCTCGATCACCAGGTCGACGTCCTTCAGATGGTCGAGGTCGTCGTCGTAGTTGGCCGGGATGATCGCGCTGGCAAGCGCCTTGTCGGCCAGCGGGGCAGGCGACAGCTTGGCCAGGTTGGCGATGGCTTTCAGCGCGATGCCGCTTTTCGGGCCGCCCGATGCGGGCAGGTCGAACAGCACGGTTTCGACACCGGCGTTGGTCAGGTGCGCGGCGATCTGCGCGCCCATGACACCGGCGCCCAGCACGGCAGCCTTTCGGATGCGCAGGGCTGAGGCGGGGGAGGATGCAGCGGTCATTGGCTTCTCCGAAGGTGCGATGGTGATATCTCGATCCATGGTGGCAAGCTGGCCGTTACCGGCCGGTGAGGTGAATCTACGGATGGCTGAGCCCGGCCGCCGCGAAGCGGATCAGGTGCTGCACGGTCTGCTCCAAGTGCGCCTGTTCGCTGACGTCGTTCTTGCGCTGGATCATGCCGAAGCCGGACATGGCATGGGTCAGGGCGCCGGTGACCAGGTCGATGCGCCAATACAGTTCGGGCTTGCTCAGATGGGGCAGCAGGCGGGCGAACTCGGCGGTGAACTGGCGCATCACGTGGCCGTAGTTTTCGGACAGGAAGCGGCGCAGGGTGTCGTCGTGCTCGGCGTACGCGCGGGCCAGCACACGCATGAACAGGACGCCATTGCCGTCGTGCGACAATTCGAGGGCGGGGCGGATATAGGCCGCGAGCACCTGCTCCAGGGTGGCGGCGTGTTCGTCGCCAAGTTTCGCCAGGGCTGCCAGGCGGTCGGCATTCAAGGCATCCAGGCGGCGGCGGAAGACCTCCTCGACCAGCTTTTCCTTCGAGCCGAAGTGGTAGTTGACCGCGGCCAGGTTGACCCCGGCGGCGTGGGTCAACTGGCGCAGCGAAGCACCATCGAAACCACGCTGGGCGAACAGCGCTTCGGCAGCGCCGAGTATGCGGTCCCGGGTGGAGTTGGTCTTGTTCACGGCGAGGATGGCGTCCTTCGGGCGGGCAATCGATTCAAACGATCGTTTGAGCATACGTGAGCGAATTCCCGCACGTCAAACGATCGTTTGTTGCAATCTGCGCCATCCTTGCGTATGAGCTAGAATCTGTCAGACTTTAATGGGCTAAATCCTCAATCCTTGTCAGGTTTAGCCAATTTGCCGGCCGGGGGCCGGCCCATCCACCATCCTCGAAATCCGTTTGCCGGAGCAGATCCCATGGCGCTGGAGCGCACCCTTTCCATCATCAAGCCCGATGCCGTCACCAAGAACGTCATCGGCGAAATCTATGCCCGTTTCGAAAAGGCCGGCCTGAAAATCGTGGCCGCCCGCATGAAGCAGTTGTCGCGCGCCGAGGCCGAGGGCTTCTACGCGGTGCATCGCGAGCGCCCGTTCTTCAAGGCGCTGGTCGAGTTCATGATCTCCGGCCCGGTGATGATCAGCGTGCTGGAAGGCGAGAATGCCGTGCTGGCCCATCGCGACCTGATGGGCGCGACCAACCCGAAGGAAGCAGCAAAGGGCACGATCCGCGCGGACTTCGCCGAGTCGATCGACGCGAATGCCGTGCACGGCTCCGACGCCGTCGACACCGCCAAGGTGGAGATCGCCTATTTCTTTGCCTCCACGGATGTTGTTTCACGTTAGTGCGTTCGTCCTTGAGCGCGAAGATCAAAAAGCGGCCATCCGTGGCCGCACAGTTGAAACAAGTGCGTTCATCCATGAACGCGTAGATCAAAAAGCGGCCATCCGTGGCCGCACTCTTCAACAAGAGCCGCCCTTTGAACCAAGTTGTCGCCAATCCAAGCAAGGTCAACCTGCTCGATTTCGATCGGCAGGGTTTGCGCGACTTTTTCACCGGCATCGGCGAGAAGCCGTATCGCGCCGAGCAGGTGATGAAGTGGATCTACCACGACCTTGAGGACAACTTCGAAAACATGACCGACGTGGGCAAGGCGCTGCGCGCCAGGCTCACCGAGGTCTGCTACATCGGCGCGCCGAAAACCGTGCTGGACAAGGCCGCCGCCGACGGCACCCACAAGTGGCTGCTGGGCATGGACAGCGGCAACGCGATCGAGACGGTATACATCCCCGAGCCGACTCGCGGCACCTTGTGCGTATCCTCGCAAATCGGCTGTGCGCTCAACTGCAGCTTCTGTTCGACCGGCGCACAGGGTTTCAACCGCAACCTGTCCACCGCCGAGATCATCGGCCAGGTATGGGTGGCGGCGAAGCACCTCGGCAACGTCACCCACCAGAACCGTCGCATCACCAACGTGGTGATGATGGGCATGGGTGAGCCGCTGGCCAACTTCGACAATGTCGTGCGGGCGATGAAACTGATGCGCGACGACCTGGGCTTCGGCCTGGCCGCCAAGCGCGTCACCTTGTCCACCGCCGGCATGGTGCCGTTGATCGACCAGCTGTCGGACGCGATCGACGTGTCGCTGGCGGTGTCGCTGCACGCGGCCAACGACGAGTTGCGCACGGAGCTGATGCCGATCAACAAGCGCTATCCGATCGCCGAACTGCTGGGGGCCTGCCAGCGCTGGGTCGCGCGCAAGCCGCGTACCTCGATCACCTTCGAATACACCTTGATGAAGGGCGTCAACGACCAGCCCGAGCATGCCCGCCAGCTGATCAAGCTGATGCGCAAACTACCCACCTGCAAGGTCAACCTGATCCCGTTCAATCCTTTCCCCGGGACGCACTTCGAGCGTTCCGACGCGAGCGTGATCCACGATTTCCAGACACAGTTGCTCAACGCGGGCGTGTTGACGATGTTGCGGCGAACCCGCGGCGACGACATCGACGCGGCCTGCGGCCAGTTGGCCGGGCAGGTCGCCGATCGCACGCGACGCAGCGCCGACATTCGCAAACGACAGGAACAGGGAGCCTTGCATGCGCTTTGATCGGGTCGTGATCCTCAGCCTGCTGCTGCCGTTGGCAGGATGCGTCACCACGCACACGAACAGCGGGGCGCTGGGCAAGCCGCTGCCGCAGGAAACCAAGGCCGAGCAGGCCAAGGACGCCGCGCGCATCCATACCGAGCTGGGCCAGCACTATCTGGCCGGCGGCGACCTGCAGACGGCGTTGGCCAAGCTGCAGTTGGCGCTGAAGTTCGATGCGAACTACGCGCCGGCGCATACCGTGATCGCGGTGATCTACGAGCGCATCGGCAAATTGGACGAAGCGGAGCAGCACTACCGCAAGGCAGTGGCGCTGGACCCCACCAAGGGCGCCTGGAACAACAATCTCGGCCAGTTCCTCTGCTCCACCGCCAAGTATGCCGAGGGTGAGGTCTACTTCCGCAAGGCGGTCAAGGATCCGTTTTACTCCACCCCTGACGTCGCCCTGACCAACGCCGGCGTATGCCAGTTGCGTGCGGGCGACAAGGTCGGGGCCGAAGCGGATTTTCGTGACGCCATCGCGCGAAATCCGAATGATGGCGAGGCACTCTTTCAACTCGCGAACCTTCTGTATCAGAAGAACGATGCGTTTCGAGCAAGGGCGTTCCTGCAGCGTTTCGACGCGCTGGGCAAGCCGACTGCCGCTTCGCTCAAATTGGGGCACGACATCGAATCGAGCATGGGCAACCCGGAGGGGGCCCGCAATTACGGCAAGCGACTGCGCAGCCAGTTCCCGGACTCGGAACAGGCGCACGCCCTTGACTCCACCAACAGCCCATGACCTCCATTCAGCAGTCCCAGACTCCCGAGCAGGCGCCGGACGGCGCCGGATTCTCCAACGGCCACCTCGCCGACCCGGGCGCGCCTTCGGGCGGGCCGGCCCAGCCGGGTTTCGGCAGCCGATTGCGTGCGGCGCGTGAGGCGCGCGGACTCGATCTCGAGGCGTGCGCGAGTGCGCTGCGGCTGCCGCTGCGGGTATTGCGCAAGCTCGAACTGGATCAGTACGACGGCACCGATTCGAAGGTCTACCTGGGCAGCTACATAGCCAAGTACGGGCGCCATCTGGGTATCGACGAGGATGCCATCCAGGGGGAAGTGAACCGGATCCAGCAAGTCGAGCCGGTACTGGTGACCAGCGGCGGCATTTCGCACTCCCGCTTCCTGCTCGAGCGTTACGCCACCGCGGCCACCTATGTCGTGCTGACCCTGGTGATCGCCGTACCCACGCTCTGGTTCGGTGTGCGCAGCACGCTGGATCGCGACATCATCCACCTTTCCCCGCTGGATGCCGCCCCGGTGGCGCAGCAGGATCAGCCGAAGGCGGGTGACGGCGCAACAGCGGTCGACGACCGCGCCAGCGTACAACCGGCGCCGGCACGGAACGACGCCCTCGGCGCGGATACGGATCAGCCGCTGCTGGCCTCGATGGCGCCGTTTCCGAACCTGTCCGTCGACCACCGCCCGGCCTTGCCCCAAGCGCCAGCGACTGCACCTGACGTCGAACGCGATGGCCATGCACTGGCGCTGACGCTCAGCTCGCCGAGCTGGGTCGAAGTGACCCAGGCCGACGGCACCCGGCTGGAGTACGGCCTGCTGCCGGCCGGCAGCCACAAGGTCTATCGCAGCGACCAGCCGTTGAACGTGAGCATCGGCAACGTCGGCGGTGCTCAGGTCGAGATCGACGGCCAGGCCGTCGGGCTGGATGATTTCCGCCGCGCCAACGTGGCGCATTTCCGCATGCAAGTGCAGGACGGCAAGGCCTCCGCCGCCGGCCTCTGATCGCCGCCGCGACCGCTGCGCGCGCCTCAATTCGGTTATGCTTGCGCACTGCCCGCCTGCCGCCAGGCGGGCCTGATCCACCCACTATTTGTGTTTACGCGCTGGACTGCGCCTGCGGGTGCGCGGCCTATTGAACGGTGATTGCATGGCATTTGAAGAGTACGACAAATACGAACAGAGCGAATTGGTGCAGAAGTGGTTGCGCGAGAACGGTGTCTCGATCGTCGTCGGCGTTCTCATCGGTCTGGTCGGCATCTTCGGATGGCAGCAGTGGCGCAATCACCAGGCGCGCAACCAGAGTGCGGCATCGCAGCTCTACCAGCAGGCCAAGGTCGCCCAGCTGTCCGGCAAGCCGGACGTCGCCAGGCAGCTGACCGATCAGTTGATGAAGGATTACGCCAAGTCGCCGTACGCACTGTTCGCCGTCAGCGATCGCGCCAGGCAGGAGGTGCAGGACAAGCAACTGGACAAGGCGCAGGCGTCGCTGGAATGGGCCGAGAGCCACACCGCGGAGGCGCCGCTGAAGGCGCTGACGCTGGTGCAGATTGCGCGGGTGCAACTGGCCCGCGACCAGGCGACAGCCGCACTGGCCACGCTCGATCGCGTGCCGGCCGACAGCTTCCTGGGCATGGTGCAGGAACTCCGCGGCGATGCGCTGGTCAAGCTTGGACGCATGGATGACGCACGCAAGGCCTACCAGACGGCCATGTCGGCATTGAGCGAGGATGCACCGCAACGCGGCGCCTTGCAGATGAAACTCGAAGATCTGGCCGTGGCCGGGAAGCAGGGTGCATGAAACCTGAAATGATCAAACGCGCCTTGCTGATCACGCTGGCCTCTCTGGTAACCCTCACCGGTTGCCACTCGTTCAAGAAAGAGAACGTCCAGCCGCCGACGCCGCTGGCCAAGGACTTCAAGCCCACCATCCAGGTGACCCGCCTGTGGCGCGCCTCGGTGGGCGATGGCGCCGGCGAGAGTGGTGTGCGGCTGCGTCCGACCGTGGTCGACGGCGTGCTCTATGCAAACAGCACCGACGGCAAGCTGGCGGCGTTCGACGCCACCAGCGGCAAGACGCTGTGGTCGAAAAGCTCGCGCACCCATGGCTGGTTCGGCTGGGGCGACAAGAAGCGCAAGGACGCCATGTACGCCGGCGGCCCGGTGGTCAGCGGCGACCTGCTCGTCGTCGGTACGCTGGACGGCCACGTATACGGCGTCAACGCGAAGGACGGCAGCCCGCGCTGGGAGGCCGAACTGGACACCCAGGTACTGGTTTCGCCGGTGATCGCCGGCGACCAGGTCATCGTGCGCGGCAGCAACGGCCGGGTCTACGCGCTGGACGCGGCCACCGGCGAGCGGCGCTGGGTGTACGACCAGGGCAACGTGCCGCTGCTGAGCGTGCGCGGCAACGGTGCGCTGCTGGTGGCCAATGGCGTGGTGTTCTTCGGCAGCGACGACGGCCTGCTGGTCGCGCTGCGCCAGGACAACGGCACCAAGCTGTGGGAGCAGCGCCTGGCCAGCGGCGAGGGCCGCACCGAGATCGACCGGCTGGACGACGCCGATGGCGCCATCCTGATCGACGGCAGCACCTTGTACGGCGCCGCCTATCACGGCAACCTGGTCGCCGTGGACGGCCCCAGCGGGCGTCCGCTGTGGTCGCATCCGTTCTCCACGTACACCTCGCTGGCCATCAAGTACAACAGCATCTTCGGGGTCGACGACAATTCGCAGGTGTGGGCGTTCGACAAATCGGGCGGCGCCGACATGTGGAAGAACACGTCGCTGAAGTATCGCTGGCTCACCGGACCGGCCGTGCAGGGCAACTACGTGGTGGTCGGCGATGCCGAGGGCTACGTGCACTGGCTGCAGACCGGCGACGGTGCGCTGGCCGCGCGCGAGCGGCTTTCCAAGAAGGCGATCCGGGCGCAGCCGCTGGTGGTAGGCGACACCGTTTATGTCGAGGACGTGAAGGGCCGCATCGGCGCCTATCGCCTGTCCTCGCCCTGATCGCCGGAACGAAGCGCCCGCCATGCTGCCCGTCGTCGCCCTGGTCGGTCGCCCGAACGTCGGCAAGTCGACCCTGTTCAACGTGCTCACGCGCAGCCGCGATGCCCTGGTGGCCGACATGCCCGGGGTCACCCGGGATCGCCACTACGGCGCCTGCCACCTGGGCGAGCGCCCGTTCCTGGCGGTCGACACGGGCGGCCTGTCCGGCGTCGAGGAGAGCATGGACATGCTCACCGCCCGACAGGTGCGGTTGGCGATCGACGAGGCCCAGGTGCTGGTATTCGTGGTCGACGCGCGCGACGGCCTGCTGCCGCAGGATCACGTGATCCTCGGCGAACTGCGTCGCAGCGGCAAGCCGATCGTCGCCGTGGTGAACAAGACCGATGGCCTGGACGAGCAGGCCGCGCTGGCCGAATTCGCCGCGTTCGGCATGGCCACCACCTTGCCGCTTTCCGCCGCGCATGGCCGCGGCACCGACGAACTGGTTCGCGCCGTGCTGCCCCTGCTGCCGCCCGATCAGGACGCGGCGGAAGAAGCGGCGAGCGAGGACGGCAGCATCCGCGTGGCCATCGTCGGGCGGCCGAATGCGGGCAAGTCGACCCTGATCAATCGCCTGCTGGGCGAGGAGCGCCTGATCGTCTCCGACGTCGCCGGCACCACCCGCGACCCGATCCGGGTTGCGCTGGAGCGCGACGGCAAGCGTTACACCCTGATCGACACCGCGGGCATCCGGCGCAAGGCACGGGTCGAGGAGGCACTGGAGAAGTTCAGCGTGATCAAGACGCTGCAGTCGATCGCCGCGGCCCAGGTGGTGGTGATGATGGTCGACGCGCGCGAAAACCTCGCCGATCAGGATCTCACCCTGATCGGTTACGCGATCGACGAGGGCAGGGCGCTGGTGATCGCGCTCAACAAGTGGGACGGCCTGGATACCTACCAGCGCGAGGAGTGCCTGCGCGCGCTGGATCGCCGGCTGGTGTTCGTGGACTGGGCCAAGCGCGTGCACATCTCCGCCCTGCACGGTTCGGGCCTGCGTGAACTGATGCGAGCGGTGGTGCGCGCGCATGCTTCGGCGACCAGGGTGCTGGTGTCCTCCGACCTCACCAAGACCCTGGAAAAGGCTTACGAAAGCTACCAGCCACCGCTGGTCAACGGGCATGCACCGAAGCTGCGCTTCGCGCATCCGGGCGGCACCAACCCGCCGACCATCGTGATCCACGGCACCCGCACCAAGCACATCGCGCCGGCCTATCAGCGCTACCTGGAAAACTTCTTCCGCAAACGCTACAAGCTCGAAGGCACGCCGATCCGCATCGCCTTCCGCGAGGGCGAAAACCCCTATGCGGGGCGCAAAAAGGTGTTGACCAAAGAGCAGCAGCACAAGGCCCGCCGCCGGCTCAGCGAGCTGATCAAGCGCACGCGCTGAGTCAGGATGCCCACGGGGGCTCAGGTTTACCCGAGATCCTGCGGGATCAATCCGTATACGGCCGCATCGCACGGCCGGCCCTCCACCAGTAATCGGTGCCGGGCGATCGCCTCGAATTGCGCACCGATTCGCAGGGCCGTGGCGCGGCTCGGCTGGTTGTCAGGCAGCGCCACGATGTCGATCCGGATCAGTCCAAGCCGCTCGAAACCGAAGTGCGTCACCAATCGCGCCGCGGTCGACGCCAGGCCCTGCCGTTGGCGGGAGCCGCGCACCCAATAGCCCAGGTTCGCGCGGCGGTGCAGCGGTTCGATCTGGTTGAGCCCCACGCCACCCACGAGGTCGTGTCGGTGCGCATCGAACACGGCAAACGCGAAATGCCCGCCGGCCTGCCAACCGGATCGGCAATGGGCGATCCAGGCCATGGCCTGGTCGCGACCGTAGCCCGTCCGGGCCCAGGGCAGCCAGCGGCCGACGCTGTCGGCGGATTCGCCCACCGCCTCGACCAGTCGTTCCGCATCTTCGTCTTGCCATGGCCGCAATCGCAGCCGGGCGTCGCGAAGTTCGATGCTGCTCTCCAGGGTGTCGTTCGATGCCATGCATGCCCGCCGTTTGTGCGTGTGTCGCCCAGCCCCGATAATGCATGACTTCACAGTCAGGCATCAGCATGAGCGCACGCATACTCGACGGCAAACGCATCGCGCAGGAACTGCTGGGGCAGTTGGGCCTGCGAGTCGCCGCCCGGGTGGCCGAGGGGCTCCCGGCACCCGGGCTGGCGGTCGTGCTGGTGGGCAGCGACGCCGCCTCGGCGGTGTACGTGCGCAACAAGCGCAAGGCCTGCCACCAGGTCGGTTTTCGCTCGTTCGACCACGACCTTCCTGCCGAGACCAGCCAGGCCGAGTTGTTCGCGCTGATCGATCAGTTGAATGCCAACCCGGAGGTGCATGGCATCCTGGTGCAATCGCCGCTGCCGGCGCATATCGACGAAGACGCCCTGGTCGATCGCATCGATCCGGGCAAAGACGTGGACGGGTTCCAGGCGATCAACGTGGGGCGGTTGGCACTGCGCCGGTTCGGCCTGCGCCCCTGCACGCCGCGCGGCGTGATGACCCTGCTCGGGCACACCGATCGCCCGGTGCGCGGGCAGCACGCGGTGGTGGTGGGCGTGTCCAACCACGTCGGCCGGCCGCTGGTGCTGGAGCTGATGATCGCCGGTTGCACCACCACCTCATGCCACCGTTTCACGCGGGGCCTCGAGGGCTTCGTGCGCCAGGCCGACATCGTGATCGTTGCGGTCGGCAAACCGGGCCTGGTCAAGGGCGAATGGATCAAGCCCGGCGCGGTGGTGATCGATGTCGGCATCAACCGGCTGGACGACGGGCGGCTGGTCGGCGACGTGGAGTTCGCTCCGGCAGCCGAGCGCGCCAGCTGGATCACGCCGGTGCCGGGCGGGGTGGGGCCGATGACCGTCGCCACCCTGATGGAGAACACGCTGGAAGCCGCCGAAGCGCAGGCAATGCCACGCGCACCCCGGCTCGGCGGGAGCTAGGAGCCGCGGTGTCCCTCGCACGAGTCGAACGAGCAGGACGCCGATGCCGTCTGGCCGACTGCGGCGTGATCGGTTTGTATCGTTGTGTGGGCGATCGCAAAACGCGTATGCAACATGGCTTCCAGCTCGCGCCGCACGCTGTGGCAATCGGTCTGGTGGTCGACGAAGACGTGGGCCGACAACGCCGGCAGGCCGGAGGTCACCTCCCACACGTGGAGATCGTCCACCCGGGTCACCGCGGGCATGGCGCGAATCGCCTCGGCGATCGCGGCCGGATCCAGCCCGCGCGGCGCCGCCTCCAGAAAGATCCGGCCCGAGTCACGCACCAGGGCGACGCCCGACTTACACATCAGCGCCGCCACGACCAGGGCGGCCAGGGCATCGAAGCGATTCCATCCCGTCCACCAGATCAGCCCGCCGGCCACCGCGGTGGCGATGAAGGCGTAGAGATCGGTGAGCACGTGCTGGTAGCTGCCTTCGATGTTGAGGCTCTGGCGATTGGCCTTGCTCATCGCCCACACCGCCAGCAGGTTCACGCCGATGCCCGCCACCGCCACCGCGGCGACCAGCGGCCCGTGAACCTCCGGCGGATGGATCAGCCGCCGGATCGCCTCGAAGGCAAACCAGGCCGACAGCAGCAGCAGGGTGAGGCCGTTGGCCTGGGCGCTGAGAATCTCCACGCGCTTGAGGCCAAACGTATAGCTGCCGCGAGGCGGGCGGCTGGCCAGCCGCATCGCCACCAGCGACAGCCCGATCGATCCCACGTCCGTCAGCATGTGGCCGGCGTCCGATATCAGCGCCAGCGACTGCGCGATGATGCCGACCACGACTTCGACTGCCATGAAACCCAGCAGCAACAGCAGGGCGATCGTCAGATAGCGCCGATCGGCGTCGCGGGCCACGCCGTGGGCGTGACCCCGGCGATGGCCGCGATCGGGAGCATGATCGTGGGCATGGGGCGAATGGGCGTGCACGGGCTCTCCTTTCAAGGCCGCCACCATACATGGCGTGCACCGTGCTATGTCATTACATCGCGGATCCGGGCCGGCGAGCCGGCCGTGCCCCGGCAAATCCGCCGGCAGAAGGGCGTCTGTTCGGTCGGCCGCTGGCGAGCGTCGTGACGGGAACGTATAATCCCCGCTTTGCAGCGGGACTTTTCGCATGCGCATCCTCGCCGAGGCCCTGACCTACGACGACGTCTATCTGGTTCCGGGCCATTCCGTCGTCCTGCCGCGCGACGTCAACACCTCGACGCGATTCACCCGCGGCCTGCGCTTGAACATCCCGATCGTGTCCGCCGCGATGGACACCGTCACCGAGGCCCGGCTTGCCATCACCATGGCGCAGAACGGCGGCATCGGCATCATCCACAAGAACATGACCGCCGAGCAGCAGGCCGC
>Ga0070682_100001530_pt1 | contig 12957 bp, 10 predicted proteins | sample KBSC63LmetaG_FD_64668 | JGI IMG/M metagenome (GOLD analysis project Ga0070682, IMG submission 64668) | Corn rhizosphere microbial communities from Kellogg Biological Station, Michigan, USA - KBS C6-3L metaG | ecosystem: Host-associated > Plants > Roots > Rhizosphere | place: USA: Michigan... | reverse complement strand
ACCACGATCGGCAGAAGGGCGTCGAGCATGGTCGGAGGTCGAGGACCCCGGTCAGCACTCGCCCTCCCGATGTCACCGGGGGGCGATGCGGTCGGCGGGCTCGACATCGACGCGTCCTAGCCCCCGAGCCCCACCGAGAGGGTGGTTGGGGCCCGCATCGCTCCGACGTACTGGCCGTGGTGATGCTCTGGCCCTCGAGCCCGGATCAGCAGCCCCACGACCAGGGCGAGCAGCACGAGAATCATGAACAGGCGAGGAAGTTCAGATGACATCGCGGTCTCCTCACACAGGGTCCCGTGTGATTGGGCATGTCATGCAGTGCCCGCCACCGCGACCCTTGCCGAGCTCGAATCCCTCGATGGTCACGACTTCGACGCCGGCCTCGCGCATCTTCGCGATCGTGTACGTGTTCCGTTCGTAGGCGACCACCACCCCTGGCTCGAGCGCGACGACGTTGTTGCCGTCGTCCCACTGCTCGCGCTCCTGCTGGTACTCGTCCCCCCCGGTCTCCACCACCTGGAGCTTCGGCACACCCATGGCATCGGCGACCGCACCCAGGAACGACTCCTCCTCGGTGACGTGGAACCGCTGCCCGTTGCTGCCCGGCCGAAGGCTGATCGCGCGTATCTGGTCGACCACCCGTGGATACGCGGTCGCCTTGTCTCGATCGAGCATCGTGAACACCGTGTCCAGGTGCATGTGCGCCCGGTCCTTCGTCATCACTGCGGCGATGACCCGCTCGGCGGCTCCCTTGGCGAAGAGCGCGGCGGCGATCTGCTCGATCATGCGGGCCTGGGAGCGTTCGCTCATCCCGATCAGGACGGTGCCGTTGCCGATCGGCTGTACGTCGCCTCCCTCGAGCGACGACCGGCCGAAGTCGTGGGCGACGAAACGACCGTCGTCACCCAACGGCGGGTACCAGTACTCGAAGTCAGCGTCGGCGAACATCGGGTGGTAGCGGTAGATCGTCGCGACGTTGAACGCCTCGAGCCTGCGCGCCGGCCAGAACATCGGGTTTATCGAGACCCCACCGAAGATCCAGCAGGAGGAGTCGCGGGTGAACAGGGTGTTGGGCAGGGGCGGCAGCACGAACATGCTCTCGTCGTCCAGGGCGGCGGCCGGGAGCGATCGGGCCCGGTACGTGTCCAGGTCGAGGCCGGACTCGGCGACCGTGAGTCCGCCGATCACGTGGGTAGCCAGCTGGTCGGGCTTCAGGCTCGTGAGTGCCGCGCGGACCTCGTCAACCAGCGACAGGCCCACGGTGTACTCCGTCGCCACGAGGTCGATCAGCCGCTGCCGCGCCTCGTCGCTGGCGTCGAGTGCCTCGGTCAACAGGTTCTTGAGCAGGAAGACCTCCACCCCTCGCTCCCGCATCCGAGCCACGAACTGGTCATGCTCGTACTGGGCGCGCTCGACCCACAGGACGTCGTCGAAGAGGAGGTCGTCGTGGTTGGAGGGGGTCAACCGCTGGAGGCTGAGCTCCGGGCGGTGGACCATCACCTGCCGTAGTCGTCCCACCTCTGAGTGAACCCCGAACGTTGCCATTGCCTTCTCCTCTCGGTGCGGACTGTCAGACGACTACTTGGGTTCCGGCGGTGCCGGCGACGATCTCCTCGATCTCGGCCAGACTTCCGACCGCGGCACGTTTGCCCGTCGCCTCGACGAACCGGGCAACGGCGTCGACCTTCGGGCCCATCGATCCAGCAGGGAACTGCTCAGCGCGCAGCTGCGATGGTGTGACCCGCTCCAGCTTGCGCTGCTCGGCGGTGCCCCAGCCGGCGTACACCCCATCGACGTCCGTGGCCAGCACCAGGAGCTCCGCGTCTACCTCACGGGCCAGCAGCTCGCTGGCAAGGTCCTTGTCGATCACGGCCTCTACTCCGATCAGGCTGCCCTGGCCGTCGGCGCTGAACATCGTGGGCACGCCTCCGCCACCGGCGCAGATCACGACCACGCCCTGGTCGAGCAGCCAGCGGATGGGCCGGGTCTCGAAGATGCGCTTCGGCCTCGGAGACGGGACGACGCGCCGCCACGAAGCGCCGTCCGGCTTGAAGTCCCACGCCTTGGCGGCAGCCAGCGCATCCGCCTGGTCCTTCGTGTAGACGGGGCCGACGAACTTGCTCGGGTCGTTGAACGCGGGGTCAGCGGGGTCTACCTCGATCATCGTCAGGAGGGAGGCAAGGGGGGTGTCCTTGGGCAAGACGTTGCCCAGCTCCTGCTCGATGACGTAGCCGATCATTCCCATCGTCTCCGCTCCGAGGACGTCGAGCGGGTAGGCCTCCACCTCGGTGTACGCCGCCGCCTGGAGTGCCAACAGCCCGACCTGCGGACCGTTGCCGTGCGAGAGGACGAGCGTGTGCTGCGAGGCGACGGCAGCCAGGGCCGGCGCTGCGAGCCTCACGTTCAGCCGCTGCGCCTCAGCCGTCATCGACTCCCCTCGCTTCAGCAGGGCATTGCCGCCCAGTGCCACGACCACGCGCACGACGGTCTCCTCAGGATCCGAGGGTGGCGACCATGACGGCCTTGATCGTGTGCATGCGGTTCTCGGCCTGGTCGAACACTATTGAGGCCGGGGACTCGAACACGTCGTCGGTGACCTCCAGTCCGTCGAGGCCGTAGGTCTCGAAGATCTCCTCGCCGACCTTGGTGTCGCGGTTGTGGAACGCCGGCAGGCAGTGCATGAACTTCACATGCGGGTTCCCGGTGCGCGTGACCACGTCGCTGTTGATCTGGTACGGCGTGAGCAGGTCGATCCGCTCCTTCCAGACGCTCTTGTCCTCGCCCATCGAGACCCACACATCGGCGTAGAGATAGTCGACGTCCTTGACGCCGTCGTCGACATCGGCGGTGAGCGTCAGGCGCGCGCCGGTCTCTTCGGCGATCTCCCTACAGCTCTTCACCAGCTCCTCGGCCGGCCACAGGTGCTCCGGCGCGCAAAGGCGGACATCCATGCCGAGCTTGCACCCACCGACCATCAGGGAGTTGCCCATGTTGTTGCGGGCGTCCCCGAGGTAGCAGTAGGCGATCTCGGTCAGGTGCTTGTCGCTGTGCTCGGTCATGGTGAGCATGTCCGCGAGGATCTGGGTCGGGTGGAACTCGTTGGTGAGGCCGTTCCACACCGGTACGCCGGAGTACCGCGCGAGCGTCTCGACGTTCTCCTGGGCGGACCCGCGGTACTCGATCCCGTCGAAGGTGCGGCCGAGCACACGGGCGGTGTCCTTCATCGACTCCTTGTGCCCGATCTGCGAGCCGCTCGGCTCGAGGTAGGTGACGTGGGCCCCCTGGTCCTTGGCCGCCACCTCGAAGGAGGTGCGCGTGCGCGTCGACGTCTTCTCGAAGATGAGAGCGATGTTCTTCCCTTCGAGGCGCGGCTTCTCGTAGCCGCCGTACTTGGCGGCCTTGAGCTCGGCCGAGAGCTTCAGCAGGAAGCGGAGCTCATCGGGGGTGAAGTCGAGCTCCTTGAGGAAGCTGCGGTTGCGAAGGTTGAACGACATGACGCTCCTCGGATCGTGGTCAGGCTGGGACGGTGGTCAGCGTGCTGGTTGTGGTGGCGTGGGACCGCTTGCGCAGGACGAGCTTGATGAGCTCTTCGACGACGAGCAGGCTGGCTGCGATGGCGACGCAGATCCCCCATTGCTGTCCACTCAGGCTGCCGGTGCCGACGATGCGCTCGAGGATGCCAATGGTGGTCACGGCGATGATCGCCAGGAGAGAGACGGCGTACCTGCTGAGCTGGGCGACCGCTGGGATGGCGTCCCGGTCGAAGATCGTGTTGGTCTGGTCACGGGACAGCAGCCCTGCAACCACGTGGTACAGGGACAGCGTGGTGAGCAGCATGGTGGCTGCGACGACTGCGTCGTCCTCCTGGTTGCCGATCTGGTAGGCCACCAGCGACCCGACGGTCATGACGGCTCCTTGGATACAGATCCGGATCCAGTTCGCGCGGGAAAGGACGGGTGCCCCGACCGGGCGAGGCGGACGGGACATCAGGCCTTTGGTGGGCTGGTCGAACCCCAGGGCGATGGCGATCGGGATGTCCACGACCATGTTCAGCCAGAGGATCTGCAGCGGGTTCAACGGAACACCGCCGGCGATCCCGAAGATGCCGGCCCCCAGGAAGATCGCGATGTAGGCCACCAGCGTCGACATCTGGAACCGGAGGTACTTCACCAGGTTGTCGTAGAGCGTGCGGCCGTAGGAGACAGCGTTCACGATGGTGGCGAAGTTGTCGTCGGTGAGGATCATGACCGCGGCCTCCTTCGAGACCTCGGTGCCCGTGATGCCCATCGCGACGCCGATGTCGGCGGCCTTGAGCGCTGGGGCGTCGTTGACACCGTCGCCGGTCATCGAGACCACGTTGCCCGCGCGTTTGAGGAGCTGTACCAGCCGGATCTTGTCCTCGGGCGAGACTCGCGCCACGACGCCGATGTTGGAGAGGTCGGCCAAGAGCTCGTCATCGGACATCGCGGCGAACTGGGTGCCCGTGATCGCACGCCCCACGATGCCGAGCTCCCCGGCGATGGCGGCTGCGGTCGTGGCGTGGTCGCCGGTGATCATCCGGACCTGGATGCCGGCGGAGTGGCACTCGGCGATCGCAGCCTTCGCCTCCGGGCGCGGCGGGTCGACGATTCCGACCATGGCCAGGAGCGTGAGGTCGGTGACCAGCGGGAGCAGGTCACCTTCGGGCCGGAACGTGAGCGGGTCGAAGTCTCGCTGGGCGACCACCATCACCCGTTGGCCGGAGTTGGCCATCCGGTCGTTCGCCTCCAGGGCGAGATGCCGGTTCTGGTCGGTCACCGGCACGAGTACGCCGTCCGGCGACCGATAGCTGCCGCCTCGATCGATGAGGACGTCGGGGGCACCCTTCACGTAGCACCGCACGACCGGCTCTCCGCTGATTCCGGTCATCTCGTGGAACGTCGCCATGAACTTGTACTCGGAGTCGAACGGCACCTCGGCGACACGCGGGAAATCCTGGCGCGTCGCGTCCACGTCGAGGCCGCCCTTGGCCCCGAGCACGATCAAGGCGCCCTCGGTCGGGTCGCCGATCAGGGCCTCGCCGTCGAGGACGGCGTCCGCGCACAGGACCATCGGCAGGAGGTAGGGGTCGAGGTCGATGTGCGACCCGCCCACGTGCTTGATCTCCCCGACCGTGCCGTACCCCTCGCCCGAGACCGCGAACCGGTTCAGGCCCGGGATCGCCATCTCTCGGGCGGTCATCTTGTTCAGGGTCAGGGTGCCGGTCTTGTCCGAGCAGATTGCCGACGTGGAGCCCAGCGTCTCGACCGCAGGCAGGCGCTTGACGATGGCGTTGCGGCGGGCGATCTCGCGGGTCCCCATCGAGAGGAGCGCGGTCACGACCGCGGGCAGGCCGGTCGGGATGGCCGCGACCGCCAGGGCGACACCGGTGATGAAGAGCGTGTCGAACGACTCGCCGCGGAGGAGCCCGAGGATGATGACCAGGACCAGCGCGATGCCGGCGATGGTGGCGATGATCTTGGAGAGCCCGTCGAGCTGCTTCTGCAGCGGTGTCTTGTCGGTCTCGGTGTTGGCGAGCAGGTCCGCGATGTGCCCGATCTCGGTGTCCATCCCCGTGGAGGTGACGATCAGCTCTCCGCGACCTCGGGTGACGGCGGTGTTCATGAAGGCCATGCAGGTTCGGTCGCCGAGCGGTACCTCGTCGCCGGGCACCGGCTCGATCGACTTGCCGACCGGCAGGCTCTCACCGGTGAGTGCGGCCTCCTCGATCTCGAGGGTGGCGGCGACGGAGATCCGGCCGTCGGCCGGTATCCGGTTGCCGGCCTCGACCAGCACGACGTCGCCCGGCACGAGGTTCTCGGCGTCGATCTCGACGGCCTGGCCGTCACGCCGTACCCGGGCGATGGTCTTCATCATCTGCGCGAGCGCCTTGACGCTCTCCTCCGCCTTCGCCTCCTGACGGAGCCCGATCACCGCGTTGAAGAGGGTCAAGCCGGCCAGCACCAGGGACGTGCCAAGATCTCCCGTCACCACCAGGTTGATCACGGCGGCCGCCAGGAGCACGATCTGCATGAAGTCCCGGTACTGGCGGACGAACGCCTGGAAGCCGGACTCAGTCTTGCTCGCGGTCAGACGGTTGGCGCCGTGCGTCTGCAACCGGGATGCCGCTTCCGCCTGGCTCAGCCCGACCGCGACGTCGACCCCGAACTTCTGGGCGACCTCGCTCGCCTCGATCCCCGCGATCGGCGCGTCCGGCCTCAGGTCCGTTTCCAACACAACCCTTCCCGTCGGTCGTGGGGGTGCCAGACCGCGATGATCTCGAAGGCTGAAATGGCCCTTCGCAAACATCTCTCCATCGACGGAACCGGGTCATCACCCGCGCCGGGTGAACCGCTCGACGTGGCCCACGCGTCTCATTCGGGGGTCCGGACGACACGACATCCGCTCAGCGGGAGGCATAGGATCGCCGAGCGACCTACCACGGCGATGAAGGTGACACGATGTCCGCACTCGTCCCCCGCTGGGAATGGCGGGGCTTCGGCGATGAGCTGCGCGCCGTCGAGTCGATATTCGGCCGGGAGTCATCCGAGCAGGTGGTGGAGAGCGACGAGGTCTACGTGCTCTCGGTCCGGGGAACCGATGGCGTCAAGGTTCGCGACGAGCTGATGGATGTCAAACACCTCTTGGAGGTCAACGACGACGGGCTCGAACAGTGGGTTCCCGTGATGAAGACAGGTTTCCCCGTGTCCGCGACCGACGTCGGCTCGGTGCTCCGCGCCCTGCGCGTGGATGCGCAATCGTCGCGCCTCGCCCGAGCGGCGTACACCTTGCCTGAGTTTCTGGACGACGTCGTGGGTCCACACCCCGACCTGCTTGCGGTCGAGGTGCACAAGAGGCGGGAGCGGTACACGGTCGGCGGCTGCATGGCGGAGGTCTCCGAGATCAGCACTGGTCACGGCTCGACGCATACGGTCGCGATCGAGTCCGAGGATGCGAAGCGCGTGATCCAGACGGTTCGAGATGTCGGCCTGGCGTCCCGACCGAACGTGAGCCTCGTGCGGGGTCTCAAGGCGATGGTCGGGTTCGGCGTGGAGCGGTTCGCCGTCGTGGACGTAGGCACGAACTCGGTGAAGTTCCACATCGGCGAGCGCGGGGCTGACGGCAGCTGGCGCACTGTCCTGGACCGGGCCCAGTCGACTCGACTCGGCGACGGGCTCCAGGAGACCGGGCAGCTCAATCCAGAACCGATGGAGCGGACGGTCGCGGCCATCGCAGAGATGGCCGAGGAGGCCAGGCAGCACAAGGTTGCGGCGATTGCGGCGGTCGGTACTGCGGGGCTGCGGATCGCCCCCAACAGTGCCGACCTGGTCGAGGCCGTGCAGTCACGGTCCGGTGTGCTCCTCGAGGTCATCTCCGGGGAGCAGGAGGCCCGTCTCGCGTACCTCGCCGCGATGGCGGGGATCGGTCAGGTGCCCGGGTCTCGAGTCGTGTTCGACACGGGCGGGGGCAGCTCGCAGTTCACGTTCGGGTCCGGGGAGGAGGTCGAGGAACGCTTCAGCGTCGATGTGGGCGCCGTCCGCTACACCGAGCGCTACCACCTCGACGGCGTCGTCTCCGAGGAGGTGCTGGCCCAGGCACTCGCCGCGCTCGATGACGACCTCGGTCGTCTCGACGATCGCCCCACGCCCGAGGTGCTCGTCGGGATGGGCGGGGCGGTCACGAACCTCACGGCGGTCAAGCACGGTCTCGCCGAGTACGACGCGGACGTCGTGCAGGGAACCGTGCTCGACCGGTCCGAGATCGATCGGCAGATCGAGCTGTACCGCACGCGCAGTCTCGACGAGCGCCGGGAGATCGTCGGCCTTCAGCCCCAGCGGGCCGACATCATCCTCACGGGCGCGTGCATCGTGCGGACGGTACTCGACAAGCTCGGGAAGGACTCGTTGACGGTCAGCGATCGCGGTCTGCGACACGGCGTGCTCGACCACAGGTTCGGCCAGCAGCGCTCCGCGCACCCGACGGCTTGACCACGGGCACCAGCCACTCCCTGACGTCTAGCCCGCGAGAGTGAGACCGATCAACGTCACGTTGAGGACGCAGATGACCGCCGCGACGACGGCTGCCGCGATGGTGGTCGTTCGGCTGTTGACCAGTGCACCCATGACGTCGCGTCTGCGGGTCAGCAGCACGAGCGGGATGAGGGCGAACGGGATCCCGAACGACAGGACCACCTGAGAGACCACGAGTGCGCGCGTCGGGTCCACCCCGGCTGCGATGACCACGACCGCCGGCGTCAACGTCACGAGCCTGCGCACGACCAGCGGGATCCGCCGCCGGAGGAAGCCCTGCATCACGACTTGGCCGGAGTAGGTGCCGACTCCCGACGCTGCGGACCCCGATGCGAGCAGCGCCAGAGCGAACAGAAGAGCGGCGGTCGGCCCGAGGACAGTTGCCAGGCCGGCATGCGCCTCCTCGATCGTGTCAACCGGCGTCGGCTGCGTCGACAGCACCTTGGCGGCAACCAGGAGCATCGACAAGTTGATCACTCCTGCGACGCTCATCGCGACCACGACGTCGATGCGCTGGCTGCGGAGGAGCCCCAGCCGCTCACGCTCCGTGCTGCGGAGATAACGGCCCTGCGTGAGAGCTCCGTGAAGGTAGATGACGTGGGGCATGACCGTGGCGCCCAGCATCCCGGTGGCGAGCAGGACCGTGTCCGTGCCCTCGAATCGCGGGACGAGACCCGCGACCACCTCGCCCGAGTCGACCCCCCCGGCGACAAGGCTGTACAGGAACCCGAGAAGCACGACGAGCAGCATGCCGACGATGGCCACCTCGAACGGACGGGCGCCGCGACTCTGCACGCCCAGAAGCCCGAAGGCAACCGCCGCCGTGATCAGACCGCCAGTTAGCAAGGGGAGGCCGAACAGAAGCTGCAGGGCAATTGCGCCACCGAGCACCTCGGCGAGGTCGGTCGCGATCGCGACGACCTCGGCCTGCACCCATAGCCCCCGCGTGACGCGCGGGCGAAAGTGGTCACGGCACAGCTCAGGCAGGTTTCGGCCGGTGGCGATGCCCGCCTTGGCCGAGAGGTACTGGATCAGCATGGCCATCAGGTTGCTGACCACCACGACCCAGACCAGGAGATAGCCGTACCGGGAGCCCGCCGTGATGTTGGTGGCGAAGTTGCCCGGGTCGATGTAGGCGATGGCGGCCACGAACGCCGGGCCGAGAAGGGGCAGGGGCCCGCGAACGAACGCGACCGCGACGAAGCGTGGCTTGCGCTGGAACATGGCCGTACTCCTGGCTCGGGGTCGCGGCCTACGGACGCAGGCCGACGGGGCTCACGTCGAGCCGGTCCAGGTGCTCCAGATCGGCCCCCGACATGCCCCTCAGCTCGTTGGAGATCTGCTCCTGCCGGGACGTGACCCGGGCATCGACGAGACCGCTGAGCGCGTAGGCGATTGCCCCAGTCTGGCGCACCGTCAGGTCGTCGACCAGAGGCTGCCGGACGGAGGTGATCGCGACCCCGGTGGGGGTCCCGCTCGCGTCCTGGGTCACCCCGACCGTGAACCGCTCCCGAGGGTTGACCCCCGGGTCTGCATAGTGGTCGCGCAGTTCCAACAGGATCTTGTGCCAGGCAAGCACGTCCCCCTTCGGTTGGGCTTCGGTCAGGTCCGCCTCGGTCAGCGCTGCCCTCGTCTCACTGACCGAGAAGCACCGCGCGTAGGACAGGAGTGCCTCCGTCCAGACCGCTTCGATCAGGACGCTGTCCGGCTCTTCGGCTGCGAGTCCCCCGACCAAGCGTTCACAGCATCGCAGCACCATCTGCAGGTCCTCGAAGATCGCGACGAGACCAACGAGGGAGCCGGAAGTCTCCGTGTCCAGCCGCCGTACGACTGCTGGCGGATCGGGAGGTGTCTCGCTCGTCGGCATCGGCGTCTTCAGCCGACCGATGGTCCGAGTCCCAGTGACTGTGGAGTGCTGGAGTCGGGTGATGGTTGGTGCAGGCCCTCGTCCAGCTGTCCGAACTCGGTCATCAGCGACCGGCTGCCACCCCACGGGGTCTGTTCCTCTGCGATCAGGGTGTTCGTGGTGAGCAACAGGCCGGCCACCGAGGCGCCGTTCTGCAGGGCCGAACGACACACCCGGAGGGGGTCGATGATGCCCATGTCGATCATGTTTCCGTAGCGACCCTCGAGGGCGTCGAAGCCGTCGTCGACACCCAGCTTCGCCACTTCGGCCACGACCTCGTGGCCGGGATAGCCCGCGTTGGCGGCGATGAGGTATGTCGGTTCGGTGAGTGCGCGCCGCACGATGTCGACGCCGATCGCGTAGTCGTCGTTGACCGACAGGTCGTCGAGCGCCGGTGCGGCATGCACCAGCGCCACTCCGCCTCCCGCCACGATGCCCTCGGCCATGGCCGCGCGGGTGGCCGACAAGGCATCCTCGACCCGGTGCTGCAGCTCGGCCAGCTCCGCGTTGGTCGGCGCGCCCACCCTGATCACGGCCACCTTGCCGGACAGCGACCCGATCCGCTCGCTGAGCACCTCCTCGTCGATCCCGAACGTGGCTCGCTCGAGCTCGGCACGCAGCTGGGCGACCCGGAACTCGACCTGGTCCGCGGACCCGGCCCCGCCGATGATCGCGGTCCTGTCCGCGGTGACACGCACCTGCCGGGCACGGCCGAGCTGCTCGGTGGTCATGGTCTCGAGGCTGAAGCCGGAGTGCTTGCTGTAGACCTGTCCGCCGGTGATCGTCGCGATGTCCTCGAGCTTGCGGAGCCGCCGGTCGCCGAACCCCGGCGCCTTGGTCGCTACGCATCTGAACACGCCGTTGACGTGGTTGTGCACCAGCATGCTCAGTGCCGACCCTTCGACGGTCTCGGCAATGACCACCAGCGGTCGAGGTGCCCGCATGACCTTGTCGAGCAGGGGCATGAGCTCCTGGACCTTGGTGATCTTCTCGCTGCACAGCAGGATGTAGGGGTCGTCGAGTATTGCCTCGAGACTGGCCGGATGGGTCACGAGGTACGGCGACAGGTAGCCGTTGTCGTACTCGAAGCCTTCGACGAAGTCGACGCTCATCCCATGGACTGCCGACTCCTCGACGGTCACGATCCCGGCATCACCGACGGTGTGCAGAGCCTGTGCGAGCACCCGTCCGACGGTCTCGTCGTTGTTGGCCGAGATCGTGGCGACACGGGCGTAGTCCGCCTCGGTGACGACCGGGTGAGCGACCTTGCGCAGGTGATCGACCAGCGTCGCCACCGCGAGGTCGACACCGCGTTTGACCAGGACGGGGTTGCCCCCCTGGCCGATGGCGTGCATCCCCTCGCGAATGATCGCCTGGGCGATCACGGTGGCCGTCGTGGTGCCGTCGCCGACGATGTCGTTGGTCTTGATCGCTGCTTCCTTGACCAGCTGGGCGCCCATGTTCTCGAACTGGTCGCTCAGGTGGATCTCGCGAGCGATCGTGACACCGTCATTGGTCACCACGGGCGAGCCTGTGATCTTCTCGAGGATGACATTGCGGCCCTTGGGTCCCAAGGTCGACTTCACCGCCTCGGCAAGCTGGTCGACACCGGACAGCAACAGACGCCTCGCCTCTTCACCGAATCTCAAGTCCTTGGCCATCGGTCCTCTTTCGCTCGTGGGTGGGTCTTGCGGCTACGGAACGAGGATCGCTCTCCCCCGCACCTGCCCAGCGTCGAGATCCTGCAGCGCCTGCTGGGCGTCCGTCAACGGGTAGGTCTTCGTGTGCAGGGTGACCTTGCCTGCCTGAGCCAGAACCATCAGCTCGGCGAGCTCGTTGTAGGTGCCGACGATGTTCCCGACGATGTTGCGTTCGGTGGAGATCACGTCGAGGGTCGGGACCACCAACGTGCCGCCGTACCCGATCACGAAGTACGAGCCGCCGGCTCGCGTCATGGCGAACCCCTCGTTCTCTGCGCCTTCCTCGGCGACGAAGTCGAGCACGACATCTGCACCCTCGGAGTTCGTGAGGTCCTTGACCGCGTCGACGTGCTTGCCGTCGGCCACCACCGTCTGCGTCGCGCCGAGCTTGCTGGCGAGCTCGAGGGCGGCCGGGTTGCGGTCCACCACGATGATGTTCGTCGCGGAGAGCGCGGCAAGGCACTGGACGCCGATGTGGCCGAGACCGCCAGCACCGATCACGACCGCGGTGGTGCCCGGGTAGAGGAGGGGGAGCGCCTTGCGCACCGCGTGGTAGGCCGTGATGCCGGCGTCCGCGAGCGCGGCCACGTCCTTCGGCTCGGTGGACGAGTCCAGCTTCACGCAGGCACGAGCCGAGGTGAGCAGGTACTCAGCCATGCCGCCGTCGGTGCCGTCCAGCCCCGGGAAGATGTTCTCGGTGCAGTGCATGTCCTGGCCGGCGCGGCAGGCGCGGCACAGCCCGCAGGTCGGCGTCGGGTGCAGGATCACGGTGTCGCCGACCGCGACGTTGGTCACCGCGGAGCCGACCTCGTGCACCCAGCCCGCGTTCTCGTGGCCGATCGTGTAGGGCAGCGAGGGGTTCATCGCCTCGTCCCACTGACCCAGGATGATGTGCAGGTCGGTCCGGCACACCCCGGCGCCGCCGACCTTCACGACCACGTCGAGCGGGCCCTTCACGGTGGGCTCGGGGACCTCGTCGATGGTCGGCTGCTCGTTGTACGCGTGCAAGCGCACTGCCTTCATGGGATCTCCTCCAGCTGGCCCTCACCGCGGGTTCCGTAGCGATGGGACAGCATGCCGCGGCACACGCTGCCGTTCGCCTCCGTGTTGACCCGGGTCAGCCGGGCCCGTCGCAGGTGCAGCGGCAGCGCCTCGACGCCGACCGCATCCCCCGTCGTCGCATCCACCAGAAGTGCCGAAGCGTCGCTCGCCGGCAGACCCAGCTCCGCACGGCGGGCGCGCAGCCGGTCCAGCTCGGACGACTGCGGCACGTCGCCCAGGGTGAGCACCGCGAGGTCGTCCA
>Ga0070682_100001525_pt1 | contig 12970 bp, 16 predicted proteins | sample KBSC63LmetaG_FD_64668 | JGI IMG/M metagenome (GOLD analysis project Ga0070682, IMG submission 64668) | Corn rhizosphere microbial communities from Kellogg Biological Station, Michigan, USA - KBS C6-3L metaG | ecosystem: Host-associated > Plants > Roots > Rhizosphere | place: USA: Michigan... | reverse complement strand
TTCGCAACGAAGCGTATTGCGTCGCACGAATGGTCTTGCTCACCCGATCGATGTTGAGCGAAAGTGCGTGCGCCTTGTGCCAAACGTGAAGCTTCTTGAAATCAGCCATGGCCAACTTTGCGGCGGGAAGTCTTCGAACGCCGCATCGTTTTTCATCCAACCCAAGCTCGGTGCCGCCAGCTGCTCCGCTGACCGCCCCAAGCTGGTAGTCTTCAGTGATGTCCTTCCACCTAGCTAGTAGTCTTCAGTGATGCCCTTCACCTTCAACATCCAATCGAGTGCGAACTCCGCTCGGATGGGACTGTTTTCAACCCCGCACGGCGATGTCGAAACCCCCGCCTTCATGCCCGTGGGCACCCTCGCCACCGTCAAAGCCCTCGACCCCGAGGACCTCGAAAAAGCGGGCGCCTCGATGATCCTCGCCAACGCGTATCACCTCCACCTCCGCCCCGGCGACGAAGTCGTGCGCGCGATGGGCGGGCTGCACCGCTTCATGCGCTGGGATGGGCCGATCCTCACCGACTCCGGCGGCTTCCAGGTCTTCTCCCTCGCCCAGCTCCGCACCGTCGACGAGCAGGGCGTCGAGTTCCAGTCGCACCTCGATGGCTCGCGCCGATTCTTCACCCCCGAGACCGTAATGCAGATCGAGCGCAACCTCGGCGCCGACGTCATCATGCAGTTCGATCACGTCATCCCCGGCCAGTCCGACGAATCCTCTGCGCGCGACGCCAGCGACCGCAGCATCCGCTGGCTGCGCCGCTGTCTCCACGAGCTCAAGCGCCTCGAGAACACCGATCCGTCCGACGCCCTCGCCGATCCTCCCGATCCCCCCGATCCCCCTTTCCACCAAGCCCTCTTCCCCATCGTCCAGGGCGGAATCCACCCCCACCTCCGCCGCGACGCCGCCACCGCCATTCGCGACATGAACGATTGGGCCGGCTACGGCATCGGCGGACTCTCGGTCGGCGAGGAAAAAGAGGCGATGTACGAGATGCTCGAGGTCGTCGATTCCGCGCTGCCCAGGACCCATCCGCGCTACCTCATGGGAGTGGGATTCCCCGAAGATCTGATCGAAGGAATCCGCCGGGGCGTCGATCTGTTCGACTGCGTCGCTCCCACCAGAATGGGACGCAATGGCGCAGTGTTCACCCGCGATGGCCGGCTCAACATCAAGCGCAACGAGTTCCGTACCGACCCGCGACCCCTCGATCCCGACTGCGATTGCTCGGCCTGCTCGCGATTCAGCCGGGCCTACATCCGCCACCTTTTCGTTTCGGACGAGATACTCGGCCTCCGCCTCCTCTCCCTGCACAATGTACATTTCCTGCTGTCTCTCGCGCGCGCGGCGCGACAGGCGATTCGCAACGGCGATCTCGATTCGTGGTCACGAAATTGGCTCGCCCGCTATCGCAGCGCATCACCGCTTGCAGTCTGACCTTCACGCCACCATTCCCGGTTTTCACATATGAGCGCCAATCCAATCCTCGGCTCCATTTTCATGTATGGAGCGATCTTCGCGATCTTCTACTTCATCCTGATTCGGCCGCAATCGACCCAGCGGAAGAAGCACGACGAGATGGTGCGCAATCTCAAGAAGGGCGATGAGATCGTCACCACTGGTGGGGTAGTCGGCGAAGTGATCTTCATCAAGGAAAAGGGCGGTGACGACAAATCGGGCGGGATGGACGATCGCGTCACCATCAAGTCGGGCGATACCCGGCTGATCATCGAGCGCGGGCGCATCGGGAAGATCAACAGGCCGGTCGCGGCGTCCAACGTTTCGGCTGGGTGAGCATCCTCGACATCCGGGTCCTGGGCGACCCGGTACTCCGCAAGCCGACCAGGCCCGTCACCGAAGTCACCGACGAGCTGCGCCAGCTCATCGCCGACATGTTCGAGACGATGTACGCCGCCGAGGGCATTGGCCTCGCCGCGCCGCAGGTGGGACGCACCGAGCGGTTGGCAGTCGTCGACGTGGAGGGCGCGAAGTACGTCCTCATCAACCCGCAGATCCTTTCCGCCACCGGCGATCCAGACAAAGCCGAGGAAGGCTGTCTGTCGATTCCCGACATCTACGGTGACGTCGTGCGTCCTTTCACCGTCACCTTTCGGGCGATGGACGAAAACGGCAAAGAATACGAGGCGACGGGGTCGGAGCTCCTGGGACGGTGCATCCAGCACGAGATCGATCATCTCGATGGCAAGCTGTTCCTCGACTATCTGAGTCCGCTCAAGCGAAAGTCGGCGATGTCGAAGTGGGAAAAATCCAAAGCCGAATATCCGGGTTTCATCAGGAAGGTCCGCGCCGAGGTGAAGGGCGAGCATCATCACGCCAACGAATCGGAGATGTAGTGCGGGTAGTCTTCTGGGGCACGCCGGATTTCGCAGCGCCGGCGCTCCGCGCACTCATCGGTGAAGGCTTCGACGTGGTCGGTGTGGTGACTCAACCCGACAAGCCACAAGGCAGATCGCGCGAGATCATCATCTCTCCCGTCAAGCAGATTGCGCTCGACGAGGAGGTGCCCGTCCATCAGCCGAAGAACGCCAGAGACGTCGAGCTGCTCAGGACTCTCGAGGAGCTCAAGCCCGACATCTCGGTCGTGGTGGCGTACGGTCACATCCTGCCGCAGAAGATCATCGACGTACCCGCGCGCGGGACGCTGAACATCCACGCCTCCCTGTTGCCTTTGCTGCGCGGCGCGGCGCCGATCCAGGCCGCGATCCGCGAAGGCATGAGCGAGACCGGCGTCACGGTGATGCGCGTCGTTCCCGCACTCGATGCCGGACCGATCCTGATGCAGGCGTCGACTCCCATCTTCGAGGACGAGACCTACGGTGAGCTCCAGCTACGACTCGCCGAGCTTGGCGCGCTCACGCTCGTGGAAACGCTGACGCTGATGTCGATGGACAAGGCGACGGAGACGCCACAGGACGACTCACGCGCCACCTACGCGCCCAAGGTCACCCGCGAGACCGCGCGCATCAACTGGCGCGACACCGCGCTCCAGATCTCCCGGCACATCCGAGCGTCGGATCCGAAGCCCGGTGCTTTCACGACGACGCCCAGGGGCGATGTGAAGCTGTTCGGCCCCAAAGTGATGGACGGCATCAAGGCCGAGCCGGGCGAGGTGCTCAAAGCGAGCGGCGAGCTGGTGATCGGCTGCGGGTCGGATGCGCTGCGGGTGACCGACGTCCAGCCGCAGGGAAAAAAGCGGATGGGCGCGCACGAGTGGGCGCGCGGCCGCGGTGTCGCCGCCGGCGACAGGTGGGGCGCGTGAGCGCGACCGCGGCTGCTCCGGTGCGCGACGCAGCGACCGACCTTCCCTGCGTGCACGCGGTCACCAACGACGAGATCATGCTCCGTCCGGGGTTCATCCGCAAAGCGATGGCGGTGATGCGAGTCCTGGGAGACAAGGGCGCCATCCACATCCGATCTCAGCTCCTCGACACCCCGACCCTGTTCTCGCTGACCCTCGCGCTGCTCGAGCTCCACGAGCAGACCAAATGCTGGTGCATCGTCAACGACCGCGTCGACATCGCTCTTGCCTGCGGCGTCCAGGGCGTCCAGCTCACCCACAAGTCGATCGCGGTGCCCGACGTTCGTACGATCGGGCCCGCCTTGAGAATCGGCGCCAGCGTGCACTCTCCGGACGAGGCGCGCGATGCGGAGCAGGCGGGCGCCGAGTGGTGCGTGGCGGGAAATGTTTTCGAGACTCCATCGCATCCGGGAATGCCCCGCCGGGAAACCACGTTCATTAACGATGTCGTTGCGGTGGTAAGCTTCCCCGTCATCGCGATCGGTGGAATTCGGCCCGAGCACGTGCGATCGCTGGTGCACCGCGGCGCTCACGGAGTCGCCGCAATTCGTGGAATCTGGAACGACGAGAATTCCGAACTCGCTGCAAGCCGCTATCTTTCACAGGTATGAGCGAGTCTGCTGCAGCTGTGACGGAAGTCGCTTCCGGTGAGGTCGTTCTTGTCGTGAACGGAATCGAGCGACGAATCCCGGCGGGATGGACGCTGGCGGACTATCTCGCCTCGCTGAAGCTCGACGCGCGCACCGTCGTGATCGAGCGCAACGGCGACATCCTGCGCGATCGCTCCTCATTTGCTTCGCTCGAGCTGCTGCCGGACGATGTGCTCGAGATCGTCCACTTCGTGGGCGGAGGCTGAGATGGCGCACGCCGATCTGATTTCCACCGAGACCCTCACCGATCCGCAGCCGCTGGTGATCGCCGGCCACGAGTTCCGCTCGCGGCTGATGGTGGGCACCGGCAAGTACGCATCGAACGCGCAAATGATCGACGCCATCGATGCGTCGGGCGCCGAAGTCGTGACTGTCGCGGTTCGCCGCGTCGATCTCGACCGGTCCAAGGACGAGGGGATTCTGCACCACCTCGATCCCGATCATTTCTTCCTGCTCGCCAACACCGCCGGCTGCTACACCGCCAGCGAAGCGATCCGCTACGCTCGGCTCGCCCGCGCCGCCGGATTCAACGAGTGGGTGAAGCTCGAGGTGATTGGCGATCAGCAGACGCTCCTGCCGGACACCGCGGGACTGCTGGAAGCGACGAAGACGCTTGTCGGGGAAGGCTTCAAGGTTCTGGCGTACACCAACGACGACCTGATCACCGCACTCAAGCTCGAGGAAGCGGGCGCGGTGGCGGTGATGCCGCTGGCGTCGCCGATCGGATCCGGCCTCGGGATGCTCAATCCTTACGCGATCCGCACCATCAAGCAGAGGCTGTCGGTGCCGGTGATCGTCGACGCCGGCGTCGGCACTGCCTCCGATGCCTGCGTCGTCATGGAGCAGGGCGTCGACGGAATCCTGATGAACACCGGTATCGCGGCGGCGAAGGATCCGGTGAGAATGGCAGCGGCAATGAAGCTCGCGGTGCAGTCGGGCCGAAACGCTTATCTCGCCGGCCGGATGCCGCGCCGCGAGGTGGCAGTTCCGTCATCGCCGACGACAGGAATGCTCGGACAGTGAACGCGACCGCCACGACCACCGGTGGAGTCACCGCGGCGCGCGCCGTCGCCGCCGAGGTGTGCGTCGACCTGCGACGCGGCGAGTTCCTCGATCAGTCATTCGAGCGCCGCATCGGTCCCCTCGACGCGCGCGACCGTCGCTGGACTCGCGAGCTCGTCTACGGGATGCTGCGTCAGCGCGCGGCGATCGATGCAGTGCTGTCGGAGCGCGTGCGCGGCGGGCTGGTTCGCCTCGACCCCGACGTCATCGATTTGCTCAGGCTCGGCGTTTATCAGCTCCTGTACATGGGGAGTGTCCCCGCGTACGCGGCGATCGCGCAGACCGTCGAGCTCGCCAAGCGACGCCACGGCATCGGTGCCAGCAAGCTCGTCAACGCCGTGCTGCGACGCACCGATCGCGAGCGCGACCAGCTCACCACGCCGACACCGACAGACGCAATCGATGCGCTGGCGGTCAAATACTCGCATCCCCGCTGGCTGGTCGCGCGCTGGGTCGAGCGCTTCGGCGAGCAGGACACCGAGCGCTTGCTCACCCTGAACAACGCCGATGCCCCGGTCGTGATCCGTCCCTACGGCATCGTCCGCGAGCAGCTGGAGGCGATGCTCGAGGCCGCCGGCGTCCACGTGGCGGAAGCGCCGTACGCCCGCGACAGCATCGCGATCTCGGGCGGTACGACCTTCACCGAGCTGGGGGCGTTCAAGAAAGGACTGTTCTTCGTGCAGGATCCGGCCGCGACGCTTGTCACCGAGTATGCCTCGGTGCCGACGGGCGCCACCGTCGCCGATCTCTGCGCCGCGCCCGGAGGCAAAGCGCTGGAGCTGTCGCGGACTGCCGGCACCGTCGTCGCCAGCGACAAATCCTTTGGGCGGTTGCAGCGTCTGCTCGCGAATCAGCAGCGCCTGGAATCCGCCAACATCTTCCCGTTCGTGGGCGATGCCCGGCATCCGGCGGTCTCGCCCGTCGACGCGGTGCTGATCGATGTGCCATGCACGGGCACCGGCACCTTCCGCCGCCATCCCGATGCGCGCTGGCGCATCAAGGTGTCTGACTTCGCCGTGATGGCGGCGTTGCAGAAGACGATTTTGCGCGCGGCTGCGGAAGTGGTGAAGCCGGGCGGACTGCTGATCTACAGCACCTGCTCGCTCGAGCCCGAGGAGAACGACGTCCAGATCGATTCGTTCCTCTCCGACAACCTGGGCTGGATTCTGGATGCGCCACCAGAGGGCAGTGTCGCGCCGGATCTGCTCGACAATGGCCGCCTCCGCATTCTGCCGCAACGCCACGGCACCGACGGAGCGTTCGCCGCGCGCCTGCGCAGGGTCAGCTAAGTGAGCTGGCGCGCTGCTCCGCGGCGTGCGTTGCCATACCTGATTGCCGCGGCCGGCGGATTCCTGCTCGCCTACACCGCGGTCTTCCTGTTCGCCTTCCCCGCCGAAGTTCTCCCCGACGATGGCATCCTTCCCAACGTCGTCGGAGCAACCTTCGAGGATGCATCTGCACGTTTGCAGAAAGCGGGATTCCCGGCGCAGCAGGGTGAATCGCGCTACCACAAGAGCATCCCCGCGAACATCGTCCTCCAGGAAGATCCGCCGGCCGGCAGCAGGCAGAAGCGCGGCACCACCGTCGTGCTCGCACTCAGCGCTGGTCAGAAGACGGCCGAAGTACCCGTCACCACCAACATGTCCCAGCAGCAGGCGCGCATCGCCATCGAGAACACGGGGCTCACCCTCGGCAATGTCAGCGAGCAGCTGTCGGATTCACCGCGCGGCCTGGTGATCGCGACGACCCCGGCGGCGGGAACCCAGATCCAGCTGCCGGGCAGCGTCGACATCGTGCTGAGCAAAGGACCGGCGACGGTGCAGATGCCGGATCTCTACGGCCGCAGCGTGGGCGAAGCGCGATCGATGGTCGAGCAGCTCGGACTTCGCATCGCCGGCATGTCGCGCGACACCAGCTCCCTGCAGCCGGAGAACACCGTCATCCGACAGATCCCCGCCGCCGGCCAGACGATCTCCGCCGGCGGTCCGGTGAGTCTCACGGTCTCGCACTTTCCCCCGCCGCCCACTATTCGCATCGACACCGGCTTCACCGCACCGCCTCCCCCGCCGCCGCCGCCGCCGGCGCCAGCGACCGCCTCTGTCGCGCTCCCCGACTTCCGCATCCCTCCCACCGCTTCCCGCTTCCCGCTTCCCACCTCCCGTTAATGTCCGTTCGCATCGCGCCGTCAATTCTTAGCGCCGATCTCTCGAAGCTCGCGGACGAAATCGCGATGCTCGAGGACGGCGGTGCCGACTGGATCCACATCGATGTCATGGACGGCCGCTTCGTCCCCAACCTGACCTTCGGCGCCAAGATCATCGAGTCCGTGCGGAAGCTCACCAAGCTCTCGCTCGATGTGCACCTGATGGTGGTCCAACCCGAGAACTACTTCGACGACTTCGCCAGCGCCGGCGCGAACGGGATGTCGATTCACACCGAGGTCTCGCCGCACCTGCAGCGGCAGCTCACCCGCATCCGGGAGCTGGGCTGTCGCGCCGGCGCGGTGATCAACCCCGCCACGCCGCTCAGCGCCATCAGCGAAGTCATCGCCGATCTCGATCTGCTGCTTGTCATGACGGTAAATCCGGGCTTTGGTGGCCAGAAGTTCATCAGGAATTCCATCGACAAAGTCCGCCGCGCGCGCGAGATGCTCGCCCGAAACGGCAGCAAGGCATACCTCGAGGTCGACGGCGGGATCGATCGCAAGACCATCAAATCCGTTTTCGAGGCCGGCGCGGATACTTTCGTTGCCGGCAACGCCATCTTCTCGGCGAAGAACCCCAAGGCAGAGATCGAAGAGCTTCGCTCTCGCTGCACGATCCAGGTATGACCGGCAGGAAGCAGCTCGCGATCGGCGCGCTCGTCGTCGGCATCACCGCCGCCATCGCATACGGCGCGACCCACTATCTGCGGAAGGAGCTTTTCCCCGTCGAGCTCGGCAGCAAAGCGCCCGACTTCACCGCGTACACTCTCGATTCGATTCCGAAACAGAAAACGCTCGCGGATTATCGCGGTCAGGTGCTGATGCTCAACGTCTGGGCGACGTGGTGCCTTCCCTGTCGCGTCGAGATGCCGAGCATCGAGGAGCTGCACAAAGCGTACGGGCCGAAAGGACTGAAGATCGTCGCCGTCAGCATCGATGATCCGGGAACGGACTCCGCGATTCGCGCCTTCGCCAAACAATACGGACTCACCTTCGAGATTCTCCACGACCCGAAGGGAGAGATCACCGAGCGCTACGACATCAGCGGCTACCCCGAGACTTTCATCGTCGGCAAGGATGGCGTGATCAGAAAGAAGCTGATGCAGGCCACCGACTGGAACTCGCCGGACGCCCGCGCGCTGGTCGACCGGCTCCTGACGGAGCGCACCGAGTAGATGACGCGCATCCTTGGCATCGAGACTTCCTGCGACGAGACCTCTGCGGCGGTGCTCGAGGGCAGTGGCGACGATGTCGTCCAGAAATCCCTGGTGATTCTTTCCCAGGACGTGCACCGCGTCTTCGGTGGAGTGGTCCCCGAGATTGCGTCGCGCGCGCACTTGACCAGCATCGTGCCGGTTGTCGATCGCGCGATCGCGGAAGCAGGCACTACCCTCGATGATCTCGACGCCGTCGCGGTTACCAACACGCCGGGGCTCGTCGGCGCGCTGCTTGTCGGCGTCAGCTACGGCAAGGCGCTCGCGTTCGCGCGCGACATTCCGCTCGTCGGCGTGCATCACATGGAAGGGCATCTCTTCGCGGCCGCGCTCGAGCACCGCGACGCAGTGCCGCCGTTCACGGCGCTGTTGATTTCCGGCGGACACACCCTCCTGCTCGATGTCGAGGCGTGGGGGCAATATCGGTTGCTGGGCGCGACCCGCGACGACGCCGCCGGCGAAGCGTTCGACAAGGTCGCCAAGCTGCTGGGACTGCCGTATCCCGGCGGACGCTACGTCGAGCAGCTCGCGGCGCAGGGAAACTCCGCGCGCTTCCGGTTCTCGCGTCCGATGGTGCGGCGAAACGCACAGCCGGGCGATGACGATTACTACGCGTTCTCATACAGCGGGCTCAAGACGGCCGTGCTCAACGCCGTTCGGGCATCGAAGGACATCGAGAGTGACAAGGCCGACATCGCGCGCGGATTTCAGGATTCGTTGATCGACACCCTCGTCGAAAAAACCTGGCGCGCCGCGGACGCGTACTCGCGGCAGCGGGTCGTGCTCGGCGGTGGCGTCGCCTGCAACCGCACCCTCGCCGCGGCGATGCGCGCGCGCCTCGAGACCGAGGGAATAAAAGTCTTCACCCCAAGTCCCCGCCTGGCTACCGACAACGCCGCGATGATCGCGCGCGCCGGATTCTTCCGCTTCGAGACCGGCCAGCGCGCAGGACTCGACCTCAACGCCTACGCGAGCAGCCCTATCCCGGGACTCGCAGCCGCCTAGATTCAAGCCATGCAATCGATCTTTGCTTCAATAACGCACGTCCCGCTGTCCTACGATGTCGGCCCGCTCCAGCTCACCGGGTTTGGCCTTGCAGTGCTGATGGCGTTCGTCATCGCCCAGATCATCGCGCAGCGGGAGCTCGCGCGTCGCGGCCACGATCCCGAGCCGATCGGCGATTTGATCTTCGCCGCAGTGATCGGCGGGCTCCTCGGGGGCAAGCTTTACTACGCGGTCCTGATGCGCGACTTCGGAGCGATCCTCAGCAGGGCCGGGTTCGTCTTCTGGGGCGGACTGATCGGCGGAATACTCGCCTGCTACCTGGTGGTTCGCTACAAGCATCTCAGCTTCACCCGCATGAGCGACGTCGCCGGTCCCGCGATTGCCGCCGCGTATTCGATCGGTCGCACCGGATGCTGGGCGGTCGGCGACGACTATGGTCGCCCGTGGAACGGACCGCTGGCGGTGAGCTTTCCGCACGGCGCGCCGCCCTCGACGGTCGCGAACATGACGGAGCTGTTTCACATCCCGGCGCCGCCCGGCTCATCGCCCAACCAGGTTCTGTCGGTGCATCCGACTCAGCTCTACGAAGTCGCGCTCGGGTTCGTGATGTTCATCATCCTCTGGCGCTTACGCAATCACAAGCACGCCGAAGGGTGGCTGTTCGGCTTGTACTGCCTGCTCGCCGGCATCGAGCGCTTCATCATCGAGTTCGTGCGCGCCAAGGACGATCGCTTTCTGTTCGGCACCTTCACCGGCGCCCAGGTGATCGCGATCATCTTTGCGATCGGCGGCGCCATCTGGATGTATGCGAGGAGGAATCCTCACGATAACGCGCCCGGGATTTACGCCGCGCAGCCGGCGTAGCGCGGTTTCGCTCACTCGTGTCGCGGCAATCGCCGCGACGACCCTCGCCATCGCGGCAAGCTGTGCGACGGTTGACACTGCCGTCGTCGCCGAGCCCGGCGCCACGTTTTCACTGCCGGTGGGAGCGACCGCGGCGGTCTCGGGCAATTCCGCGCGGATCACCTTCAACCGAGTCACCAGCGACTCGCGCTGCCCTATCGATGTCGTCTGCGTGTGGGCTGGCGATGCGCCGATCGAGCTGACCATCGCTCGCGAAGGGTCAACTGAGGCGCGAACGCTGAGCCTGATCGCCCCGAAGAACGAAGTCGTGGTCGGTGATCTGCGAATCCGGTTCGTCGGCCTGACACCCGCCGCGAAGCAGTCGGAGCCGCCCGCGACCCGCGCCTACGTTGCGCACCTGGTCGTCACGCCACTCTGAGACTGGCCCGACGAGCCGCCGGGGTCGCGCCGATCGAAGCTATCGCGCGCGAATGATCTGCGGGGCCAGCCGCGCCAGTCGGGGTGACACAACGCGTTGTTCAACAATCGCCACCGGAGGAGGCAGCGTCACTGGTTGGACCTCGGTGATGTCGAGCAACAGCCCGTGCAGCGTTTGCGGGGGGATCACCACTGTCATCTGGGTCGGGATGGGCGGCTGGTCGAGCAGAAACGGCTCCAGCACGATCTGACCCTGCTCGTTGAATGCCCCAATGCTGCAGGTTCCTGTCTTGGCGTAAGCCGGTAGCTGCACGTTGCACTGTTGGTTCAGGCTCGTGACCGCGCTGGTAATGGTCCCCGACAGTGACGCCCACGGATCGTTTCCCGCTTCGCTATAGAACGCGAACGCTGCGGACGGCAGGGCAAAGGCACCGTCGTCGAAACTGACCGTACCAGGATCGGTGACCACGAGCAGCAGTCGATCCGGGCGCTCGTTCGCGGAGTGTGATTGCCAGAAGAAGAGCGCGGTTGTGAGCGACGGCGGAGTGCAGATCCCTGGATCGTTGGGGAACTCCGGATCGACGAACAGATCTTCCTCGCAGGTACCCTCCGGAAAGCTCTCCCGCACTCCCAGCGCATAAACCTGGTGCGACTGTCCGTCCACAGTGATCGTCGTCTGCGTCAGAAGCGGTCCGACTCCGGCGAAGGAATTTCCGACCTCGGGGTTCGTGAGTGGGCCGAAAGCGATGGCACCCTGAAGAGCCAGCGCGAGGCTCTGCAGCGCGCCGTTGGCGTCGACCGAGCCGGGTCCGGAGCCGTCGCCGCACGCGATCGCCGACACCGACGTCGTTGCGAGTGCCGCTGAAAGGATTGTTTTTCTGAAAGTGATCATGAGTGGTCGTGAACCATCCGCCAGCCTTTCGACGTGCGGACCCAAATGGTTGAGAACCAGCCGGTGCGGTCGGGACGGCCGCCGCCGGTAAGAATGTATTGACCCGTCGCTATCGCCTGGTCGGGGCCGATCGGTCGAATCTCGAGATGGTCGTAGCTCAACATCTGCAGCGGACGGCCAGTGCGCCAGAACCCTGCCCGCATCTGTCCTTCGATCCCTTTAACCCCGCGCACGAGTCCGGTCGATCCCATCGCCGTCGCGGTATCCACGTACGCCGAGAGATATACCGGCAGCTCGCCGCGATTCCAGCCGGCAGCGGTCGTGTCGAACATCGCTTTGATCGCCGCGGCATCGGATGCGTAGCTGACCCCGCCGGTCGAGCGCATCTGGCTCGCACAGCCGCTCAGCAGAATGACGGCCGCGACAATCGAAGCCCTGCGCATCACTTGTCGGGAACGAGTCTGAGACTGGTGCCCCAGGGATCTGTCAGAGTCCACTCGCCATTCTCCTCTTTCACTGGATAGCCGGCACTCTTGACGTGGAGCGCGGCAGCTTCGGCATCCTTCCTCGTCGGAACCACGATCTCCCATTCGAGCAATCGCGCATCGGCATTGGTCGCCACCGGCGCACCACGCGCCCAGGTGTTGGTGCCGAGGTGGTGATGATATCCCCCGGCGGACATGAACAGCGCGCCGGGATAACTCCAGACAACCTTATCGAACCCGAGTGCCTGATGATAGAACGCTTCGGCCTTGTCGATATCGTCGACGTAAAGGTGAACGTGACCGAGCACTGTTCCGGCTGGCATCCCTTCCCACTTCGTTCCGCCCGCGGCGCGCACCAGGTCGTCGACGTTGAGCTGGTCGGTCGTCATGTAAATCTGACGCTCGTCGTACTTCCACGCATCGCGCGGGCGATCGGCATAGACCTCGATTCCCAGTCCATCGGGATCGGTCAGGTAGATCGCTTCGCTGACGTAGTGATCCGCCATTCCGGCGTAAGCGCCGATCTCGCCCAAGTGCGTGACGAAACGTCCGAGCGAAGCGCGATCGGGAAGCAGAATCGCGAAGTGATAGAGCCCGAGCAGCCCTCGGCGCGGCACGGGGCGCGCGGTGCGCAGCTGCCGGAGGTGTACGATCGTCCTGTCTTCGCCGTGCGGGCCAAGATCGGCCGCGTCCTCGCTGCGGCGAATGGCACGCATCCCGAGAACCTTCTCATAGAAAGACACCGACCGCTCGAGATCTGCGACCTGGAGCCGCACCCGGCCAAGCCGGGTTGATTCGGGAAGACGGTACCCGGTGGGTCTGATGCCGCGCTGGGTGTCGGCGGTCGCTGTTGCCATCTCT
>Ga0070682_100001524_pt1 | contig 12978 bp, 12 predicted proteins | sample KBSC63LmetaG_FD_64668 | JGI IMG/M metagenome (GOLD analysis project Ga0070682, IMG submission 64668) | Corn rhizosphere microbial communities from Kellogg Biological Station, Michigan, USA - KBS C6-3L metaG | ecosystem: Host-associated > Plants > Roots > Rhizosphere | place: USA: Michigan... | reverse complement strand
ACGGCGAAAGCGGCGCTCCGGATTGCCGTCGAGATGGCAAAGGAGAAGATGATCTCGAAGGACGAAGCGGTCGCGCGCATCGATCCCGCCTCGCTCGAACAGTTGCTGCATCCGACCATCGACCCGAAGGCCGAACGCAAGGTGATCGCGACCGGCCTCCCCGCTTCGCCGGGTGCGGCTTCGGGCGAGATCGTGTTCTCCGCCGACGAGGCGGAGGCGCTCAAGGGTCAAGGCAAGAAAGTCATTCTCGTCCGGGTCGAGACGAGCCCCGAGGACATTCACGGCATGCACGCGGCGCAAGGAATTCTCACGACGCGCGGCGGCATGACCTCACACGCGGCGGTCGTCGCGCGCGGCATGGGCAAGCCCTGCGTTTCGGGCGCCGGTATGCTGCGGATCGACTACGCCAAAGGCACGATGCAGGCGGGTCCGCACGCGCTGAAAGCGGGCGACGTCATCACCATCGACGGCGCCAAGGGGCAAGTGCTCCTCGGCGAAGCGAAGATGATCGAGCCGGAACTCTCCGGCGAGTTCGCGACGCTGATGGGCTGGGCGGACGCGAAGCGCAAACTCGGCGTGCGCGCGAATGCAGACACGCCCGCCGACGCGCGCACCGCGCGCTCTTTTGGCGCGGAAGGCATCGGCCTTTGCCGCACCGAGCATATGTTCTTCGACGAAGACCGCATTCTTGCCGTGCGCGAGATGATCCTCGCCGACGACGAGAAAGGCCGTCGCGCGGCTTTGGCGAAACTTCTTCCCGTGCAGCGCGGGGATTTTATCGGCCTGTTCGAGATCATGCAGGGCCTGCCGGTCACGATCCGGCTGCTCGATCCGCCGCTGCACGAATTCCTGCCGCACACCGACGCGGAAATCGACGAGGTCGCGGCGTCGACCGGTATTTCCGTCGACAAGCTCAAGCACCGAAGGCAGGAGCTTTCGGAATTCAACCCGATGCTCGGCTTCCGCGGCTGCCGGATCGCGATCGCCTTTCCGGAAATCGCCGAGATGCAGGCGCGCGCGATCTTCGAAGCCGCCGTCGAAGCCGGCAAGCGTACGAAGAAGCCGGTGGTGCCGGAAGTGATGGTGCCGCTGATCGCGACCAAGGCCGAGTTCGATCTCGTGAAGGCGCGGATCGACGCGATGGCGGAAGCCGTCATGAACGAGACCGGCTCGAAGATCAAATATCAGGTTGGCACGATGATCGAGCTTCCGCGCGCGGCGCTGCGTGCGGCCGAGATCGCGGAGACGGCGGAATTTTTCTCGTTCGGCACCAACGATCTCACGCAGACTACATTCGGCATTTCGCGCGACGATGCGGCGAGCTTCCTCAGCACTTACACGGCGAAAGGAATCCTGCCGATCGATCCGTTCGTCTCGATCGACCAGGAAGGCGTCGGCGAGCTCGTAAAGATCGGGCTCGAGCGCGGGCGCAAGGTGCGTAAGAATTTGAAAATCGGAATCTGCGGCGAGCATGGCGGCGATCCCGCCTCGGTCGCGTTCTGCGCGGCGAGCAAGCTCGACTACGTTTCCTGCTCGCCGTTCCGCGTGCCGATCGCAAGGCTCGCCGCGGCGCAAGCCGCGCTCGGCAAATCGCTCGCGACGACGGCGTAGAATCGCGCGGGGTGCGAAATGTCGCACCCGGAAAAATCCATACCAAAGAAGTAGATGCGGCAAGCGGCGAGTTCCCTTGCCGCTCTATTGTGCAGCCGCGCCATCGCACGCCGTGCGATTCCGCACTGCGTTCAGAACCCATTGCAATCGTTTTGCCTTTTGAGAAAGCGGGCGTTAGTGTCGCGGCGAACTACCGGCGACAAAAACAAAAATAAAACCGCCGTCCATGTGGGGGACTACATTCCATGACCGACACGCCAAAGCTCACCTCCGAAGGTGGGCCGCCCGACGACACCGTCGTCTCCGAAGAGCAGCTGAAAAAAGCCGAAGCCTTCATCGAGGAAGAAGAAGGCGCAGCCAACCGGCTTTCGGGCTGGGCGGGCACGATCGTCACGACGATCGCGGTCGTCATGACTCTGTTCCACCTCTATGCCGCCTACGACATCGTGCCGACGCAGCAGCTTCGCTACATCCATGTCGGCTTCGTGATGATGCTTTGTTACTTGCTGTTTCCGATGGCGAAGCGCTTCCGCAACAAGATCCGCTGGTGGGACGTGCTGATCGGACTCGCCGCGGTCGGCATCCTGGTTTACGCGCTGCAAGGCGGCGACGATTTCCTCGACCGCGCGGCGGTGCCGAACCAGACCGACACCATCCTCGGCGTGATCTTTATCGTCATTCTGCTGGAAGCCACGCGTCGCACGACCGGCATCATCGTTCCGATTATCTGCGTTCTCTTTATCCTCTACGCGATATTCGGGCCGTATCTGCCCGCTCCATGGACGCACCGTGCCTACGACTTCTCCCGTATCGTCGGGCATCTGTTCATCACGCTGGAAGGCATATTCGGATCGCCCGTCGACGTCTCGGCGACGCTGATCATCCTGTTCACGATCTACGGCGCCTTCCTCTCGAATTCCGGTGCCGGAAAATTTTTCATCGATTTCTCGCTCGGCGTCCTCGGCAACAAGCCGAATAGCGCCGGGCGCACGGTCGTGATGTCGTCCTTCCTGCTCGGCGGGCCTTCCGGCTCGGGGGTTGCGACCACCGTGACGATCGGCGCCGTCGCCTATCCGATGATGGCGCGCGCGGGCTTCGAGAAAAACGCCGCCGGCGGATTGCTCGCCGCGGGCGGCCTGGGTGCGATCCTGTCGCCGCCGGTTCTGGGCGCGGCGGCCTTCATCATCGCCGAGTTTTTGAAGATCAGTTATCTCGACGTGATCTGGATGGCGACCATCCCGACCTGTCTCTACTATTTCTCGCTCCTCATCATGGTCGAGCTCGACGCCAAGCGCTTCGGCGCGCGCATGGTGCCCTACACGCCGGAGATGACGCTCGGCGCGATGTGCCGGCGCTACTGGTTCCACTTCGTCTCGCTCATCATGATCATCGCGTTCATGCTGATGGGCTACTCATCGACGCTCGCGGTGTTCTGGTCGACCGTGCTTGTCTTTTTCACGAGTTTCCTTACGCCGGAAACCTCGCTATGGCCGCGGAAGCTGGTCAAAACGCTCGCCGATGGCTCGATCGGCGTGCTCACAGCGGCAACGACCTGCGCTTCGGCCGGCATCATCGTCGGCATCGTGACGCTCACGGGATTGGGCCTGAAGTTCTCGTCGATCGTGATCGGCTATGCCGGCGGGAGCCTCTTGCTCACGGCGATCTATACGTCGCTGATCGTCTGGGTGATCGGCCTCGCCGTTCCGGTGACCGCCTCCTACATAATCTGCGCCGTGATCGCTGCGCCCGCGCTTACGAAATTGGGCGTTCCCGATTTCGCCGCGCATATGTTCATCTTCTACTACGCGGTGCTCTCCGAAGTTTCGCCGCCGACGGCGCTTTCGCCTTTCGCGGCGGCGGCGATCACCGGCGGCGATCCGTACAAGACGACACTGCAGGCGTGGAAATACACGCTGCCCGCCTTCCTCGTCCCATTCGTTTTCGTGCTCGATCCCGACGGCGTCGGCCTCTTGATGAAAATTCCGGCGGGCGGTTCGGTCTTGAGCATCGTTCTGATCGCCGGCAAGGCGGCGATCGGGCTCGCGGCGCTCGCGGTCGCGGCGCAAAACTGGGCGCTGCATCGCACCGCGCTGTGGGAACGCTTCCTCTGGCTGATCGCCGGGCTGCTGCTTGTGTTCCCGAGCTTGCTCGAAGCGCTCGCCGAGGCGTTGGTTAATTACGATTTCCCCTCGCCCGCGCCTCTCGGGCTGGCGATGACAGCCGCATTGCTGTTAAAGCAGAAGTATTGGCATACTCCACTAAAAGAAGTCAGCCAATAAGGGAGAAATATCGATGAATAAAATAACCAAAATCGTGGCGGTCGCCGCGCTGTTGCTGGGAGGCGGGCTGTTCCTGAATGCCGCCAGCGCCCAGCAAAAGACGATCGCGATCGGCACCGGCGGCACCGGCGGCGTCTATTATCCGCTCGGCGGCGGCCTTGCGAACGTAATCTCGAAATATATGGGCATACAGGCGACCGCCGAAGTCACCGGCGGCTCCGTCGACAACCTGAAGCTCATCCACGCGGACAAAAGCGAAGTCGCCTTCTCGATGGCGGACGCCGCCGCCGACGCGCTGAAAGGCGAAGGCAAGTTCAGCGGCAACAAAGTCGATCTGCGCACGCTGATGGTGCTCTATCCGAACCGCATGCATGTCGTGACGATCGAAGGCACCGGCATCGAGAAGATGACCGACCTCAAGGGCAAGCGCGTCTCCACCGGCTCGCCCGGCAGCGCGACCGAAGTCATGGCCTTCCGCCTGATCGAAGCCGCGGGCCTCGACAAGGATAAAGACATGAAACGCGAGCGCCTCGGCGCCGCCGAATCCGTGAACGCGATCAAGGATCGCAAGATCGACGTCTTCTTCTGGGTCGGCGGCATTCCGACCTCGGCGGTCACGGACCTTGCTGCGACGCCGGGCGTGAAGTTGAAACTCGTCGATCACGCCGAATACGTCGACAAGATGAATCAGAAGTACGGCAACCTTTATTCGAAAGGCACGATCAAGGCCGGCTCCTATCCGGGCCAGACCACGGACAACGCCAACGCCGACGTCTGGAACATCCTGGTGACCGACTCCAAGATGAGCGACAAGATGGCCTACGATCTCGTCAAGCTCATCTTCGATCACAAGCCCGAACTCGTCGCCGTGCACCGCGAAGCCAACAGCTTCGTGCTCGAGACGCAGAAGCAGGCGAACTCGCCGGTGCCGTTCCACCCCGGCGCGATCAAATACTTCAAGGAAAAAGGCTTGAGCTTCTGAGAGGCGCGATATCGAAAGCCCCGCTTCGGCGGGGCTTTTTTTCGTCCCTGCAAGAGCGAGCATGACGAAGATTTAATCTCGCTAAGCGTCTTCCCGCTTGGTTCCGTCCATCGTTCTTGCCAAAATGCGCCGGGGGAAAATCCATGCCCGTCGAGCGTTATTTCTTCGCGATGATCATTGCCGCCGGCATCGTCATCGGGATCGTGCTGGTGGCAAAGCCGCAGACCGCGGAAGCGAGCATCCCGCCTTATCTCTGGCTTCTTGCCTGCATGCTGATTTTCGAGACCACCGCCTTTTTGCGCGGCCGCGGCGCGCCCGGCACCATGATCGGCATGAGCACGCGCGTGATCGGTTTTGCGATCGGCATGGCGCTGATGACGGCGATCGTCTTTTTCACCGGTTCACCGGCGCGGCTTTTTTAAGTCATTTCCGGCTTTTGCGCGAAAACTCTTTTATTTCCTGCCCTGAAACCGCCACGCGCCTCGTTAACCTGAAAGCAAGGTTAAGCCAGCGATAATTTTTGAACGCGCTGCTTTCCGTTCCGGGGAGGAGCGGTGAGCGTGTCTTTAGTATTGCGTAGGGTGGGAAGCGTTCAATGGTTGCGTTGCGTATGTTGCGGCATCGTTATGCCGCCAACCTCGGATTTGCGCTCGCGCTTTATGCGGCCATGCCGGGACAAATCGCCCAACAAGATCTCGCCAGCCTCCTCAACTTTCATTCGGTGCTGCCGCAGGGACACGGGATGTTCCTGTCTTTCTCGGCGCTCAAAATGGCGACCTTTTCGCTGCCGCGCCCCGCGCTATTCGCGATTCCCGAATTGCCGGAAGGAATGCGTCCGCATGCCGATCAGGACGTGACCGGCTCGATCGGAAGCCGCTCGGTTCGCAGCGCCTACCCGCTTTCCAGCCCGACCGAATATGAAGAACCGCAGACCACGGTGATCAATCGCGCGGCCAAAGGCGACCGGCTGACGAAGCCGGTTCAGGTCGCAGCCGTCGCGGCGCGTACCGTGTCGCTCTCCAACGACGATGCGGCCACCGCTATCCGCCAGGATTTGCCGCCGCTCGAAAATGCGCCGCAGGCCGCGGAAGACAGCGAGCCGCGCGCCGATAACGCCGGCACGCTTGCGAAACTTTCCGAGCCGATCGCATCCACGCACGGCACGATGATTCAAGTCGCAGGATTGTTCTTCAACAACGATGCCGCTGCGCTGCCTTCGCTTCCGTTCCAGCATCGCGAAGTCGTGCTGGCTTCTCTCGGCAGCCTTCCCGACGCGGGCTCGACGACGCTCGCGAACAAAGGGCAAGTCACCGGCGAGGAAGCGCAGCCGCGCAGCCCCGCCGAGCGGCTCGGCCTCAAGGGCAAGACGCTCGCGAAAGCCGAGAAATGCCTTGCTGACGCGATCTATTTCGAGAGCCGCGGCGAAGTGAAGAAGGGCCAGGTCGCGGTCGCGCAGGTTGTCGTCAATCGCGCCTTCTCCGGTTTCTATCCGAACGACATTTGCGGCGTCGTCTACCAGAATTCCAACCGCTACCTTGCCTGCCAGTTCACTTTCGCCTGCGAAGGCAAGAAGCTGATCGTGGAAGAACCCGACATGTGGAAACAGGCGACGGAGATCGCCCACGACATGCTCGACGGCAAGCTGTGGCTGGATGAGATCGGCAAGGCGACGCATTACCACGCATACTGGGTGCGCCCGGTGTGGGTGCGCGAGATGCGAAAAATCGACCGCATCGGCGTCCATACTTTCTATCGCCCGCGCGCCTGGGAAGGCTGAGCCGAAAAAGCTCTCCTTCTTGTGATCGGGGGCGTATTTCTTCCGGCGCGAATTTCAGCGACAAAAAGCGCTCACAGGAGATCGTTATGCGCCGCTTTCTGCTCGCTCTTTTCGCTTCGCTTGCCCTGATCGGAACTGCTTTCGCTTTCTCGGGCTTTGCGCCCTATGACAAGGCGAAATTCGACGCGCTTGTGCAATCCGGCCAGCCGGTAATCGCGCATGTGCACGCGACCTGGTGCTCGACCTGCCGCCGGCAGGAGACGCTCCTGAATGACATGCTGAAGGATCCACGCTTCGCCAAGGTGCAGGCGGTGCGTGTCGATTACGACAAGGACAAGGATTTCGAGAAGGCGCACAACGTGAACAGCCGTGCCGCCATTCTCGTGTTCAAGGGCGGCAAGGAAGTTTCCCGGCTCGTCTTCGACACCGATCCGGCAAAAATCAAAAAGACAATCGACGCGGCGCTCTAATCCGGGATGGCAGCGCTTCTTCTTGCGTTCCTCGCGGGCGCGCTCACGACGATCAATCCCTGCGTTCTGCCGCTTTTGCCGATTGTGTTCGCATCGGCGCTCGCGAGCGGAAGGCTCGGGCCGGTCGCGCTGGTCATCGGATTGGTGGCGAGCTTCACGCTGATTGGCGCCGCGATCGCGGCGAGCGGAAATTTCCTTGGGCTTGACGAGCGTGTGCTTCGTTTCCTCGCGGCTATTCTCTTCGTGTTCATCGGCATCGCGCTTGTCGCTCCCGCTTTCGAGCAGCAATTCTCAGCGCTGTTCTCGAAGATCGGCGCCGGCGGCGCGATGCTCGCGAGCCGTGCGAGCGGATCGGGAATTGCCGGCCAGTTTGCGGTCGGGCTTCTCCTCGGCGCGGTGTGGTCGCCTTGCTCGGGGCCTGCGCTAGGCGCGGCGATCGCGCTCGCCGCACAGGCAGGCGGCGTATGGCAAGCGGCGTTGCGGCTTGCGGTGTTCGGCCTTGGCGCTGCGAGCATTCTTCTCCTGCTCGCTTTCGGCTCGCGCGCCGTCATCGCGGGGCGGCGCGAATGGCTCGCAAGGATCGCGCCCGTTGCGAAGCAGGTCGCCGGTACGCTGTTTCTCGCGCTCGGAATTTCGATCTTTGCCGGTCTCGACAAAATGCTGGAAACGAAACTTCTCGACATTACGCCCGAGTGGCTTGTGACCCTCACCACCCGGTTCTGATTTCTGTTTCTTCCGGGCCGAATTTGCGCGAGAATCCCGCCGCCATGATCGCGCTTCTCATTTCATTTCTCGTGGGGGGCCTCACGACGCTCAATCCGTCGGCGCTTCCGCTCCTGCCGATTGTGTTCGGCTCGGCGCTTCTGGGCGGGAAGCTCGGCTCGTTCGCGCTCGTTGCGGGACTGGTGGCGAGCTTCACGATCGTCGGCCTCCTCGTCGCGCCAACGGGCGAATTCCTCGGCGTGAACCATGACAGGCTCGAACCGCTGATCGATATTCTGTTCGCGATTGCCGGAATTGCGCTGATCGTTCCGGCGCTGGAGCCGAAGATTCTCATGCTATTCATGCGCATGGGAGACGCGACCGCCGCGACCGCGACGGGCGCAAAGCCGCTGTGGATCGCCGCTCAATTCGCAGCGGGAATTCTATTCGGCGCGATCTGGTCGCCGTCCTCGGGACCCGCACTCGACGCCGCGATCGCACTTGCGGCGGGCGCCGAGGACGTGGTGGAAGCCGCGCTGCGCATGGCCTTTTTCGGAATTGGTGCTGCGAGCGTGCTCCTCCTCGCGACTTTCGGATTGCGCGAACTTCTCCTGCGCCGCGAGCAGCTCGCGAAGATCGCGCCGCGCCTCAAGCAGGTCGCGGGCGCGCTTTTTCTTGCGCCTGCAATCGGAATGGTCACGGGTATCGACCGGGCATTAGAGACTAGATTGCTCGACATCACGCCAGACTGGCTGAGCTATCTCACGAAATAACCCGGCTATTTCGGCCGCGCCTCATGCAGGCCCGCGTCCGGTTGCGGCAGCTTGCCCGTCCGGCGCAGCTTCACCGCCTCGATCAGCGCCTGCGCCGCCGTCTTCACGTCCTTCTGAAAACTTTTATCGTGATCGAGATCGTCGTGGCTCGTTGCGTAAGGCGTGAGATAGCCGACATACTGATCGATCAAGGCGTGGCTGCCGGCGGGCGTGAGCCCCATGTCGCGCAGCCAGTCGGTGAGAATGCGCCGCAGATTTTCCGTGCCGGCCGCGTCGCCATGCACGACAATGGAAAATACCCGGCCCGCGAGATGGCGTGGATAATCCCATCCCTTCAGCTCGATCTCTTTCGCCTTCTTTGCGTCCTTGCCGTGCGTCGTGGTCGGATCGGGATTGCCGCCGTCGGCGCAGACGAGCCGGTCGATCATCAGCTTCAGCGAGCTTGGCGCCTGGTACCAGTTCACCGGGCAGATGATCATGATGCCGTGGGCCGCGACCCACATCGGATAGATTTCCGCCATCCAATCGTTCACCTGCCCGATCGCGTGGTTCGGATAGCAGGAGCACGGCCAATGGCAGAGCGGCTGCGCGGTCGAGACGCAAGCCTTGCACGGATAGATGATGCGGCCGTATTGCGAGGTGAGCAGGCTGAGGTCTAGAAAATCTACGTCGAAGCCGCGTTCCTTCTCGATGACGCCGGTCGCAATCTGCGTCAGGCGAAAGGTCTTCGACATTTCGCCGGGACAAGTTTGATCCGAGCGCGACGAGCCGTTGATGACGAGGATGCGCGAGCGTGACTTCGGATTTCGATGCTTCTTTTCCGCGGCAATTACGGCTTCATGCGTCGCGCGCCACTGATCGGAAAGTTCGTAGCTCGGATCGCGAAAGCCCTTGCCGGCCGGCCGCACGCGCGGGCTCTTGTGATAGTCGTCGTAAACGAACCAGGCCTTGTCGATGATGGTCTTGATCTCGGGCGTATTGTCGAACACCGGATCGTAAAATCGTTCCTTGATCCGCCGGGTGAATTCCGCTTTCGAGAGCTGCACATCCGGCATGCCCTTCCGGACCTTAATGCTTTTCTTCATGAAACGCCTCCCGCCGTTAATGCCCGGAATGTTGCACGGTCCGGGCGCGGCCGCATCTCACGGCTTCGTCGGCGAACGCGCAGCGTGATGGTCCCGGCGGCGTGATCGGCGGTGCTTATCGCGCGGTTGTGGTGTTGTTATTGTTGGTGAAGACCGACCACGGATTCGCCGGCTTCGGCGGCTGTTTCGGCTTATGCCGCACATGGCGCGGCTTCTTTTTTGCCGCCGCCTTTTTCGCCTCCTTGGCGGCGTTTTCCCGCGCCTTATCCTCCTCGATCAGCGACGTAATGCTTTGTTTTTTCGCCGCGAGCGGTGCGGCCTTTGCCGCCTTCGCAGCCTTCGCCGGCGCGGGCTGCGGCGGCTCGGGCGGGGCTTCCGCAATCGCGCCTGTCGTCTCCGGCTCCGGTGTCTCCGGAAGCGGCAGCGGCCTGCTCTTCGGCAGCCCGGGACCGGCAAGGCCGCCGCGCCCGTCGTTCTGAGCATAACCGGCGGACGCCTTAAAAGGCGAGCGCGAAGCGGCGAGCAGGCCAAACCCGATCGCGGCGAACAGGAAAGTCGCCAGACATGCGGCCAATACGACCCGCAAATCGAATAGCATCAGAACGCCTCTGATTTTTTCCACGCGGCCGAATGCTGGCGAATCGGCCGCGCCGTCAATGGTCGCGGTCTGACATATTTTTTGCAAGATCAATCGGGCCGCAGAGCGGGATTTTCAAGCGAACGATTCGCATGAAGAAGGCCCGCTTTTAGCGGGCCTTCTCGGCATTAGCGGCTATTTCATTTTTGGATTTTCAATGCAGGTGCCCTGCTGGGCTTTCACGGCCTCCTGGCATTGCGCCATCGTCTTGTAGGCACAATTTGGCGTCGCTGCAGTGCTGCCGCTCGACTTCATTTCCGAACAGAATTTTTCGTTCTGCGTCATCGAGCTTTGCGCCGAGGCGGCGACCGAAGCTGCGAGTAAAGTGGCAAGAGCGGCGCCGGCGATCAGTATGGAACGCATAAGTCTCTCCTTGTGGCTCCTGGTGGGTTTTGCACCCCGCGCGATTCTTTTTTCGCCCCGCTTACAAAACGTCGCGGTTTTTGATTAGTTCCTCAAAAGCGCGCGAAGAATCGGCCAAAGGGAACCCGCGCCGTTTTCGCGCGTTCGGGAACAGTTTGTTGCGAAACATTCATTTCAAGCGAGGGCACCATGACGTTATCCGCTGAGAGTCTTCTGATTATTCTGCTGGTCGGCGCCATTGCCGGCTGGATCGCGGGCCTGATCGTGCAGGGCACCGGCTTCGGCCTCGTCGCCGATATCGCGCTCGGCATTGTCGGCGCCTTCATCGGTAGCTGGTTGTTGCCGAAGCTCGGGGTTCGGATCGGCACAGGTCTCGTTGCACAGATCGTCGTCGCGGTGATTGGTGCGCTGGTGCTTTTGCTAATCTTGGGCCTTTTCGCCCGGAGAGGAGCAATCGGTAGAGGCAGAGGTATCGGACCAGGCTTTATTCTCACGCCGCCGAGCTACGTGATCTTCATCATCTCCGTTGTTCTTGCGCTTATCGCGGCGCTTATGACTTACGGCGGCGTGCGCATTTCGATCGGAGGGCTCACCGCCTTCAATTACATGACGATCGCCTATGTGCTGCTGTTCATCGGGGTCGTGTTTCGAGGTCTGTAGGCGACAAGTCGCAGCCAAAACGGCGCAGTTCGCTTGACTTATACGGCGTGCCGGGTTTTCTCCCGGTACCGCCGTATTTTTCACGGCAGAAGGAATGTCATGCCCGACGAAGGCCCTAGTCGATTATCGAAGCCGGTAGCGGCACGGATGGCCTGATCGAGGATCGGCTCACCCCCTGCCCGGCCGGCGGATTTCAGGTGAGCCATGCAAGAAACGATTTTTCCCGACGACGCCGTGCGCGATCCCGCCGCGATCGCAGATCAACTCGCCGCCAAGAAATACGCCGCCGACATCGTCGAGGCGCTCAACCGGCTCGAGCCGCAGGACGCGGCAAGCGTGCTGGCGCGGCTCCCCGCCGAACGCGCGGTCGAACTCTTCGAAGAGCAGGAGCTGGACGACCCCGCCGGGCTGATCACCGAGATTCCGGAAGAGCAGGCGAAAGCGGTGCTGAACGGCCTTTCCGCCGACCGCGCAACCGATATTTTCCAGCAGCTTCCGCCCGCCAACCGTACGCGGCTCCTTTCTCTGCTCGCGCCGGAAAATCGCGGGCCGATCGAAAGCCTCCTGATTTACCCGCCGAACACAGCGGGCGCCTTGATGACCACCGAATTCGTGAGCGTTCCCTCGACCTGGACAATTGGGCAGACCCTGCAGCACGTCCGCGTTGTCGAACGCACACGCGAGACGATTTACGCGATCTATGTGCTCGATCCCTACAAACGAACCTTGCAGCAAGTGGTGACGTTGCGGCGGCTGGTGGCGGGCGACCCGGAAGCCTCGATCGTTTCGGTCGGACGCGATCCGATCACGACGAAACCGCTCGTCGACCGCGAGGACGTCGCGCGCATCATCACGAAATACGACCTCTTGGCCGTTCCGGTGGTTGACGAGCGCGGGCATGTGCTCGGCATCGTCACGGTCGACGACATCATCGACGCCATCATCGAGGAAGGCACCGAGGACGTGCAGAAGTTCGGCGGCGTCGGGGCGACCGACGAGCCGTATCTGCACATCGGTTTTCTCGACATGATCAAGAAGCGCGCGGGCTGGCTTTCGATTCTGTTCGTGAGCGAAATGCTGACGGCAAGCGCCATGCAGCACTTCTCCGGCGAATTGGAAAAAGCCGTCGTGCTCACCCTTTTCATTCCGCTCATCATGAGTTCGGGCGGCAACTCGGGTTCGCAGGCAACCTCATTGCTTATCCGCTCGCTCGCGTTGCGGGACGTCAAGCTTTCCGACTGGTGGCGCGTAATTTTGCGCGAGATCCCCATGGGGCTGGTGCTCGGCGCGATCCTCGGAATCATCGGCACGATCCGCATCACGTTCTGGCAGGAGGCCGGCCTTTTCGATTATGGCCAGCATTGGAGACTAATCGCGGCGACGGTCGCGGCGACCCTGATCGGCATCGTCACATTCGGCTCGCTGGTGGGGGCGATGCTGCCCTTCGTGCTGAAGCGCTTCGGCTTCGACCCTGCGAGCGCCTCGGCGCCCTTCGTCGCGACGCTCGTCGACGTCTCGGGGCTCGTGATCTATTTCACGGTTGCGCTGATTTTCCTGAAGGGGACGCTTCTCTAGCGCGCAGGTCGCTTGGCAGTGCCGGCAGCTTCATCTGCCAGACGATATCCGCCGCCTGTTCGGC
>Ga0070682_100001520_pt1 | contig 12987 bp, 10 predicted proteins | sample KBSC63LmetaG_FD_64668 | JGI IMG/M metagenome (GOLD analysis project Ga0070682, IMG submission 64668) | Corn rhizosphere microbial communities from Kellogg Biological Station, Michigan, USA - KBS C6-3L metaG | ecosystem: Host-associated > Plants > Roots > Rhizosphere | place: USA: Michigan... | reverse complement strand
CTCGACGCCTGGCTCGAGCGGGGCGCCGCGGTTTCGATGCCCCCACCGGGCGACGGCCGCGCGTCGATCCCTCATGACGCGCGCGGCGCGCTGCATGGCGTCACCAATGCGGGGATGGGTCCTGCCGTCACGCGGGCGACGGGCGCGGGCACCGGTGGCACCTGGGCCACGTCTCAGGTGGACGAAGCCCCCCCGGTGAAGAAATCGGGCAGTGGCGCATTGATCGCGGCGCTCGTGGCGCTCGTTCTGCTGGGCGGCGGTGCAGCTTATGCGCTCATGGGCGGGAAGAAGGACGCGGGACCTGCCGCCGCTCCCCCCGTCGCCGTAGCCCCGCCCGCGGCCGCACCCACCGCTCCGGTCGCGGACGTCGCGCCAAAATCGCCCGAGGCGGCGCCGGTCGTCGCGCCGGCTCCCACGGTCGAGCCGGCGACGAGCGCGGTCGCCGCGGCACCGGCCCCGAGCGCAGCGGCCATCGCGGCGAGTCCGATTGCCGCCGCTCCGAGACCCGCGGTCAGACCAGTTGCCCGTCCTGCGGCGCGCCCCGGTGGCAAGCCGCCGGCGAAGGGCGGCGCGACCGACTTCGGCTACTGAGCAGCGCGACCGACCTCGCCTGCTGAGAGGCACGACCGAATTCGACGACTCGCGTCGCGAGCCGCGAACTTGGTCGAGGACTCTCGCGCTCTCTGCATGTCACGCGCGATTCAGCGCAATTTCTCCTGCCCCTCACAAATGTCCTACACCATCTGACATCGGATCTGTCCGCCCGTGGCGGATGGATCCAGTCGGTATTTCTGCCTCACGTCGGGGGGCATTTTTCAGCACTGCGCGCGCGAATTTTTTTGCTGAAATGCCACTCGTCGGACATCTCGCGACGCGCGCTCGACTGCGCCCTTCCTCGCTTGACGGCCCTCGGAGAAGAGTGGACTATCGTTCGCTGTCGGGAAGCTTTCGCTTGGACTGAGGTTTGATCTCGTCGTCGAAATGTCGACGGGAGTTCCGGCAAGGTTTACGACATGGTCGTCAGAGAGTCGACGCGCGGAGCGACGGCTGAGGGAATGGATGGACAACGAAGATAGCCGCAGCTCCATCGTGGTGATCGAAGCGGGTGCCGGTTGGCCCGCTTGGATCGCGGAGTATCAGCGGCGCGCACCCAACGCCACGGTGGTGGCGCAAACGGCGAGCGAGGGGCACGCGGACTTCCAGGTCCGTGTGCTGCATCGTCTCGACGAAATGGGGAGGGGATCGAACGTGCTGAGTGTCGCCGTGGTTCTTTGCGCAGAAAACGCGCACGACGGCGTGCGAGCGTCGCGCGAGCGAGTGTGCGAAGCGCTCGCGCTCGCGCTCGAGGGCGGCGATCTCGTGATTGCCGCGACCGACGACGCCGAGCCCTTCAAGCAGGAGCTCTTTGCGCTCGCCGGTCGACTCTGCGAGGCACCTCATGCTTCGCGCGTCAACGTGCGCGTGCGCTTCTCGTCGAGCGAGAGCGGCACGATGCCTTCGGTCATGCCGGTGGCACAGCCGAGCAGCACGCGCCGGGCCGCAGGGATCGAGTAGCGCGGGCGCTCAGGCGCCCGGCAAGCTCCAGAGGGTCGACGGGGACGGCGCCGAGCAGCGCCCGGCTGAAGGCGAATTTGCGCCGATTTCCCGGCTCAATGGCGGCGCCGGATGCGGCGCGAGCGGACGCGTGCGTCGCGCGCGCGCGTAGGATACTGATCCCGACCTCTGATGCCTCACGAGAACAGGGAAGAGTCGCGTCGGGTGAGGGACGATGGCGAAGGGTAACGGCGACCGCGTCGCGATCGTCGCGGGCGTTCGGACCCCGTTCGCCAAGCAGGGGACGGCCTACCGTGCGCTCACGGCGCTCGACCTCGGCAAGCTCGCGGTCGGCGAGCTCTTGTCGCGGACGGCGATCAAGCCGAGCGAGATCGAGCAAGTCGTGTACGGCCAGGTGATCCCGTCGGTTGCGGTGCCGAACATCGCGCGCGAGATCGTGCTCGGCATCGACCTCCCGCGCAATATCGATGCGTACAGCGTGTCGCGCGCGTGCACCACGAGCTACCAGTCGACGGTCAACGTCGCGGAGTCGATCATGGCGGGCGTGATCGACGTGGGCATCGCCGGTGGCGCCGACAGCGCGAGCGACGTGCCGATGGTGACGAGCAAGAAGCTCAGCGACGCGCTGCTCGGTGCAAGTCGCGCCAAGGGCGTGGGCGGGAAGCTCTCGAGCTTCAAGGGCGTGGCAGCGCGCGACCTCGTGCCGATCCCTCCCGCGCTGAAGGAGCCGTCGACCGGCCTCACGATGGGTGAGAGCGCGGAGAAGATGGCGAAGGAGAACGGCATCCCGCGCCGCGCGCAGGACGAGCTCGCGCACCGCAGCCACACGCTCGCCGCGCAGGCGTGGGCCGACGGACGCCTCGGTCGCGACGTGATGACCGCCTACGTTGCCCCGAAATACGAGCCGTTTTCCGAGGACAATCTGGTCCGCAAGGACTCGACCCTCGACGGCTACGAGAAGCTGCGTCCCGTCTTCGATCGCAAGTTCGGGACGATCACCGCCGGCAACAGCTCGCCGCTCACGGACGGCGCGAGCGCGCTCCTCGTCATGCGCGAGAGCAAGGCGAAGAGCCTCGGCTATACGCCGCTCGGCTACATCCGGAGCTACGCGTTCGCCGCCGTCGACCCGACGGAGCAGCTGCTCATGGCGCCCGCCTACGCGGCGCCGCTCGCGCTCGACCGCGCGGAGCTGAAGCTCAAGAACATGGATCTCGTCGATTTGCACGAAGCGTTCGCCGCGCAGGTGCTGAGCAACGTGCAGGCCTGGGAAAGCGACACCTTCGCGCGCGAGAAGCTCGGTCGTGACAAGAAGCTCGGCACCGTCGACTGGGATCGCGTGAACGTGCTCGGCGGCTCGATCGCCATCGGGCATCCGTTCGCGGCGACGGGTGCGCGCCAAATCCTCCACACGTTGCGCGAGCTCCAACGCCGGGGCGGCGAGTTCGCGCTTTGCACCGCATGCGCCGCGGGCGGCCTCGGGGCCGCGATGGTGCTCGAGGCCCGATGAGCATGCTCGGTGACGGTGAGCGGGCGATTCGGCTCGAACGGCGCGCTGACGGCGTCGCGGTGATTCGCATCGACGTACCGGGGGAGAGCGTGAACACGCTGCGCGGCAACTTCGCCGCGGAGCTCGAGGCGGTGCTCGACAGCGTGGCCGGCGAAGCCGCGATCGTCGCGGCCGTGGTCGCGTCCGGCAAGCCCGACGGCTTCGTCGCGGGTGCCGACATCAAGCAGCTGATGGTGGCGCGGAGCGCCGCCGAGGTGACGGCGCTCTCGCAAGCCGGTCAACGCTCGCTCGACCGCCTCGCGTCGCTAGAGAAGCCGGTCGTCGCCGCCATTCACGGCGCCTGCCTCGGCGGCGGGCTCGAGCTCGCGCTCGCCTGCCACGCGCGCGTCGCCACGACCGACGACAAGACGAAGCTCGGTTTGCCCGAGGTCCAGCTCGGCCTCTTGCCGGCGCTCGGCGGCACGCAGCGCCTGCCGCGCTTGATCGGCACGCAGGCGGCGCTCGATCTGATCCTCACGGGCAAACAGCTCGACGGAAAGCGCGCGCAGCGCCTCGGTCTCGTCGATGAGGTCGTTCCGCCTTCGATCCTGCTCGACGTCGCGGTGAAGGTCGCGCTCTCGCGCACGGCGGGTCCGCCCGCGGTGAAGAAGGGCGCCAAGCGCAAAGCGTTCGGCGAGGCGCTGCTCGTGAAGAACCCGCTCGGTCGCATGCTGTTCTTCGACCAGGCGAAGAAGCAGACGCTGAAGAAGACGCACGGCAACTATCCGGCGGCCGAGCGCATCCTCGAAGTGGTGCGGCTCGGGCTCTCGCAGGGCATCGAGGCGGGTCTCGGCGCCGAAGCGGCGGCGTTCGGTGAGCTCGCGATGAGCGCCGAGGCGCACGAGCTGATGGGCATCTTCTTCGCTCAGAACGAGCTGAAGAAGGACCGCGGGATCTCGGAGCCGAGCGTCGAAGCGCGCAAGGTGAAGCGCGTCGCCGTGCTCGGCGCGGGCCTGATGGGCGCGGGCGTCGCCTACGTGACGGCCGTCAACGCGAAGCTCCCCGTGCGCCTCAAGGATCGTGACGAGCGCTCCGTGGGCCGCGGCATGGCGCACCTCTCGGAGCTCCTGGTCGAGCGCGCCAGAACGCGCCGCATGTCGAATTTCGAGCGTGATCGCGAGGCGGCGCGCATCACGCCCACGACGACCTACGACGGCTTCGACGGCATCGATGTCGTGATCGAAGCCGTGTTCGAGGATCTCACGCTCAAGCGGCAGGTGCTGGGCGACGTGCTTTCGAACGGCGGGAAAAATCTGATCTTCGCCTCGAATACGTCGTCGCTCCCGATCGGCAAGATCGCCGAGGGCTCGGTGGCTCCCGAGCGCGTCGTCGGCATGCACTACTTCTCGCCCGTGCAGAAGATGCCGCTGCTCGAGGTGATCACGACCGAACGAACGGCGCCGTGGGTCGTCGCGACGGCGGTCGACCTCGGCAAACGCCAGGGCAAAACCGTGATAGTCGTGCGCGACGGCGCGGGCTTCTACACGTCGCGCGTGCTCGGCCCGTACATGAACGAGGCGTCGTTCTTGCTCGCCGAGGGCGTTCCGGTCGAGGCAATCGACCAGGCGCTCGTGCGCTGGGGCTTCCCCGTGGGTCCGGTCACGCTGCTCGACGAAGTAGGCATCGACGTCGGCGCGAAGGTCGGGAAAATCCTGCACGACGCGTTCGGTGCGCGCATGGCGCCGCCGCCGAGCGTCGAGCGTCTGCTCGAGGACGAGCGCCTCGGCAAGAAGAACGGGCGCGGCTTCTACGACTACGCTTCGAAGAAGAAGGGCAAGCGCCCGGTCGACGCGAGCGTGTACGCCGTGCTCGGCGTGGAGCCGAAGTCCGACCTCTCCGCGGGGGAGATCAGCGAACGCTGCGTGCTGCAGTTCGTGAACGAAGCGGCGCATTGCCTCGGTGAGGGGATTCTGCGGAGCGCGCGCGACGGCGACATCGGAGCCGTCTTCGGTCTCGGGTTTCCTCCGTTTCGCGGGGGACCTTTTCACTACATGGACGCCGTCGGTGCGACGGAGCTCGTGCGCCGCCTGGAAAAGCACGAAAAGGCACATGGCGTGCGGTTCCAAGCGGCGCCCGTGCTCGTCGAGCACGCGAAGAGTGGCAAGAAGTTCCACTCCGTCTGAGCAGTGTGGGACAATCGCCACACTGACAGCGAAGTCACACTGGCTTTGTTCGATTCGAGGGAAGCGCGCCGCGGGCTCGTCGCGTATGCTTGGGTAAGTCTTTTGCCTCGTGGAGGAAGTCACATGATGCGTCGCCTTACGTCCGTTCTCGGTCTCGCCCTCGCCGGCGCGGCCACCGCGTTCACCCCCAGCACCGCTTACGCCGGCTTCGCCGACTGCGGGAACATCCACGTCGAAGCGAGCGCCATGTGCTCGGTCGAGGTGGAGGGCGGCTGTACGGCGAAGTGCACGCCGGTGAGCGTCGAAGCGAGCTGTGCCGCGGAGCTCGAGACCGACTGCAGCGCGAGCAAGTGCAACGTCGACGTGCAGGGCGACTGCATGGCGGAGTGCGACTTCGACGGTTGCGTCGCGAAATGCAACGTCAATCCCCCGAGTTTCGACTGCAAGGGCCAGTGCTACGCCGAGGGCGACGCCGATTGCCAAGGCCAGTGCAAGGCCGCGGGCAACCAGGGCGAATGCGAGGCTTCCTGCAAGGCGGAGTTCTCCGCCAAGTGCGACGCGAGCTGCAAGGCCGAGCCCGGCAGTGCGGACTGCATGGCCAAGTGCGATGCGAGCTGCGAGGGCGTGTGCCACGCCAAGGCGAACGTCGACTGTCAGATCGACTGTCAGTCCAAGGGCTACGCCGAATGCAAGGCCCGAGTGCAGGGTGGCTGCGAGGCCAAGTGCATGCAGCCGGAAGGCGCGCTCTTCTGCGACGGCCAGTACGTCGACGACGGCGGCCACCTCCAGAAGTGCGTCGACGCGCTCGACGCGTACCTGAAGGCGCACGTGAAGGGGAGCGCGAGCGCGTCGGGCGAGTGCAGCAACGGCCAGTGCGAGGGCGAAGCCGAAGCGCACGCCAAGGCGAGTTGCGCGCTCGCTGCGGCTCCGGACGGCTCCGGCCTCGGAGCGCTCGCGGTAGCCGGTATCGGGCTGGTCGCGTTCGGTGCTCGCCGCCGCCGCGGCTAGCGATTCGAGCGCGAGAACGGCTGCCTTCGACTCGTGCTCTCGAGTCGGGGCAGCCTGTCCGCTCGAGTGGAGGCGCGAGCACCGACTAGAGTAGACTCGTTCCGTGTTTTTGCGCGGCGCGCTCTGCTTCCTCGTCGGTCTCGCTCTCACCGGATGTAAGCCGGGCGTCGGAAGCCGCTGCGACAAGGGCGAGTCGCGCTGCCTCGACGCGACGCGCTCGCTCGTATGCCAGGACGGGCGCTACGTGGAGACGCCGTGCCGCGGCAAAGCGGGTTGCCGGCTCGAGGTCGATCGCACCGCCTGCGACGTTCACGGCGATCGGCCGGGCGACGCCTGCTCGACGGACGAGGAGGGCTCGGCCGTGTGCATCGACGACAAATCGATGCTCGCGTGTCGCAAGGGCAAATACGCCACGGTCGCGTGCCGCGGGGCGCACGGCTGTAGCGAGGCGGGCCAGCACGCCGAGTGCGACGCCACCGTGGCGGAGAGCGGCGAGGCGTGCGCCGCCGAAGGCAAGAAGGCCTGCTCGGCGGACGGCAAGCGCGTGCTCCAGTGCGTGCAGGGCGCGATGGAGACGCGCTATCAATGTCGCGGCGAGCGGGCGTGCGCCGTCACGCAAGGCAAAATCGACTGCGACGTTTCGATCGCGCGCAACGGGGACGCTTGCGACACGCAATTCGAGGGCACCTACGCTTGCACGGAAGACGCCCTCTCGATCGTGCGCTGCGTGAACGGGCGTTTCGAGCCCGACGAAACCTGCAAGCACGGCATGCGCTGTTTCGCCGAGCCCGGTAGCACGCGCTGCGCCAAGCCCGAGAAATCCTAGACGCGCCGCGCGTCACCGCGCCGTGAGTCACCGCGCGTCGCGCGCCGCGTTACTTCGCGAGCCGGACGGCGATCTTCCCGAATGCCATGCCGCTCGCCTGGTACTCGAACGCGTCGATGATCTCGTCGAGCTTGTACACGTGATCGACGATGGGGCGCACCTCGGTGCTTTCGAGCCGTCGCACGAGCGCCTCGAACGAGCTCCGCGGCCCGACGAGCACCCCTTGCACGCGCACCTCGCGCATCACGACGGGCACGAGGCTCGGCGTGGAACCACCGTTCGGCGTGTGCCCGATCAGCGCAATCGTGCCGCCCGCCCGCACCGCCTTGAGCGACTGCTCGAGCGTCGCCGCGCCGCCCACCTCGATCACGAGATCGACGCCGTCGCTCCCCGTGAGCTGGCGCACGGCGAGCCCCCACTGCCGCACTTTCTCGCTGTGGACGCCGTGGTCGCCGCCGAGCTCGAGCGCCTTCACGAGCTTGCCCTCGTCGCGGCTCACGACGAGCACTTCCGCGCCCGCGGCCCGTGCCAGCGCGATCGCGAACGTGGACACGCCGCCCGTCCCGATCACGAGCACGCGTTGCCCGCTGCCGACCATCGCGAGCTCGAACAGCGCGCGATACGCCGTGACACCCGCGCAACCGAGCGTCGCCGCCTCTTCGTCCGACAGATGCGCGGGCGGGCGCACGGCATCGGCTTCGTTCACCACGAGCATCTCGCACAGCGTGCCGTCGAGCGGTCCGCCGAGCATCTGGCGTGCGGTGTTGCGCGTCGGCGGCCCTTCGTGCCACCCGCGCACGACCGTCGGGCATACCCGGCTTCCGATCGCGAAGCGCGTCGCGCCCGGACCGCACGCGATCACCTCGCCGACCGCGTCGCATCCCAGGATCACCCGCTGCGCGAGGTGCGGGTCGTACGTGCCGCGCGCGAGCGAAACGTCGCGATAGTTCAGCGCCGCGACGCGCACCGCGAGCAGGATCTCGTTCGGGCCCGGCGCCGGCGGATCCGGTCGCTCTTCGACGACCAGGTTCTCGAGGCCGAAGCCTCCGCGCAGACACACGACGCGCATGCCCGCCGGTCGTAGTGCGGCGCCGTCCGGAACGCACCGGAAAGCACGCCCCGTGCGCGAATCACCCGTGCGGCGGCTGCGATCGCGCGACGGACAAGCGCCCTTCGAGCTCGTCGAGCAGCGCGTAAGCGTCGCGAAACCCGGGCCCGCGCTCGCCGACGCGCGCGTGCAAGAAACGCCGCACGGCCTCCAAGCTCCCGAGCGGCCCGCGCAAGAGCGCCGAAGCCTTCGGCAGCCGTTCGAGCACCTCGGGCGTCACGCGCGGCGGCGCCGTTTCGAGCAGCAAGCGTCGCGCATCGGCCGGCCGCGGCGCGAGCAGCCAATCGACGAGCGCGAGCGTGAGCAGGCGACTGGACCGCCCCCACAGGACGGCGAGCCCCACGCGGTGGTTCGCGCGGCACGCTCCGTCGATCGCCAAATCGACGAGCGGCTCGGGAACGCGCGCAAAGAGCTCCGCCGGCGCCGCACCGAGCGCCGCACCGAGCAAGGCTTGCCACTGCGCCGGCGTCAGCACGGGCGTCTCGCGGCATCTGAGGAGAGCGGGCAAGAGCGCCGGCAGCACCGAGCTCGGCGCGGACGGCATCACGAGTGGCGCGAGCTCCGGCGTGAGCAACGCGTCCGCCTCGCTCTCCGGCATCCCCGCCGCCTCGAAGGCTTGCCACACCTGCCGCCCGAGCACCGCATGCTCGAGCCGCCGCTCCGCGACCAAGTGCACTAGCCCGAGCGGCGCGAGCCTGTCCCCCGCGAACGCCGCGACGCTCGCCCAGCCGAGCACGCCTACCGCCGCTTCGTCCGCTACCGTCGCCGCCCGCTCGAGGCGGTGCCGCACCCGCCCGAGCGCGAGCGGCCCGAGCGTCGCGCCAAGCCGCGAAACCAGCCCAATCGCCGGTCCGATGACGTCGCTCGGCGCATCCGGCCGCTCGAGCGCAGCGGCGATCTCGTCGAGCAGCGCACCGAGCCCTTCCGGCGGCTCCGTCGCTTGCCAGGGCCTGAGCAGCGCATGTCGCTTGCCGAGGTGGCGATCGAGCGCTTCGCTCACCGCGAGCAAGGCGAGCAACCACGCGCCACGGCTCAGCCAAAACCCGCCCGAGCGCGGCGACGGCGCATGCTCGATGCGCGGCGCAATGGCGCCGTCCGGCAGCGTCATCGCGAGCCGAAGCTGCTCGTCCCACAATGGCTCGAGCGCCTCGCCTCCGAGATGCACCTCGGCGAGCTCTGCGGCACCGAGCGCGCGCACCGCGCCTTCGACCGCCGCCGCGTACCCCGGATCCGCGCTCGCCGAGGGCTCGACGAGCTCTTCGACCGGCAGCTTTCGCAGCGCAGCGCTCGCCACGAGCCGGTCCATCGTCGCGACGGCCATGCGCGGCGAAAGCAGCGCTTCCCCCCAATCGAAGCTCGGCCCCGTGACGAGCTCCTCGAGCGCGCTGTGCTCCGCGACCCGCACCAGCCAATGCGGCCTGAGCGCCAGGTTCTCGCCCTCGCGCGCGAGCACGCCAAGATGCTCGAAGCAGCGCAGCACGCGAAACGCGCCCGGCGGCAGCTTCTCGCTTGCCCGCTCGATCGTCGCGAGCCGCACGCTCGGATCCGCCTGCGGCAGCGCCACCTTGAGCCACTCCAAATCCGGCCCGTGCCGCGCCGCCTCCGGCAAGAGATCGGACCACGCCTCGATGGTCCGACCGCAGAAGAGCGGCGCCTCCGCCTCCGTCGTCACGCGCCGCGCGAGCGCCACGAGCGTCTCGAACCCCGAGCGGCGAAGCCAACCGAATTCCGGTGCCTCTGGATCGAGCCGCTCGCGCCCGCGCCGGCGCAAGAATCCGCGCGCCGCACGCTCGACCCCGGCGGCGTCGAGCACCTCCGGCGTGTCCACATCCGCGAGCCCGACGATCCCGAGCACGTCGCCGGCGCTCACGACGAGTCCCGCTTCGACGAGCGCGCGCACTTCCCCGACGAGCTCGTCCGCATGCACCCGCGAGCTCCCCGACAAGCGCTCGCAAGCCCACCGCACCAGCGGCTCGACCAGCTCCCCAATCGGTGGCGTTCGCACGACGGTGTAACCGAAGAGCTCACTCGTCGGCTCCCACGGCTCCGGGACCGCCACGCACACCCCCGGCGCGACGAGCTCGGGCGGGATATCCGCCGATCCGAGCTCGACCAACAGCGGTCGAGCCTGCGGTAACTCGCGAACATCCCCTTTCGGGACACTCCTCCACTCGGCCAGCCCGCGGGCCGCGAGCCATTGCCCGGCGAGCGACCGCCCGGCGCCGCTCGGAGCGACCCAAATCAACCGATCCCACCCCCCGGGATGCAGCACCGCGTCCGGGATCCCCGGAAAGAGCGGCTCCTCCAGCAGATCGAGCCCCCGCGCGAGCGGCATCGAGCTCCACGTCACCCACCGCTCCGGCGCCCGCGCCTTCTTCGGCTGCAGCGCGACCATGAGCGACCCCTTCGGCACCCCGAGCACCTCCGACAGCGCGCGCTGCGCTTCGGGGCGGGCGGCCAGCCAGTCGATTCCTTCGCCCCGATCGAGCCGTCCGAGAATCGCCCCCAACGACCGGTGCTGCATCGCAGATTCGGCCGGCCATTGGGTCGATTTGAGGCAGGTTTTGGCCAGCTCGTCGAAGCTTCGGACGGCGCCGGGCGCTGCGTCCATCAGATCTCGGAGCCAACCCATCGCTCCGAGCGTAGCACTGGGCGCATTAGAGAGGCACGTTGCATGCAACATGCATTTGAATGCAACGATGCACGAGAAAACAGCGTGCATCGAGTTGCACCCAGATGCGATGCACTTCGCCGCCCCGAGCGAGCGATTTTGGGGTTTTTGGGCGCTCCGGGACCCTCGACGGCGCGGTGCGGAGGCTTACGATCCGAGGGAATTCACGCGAAGGCCGACCGGTCGGTCAATTCGAGTAGACCCGCCAGCCGCCGTCGTTCAGCTCGAGGATGTACTTCCCGCCCGCGCCGAGGTGGAGGTGCGTGATGAGCTGCTCGCGCCCGTCGCGATCGACGGCTCGGGCGTCCCAGTTGCCCGGCTCGCTCACGCGGATGGGCTGGCTCTGCCCGGTGCCGATCGCCCGTCCGGAGAGGTCGGGACCCCAGAGCGCGTCACCCTCGGGGCTGTTCGGGTCGACGCGCTCCTTGCCCGTGGCGGTCACCCGCTCGGTTTTCGCCAGGTAGAAGGTGTTGATCGCGGCGCTCGACAGATTTTTGACGGTGAAATCGATGGCGCCGCTGCCCGTCGGGGTTCGCACGGTCACGAGGCGCGTCGGCGGCCCGCCGCACGCGACCGCCAGCACGAGGAGGAGCCCGATGAGCGCCGCGCGCCGTGGCAACATGGAAGCGGATGATACATCAGGTCGCCGATCTCTTCATCTGGTACCTCGCGTTCGTTTTCAGCACGACGTGCCACGAAGCGGCGCACGCGCTCGTCGCTCAGCGCGGGGGTGATCCGACGGCGTACGCCGGCGGCCACGTCACGCTCGACCCCTTACCTCACATCGCGCGCTCGCCGTTCGGCATGCTGGTCATCCCCGTCATCAGCTACCTCTTCAACGGCTGGATGATGGGCTGGGCGAGCGTTCCCGTGAACGCCGCGTGGGGCCGCGCTCACCCGCGCCGCGCTGCGCTCATGGCGCTCGCCGGCCCGCTCGCCAACCTCGTGCTCGCGACGGCAGCCTTCCTGGCCATCCGTCTGCTCATCGGCAACGGCGTGCTCGCGCGGCCCGCGGGCGGTCTGATTGGCATCTCCGAGCTCGCCGTCATCCCCGAAGGCGTCGCCGCGGGCTCGCCGCTCGGTTTCGCGGCGCGCTTCCTCTCGATCATGCTCGGTCTCAACGTGGTGCTCGGTTTGTTCAATCTCGTCCCGATCCCGCCTCTCGACGGCGCTTCCATCGTCGAGGGCGCGGCGCCACGCGCGAGCGCGCCGTTCTTCAAGCTCCTGCGCGAGGTGCCCGGCATCGAGCTGCTCGGATTGCTCGCGGCCTGGAGCGTGTTCGGCTACGTCGCCGCGCCCGCGCTGTCGTGGGTCGCGCGGATGCTGCACGCGTAGCGTTTCAGTCGAGCTTGAAGTCGCGCAGGTTGCGATTGTCGGCGCCCGTCGAGAGCTTCGACAGCGCTTGCGTCTCGATCTGCCGGATGCGCTCGCGCGTCACGTTCAAGAAGTTGCCGACCGTCTCGATCGCGGTCCCGCCCTGATCGGCGATATCGAGCGCGCACGAGTTCGCGAGCTCCCACACCTCGAGATCGGGGAAGTTGAGCTTGATCGTCCCCGTTTGCGGATTCACATCGAGGTAGAGGTGATGCCGGCACGACACGTGCGGGCACGGGCGTGGCCCCTCGGCGCAGTCGCGCCGCGTGCGCGGCCGATCCTCGACCTCCGCCTCGAGCTCGAGCGCGCGCTCGACGGCTTTCTTCGCTTCGCGCCGGGTGACGCGCAGCAAGCGAATGCTACGCGAGCGCGCGCGTCTGCCGCGTCCTTGCTCCGGTGCCGAAGGCTGCGCCTCGCTCTCGGCTCGAACCTCAGAGGCAGGAAGCAGCGTGGGCATGCAGGCCGCGTGGGCGATCCATGCCAAAGGTCGAGCCTCATGGATAGGGTCGCCATGGACCCAGGGGCCGTGGCGACAATGTAAGTGCGCCTCGTGTTTCGCCTGAGATCTTCCGACCCAAGCGGACGTAGATGGACGGTGTTCAAGCAATAACGGCGGCTGCGCGTGCTGGCTCCTCAGACCAGCCGCGCCGCCGCCAACACGCCGACGTCCGCCGTCGTCCGGGAGTGCTCCATTGTCCGAGCTCCACGAATCGTCCCTCATGTTCTCTCTCGAGTCCCTGCTCGCCCACGAGCGCGACAAGATCGAAGAAGAGCGAA
>Ga0070682_100001517_pt1 | contig 12994 bp, 13 predicted proteins | sample KBSC63LmetaG_FD_64668 | JGI IMG/M metagenome (GOLD analysis project Ga0070682, IMG submission 64668) | Corn rhizosphere microbial communities from Kellogg Biological Station, Michigan, USA - KBS C6-3L metaG | ecosystem: Host-associated > Plants > Roots > Rhizosphere | place: USA: Michigan... | reverse complement strand
CGACATGTCCGAGTACCAGGAGAAGCACACGGTCTCACGCCTCGTCGGCGCACCGCCCGGCTACGTCGGCTACGAGGAGGGCGGCCAGCTCACCGAGGCGGTGCGCCGGCGGCCGTACTCCGTGATCCTGCTCGACGAGATCGAGAAGGCGCACGCCGAGGTGTTCGACGTCCTGCTCCAGCTACTCGACGACGGACGGCTGACCGACGGCCACGGCCGCACGGTCGACTTCCGCAACACCGTCGTGATCATGACCTCGAACATCCGCTCCGCCGAGGACATGGCGGATCGCTTCCGGCCCGAGTTCCTGAACCGGATCGACGAGATCGTCGTGTTCGAGGCGCTCACGCGTGAGCAGCTCGGCGAGATCGTCGGGATGCAGCTCACGCGGCTGAACGAGCGGCTCGCCGAGCGCGGCCTCGCGCTCGAGCTGACGGACGGCGCACGCGAGCTGATCGCCGAGGCAGGCTGGGACCCGGCCTACGGTGCGAGACCGCTCAAGCGTGCGATCCAGCGGCTGCTCGAGAACCCGCTCGCGCTGCGCCTGCTCGAGGGCGAGTTCGGGGAGGGCGACGTGATTCGGGCTTACGCGGAACTCGGCGAGATCCGCTTCACGCGAGAGGAAACGCTCGAACCGACCGTCGAGGAGGCGGTCGGCGCGGGGCACTGACCCAGAAGCCGCCGGATCCGTCGGATCGGGGCACCGACCTTGCATTCCGTGAACGGCATAGTATTTTCAGGGTATGAAGCGAGAGCCGTCCTGGGACGACGTGCTCGCCGCCGCTGCGCGCCTGCAGCGGCTCGTTCCCGACGCCGTGCTCGTCGGCGGGACGGCGGCGGCTGCGCATGCGAAGCATCGCGTTTCCTTCGACGACGATCACGTGCTCGATGACCTCCGGACGCGCTTCGACGACGTGCTCGACCATGTCGAGCGGGCCGAGGGCTGGCGCACTGCGCGCGTCAACCGGCCGGTCCTGATCCTCGGCAGCCTCGACGGGGTCGAGACGGGGATCCGCCAGCTCGTGCGGTCGCGCCCGCTCGAGCTCGAGGAGCTCGACACGCCCGCCGGGACAATCAGGATCCCGACGCTCCCGGAGATGCTTCGGGTCAAGGCATGGCTGATCCTGCGGCGGAACGCCACGCGCGACTACCTCGACACGGTGGCGCTCGCCGAGAGGCTCGGAGGCGACCAGGCAGGCGCGGCCGTCGCCGATCTCGACGCCTACTACGAGGACCAGCTCGGTGCGAGCGGCCGGCGGATTGCGACGCAGCTCGCAAAGCAGCTCGCCGAGCCGGCGCCGTACGACCTGTCGAATGTCGACCTCCGCGAGTACCGGCACCTCGAGAAGCGCTGGCAGGACTGGGACAACGTCGCGCGCGCGTGCGAGGCGCTCGCCGTCGCGATGCTCGACCGGCTCTCCGAGGAGAGCGCCTGATGCGGCATCGGCATCTCGACTACCCGTCCGACACGCCGATCGCGGAGCTGGGGCCTGCGGCTCTCGACGACCTGCTCGACCGCGGCGACCTCGACGACTGGGCCCCGCTGCTCCGGGAGATCCGCCGCGACCCGCACGGGCCGGTGGCCGATCGGATCCTCCGCCTCGGCCGCGACCATGCGCTCTATGGGACGTCGAGGCTCTGGCGCGCATGGATCGAGACGCGGCGAGGTACCTCGGCCGCGTCCGTGGGCCGCTCGCTCAGGGAGCTCCGCGTCACGCGCGGGCGCACGCAGCTGCAGGTCGCCGAGCAGCTCGGCGCGACGCAGCCGGAGGTGTCGAAGCTCGAACGGCGCGGCGACGTCCGGCTCTCGACGCTCCGCTCCTACGTCGAGGCGCTCGGCGGCTCCCTCTCGGTCGTCGCGCGCTTCGAGGATGGCGACGTCGAGCTCCCGCACTGAGCCCTCACGGCGACTGCGGCAGCTTCTTCGCGCCCCGCCTGAGCACCGGCCTCGAGGGCGGCGGTACCACCGGCCCGATGTCGCCGTCGGGTGCCTCGTCGAGGTCGACCATCACCGGCGCGTGGTCGCTCGGGCCGCTTCCCTTGCGTGCGTGACGGTCGACCCAGGCCGCGCGAACACGGGCCGCGACGGGCGCGCTCGCGAGGATCAGGTCGATCCGCATCCCTAGGTCCTGGTGGAACATCCCGGCGCGGTAGTCCCAGTACGTGAAGACCCGCTCGTTCGGCCAGCGGTCCCGCACGACGTCGTGGAGGCCGAGCCCGACCAGCTCTGCCAGCGCGTCACGCTCCGGAGGGGTGACGTGCGTCTGGCCAACGTAGGCGTCCGGGTCGAAGACGTCCGCGTCGGACGGCGCGATGTTCATGTCGCCGCAGACGATCGTCGCCTCCGGGCCGGCCGCCACGACGTCGCGCAACGCCGCGAGCCAGGCGAGCTTGTAGCGGTAGTGGTCGGAGCCCGGCTCCCGTCCGTTCGGGACGTAGACCGAGAAGACGCGGATCCCGTCGCACGTCGCGGCGATCGCGCGCGCCTCCTGATGCGGGAAGCCCGGCGCCCCGGGGATGCCGGACGCCACGCCGTCGAGCCCGACGCGCGAGAGGATCGCGACCCCGTTCCAGGCGGTCTCGCCGTGGACGGCGACGGCGTATCCGCGGCCTGCGAGCTCGTCGCCGAGCAGCTCGAGGAAGGCGTCGTCCGCGAGCTTCGTCTCCTGCAGGCAGACCACGTCCGGTCGCCGCTCGTCGAGCCAGGGCAGGAGTCGCGGCATGCGCTGCTTCACCGAGTTGACGTTCCAGGTGGCGATCCGCACCGTCCGGTCACCGTATCGGTCGGGAGTGTGGCGGCCGGCGGCAGGCCAGCCGCCACACTCCCTACTGCGCTCCTCAGGCGAGGACGAGTGAAAGGTCGTCTGCGCCGGCCAGCTTGTAGTTGTTCCCACCGACGAACGTCACGACGATCGTCACCTGGGTGGCGCCCGCAGGAACCTTGCCCTTGCGGCTGCGGAACGCCATGTCGGTGCCCGCGACCGTGGTGTCGTTGCCGATACGAAGCCGGGCGAGCACCGTGCCGCTCGCGTCGGCGAAGTCGGCGCGGACCTGTGTCATGTTTGCGCTCGGCCCGGTGCCGTAGTTCCCGATCCAGCCGCCGAGCGTCACCTTGCGGCCTACTGCCTTCGACGGGAGCTTGATCGTCTGCGTGCCGATCGTCGCCTTCGCCGTCACGGCCTCGGTTGTCGTGCCTCCGAAGAAGTAGTTCTTGCCGCGCTTGGGCGAGCCCTTGGACAGCTTGGAGAACCAGCCGTTGGGGAAGGTGTACGACGCGGCGCCGAACTGACCGGCCGTGTTCGTCCAGCCGGGGACCACCCCGTACGCGCCGACGGCGGTGATGCCGGCACCCGCCTCGGCACTGGGGTTCTTGATCAGGTTCTTGCCACAGATGCCGCATGTCGCGGCCGGGGCGGCCGCCGCGGCCGATGCCGCGACGAGGATCGCAACGCCCGCGAGCGCCATTGCGATCCACCTCAGTGCGTGATTCACGTGCATGGTGACCTCCTTCGCTCGTCCAGTCGCCGGCCGAGGGTCGGCCGCCGTGCTCACATCTCTCCCCGTGGGGCGTGTCGGCGCCGTCCCCCCGACGGCGCCGACACGCTCTCCGTCACGCCGTGTACGACGTGCGCCGGCCGCAGCACCCGGACCGTCGTCGGCGCCTCGCCGACGGGCTCGGTCCCACCCAGACGGTCGCTGCGGAAGCGATCCCACGCCGCCTCGCTCTCCCACACGCCGATGATCCGGAACCCCTCGTCCGTCGGCCCGGCGGCATGGAGAAGCAGACCGTCGGGCGGCGGCCCGTCGAATGCGGCCGCGAAGCGCTCGTAGCGCTCCCAGCTCGCGGCGATGTCCTCGACGAATGCGTACGGCACGCAGCCATCGTCGGGACGGCCGGTTCAACTTCGGTATAGCCGGGGTGTGCACCGGGTTGCGCGCGTCGGTCAGACTCCGCCCAGGGTGACGACAGCGGCGATTCGCGTACTCGGTCCGGTCGAGGTCGTCGGAGGCGACGGGCCTGTCGCCCTCGCGGCGAAGCCTCGCGCGCTCCTTGCGGCCCTGTTGGTTGCGGACGGAGGCTCGCGCACGGTCGACGAGCTCGTCGAGGCGCTGTGGGGCTCCGGGAGTCCGCCGTCGGCCCGCAAGCTCGTGCAGGTCTATGTCTCGCAGCTGCGCCGGTCACTCCCGGCGCAGGCTCGGATCGTGACCGGCGGCGGGAGCTATGCGCTCGAGGCGCCGCCCGAGCTCGTGGACGCGATGGCGTTCCAGCGACTTGTGGAGGAGAGCGCCGCGGCACGCCGTGACGGGAACCCCGCGCTTGCGCTCTCGCTCGCCGCGCAGGCAGCGCGGCTCTGGCGCGGCGGGGCCTACTCCGATCTGGCATACCTCGACTTCCTCCAACCCGAGATCGAGCGACTCGAGGAGCTGCGGTTGGTCGCCCTCGAGGAGCGGCTCGACGCGCTGGTCGAGCTCGGTCGTCACGCGGACGCGCTCGCCGAGACCCTTCGCCTTGCCTCGGAAAACCCGCTGCGGGAGCGGCTGCAGCGGCAGGCGATGCTCACGCTCTACCGCTCCGGACGCCAGTCGGAGGCGCTGGAGCACTTCGCTGCCCTGCGCCGGCGGCTGGACGATGAGCTCGGGCTGGCACCCAGCGCCGACGTGCGGGAGTTGCAGCGCCGGATCCTCCAGCAGGACCCTTCCCTCGAGGCCGGACCCGGCACAGACTCACGGCGGGCGCTGCCCCAGCCGCCGAACCCGCTGATCGGACGCGAGCAGGAGCTCGAGGACCTGGCCGCTCTGCTCGAGCGCCGGGACGCACGCCTGATCGTCCTCACCGGCGCAGGCGGAAGCGGCAAGACCCGGCTGGCGCTCGAAGCCGCCCGCCACGCAGCCACGTCCTACGCAAACGGCGCCGTGCTCGTCGAGCTCGCCCCGCTGCGCGACCCCGAGCTCGTGGTGCCGACCATCGCGCAGGCGGTCGGCATCGCCGACGTCCCGGAGCCGCTCGAGGCGCTCGCCGAGACGCTCCGCTCCCAGGAGCTCCTGCTCCTGCTCGACAACGCCGAGCACGTGCAAGCGGCGACGCCCGCCTTCGTCGGGCTCCTTGCTCGAGCGCCGCGCCTGACGATCCTCGTCACGAGCCGCACCGTCCTGCACCTCTCCGGCGAGCACGTCTTTCCGGTTCCCCCGCTCGAGCTCGAAGCGGCGCAGGCCCTCTTCGAGCAGCGAGCCCGCGCGCTGCAGCCCGACTTCACGGTCACGGAGGACGAGCTCGCCACGGTTCGCGAGCTCTGTCGGCGTGTCGACGGGCTCCCGCTGGCGGTCGAGCTCGCCGCCGCGCGCGTTCGTGCCCTGCGGCCGCAGGCCGTCCTCGACCGGCTGACGGAGCGACTGAGCTTCCTCGCCGGCGGGCCCCACGACCTGCCGGCCCGGCAGCAGACGCTCTACGAGACCCTCGACTGGAGCTACGACCTGCTGCCGGACGAGGACCGCGGCCTGCTGGCCGGGCTCTCCGTGTTCCGGGGTGGCGCGACGCTCTCGGCGGTCGCCGAGGTCTGCCTCGCCGGTGACGAAGGCCGCGCGCTGGATCGGGTCGAGCGCCTGGCGGACGCGTCGCTCCTGCTCGTCCGCCGCCCGGCCGGCGAGACACGGTACGACCTGCTGGAAGTGGTGCGGCAGTACGCGGCCGACCGCCTGGAGGAGCTCGGTGCGGACTCCACGAGGAAACGTCACGCCGCCTGGTGCGTGGCACTGGCCGAGCGGGCCGAGCCGGAGTTGAGCGGGGAGAGCCAGGCGTCGTGGCTCTCCGAGCTCGAGGCGGAGCACGACAACATGCGCGCAGCGCTGGCGTTCTTCGCGGAGACGGGAGCGTACGACGACGCCCTGCGCCTCACCGTCCTGCTCAGCCGGTTCTGGTACGTCCGCGGCCATCTCGTCGAGGCGAGGCGGCACCTCGAGGCGGTGCTCCCGTCCGCGACCGGGCAGGACCCGAACCTGTTGCGGCGGGCGCAGACGGCAGGAGCGTCGATCGCGCTCCTGCAGGGCGACTACACGGCCTCGACGGCGTTCGCCGAGAGCGCGCTCGACTCGGCACGGCGGACGGGCGAGCCGAAGTTCGTCGCAAACGCGCTCAGCAACCTCGGCGCGATCGTCCTCGCCGCCGGCGACGAGGAACGGGCGGCGATCGTCCTGGACGAGGCTCTGGAACGTGCTCGCGAGGGCGGCGACGAGCGCATCACCGCGCTGGTGCTCAACAACCTCGGCGACCTGGCCCTCGCGACCGGTGACTACGAGCGCGCCGGGCCTCTGTTCGAGGAGAGCCACGCGCTGCTTCGCTCCCGCGGCGACACGGCGAACATCGCCCGTTCGCTCTTCAACCTCGGAGCGGTCGACCTGATGCTCGGTGAGAATGGCGCGGCCGACGCCCGGTTCCGCGAATCGCTGGAGCTCGCGCGCACCGCCGACGACAAGGAGGATCTCGCGTGGTGCCTCGAGGGCTTCGCCGCACTCGCGGGGAGGGAGGGCGACGGCGTGCGTGCAGCGACGCTTCTCGGCGCTGCGGGCGCTCTTCTCGCGAGGATCGGCGCCGACCACAAGCCGTTCGAGCGCCGCCTGCACCAGTCGACCGAGTCGGCAGCGCGTGCGACTTGCGACCCGGGTGCCTTCGAGGATGCGATGGAGCACGGTGCCTCGATGTCCATCGAGGAGGTCCTCGACGGGGCGGTCGGCGCGCCGCGGGCCGGCAAGGGCTCACACCGGGCCTGAGAGCCTCGCGTGCCTGTGTCGCAGCCGTGACACACGCTGCGTCGCGCCCGCGCACGACACGCGGCCGGCCGTCTCGTACCGTCGATGCACAGACGGTCTCGGCGGGAAGGAGCAGATCATGGGCATCACGAGGACACGGATTGCAGTATCGGTTTCGGCGTCGTTCGCGGTCGTCGCCGCGGTCGCGGGGACAGCAGGTGCGAGGATCCCCGAGGCGGACTCCGGCGGCGGCGGCGGGACGCAGGCGCGACCCGCGATGGTCGCGCTGCCGGACGCGGTCGACCGGGCCGTGCAGCGCAATGCACGGACGCTCGTGGTTCGGCTTGCAAGCCCGGATGCCGTCGCGCGTGCGATCGCCCGGCGCAACCGCTAGCAATCTCCCGGGCCTGCCGCCCGGGTGCACGGGGAGGACAACGCTTGTGTCGCCTCGACGCAGGCGTTGTCTGCGTCTCGAGTGCCGGAGCGGCCGTCAGGCGGCTCGGCCGCGGTCCGGGGCGTCGACTCCTTGCCGCCGCTCCCAGAGCGTTGCGTTGAGCACCGCGCCGGCCACGATCAGCCGGCTCAGGAGGAAGAGGCCGAGCAGGAGCGCCGCCGCCGCGCCCATCGCGCCGTACGTTCCCTCCTTCGCGACCGCGTAGGGCTCGAGCACGTACGCGGTGAGGATGTGGAGCAGCTCGATGCCGAGCCCGCAGAGCAGCGCCCCCGGCACCAGTGCCTTCCAGTCGGAGCCGCGGTGCGGCAGCTGCAGCGACACCAGGAGCCACAGACCGGCGTACGGCAGCATGAGCAGGAGCGTCACGAGCACCCCGGGCCCGGAGGCCCATTGGCGAAAAGCGCTTGCGGCGAGCGAGACGACGCTGAAGCCGAGCAGCAGCGCGAGCAGCCGGAGCGTCGCGAGCACCGTCGGGCGGGGTGCCGCCGAGCGAGCATCGCCCCAGAGGAGCCGGTGCGTCACGATCAGCGCGCGCAGCAGGCTCCGCGTGACGTAGAGAAGCAGCGGGATTCCCACGAGCAGCGCGTACCAACGGGCGGGACCCTGCGCGGCGGTCGCGATCGAGTTGGAGACGAGCCCGGTGATCCCGAGCGACCGTGCGGTCTCCTGCGTGCTCTCGGACGACGCGCTCGCGGCCAACCCGAGGCCGCCGACCGCGACGAGTGCGAGCGGCAGGAGCCAGATGAAGACCCGGTACGCGAGCGCGCCGGCGATGATCTCGCCGCCGGCGTCGGCGTCGCGATCGACCATCTCGAACGCGACGTCGACCGACACGTGATGCTCGCGCTCGTCCTGGGCGCGGTCTGCCAGCCGCTTCGCGCGCGCCTGGAATGCGCCCACGCGCTCCGCGGCTGCGACGCGTCTCGACGACGGCACGGCTTCGTGCTCGACGGGATGCGCAACCGATTCCTCGGGATGGCTCTCGTCAGCAGCTTCCACGTCGCGTCGCGCCAGACGACGATCGTATCGCTCTGCCGTGCGCGGTCAGTCGCCTTGCGCCGGCACCTGCGTCTCGAGGACGACACGGCCCTCGCGGTCGAGCAGCCGGAGATGCGAGACGGCGTCGAGAGCGACCGGCACGGCGCCTCCCCAGGTCCCCTCGTCGAGGCCGAACCAGACGAGCGGCAGCCGTCGGCCGTCGCGCGTCTCGATCTCGGCGCGGTCCACCGAGCGAACGTACGGCTGGCTGACCGTGATCACGAGCCACGACGGCGCCCCCTGGTAGAGGAACACCGTTCCGCCCTCGGCTCCGGCCGCATCATGAAGCCGTGCGGCAGAGAAGTAGCTTCCGTGGGCCTCCGCGAGAACGGAGCGTAGTGGTCGGCGAGGCTGCGATCGACGCGCGTCGCGCCGCCGTCCTGCTCGAGCTGCAGCCGGGCGGTGAGGAGCTCGGGATCCATCGGCTGGGCGCGACGGAGCCGGACGACGTCGACCGCCGTGCTCCGCGTGATCGTGAGGAGCCAGGTGAGCACGCGGCCGCGACGCGCGTCGTAGCCGTCGGCGCGGCGCCAGGCGCGGGTGAAGGCCTCCTGAGCGACGTCCTCCGCGGTTCCCGCGTCGCCCACGATGCCCAGCGCGAGCCCGTAGACACGCTTCTGGAAGCGGCGCACGAAGGCCGCCGCGGCTTCACGGTCCCCATTGGCCAGCCCGGCCAGGAGTGCCTCGTCGGAGGTGCCCACACACAGCTCTACGAGTCATCGGCCCTGTCGGGATTGCCGCGCAATCCCTTCGGCGGTTTCACCTCGTAGCACCTGGTGACCACTTCCAACCCATTCGAGGAGGCTCGAATGCAGAAGCTCGCAACCAGAGGACTCACGCTGCTGCTCGGGACGGCCGCTCTCCTGACGGCGCTCGCAGCGCTCGCCGCAGGGCCGTCGTACGGCGCGGCCGGCGGGATGTCCGCATCACAGCGCGTCGTGAAGACCGCCCAGAACCGAAGCCTCGACAAGACGGTGCTCGTCGACCGTCGGGGGAAGACGCTCTACACGCTGAGCGCCGAGACGCACGGGAGATTCATCTGCACGACGAAGGTCTGCCTGTCGCTGTGGACGCCGCTCGTCGTCGCCCACGGCACGACGCCGGCAGGCGCAAAGCTGCTCGCCACCGTCAGGCGACCCGACGGGCGCACGCAGGTCACATACCGGGGCCGTCCGCTCTACACGTTCACCGAGGACACGAAGCCCGGCGACGTGAAGGGCAACGGCTTCAAGGACGTCGGCACCTGGCTCGCCGCAACCACCAACGGGACGGCGACGGCCACGGCCACACCGCCGTCCGGCGGGGGCTACAGCTACCCGTAGATCGTGAAGACGGCGGCGCCGGCCCGCCCTGAACGCGGGCCGGCGCCGCCGACCCGCCTGGGGTCACACGGGCGTCCGTGCGACGAAGTGAATTCCCTCCGGGCCTTCGAGCGAGAACGTGTCGCCGCCGCCCGGAGCCACGTCGATCAGGAACGACGGCTCGTTCCAGCGCGCATCCAGCTCGCGGTCGACGTGGAACGGGCAACCCGCGAGCTCGCCGATCACGACGTCGTCGGGGCCGAGGAGGATGTCACCCTCTGCGAGGCAGACGGGGGCGCTGCCGTCGCAGCAGCCCCCCGACTGCACGAACACGAGCGGGCCGTGGCGGGCCCGGAGTCGATCGATCGCGGCCAGCGCCGCGTCGGTCGCCTGGACCCGCCCGGTTCCGCCCCCAGCCATCGTCAGAACAGCCCGAGCGGCTTCGGGTCGTAGCTGACCAGCAGGCACTTGGTCTGCGTGTAGTGGTCGAGCATCATCTTGTGGTTCTCCCGCCCGACGCCCGAGACCTTGTAGCCGCCGAAGGCCGCGTGAGCCGGGTAGAGGTGGTAGCAGTTCGTCCACACGCGCCCGGCCTTGATGCCGCGGCCCATGCGGAACGCCCTGCTCGTGTCCCGCGTCCACACGCCCGCGCCGAGGCCGTAGAGCGTGTCGTTCGCGATCTCGAGCGCGTCGTGCTCGCCCTTGAACGTCGTCACCGCGAGCACCGGGCCGAAGATCTCCTCCTGGAAGATCCGCATGTCGTTCCGGCCCTTGAAGACGGTCGGCTGGAAGTAGTAGCCATCCTCCAGCTCGCCGCCGAGGTGCGCGCGCTCGCCGCCGATCAAAAGCTCCGCTCCCTCGTCGATCCCGATCTTGACGTAGCTCTCGATCTTGTCGAGCTGCGCCGTCGAGACCTGGGCGCCGACCTGCGTGTCGAGATGGAGCGGATGACCCTGGTGGATCTTCGCGATCCGCTCCAGCGCCCGCTCCATGAAGGGCTCGTAGATCGACTCCTCGATCAACGCACGCGAGGGGCAGGTGCAGACCTCGCCCTTGTTGAACGCGTAGAGGACCAGCCCTTCGACCGCCTTGTCGAGGAAGTCGTCGTCCGATGCCATCACGTCGGCGAAGAAGATGTTCGGCGACTTGCCGCCGAGCTCGGTGGTCGAGGGGATGATGTTCTGGGCGGCGTACTGCATGATCAGCCGCCCGGTCACGGTCTCGCCGGTGAAGGCGATCTTGGCGATGCGCTTGTTCTGCGCGAGCGCCTTCCCGATCTCACCACCGGGGCCGTTGACGACGTTGATCACGCCCGGCGGCACGACCTCGCCGATCAGCTCCATCAGCTTCAGGAGCGACCACGGAGTCGGGCTTGCGGGCTTGATCACCGTGCAGTTGCCGGCCGCGAGGGCCGGGGCCAGCTTCCACGCCGCCATCAGGATCGGGAAGTTGAACGGGATGATCTGCCCCACCACTCCGAGGGGCTCCCTGAAGTGGTACGCGACCGTGTTCCTGTCGATCTCGGAGATCGCGCCCTCCTCGCCGCGGATGACCGAGGCGAAGTAGCGGAAGTGGTCGGCGGCGAGCGGGATGTCCGCAGCGAGCGTCTCCCGCACCGGCTTGCCGTTCTCCCAGCTCTCTGCCACTGCGAGCGGCTCGAGGTTCTCCTCGATCACGTCGGCGATCCTGTTCAGGATCTTCGCCCGCTCGGTTGTCGAGGCCTCGCCCCACGCTTCCTTCGCGACGTGCGCCGCGTCGAGGGCGAGCTCGATGTCCTCCGGTGTCGACTTCGGAACCTCGGTGAACGCCTCGCCGGTCGCCGGCGTGAGGTTCTCCACGTACTCGCCGTGCACCGGCGCGATCCAGTGCCCGCCCACGAAGTTCTCGTAGCGGGGCTTCAGCTCCACCGGGCTGCCCGGATGCCCGGGCGCCTCGAAGCTCGCCACCTTCTCGATGGTTGCCATGCCATCTCCTTTCCGAGAGGGGCCCACGGCGCGCGCACGTGGTGCGCGCAACCTGAGGACAGCGTCGTCCTCGCCCGGCCGTGTCGCATCAGGGTCGGACCGGATCGCCGTCGTGGAAACCACGCAGCCCGGGCTGCCGGGCGCTCGGTGTCCGACTTCAAGTCGGACACCAGGTGCGTCAGAAACCGCGGTACGCGTGCCCGGCCATGCCGTCCGGGTCGAGCATCACGTTCACGATCGCGGGCTCGCCCGAAGCAAGGGCGCGCTCGAGCGCCGGTGCGAGATCCGCCGGTCGCTCGACGTGCTCGGCGTGCCCGCCGAACACGTCGCAGAGACGCTCGTAGCGGCTCGGCGCGAGGCGGGTGGCGACCTCTCCGTCAGGGCCGTACATGCCGACCTGCGGAACGCGGATCTCCCCCCAGGCGCCGTCGTTGCCGATGACGAGCACCGCCGGGACGCCGAAGCGGACGAGCGTGTCGAAGTCGAGGCCGTTCAGGCCGAGCGCGCCGTCGCCCATCACGCAGACGATGCGGCCACCGAAGCCGGCGGTGCCGACGCCGAGCGCGTACCCCGGCCCGACGCCGAGACAGCCGAACGGACCCGGGTCGAGCCAGTGGCCGGGCCGGTGGACGCGCAGGACGCGTGACACTGCCGCGACCACGTCGCCGCCGTCTCCGACCACGACGGTGTCCTCGTCGAGGACGCGATCCAGCTCCGCGCCGAGCCGGTAGTGGTGGATCGGCGAGGCGTCCGACTCGATCTCGGCGCGGCGCGCGTCCCACCACGCCGCCTCGGCCGTGCGGAGCGTCTCGAGCCACGCGGGGCGATCGTCCTTTGCCGGCGTCATGCCGTCGGCCAGCGCTCCGAGCGCCGCGGCGCAGTCGCCGACGATCGACGCGTCCGCGACGCGGTTCCGGCCCAGCTCGCGTGCGTCGCCGTGGACATGGATCAGCTTCCCGTTCCCGAAGCGCCCGTAGCGAAGCCGGAAGTCGAGCGGCGTCCCGACGACGCAGACGACGTCCGCCTCCTCGAGCGCCGTGCTCCGGGAGTGTTGGAAGAAGAGCTCGTGGCCGGGCGGCAGCGAGCCGCGGCCCGAGCCGTTCAGGTAGACGGGCACGCGGCCTGCCTCGGCGAATCGGGCGAGCTCCGCCGCCGCGCCGTCCCACCACACCCCGCTGCCCGCGACGACGGCCGGACGCTCGGCGGCGCTCAGGAGGTCGGCCGCCCTGTCCAGCTCCCGCGGGTCGGGGAAGGCGCGTGGCGCTTCCTTCGGGATCGCGACGGGCTCCGCGTCGCCTTCGGCAAAGAGGATGTCAGCGGGAAGCTCGAGGTAGACCGGTCCGCGCGGCGGTGCCAGCGCCTGCCGGAACGCGATCCCCACGTACTCCGGGATCCGGTCGACCTCCGGGCACACCGCAGCCCACTTCGTGATCGGCTTCATCAGCGAGAGCTGGTCGAACTCCTGCAGCGCACCCCACTCCGCCTGCGCGAGC
>Ga0070682_100001516_pt1 | contig 13000 bp, 8 predicted proteins | sample KBSC63LmetaG_FD_64668 | JGI IMG/M metagenome (GOLD analysis project Ga0070682, IMG submission 64668) | Corn rhizosphere microbial communities from Kellogg Biological Station, Michigan, USA - KBS C6-3L metaG | ecosystem: Host-associated > Plants > Roots > Rhizosphere | place: USA: Michigan... | reverse complement strand
TGCGTATTTGCCCCGCGTTCTCACCACCGAGACACAGGGGGCTCAGAGGTTGCACACAGAAACCTGAATTATGTACGACGCCGCGCGTCGACTAAAGTCCAGAGCAATAGGCCCGTGAGAGTTACCAGCGAAATAGCCAAACCCAACCAAACTGATTTCGGTCGATAGAAAAACTTGACGTCGTGCTGGCCCGCCGTCAGTAGTACGCCTCGCAGATTGTAATCGACGCGTAGAGTTTCAACGGGACGGTTATCAACATAGGCATTCCAGCCCGGGTAATGATTTTCGCTCAACACCAAAATCGAAGGCGCGGCGGATTTCGTTGTGATGCTAACCTGATTTGGTTCGTGAGTGTTTACACTAACGCTCGCTGAACTATCAGCGGCTGTGGGCGCAAACTCTACGTCACTTTCAATGAGAGCCGTTTGAGCCGGGTCCCACGCCTGACCATCCGGAAGCAGACCCGTTCGAATAACTTCCAACATCTCCTTATCGTTAAGCGTGGCGACATTCGTTGCGAGCCAGGCACGTGGCAAGACGCGATTGTTTTCGAAGACAACAACATTTCCCAGTTGCGTCAGCTTATGCCAACGCTCGGGAGCTTCACCGCCCAATTGATTGGCCTGATTAACTTCAGCTCCTTCGTTGGTTGCCGTGGAGGTTTTTGCAGTGCCAGCCGCTTGCGTCGTCCCACTCTTCGACTGAGTACCAGCTTTTGTAAACCACTCGCGACGAAGCGGAAACGCTTTACTATTTGCCGCATCGATCAGGGAGACGCGTAGGATGGCAAGCACTAAATCCGGCGCTGCGGCGACAGGTTTAAGAATCACTTCGCCGCCTTTAATAACAGCCCGTTCCGGTAAGGCGAGCGAGGCGACATAACTATGAGCTTCGTAACTTTGACGGCCATCGTCAACCTTGTAACTGGTCGCGACCGGCGGACTGCGGTGCTTAATCTGAACCTGTATATCAGGTCGATCATGTGACCATTCAGCAGTGTGTTCACCGGCCAGGAGATCGAGTTCAAACGTCTTGCCAGTTTCCGTAAACAATTTGATTCGCGCCACCGAAGTGCCGTTGGGCACGTTTACGGACCAGGAGAGATTGGTGATCAGGGCCAGGCGATCAACTTCAATTGGCCGACTGGTAAAAACCAATTTCGCGCTGCCGTCGACTCTGGGAATGTTCAAATCCTCCGCGGCGAATTTGCTGCCGCTGAAATCTATGGTGGCTGAGGGAAAGTCGGCCAGCACGGGTCCGCTTAACGGCTGTCCGGAAGCGTGCGGTGAAGATTCGTTTTGTGTAGACCCCCGCGAAGTATCGGGATTGAAGAGCGGACGCGTCAGAAGATAGCGAACGTTCAGCAGGTCGAGCTCACGGCTGCCGCTTCTGAGCGTTTGCTCCGCGTCAGTCAGTTCGCCCCAAACCTTCATGTCACCGGCTAAGCGGCTGTAGCGCGAGAGTCCGAAACCGTCATAGCCGGCGGCGTTCTCAATGCCATTCATCATGTAAATGTCAGGTTGTAACGCGAGCATCCAGTCAGCGGGCGGCGCGGGAGGAGGCACTGGCAGGGCTGGATCGAAACGCTGATCTTCGGTGAGTATCCGAGCGGAGCCTTCCCTAATTCCCTGGCGCTGCAGAAACTCGACCGTCGCCGGGCGACGCCACAAGTCAGAGTCGTATCCAGGACTGCTGGTGCGCCAGCCGCTTCCCTGCCCATACACAACCAGGTCGACCAGGAGCACGGCCAGCAGGCAGACGCTCGAGCGGCGCAGATTTGATCGGCAAAACCACCACAACGCAAAGGCGCTGAGCGCCGCGAACACTATTGGCAGAAAGAGTTCCGGAGCGCGCAACAAGGTTAGCGGAGCTTCTCTGCCGAGATGGAAATTGTAAGGCCGCCACCAGGTCACGGTCAGACACGCGAGCACAAACACGGCAGTCGCGACAATCATGATTGTTTTACGAAGCGCCGTGTCTGTGCGATTACGATATGCAGCGATGACCGTAATCCCCCGACCGGCCAGCACGGCAAACGCAAACTCAACTTCCATCAAGTGTCGCGCGGGCACGCGAAAGAGATTCAAGACCGGAAGGTAATAAACCAGCGCGTACGCGTGGAAAGGTAAGAAGCGGCCAAATGCAAGTAAGAGACAAACGACAAGCACAGTGGCCCAGAATTTTGTGCGCGCGTCTCGCTTGAGAACGACGGCAATCAAGGCGAGCATGATCGTTAACAAGCCCACGTAGGCAACATACTCACCAAAAAACGACGGGCCGACATAAGGCGCGCGAAACGTCAGACCGTTTCCGCCCCCGAACAAATAGGGCGCAAAAAGCGTCAGCGCAAAGCGCGGCGGCATGGAAAAAGAACTAAAGAAATCATACGATGCGGTCGCGCGAAGGCTGTTGCGCAGCAACTCAGCGGTCGGTAAGATTTGCACCGATGCCAACAACAATCCAATTGCGAGTATCGCCAGCGTCGACCAATACGCCGAACGCGCGGCCCGCGACGCAGATAACAGCACGACTGAATACGCGCCGGTAAGTAAAAGCGCATAGGCGGACGTCTGCTGATGGCCTGCAAAAATTTGCACCGCTACGAACACAGCCAGCACTACGGCGCGTCTGCGCGAGCGGTTTGCGACGTAGCCTTCTACCGCCCACAAAACCCACGGCAGCATCGCGGCAGTATGAAGAATGTTGGTGTGTCCGACTTGTTCGACCATGAAGGCGCTGAATTGCCAGATCAAACTTGTCGCGGTGGCTCCCGTAAGGCCCGCTCCGGTCCGCCGCGCAAATAAATAAGCTCCGAGGGCCGCCAGCATATAGGTGGCGAGCATCATCAGGTTTGTGGCGACTGGCGGCGAGGCGATTAGATAAAACCAGTTGAGCGGGAATAGCAGTCCGGCTTGTGCGGCGCCATGAAGTGGCATGCCGCTGAAAAGATAGGGATTCCACAAAGGAAGGTGGCCGGAGCGAACAATATTCGCGGCAGCTACGCGCAACGGGACATTAAAAATTACGCCGTCGTCAGGCGAGAGAATGATTTGTCCGCGTGTCGCCGGCAGGAAGTAAACCAGCGGAGCCAGCGTCAGCAACGCGGCCACAAGTCGGTCATTATTTATTTTTGCGCCCAAAAGATATGTACGAATCATTCGGAGAGACTGCGACAGGATATGAAACGTGGACCAACGACACGGTGAGCCGAGCGTTCCAGTCCATACTGCGCACGCTCAAGGCTTACAAAGTAGAAGCGTTGTGTTCAGCTCTGCTTCTGGCAATGGCTGTGAACCTGATCGCCACTACAGCGCATAAAAGCATAACGGCCGACGAACTCGTTCTCATTCCAGCGGCATACTATAATCTTGTAACTGACGACTTCCAACTAGTGCGCGAACACCCACCCGCATGCAAGCTGCTCGCAGGCATCCCTTTGCTTTTCATTCAACCTCAGGAACCAAAACCTGACAGCCTCGCGCCAAACCTTACCCGCGCCGATCGCGAGTGGGAATATGCCATGCGTTTTTGGCAAGACAACCGCACGCAGTTTGAGGCAATCAGTTTCTGGTCGCGGGTGCCGATGATTGGGCTGACCGTTTGCCTGGCGTTGCTAACCTTTATCTTTGCGCGCGATCTGTTTGGGTCGCGCTCTGCCTTGTTCGCAGTTGCGTTGGCTGCCATGGAGCCGACTTTGCTGGCTCACGGTCGGGTGGTTCAGACAGACGTGGTCGCGGCGTTTGGCCTCCTCCTCACTGTGTACGCACTCTACCGCTATTGGCAGGCTCCCAACTTGAAGCGTGCGGCAATCGTTGGTGCGGCGGCGGGAATTGCCATGCTTACGAAGTTTTCAATGATCATCGTTGGTCCGATATTGCTGCTCATCTTTATCTTGTTGCTATGGCGCTCGACGCGCCCGCGATCGCAGGTTGGATTGCAGGGCCTGGCCGCGGCTGCCATGTTGTTGTTCTTAGTCAATGCCGGCTACTTCTTCCGGCATCGCGCCCTTACGAAAGAAGATACTGATTGGATCACGAGGTCGTTTCCCGATTCGAGCACCGTCGTACTGGGCAGTGTTCGAGCGCTGCGGTTCATTTTGCCTACTGATTTTTTGATTGGCGTTTACTGGCAACTGCATCACAGCCAGGAAGGGCATCCCGCAGGGCTTCTGGGAATGTTTAGCCAAAGAGGTTGGTGGTACTACTTTCCCGTCGCGTTTGCACTGAAGTCGACCCTTCCGTTTCTGCTCGTCTCGCTCGCCTCACTTGGCTGGGCTGCCCATCGCGTGATTTACAAACGCGAACACCGGATCCTGTTTCTGATCGTGCCTTTTGTTGTCTACACGTTTTTCGTGATGATGAGTCCGATCGATATCGGTGTTCGCTACTACCTGCCGGCTTATGCTTTCCTGTTTATTTCAAGTGGCGCGCTGCTGGACAACTTGTTGCGCAAGCAGCTGCCAGGGCGAACTCGTTTAGCGTTGACCTCGATTGTATTTCTGATGCTTGCGTGGATGGCCGTCGAAGTATTACGCGCCTACCCGAATTACATGCCCTACATGAATCAGCTCGCTTCGGCGCGGCCACACTGGTGGTACCTTTCTGACTCCAACGTTGAATGGGGCGATGACGTAAAGGATTTAGCGCAGTACCTGCATGGACGAGGCGAAACGCGCGTGCGCGCATTATTGCTTGGCGGATACGTGACGCTTGGTTTCTATGGCGTGGAGTATCTCGATGCATTGTCGCCCGTCGAGCCTGCGCCGCCGCGATATCTCGCGCTCGGCGCCAGCTTCCTGAATGGTTCGACGGTTCCCGGTCATGAAATAAACGGCGAGCCTGCTACGGAAACGGAAAGAGTGAATACGTTTGACGAGTTTCGGCGGCGCGCGCCCGAGGCCGTTATAGGAGATTCCATTTACGTGTTCCGCGTGCATGACTGACGCAGATCACGGTCACGTATTTACTGGGACCGCGGGCGTCCCGCCCGCAATCAGCGCCGCAGGCACGAATGGTTTTACAACATGTTATGCCAATATTCCCCATCTTTTCGCGCCTGCAGCGATCATTGCGGGCGAGACGCCCGCGGTCCCAGTTAAGGGGTTGATTTTTCCTTTTCTAATGACCACTCCGACTGACGCGTATAGTTCCCAGTCTCATTTTCGATTAATACTTGCGCTGTTCGTTATCACTCTGTTCGGCTCGCTTATTTATTTCTGGGCCGTCCCGGATCATCCGCCCGGTTTTTACATCGATGAATCATCAATCGCCTATAACGCTCATTTAATTGCGCAAACGGGAACTGATGAACACGGCGAACGGTGGCCACTATATTTCCGCGCGTTCGGCGACTACAAAAATCCCACCTACATTTATTTGCTTGCTGCGGTTTATAAGATCACGGGACCAGGCATTACCGCCGCACGACTCCTAAGTGCGGCGCTGGGATTATTAAACGCAGTATTGCTCGGACTACTCGCGTGGCGCCTCACTGGAAAGATACGCGTCTTAGCGGTCATCGCAGTTTCGGCGTTGTTCACGCCGTGGTTTTATGAAAACAGCCGACTGGTATTCGAGGTGTCTCTTTACCCGGTTCTATGCGTGCTCTTTTTACTGGCACTGTGGCGGGCCGTCAAAAGACAGACCTGGCAGATTGATGATGTCCTTGCCCTATCCGCGACGCTCGCGCTGTTAACTTATTCATATTCAATTGGAAGACTCCTCGCACCACTGCTCGCCCTCGGACTGGCTTTGTTTGGCAAACGTCATGGTTGGCGCAGCGTAATCAAGATATGGATCGGCTATGGGCTAACGTTGATTCCACTCATTGTCTTCCAACGCAATCACCCGGGAGCGCTTAGTAATCGCTTTGCGCTCCTGACGTACATCACTCCTGAGAGGCAGCCCGTCAATATAGTTTTTGACTTTTTTCGCCACTGCCTCGAAAACCTGAATCCATGGCGCTGGCTCATTACTGGCGAAAACAATGTTCGCGATCATCTCAACGGCTTTGGCAGTTTGCTCGCGGTCACGGTCATGCTGGGCGTCGCTGGGGCATTCATAATTCTGAGAAAATATCGCAGCGACCCCTGGTGGCAGTTTGTTCTCTACGCCGTGCTCGTTTCAGTTATCCCGGCGTCGCTGACCCGCAACGAATTTCCCCAACTTCGGCTCATCGCCTTCCCGGTTTTCTTTCACGTGCTGATGGCGCCGGCACTTTCCTGGCTGCTGGCTCAGAATTCCGATAATCAAGCGCGAACTATTTTTCGGCAGCGCGCGTTATTATTCATCGTCGTCACGTTAATAATCGTTCAGGGCGCTTACTTCCAGCGGCGTTTTCACGCCACCGCAAATGATCGCTGGTATGTGTTTGACGCTCGTTTCCCGCGAAAAGTTTTGGCGTTGGCGCTCCAGACTGGCCAGACTCCGATTTACGTTTTCGATCCACCCGGTAACTCCGGTTATATTCAAACTTACTGGTATGCCGTCTTGCAGGGATTAAATACTTCAAGGTTTGTGCATTTGCCGAGCAACGAGAGTGCGCCGCCCGGCGCCGTCGTCATCAGCAGCGAAGAAGATTGCCGCAATTGTAAATTGATCGCGAAGAGCATCAACTACACCGTCTACGCTGTGACACCTTCTGATTTGAATGTTACGGTCGGTCCCTTATCGCAAAATGCTTTCGCGGCCCAAATCAGGGTTGAAAATCCACCCTTAACTTTGACAGCGGGGGCCAAAACAACAATCAGCGTGCTGGTAAAAAATGTTAGCGCCGAAACGTGGCCTGCCGTCGGTGTCCCGGTAACAAATCGCTATGCGGTGGGGCTGCGCAACCGCTGGCTGCGTTTGGATGGATCAGGGTTAACTGATGCGGACGGACGCAGTCGTTTCCCTTACGATCTCGAACCGCAGGACACTGCCGGAGTTCACCTGGAAATAACTGCACCACAAGTTCCCGGGCAGTATGTGCTGGAGCTGGATGTGGTACAGGAAGAATTTGTCTGGTTTGGCGAGCACGGCTCGAAACGTTTCAGCCAGCCGGTGACAGTTGAACCGCCCGCGCGAGTTTCTCAGTGAAAATCGGCAATGGTAAATCCGTGACGCACGAGAAAACCCATAGTTGGTTATGGTCACTATTCCTGCTAATCACTCTCGCCGTTATCGCAGTCTATTTTGTAAGAGTTGAGCGCAATCCTCCCGGATATTACATCGACGAGTCATCCATTTCTTATAACGCCTATACCATCTCGCAGTCGGGCGTTGATGAATTTGGCATGCGCTGGCCGCTCTACTTTCGCTCTTTTGGCGACTACAAGAATCCCGTTTACATCTACGCGCTGGCTGGAATCTATCGCCTAACCGGACCGAGCATTCTGGCAGCGCGTCTACTAAGCGCATTCTGCGGACTGTTGGCTGCCGTCGGGCTCGGGTTGCTCGCGAGGCGAATTAGCGGTCAGGGCGACCACTCGACCGGCGGACAACCTGGCGTTGGCATATTTGTTACCTTAATGGCGCTGCTTACGCCGTGGCTTTTTGAAATGAGCCGGGTTGTGTTCGAGGTTGCCCTCTATCCATTCGTCCTCGTCTTGTTCCTGCTTTGTGTGCATCGCAGTTCAACGAAATCCAGCTGGCGTTGGACGGAGATTGTTCCACTCGCGCTGACGCTCGGGCTTCTGACTTACACGTATTCCATCGGCCGCCTGATCGGTCCGTTATTCGCGCTGGGTTTGATCTTCTTTGTCTCACGAGAGCGAGTTGCATCCGTGTTCAAGACATGGGCTTTGTATGCCATCACACTGGTGCCGTTGCTGCTATTCCAGCGACACAACCCTGGCGCGCTGACGGGACGCTTCTCCCTGATCACGTATCTTGAACCGCCCTATCCGACTGTTGATAACGTGCGTGAATTTGCAAGGCATTACTTCGGCAATCTCAGTCCCTGGAAATTATTCGTCACCGGCGATCCAAACTTTGAACAGATTGCGCATCTCTACGGCGCTCCGCTTTTATTAGTAGCGACCGGAGTAATGCTGATCGCCGGGCTGCTGTTGATAATCCGCGATCACCGTCGCGAAGCCTGGTGGCGGTTCGTGTTTTATTGTCTGCTCGTCTCCGTCGTGCCGGCCTCGCTCACTAAAGAATATGTTCACATGTTGCGGCTCGCGCCAGTTCCGGTTTTCGTTATCGTGTTAACTATTCCGGCATTCAAATGGTTGACGAGAACCAACAGGAACAAGGCGATACTGACCTTGTTGTCAGTGCTCATGATTGGCCAGGGCGGCTTTTTTTTATGGATGTTTGAAACGAGTGCGAATAGTCCGCGACGCTTGCGTCAATTCGACCACGGTTACGTCGAGCAAATTCTCAAGCCGGCGCTCGCCCTGAATCAAAAACCGATCTTCCTCGCCGACGCGCTAGCTATTCCCGGTTACATTCAGGCTTATTGGCATTCAACCATGCGCGGTGTCCCTATCTCGAATTTTGTTCGGCTCGCCCCACAAGAAGCTGCGCCGGAAGGCGCACTGGTTATAACTACCGAAGAAAATTGTCCGCGCTGCCGGATTATCTCCACGAGTGAGTTTTATACTTTGTACTTCGCGAACGGTGCTCCGATAAAACATGAAGCGCTTCCGGATGCCGCTTTCCGCGCGCGTCTTCGTTTGATCGATGCCGTTTCAGTTTTACGCGCCGGTAAACAGGCGGACTACCTGTTGGTAGTAACAAATGACAGCAACGTTGTTTGGCCGGCGCGCGAGCGAAGCGGTGGGCCTTTACAGGTAAGCACTGGTAATCACTGGCTGGATCAGACTGGAAACATGTTGATCAACGATGACGGCCGCGCCGCACTACTTCAGGATCTTCGACCAGCGGAAGAAGTGCAGTTGAAGTTAACCGTCAATGCGCCGAAAAAACCAGGCAGCTATTTATTGGAAGTCGACGTGCTGCAGGAAGGCGTGGCGTGGTTTGGGACGCGCGGGTCGCGGACCGTTCGGATTCCTGTTAAGGTCGAATAAATGCGGCGGGACTGAGTGGGGGCAGTAGCTCGACCGTCAGGGAGGCCCGATGATGCAGGAGAAGCCCTCCCTAACGGTCGGGCTACTGCCCCGTCCCGAGCAACGCAAGAAGACACTACCTGGGTCACAGAGTTACATCGAGCACAATCAACAGAGCGTCGAGGGCAATTAATTTCTGAATGCGAGCTATTGTCGTAGTCCCCACATATAACGAACTGGCGAATCTGGAAACGCTGGTCCAGAAGCTGAAACAGTATGCTCCGGATTTGCACGTCATGATCGTTGACGACAACTCTCCGGACGGCACGGGCAAACTGGCCGACGAGTTATGCGCGGCTGAGCCTGAGCGGATCTCCGTGCTCCATCGCGAACGAAAAGAAGGACTCGGTCGAGCTTACGTCGAAGGCTTCAAGGAAGTACTCAAGAAGGACTACGAATACATTCTGCAAATGGATGCCGACCTTTCGCACGATCCAGTTCACCTGCCCGATTTCTTCGCTAATATTCAGAACCACGATCTGGTGGTGGGCTCGCGTTACCTCAAAGGCATAAGCGTAGTCAACTGGGACCTGAAGCGTCTCGCGATGAGCAAGCTGGCGTCAAATTACGTTCGCTCTATCACGCGTATGCCTTTCACGGATCCAACCAGCGGGTTCAACTGCTGGCGGCGGGAAGCGCTGGAAGCCATCAGTTTCCAGAACGCTTTTTCCAGTGGCTATGTGTTTCTGGTGGAGTTGAAATACAAAGCCTTCCGCAAGCGCTTTCGTGTAGGCGAAGTGCCGATCATTTTTATTGAACGGAAAAGCGGCGATTCCAAGATGGACTGGGCTGTGATCTGGGAAGCCTTTTGGGGAGTGCTCAGACTGCGGCTACGACATTGAATCGATAATCCGCACCGACGAAATATTCACAAGAACGAAGCAACACGAACATAGATGACCTAGCTTTCCGTTGAGTTTCTGAACGAATAACTTTGCAGCGAGTAGCCTAACAAAAACAGACTGACTACGACTGGAACAACCAGCCATTTCGCGAGCGGCAGTTCTTTCAAGCCGCCGTGCTGAAGTGCAGCAAGCGCCGGCCAAAATGCGTACACCTGAACGTCGCAATACATCGCTCCGTATAATGCTCCTACCGCATTGATCGCGATGCCGGCACTGCCCGCCAATGCAACCGCAACCATGGCAGATCGTCTGGCCGTCTTTACTCGAAGAAAATGAAAGCCCACCAGACCGATAGCTGCAAAGGGCAACAGCGGGAGCAAGAAACGCGGCCCATAATGACAGCCACCGTGCGTGTCGATGTTCAGCACCTGAAACGCTTGTGCCAGAAACATTCCCGCTATAACCAAACGCTCGCGTCGCAAACCGTTCGAGTAAAACACCAATCCCAGGATGCCTAACCAAACGAGGGGATTGTAAAGAGTGATCTCCGAGAGATAGAACCAGGCTTTGCCAATCGAATTTTGCAGGTTCAAATGCACAAACGAATCCGGATAAACACCGGCGAGGTTTGGACTCAGCAATGGATTGCCAAATGATCTCGCGTTGTAAATAAGCATTGGCGCGAGACCCACAAGGGCTCCGGTTAGTGCGACACCCAGGTGCTTCCATTTGTTAGTTGCGACTAAGTAAACACCTGCAACCAGGACCATGAAGAACGGCAGCATTGAAGTGGTAAGGGTGAGACCAAGAAGTAGTCCGGCGGCGGCCGATACCAGCGAGGCGCTTCGCTCCGGCACTCGTCCGCGTGCAAGCAACACAATCAGATAAAAAGCGGTAACCAGGAAAGCGGAAGCAAGCGTGTCGTGGTAAGCGAAGCCCGAATATGCAAAGGCAGTCGAGCCAAACGCGTAAAAAACTGCGCTGGCCAGGGGCCACCAGAGGTTTCTGCCGCCGGTAAGCAAACTTGCGATTCGAAACACCGCAAGCGTTGCGGCAGCGGTCGCGAGTGAACTCGTGAACAACGAGACCAGGGCAGCGGTAAGCGTGTAGTTGCTGAGGTAACTGAGGCCAAACAGTCGCAAGAGACAATAGACTAAAGCGCCGGCCATAAATTGCCCGGGTTGCTTAGCGGCATACTGCCGGCCGTTGTACATGAAAGTGTCGCCGAATGGTCTGCCGTCGTCGTAGTAGTACACCTTGATTTGAAACTGTGGTGTCGCCGAACCTTCAAGTGAGAACTGGCGGCGCTCCACCATTGTTTCAATGCCGGCGTGCTGCAAAGTGAAGGCGCCGAGATTCGCAGAATTTATCGCAGCACCACACACACTCCACACGAATAGAAACAGCGAGAGCTCCACGAATCCAAGCCCACGGCGTTTCGCCGGGCCTGGTGAGGCAACATCTGGATTGTTGGATGATTCGTGTTCGCTCATCGTCGGCGGGCAAAATTATTTCGCGCCACTTCGTATACCTGGAGTGTTGCTTGCGCCGTGCGTTCCCAGGAAAATTTTTCTGCTTGCCGCGCTCCGGCATTGATTAAGCGCTGACGAAGACCAGGATCGGTTGTCACTTGCATGATTGAGTCGGCGAGTTGCTCGCTAATTAACGGATCAAAAAAGTGCGCTGCCTCAGCGAGCGTTTCAGTCAACGTGGGAATGCGGCTGACGATAACTGGCGCACCGCATGCCATCGCTTCGAGCGGCGGCAGGCCGAAACCTTCATAAATTGACGGGTAAACAAAGACCCGGCACGACGAGTAGAGGCCGCGCAAGTCGTCGTCATGCAGATAGTCTGTTAACAGAATCCGGTCACGGACCGTCGACTTTTTTAGCGCTCCTGATAGCGGTCCACTTAACCAGCCATACCCGCCGGCGATTACCAACTGCAACTCCTTGTCAGCTTGTGCGCGTGTTACCCGTTCAAAAGCATCAATGAGCAGAAGCAGATTTTTGCGCGGCTCGATTGTCCCGACCGCCAGCACGAAATTTTCGCGCACGCCAAGCCGACGCCTGATGGCTACGGCCTCGTTAACATCCAACGGCCTAAACGACGAGCGCGCAGCTTCGGGTATCGCAAAGACCTTGTCAGGCGAAACCTTGAGGTGTTCACAGACTTCGCCGCGGACGGTCTCAGAGGGAACAATGATCGCATCGGCCGTACGCGCCATCAGCGGCAACCGGCGCCGGCCGCGGTTCACGCTCCGTCGCGCGTGCGTCTCGGGATATAGCAGTAATGAAAGGTCATGAACAGTTAAGACCGTGGCGCAATGTCGCCGGAGCGGAACGTCGTAGTTTGTGCCGTGAAATAGCAGCAGCTTTTGCCTCCGCAGGTATCGCGGGAGACCGATCGACCACCAGTGACGACCGAGCGGGCCAACCGGCACCCGCTCGACTTTCAAATTGGCTGGACGCGAACGCGAATCGTCCGCGGCCGTTAAGTTTATCGAAGGATAGGTTGAGGGATGTGTGAGTTCAAAAGAAGTTGCCGGCTCCGCGATCGCCAATGCGCGGGCCAGCTCGTAGGTATAGTGCCCCACTCCGCTTTTGGGAAACGCCAGAGGCAGCCCGTCAATTCCGATGCGCATTGATAAAGTATTTGCCGGGGTTTGGAGCAACCTGCGAGCTGCTTTCAACTTCTCAGCCGCGAGGAATTCTGCGAAAAAGGTATTTTTTGGGGTGGCTGTGGTCAGCGCACTCCATAAAACAGGGGTGGTGCCCTAATTTGAATTCTCTCAGTGCGTTCTTTGTGCTCTCTGTGTCTGGGGTGGTGAATAAAGTAAGCAAAGACTCACCACAGCGGCACAAAGGACACGGAGGTCTCACAGAGAAACTGAAATTAGGTCACTACCAAAAAAGGGCTTTCATTGACGCCGTTCCGCACCGCGAGTTAAACTTTAGCCCTTGTCAGCGCGTCTAACAGTTGGATTCGGACGCGCCCCTCATGTCGAGGTCTTCCTCATCAGACGTATGTTACGCAGGAGCAATAAAATGAAATTTGTTTTGGCCTTTTTAATCACAGCTTTCGCTGCCTTGACCGTCTTCGG
>Ga0070682_100001510_pt1 | contig 13032 bp, 1 predicted proteins | sample KBSC63LmetaG_FD_64668 | JGI IMG/M metagenome (GOLD analysis project Ga0070682, IMG submission 64668) | Corn rhizosphere microbial communities from Kellogg Biological Station, Michigan, USA - KBS C6-3L metaG | ecosystem: Host-associated > Plants > Roots > Rhizosphere | place: USA: Michigan... | reverse complement strand
ACCCGTGCCGCTGGCTGGTATTCCCTGCACAAGTCCGCTTGCCACATCTCCGTTATCACGTGTCCAGTTGTACACCGTTCCCACAACATTGCCTGTAAGCACGATCGTGGTGATCGCTGTATTGTTACAGATCGTTTGGCTTGCCGGTGTTGCTACTGCATTCGGTATCGGGTTCACCACTACTGTGGCGGTGATCGATGGGCCGGTACAGGTAACACCTGCATTGGTATAGCTTGGTGTGATCGTGAAGGTTACCGTTTGCGCTACAAAAGTAGTGTTGGTCAATGCCGCGCTGATATTGCCGGTGCCGCTTGCAGCAAGGCCCGTTACATTCACATTATTATCTCTTGTCCAGCTATATACCGTTCCAACAACATTGCCCGTGAAGGCGATGCTTGCCACAGAGCCTGAACAGATCGTTTGACTAGATGGTGTTGCCACTGCATTTGGTATCGGGTTCACCACTACCGTTGCATTAAAGCTTGGGCCCGTGCAACCATTGGCTGTTGGCGTGATGGTGAAGGTTACTGTTACAGGTGCAAAGGTTGTATTGGTAAGTGTTCCGCTGATAGTACCTGTACCGCTTGCTGCGATACCTGTTACAGTTGCCACGTTATCCCTCGTCCAGTTGAACACCGTTCCTGCTACATTACCGCTCGGTATGATCGGCGTTATCGCTGAACCTGAACAAATGGTTTGTGTTGCAGGTGCGGCTGTTGCGTTCGGTGTTGGATTAACCAGTACCGTTGCTGTTGCTGTTGGTCCTGTACATGTTACCCCTGCATTGGTATAGCTCGGTGTGATGGTGAAGGTTACAGTGATCGGAATGTTCGTTGTGTTCGTTAGCGTTCCTGATATATTACCGGCGCCACTTGCTGCGATACCTGTTACAGTTGCAACATTATCACGTGTCCAGTTGAATACCGTTCCTGCAACATTACCTGTTATTACGATCGTTGTGATCGGGTTGGCAGAACAGATCGTTTGGCTTGAAGGTGCTGCCACTGCATTAGGTGTTGGATTAACAACTACCGTTGCGGTGATTGGCGTTCCCGCACAACCGTTAGCTGTTGGAGTGATGGTGAAGGTCACCGTCACCGGAGCATTGGTTGTATTGGTTAACGTTCCACTGATATTACCTGCACCGCTTGCTGCGATACCTGTTACTGATACTGTATTATCTCTTGTCCAGTTGAATACTGTTCCTGCTACATTCCCTGAGATCACGATCGTAGTTATCGCAGTGCCTGAACATGAGGTTTGTGATGTTGGCGCAGCTACCGCATTCGGTGTTGGGTTAACCAGCACCGTTGCTGTTATCGGCGTACCGCTACATGTCACACCCGCATTGGTATAGCTTGGTGTTATTGTAAAGGTTACTGTAAGTGGGATATTTGTTGTGTTGGTCAATGTTCCCGAGATATTGCCAGAACCCGATGCAGCAATACCCTGTACATTACCACTGGCAAGCGCTCCGTTGTCTCTTGTCCAGTTGAATACTGTTCCCGGAATATTACCGGTGAGCACGATCGTGGTGATCGCTACACCAGAACATTTTGTTTGTGATGATGGTGTGGCCACCGCGTTCGGTGTTGGGTTAACGATCACTGTCGCAGTGATCGGTGTACCCGGACAACTATTAGCAGTTGGCGTGATGGTAAATGTTACCGTTACAGGAGCAGTTGTTGTATTCGTGAGCGTGCCTGATATATTACCTGCACCGCTTGCTGCGATACCTGTTACTGCCACTGTATTATCTCTTGTCCAGTTGAATACCGTTCCTGCAACATTGCCTGTCAGCACGATCGTGGTGATCGCAGTGCCGGAACATGAGGTTTGCGAAGCCGGTGTTGCCACTGCATTAGGTGTTGGATTCACCAGCACTGTTGCAGTTATCGGAGTTCCTGTACATGTCACACCTGCATTGGTATAGCTTGGGGTGATCGTGAAGGTTACTGTTACCGGAACATTCGTTGTATTGGTGAGCGTTCCTGATATATTACCTGCACCGCTTGCAGCAATACCTGTTGCTGTTGCGTTGTTATCTCTGGTCCAGTTATAAACCGTTCCTGCAACATTCCCTGATAAAACGATCGTTGTTATTGCTGAAGCCGAACAGATCGTTTGTGACGCAGGTGTTGCCACCGCATTAGGAGTTGGGTTCACTGTTATAGTGAAGGTCTTTGGTGTGCCGGCGCAACTTGTAGATGAAGAAACGAAAGTTGGAGCAGGGCTCACATTCTGTTTGGTGAAATACCAAAGATCCGGATATCCATAATGGAAATTCGTCAATGTATTTGTCGGGAATGTATTTTGAGTACATGCATTGCAATACCTCATATCATAGTAGGTGAGGTGTTGTCCTATCTGGCTGCTGTTACCAAAATAATATCCGTCTGTAGCATCCTGGTATAATTCCAATAGATATTGCGTTCCCTGGGTCAGCCAAAGTGGGTTAGTTACATTGGTATATGAATATTGCCCTGCCGGACCAGCAACCTGTGTTTGATTCAAGATCGCCTGGGTTGTAAAATCAAACAAGGTCACATATCTCGTCGAACCATTGGGTTCATTCTTACCAAAGCTGGTAACCAATACATCTTCATTTGGCGAAAACCTGAAACCACGCTGGCTGTTGGTTACACCGCCTGGTGATCCTGATGCAACGCTGTCCGTCGCAGAATTTGGTCCGACGAATGTATTTACAATGGCCGAAACCGCCGAGGCACCAGGATTGCCATAATACATGAAGAAGGATTTTGTAGATGACGCAAGTATTTGGTCAACTTTTACCCATACCACTGTACTGGCAGTATTGATGCCGCTTTCTATCCAATAGTTAAACAGGGTGGCGCCATTGTTGTATCCAAACCTGATATCCTTACCGGTCGGGTCCATTTGCCCGGCGGTTATCAATGCCTGTGAATTGAAAGTGAGTTTTAATTGATAGTCGGTTAATGTCGCACCTGAATTTTCCTGCACAGTATACGGAGTAGCATACAGCCATCCCGCAGGTGGCGTATTTGACAAACCGCTGGTTGTAGAAGGTGTTACTGTAATGGTAGCAGTTACCGGCGCATTTCCAGGATTTGTAGCGTTGAAAGAAGCGATATTGCCCGTTCCGCTTGCTGCCAATCCGATAGAAGTGGTGGTGTTGGTCCAGTTGAATGTCGTGCCAGCAACCGAGCCTGTAAAATTCACTGCCGCAGTTGATGTGTTATTACATACCACCTGGTTGGCCGGTTGTGCTACATCAGGTGTTGGGTTAACCGTTACCGTTGCTGTTACCGGCGTTCCGGTACAGGTTACGCCAGCATTTGTATTTGATGGAGTGATCGTGAAGGTCACTGTTATCGGAATATTGGTTGTATTGGTAAGCGTACCACTGATATTTCCGGTACCACTGGCCGCAATACCCGTAACTATTCCTGTATTATCTCTCGTCCAGTTATATACAGTTCCCGCTACAGTTCCGCTATTCACTATTGTTGTTATGGCTGAACCTGAACAGATCGTTTGCGTTCCAGGTGTTGCTATTACATTTGGCGTAGGATTAACCGTTATAGTAAAGGTCTTTGGAGTTCCCGCACATGCTGCAGCAACGGTAGGACAGGTTGTTAAACTTGCTACTTCTGCCGGAGTCAATGCACGATTAAATACAGAGAATTCATCATAATGTCCATTTAACGGAGCCCCGACATTAGTCCCGCGGCCCACCACTTTAAAAGGACCGGCGCCCACAAAACTAAAGGCCCCCTGGGCAACGGTGCTGACCAAAACACCGTCCAAATATGCTTTGACATTATTGAGCGTGTTATCGTAAACAAATGTATTGGTATGGGGAGCTACGGTGGCTCCTCCATTAATAAATACATCGTTAAATGAATTTCCGCGAAGTACCCAGTTATTTAACCCTGCTGCACCATTGGTAAAACAGCGGAAATCGTTAGCGCTCGGATCTCCAAAAACATAGAACAAGGTAGCCGATGGCGTTATGTTCTCGGATTTGAAAGATATCGTCCAGGAACTGGCACTGCTAAGATTGGTCGCCCATCCCGTATTCACATAATCGGTAGTGCTCGCATTGCCCGAACCGATAACGGTTCCATTACAGATGGCAGATCCGCCTTGCGTTAATCCGCCCATGATAGTTGCCGTAGTCGTGCCCACAGGAGGTGCACTTGCCAGGTTTGGAACGCTTGTTCCGCTGCCATCGAATTTATAATATAATAGCTCAGGTATCAGTCCACCACCGCTGCCGCCACTTCCTGCTGAAGGTGTTACCGTAACGGTAGCTGTAACCGGTGCGTTGGTTGCATTTGTTGCGGTAAAAGGTGCAATACTTCCTGTGCCGTTGGCTGCAAGGCCAATGGTTGGATCGCTATTCGTCCAATTGAAAGTAGTGCCCGCTACCGAACCATTAAAGAGAACCGCCGCCGTTGATGCACTATTACATACTACCTGGTTGGCCGGTTGGTTTACATCGGGTATTGGGTTCACCGTTACGGTGGCTGTGATTGCGGAACCCGTGCAACTGCCTGATGTTGGCGTTATCGTAAAGGTTACCGTTACAGGTGCATTTGTAGTATTGGTTAATGTACCACTGATATCTCCAGAACCACTCGCCGCGATTCCCGTTACGGCTACAGTATTATTCCTTGTCCAGGCGTACGTAGTACTTGCTACAGTACTACTCAATACGATCGTAGTGATCGCTGATCCTGAACAGATCGTTTGTGATGCAGGTGTTGCCGTAGCAACAGGGGTGCCGAATACACTAAGTGTAACATTTCCCGGGTTGGGGAAATTATATTGAATATTCCAGTTGAGTCCTGTTGGCAAGGCCGGGAAATTATATGCACCAAAAGTTCCGGCAAGGGTAGTAGAGGTCATGATCTTATAACTCTCGCCGCATGATGGAGTGTATCCTCCAAACAATTGCACATCTAATGTTCCGCTTAAGGTAGCTGTTCCAGTTACTTGTAACTGATCGTATTGTGTACAAGGAGTTGTGCCACCTATTTCTATAACTTCAGTACCCGTGCCATTGGTATAACCGGCGCCGAAAGATGTACAGCCCGGTGAGTTACCCGGAGACACTGTACCGCCGCTATTATTGAATAAAGCCCCGGTAAATGCACCGGTTCCTTTATAAGTACCGTTGTTAACCATGGCACCTCCACCATTGATGTTCAATGTGCCATTGTTGGTGACTGTTGCACCTGGCTGGATCGTGATATTATGTACCTGCGCAGTGCCGCCTGAAATGAGCGGCGAATTTGGAGTGCCTGAAGGGATCGTAACGTCTGAACCTGCAACAGGAACAAGATTGCATGACCAATTCGATGCAGTGAACCAATTGCTGCTTGTAGCTCCAGTCCAAACCTCAGGGTTTACAGTAACTGTAGCGCTCGTTCTCGAAGTACTGATACAAGTTGGCTTAGTATAGTTAACAGATACATTGGCTATCCGGGGTGCAAAAGTAGTGGTAAACGGATAATCTTTCGCTACACCTTCTTTGATCTGGAGGTCAGCATTTGAACCTATTATGTCCCCTAAGAAGGTACCGCCGCTATAAATTACCTCTCCCCCTAACGGAATAGTACCGGTAATATAAAATGCGTAAGTCTGGCCGGCATAAAGGTTCAGGGCAGAAGCCAAAGGAAAGTTCCTGTTGCCAACGCCACCAGAATTGCTGCCGATAATTGTAGTAATGAGTTTCCAGGCAGACGGATTATTTTCACTGCCCACCAATGTGCCCACTTTGTAGTAGATCTCAACATTAAACGTACCTACATTACAGCGCACGTCAAAGCTTGACACCGAAAGAGAATTTAATGCAGTGACATCAAACATTATTCCCGGTTCTGTAATAAGTCCGCCGAATACTGTGCCTACTGCGTTCGGGTTATTATCCGCTGCTTGTGCATAATATGTAGTAGTTACAGAAGGCGTAACCGAAAGCGTATTGCCGGTATTCAAAAAGGATCCGGCGGTAGGAGCGTTGTACCAATCGATGTGCGCTCCGGCTGAAGGAGTTGCAGACACTGAGGTAGTAAAACCCGAACAGGTTGTATTTCCGGTGGTAGATACAACAGTCGGCAATGGATTTACGCCAACGAGTATCGAAGCAAAACAACCATTGGGTAAAGTGTAGGTCATATTCGCTGCTCCGGGGGAAACTGTTGTTACTACGCCTGACGATGAACCAATATTGGCAACGCCTGTGTTGCCGCTGATCCAACTGCCGCCAGCAGCAGCTCCGGTCAGTGTGGTTGTTCCACCATTGCAAATAATTGTGGTGCCAGTAATGGGACCGGCTCCCTGGTTAACTGTAATAGTGCCTGTTGCTGTTACCGAACCGTTGCAACCGCCACCGGTTGGGGTTACTGTATAATTAAAAGTGCCTGTTGAAGTTGGCGTACCACTGATCGTTACCACATTGGCTGCCCAACTACCGGTTACGCCCGGAGGCAGACCGCTGAATGTAGCATTTGTAGCCCCGGTTGTGGAATAGGTGATATTGGTTATTGCTGCGTTGCTGCAAGCCGTTTGATTATTGGTTCCCGCTGCAGAACTAAGTGTTATGCTACACACGACCACATTGATCGTACCTGTTGCGGTGATATTTCCGCAACCCCCTGTTAAGGTTACGGTGTAGTTAAAGGTGCCACTTGCGGTTGGTGAACCACTGATGGTTACCACGTTGGCAGCCCAGTTACCGGTTACTCCAGCAGGAAGTCCACTGAAAGTAGCTCCTGTAGCAAATGTTGTTGAGTAGGTGATATTCGTTATCGGCGTATTGATCAACACAGTTTGGTTATTTGTTCCAGCTGCCGAAGTAAGTGTGATGGTGTTTGTTGGATTCACCAGCACGGTTGCCGTGATAGGAGTGCCGGTGCAGGTTACACCCGCGTTAGTATACGAAGGCGTTATGGTAAAGGTCACTGTTACCGGCGATGTTGTGGTATTGGTCAGGGTTCCGCTGATATCTCCAGAACCGCTTGCTGTAATACCGGTTACCGATACATTATTGTCCCTCGTCCAATTATAAACTGTTCCACTAACACTACCTGTTAATGCAATTGTTGTAATAGGTACACCCGAACATTTTGTTTGTGAGGACGGCGTGGCTATCGCATTTGGGGTAGGGTTTACCGTTATTGTAAATGTTTTTGGCGTGCCTGAGCAAGATAGGGAGGCTGCTGCCTGGAGGAAATTCCCGAAGGCACTTGGAGCTACACCTGTACAAGGGATCGTGGCGATCACCGTATTGGTAGCAGTATTTATTACGGAAACAGTCCCCCCTTGATTAACTACATACACTCTACTACCATCTGATAATACATCTATACCATAAGGATTGCTTCCTGTAGGTATTGTTGCGGTTATCGTATTCGTAGCAGTGTTCATAACCTGCACCGTGCCAGCGCCCTCAATGCTTATATATGCTTTACTGCCATCTGGGCTTACTGCTATCCTTTGGGAGGTCGATGTTACGGGAACCGTAGCTACAACGCTATTTGTCAGCGTATTGATTACTGTTACATTCGCCGTGCTATGGTTAGCTACATATAAGCGGGTACCATCCGGGCTAAGTGTAACACCATGGGGTTCATTTCCTGTTGGAATTGTTGTAATTAAAGCATTGGTGACCGCATTGATCACGGATACGTTATTGCTTCCTGCATTACTTGCATATAGCCTTGTACCATCCGAACTAACAGTTATTCCAAATGTGAGTGTGCCACCGGATGGATAATTAGTGGTCTCTGTATTTGTAGCAGTACTAATAACCCGGATCGTGCCGTTAAAGCCAGCTACATATAATTTAGTTCCATCGGGGCTCACACACAAACCTGTAATGATCGTTGCCATCGGTATGGTGGCCACGATGGCATTTGACGAGGTATTGATGACATAAATTTTCTGACCAGTCTGGTCAGAAGCATAGGCTTTACTACCATCAGGGCTTAGCGTTACACCAAGAGGATTTGAACTGCCCGGTGTAGGGATCGATGCAATAACGGTATTTGTTACTGTGTTTATTACATCAATATTCTTAGTACCGGCTTGATTAGTAATATATGCCAAACCTCCAGTGCCACCAGTTGATGGTGTCACCGTCACCGTTGCTGTTACTGGCGCATTGCCCGCATTGGTAGCTGTAAATGATGCAATATTGCCGGAACCATTTGCAGCCAAACCAATGGATGCAGCACTGTTCGTCCAGTTAAATATCGTACCCGGAACAGAACCGCTGAAGTTGATTGCCGCCACAGATCCGCTATTACATACTACCTGGTTGCCGGGCTGATTCACATTCGGTGTTGGATTAACCGTTACCGTTGCTGTTATTGGCGTGCCCGGGCAATTGCCATTTATTACCGGTGTAATGGTAAAAGTTACTGTTACCGGCGCAGTCGTTGTATTGGTTAGTGTTCCACTGATATCTCCCGTGCCGCTTGCCGCGATACCGGTAACAGTACCGGTATTATCTCTTGTCCAGTTAAATACTGTGCCACCTACGCTACCCGTTAAAACGATTGCAGTGATCGTAGTACCGGAACATTTTGTTTGTGATGCCGGTGTTGCAACGGCATCTGGCGTTACAACCGCAACAGTTGGTTTATTGGTTAATACTGTATTACATGGTGGTACCGGGGCATCAACTTGCCAGGTTCCCTGGAGTGACGTAGCATTAATGGCATTGGCAGAATAATCTTTTGCATTACCTGCGCCTTCAATGATCCACCAACTGGCAACAAGGGAAGGGTTGCCGGTGCTTGTTAAGAAAGCACTTTGATTAGCCGAGATCTGGGCCTGGGTACGCACACTATTCCAGATCCGCACGTTATCTATATTTCCTTTAAACTGGTGGAATGAACTGCTTTCTGAGCCTATCTGGGCGCCAAATGGGTTTACTAGAATACTTGGTACTCCACTCACCGTGCCTATAGAAACTCCATTAACAAAGAACTCAACCGTTCCCCCTACATAAGTACAGGCAATATGATACCATTGGCCCGTAACGAATGCATAAGGCAGTGAATAATCTCCTGCATTATGGCGTGTAAATGTGATCTGCGATTGTCCGCTGCTCAACCCCAAAGCATAACACTGTGATTTGTTGAACATACGGGCATAAGCTGAACCGATAGCATCTGGTTTTATCCAACCTTCGATGGTGAAATTATCCGTAACATCAAGCGGAGCAGCCTGTGGAATAACAAAACCAGCCTCGCCTCCATTTAGATACACTGAATATTTGTCGGTTTCGGCGAGTACATTATAAGTTGTGGTTGCAGCAATGGGGCCGGTATTGAAATTGATGGCCGGACCATTGGATGCAGTTGGGCCCGCAACAAATGTATTGGCGGGATCGATCCTCAAGGTATAATTAACGCCCGGCTGCGAAGCACCAACAGTTATGGTTGATGATCCACCTGCACAAACTGATGTTGGTGATGCACTAACCGTTTGGTCAACGGCTGAACATGCAGCAATATTCAGGTTGTAAGACGCACCCGTGCCTATACAACCATTGCCATCTGTTACTTTAACGACGATCGGGAATGGCCCTGATTGTGTTGGCGTACCACTTAAAACACCTGCGGCAGATAATGTTAGGCCTGTTGGCAGGGTTCCGGTATTTATAGTAAATGTTGCGCCGCCCGATGCACCGGTTTGTGTAAAGGTTTGGCTAAATGGAGTTCCTATGTTTCCGTTTGTAACAGCCGGATTGGTAACGGTGATCGCTTGACAACTGATCACTAAAGTATAAGTTGGACTATTTCCAAAACAACTATTTGCACCGGTTGCTTTTACTACGATCGGGAAAGAGCCCGATTGCGTTGGCGTGCCACTCAATACACCTCCGGATGATAAACTTAATCCTGCCGGTAATGTGCTTACTGTAGTATAAGTATAAGGGCCCGTGCCGCCGGAGGCGACAAAGTTTTGGCTGAATGCCGTGCCTACTGTTCCGGTAGTGGTTCCCGGGTTGGCAACCGTTATCGTAGGACAAGCGATCACTAAATTATATACAGAGCCGGATTGAACACAACCATTTGCGTCCGTAACGGTAACGGTGATAGGGAATGTTCCTAGTTGCGTTGGCGTACCGCTTAATACTCCCGCAGTTGATAAACTCAAACCTGTTGGTAAGGTGCTCGCCGTAGTAAAAGTAACCGGTGTTGCGCCGAGACTTTGTGTAAAGGTTTGGCTAAATGCGGTATTCAGCGTGCCGGTAGTTGTGGCCGGGTTTGTGATCGTAATGGTATTGCATGCACCTGCGCAGAAAGACATATTATCGATGGCAAAATAAATAGTGCTCCCGGCAATTGTGACCACCAATTGATCGATGGCAATATTATCATAGCCAGGTACGGAAAGATCAACCAATGAAAAACCACGGGTATACGGATCACCCGCAAATGCTCCGGCAAAGATAGCGTCCCCTGGCGCGTAGGTAAATTTCGTAACACCCGCCCGCTTGCCGGTGAAAGTAATATTTATCCCTGAGGGCTGAGGGACATAATTGACATTATCAGCTGACACATAAACATACATGTATTTTAACCTGAACGGAGATGCTGCAGTCATCGTGCAGAGCTTGGGGAGATTGTTATAATTGTCGAGGTATTTGTCACTATAATTAAAACCAAAGTCGGGAAGGTCGGCACTGCAACGAAAATCAGGGCTGGCCGGAGTGGTGGTAAGTGTGAAGTTAATGCCGTTGCTTGTATAGGCTGTGGCGTCAGGTGTAACGCCCTCAAAGGTTTCAACCACTGAGCAAGCCGCTCCGGGTGTCACACTAAAATCATCTACTGCAATGCCTGCATCAGCGACACCTGCCCCACCTTCATCAAAGTCGGTCCACCTGACCCAGAATGTTGCACCCGGCGGAATGGATAGTCCCGTGATATTTGCAGCAACCGCGTTGGCAAAAGGAGTTGTGTTTGGGGCGGATGTTGCTCCGACACCACCGGTGAATGTTGTAACGTAGTTAAGCGCCGGAACAGGAGTATACGTTCCGGTAACAAGATCGGTAGCATTGGTACTGTAAGAGAAGTCTAATTCATCGATCCCTGACACAGTTCCCTGCCTGTATTGCTCACCCTTGTAATTGATATATAAAGAAGTGATGGTGTATCCTGTATTATTGGTAAATTTTGCTCCAATTATAGCTGAGAAGGTGCTGGTTCTTAACGTTCCCAGGGCCCGCTCGCCTGGAAGGGATGTCTCCGCATAGCTATACACATCCCCTGTAGCAATCGAACCGTTATCCGCTGTATAAAATGCGTTAGCACCCGCGCCGGTTTCATTCAGGTACCAGCCGTTGATACTAAGTGTATTGGCCGAACCCGAGGTGGCAAGCGTATTAAAATTCTGCACATACGGCACCCCAATCTTGGTCAGGGATATCGATTGGGCCTTGCTTTGCAATTGGCTTAACAATAACAGCAGCGTTAGGCCCACGGCGAGTGAGCGGGATATTATTCTCATAAAAACAGTTTGTAGATGTGTTGATCTTGTTAGGGAATTATATGGGGTAGAAGGGCAATGTAAATTTTTTCTCATAATTGTTTAATTAGCAGCTAGAATCAAAACCTTAGTAAGATAAAACTTTTGTAGGTTCTGGTATAGTGAATAGGTTATTTTTTTATCACCATTTGGGGATAGTGATGGGGATAGGGAAGTGGGTAGGGAGAGCCAATAGTCGGGAGTCGGGAGCCGGTAGTCGATAGTCTGGAGTCTGGATGCTGTGACTAAGGACTCCCGACTGTAGACTAAGAACTCCCGACTATAAACTAAGACCTCCTCTGCCAACTAGCTCTTCTTCATCTCCTGCAGCAGCTTAATGATCTTATCCAACTTATCCGTTTCAATAGCACTGAGATGCAATTGCAATGCTTCGATCTCTTTCTTCGCCGCTACATTGGTATCGAAGTCTTCCTGCGCCTGTACACGGTCACGCTCACTCTGGCGGTTCTGCGCCATCATGATAATAGGAGCGGCATAGGCAGCTTGCGTGGAAAAGATAAGATTCAACAGGATGAATGGATAAACATCCCAATGCCTGATCCATCCCACAACGTTGAGCGACATCCATATAATTACAAAAACCGTTTGCACGATGATAAAGCTCCATGAGCCCATGCCATTGGCAACTGCATCGGCGATGCGCTGGCCGGGAGTGTAGGTTTCTTTGTGTTTGGAATGCCAGGTTTTTTGTGCCTTTGTCATGGGTTATGAGTTATGAGTTATGAGTTATGAGTTATGAGTTATGAGTTATGAGTTATGAGTTATGAGTTATGAGTTATGAGTTATGAGTTATGAGTTATGAGTTATGCGACTGTTGAAGGTACAACAATCCGAAAAGCTGCTCGACTTGAATATTGAACATTGATAATTGAATATTGATCATTTTTTTGAGACATCTTTTATGAATAAAGACTGTTATGAATTCTCAATGATAATTGTTCAAGTGGAGCACCCCAAATGAAAAAGGTCTTTACATCAAACGATATAAAGACCTTTCAAATTATTTTACTCCGACTGCCAACTGCCAACTGGCAACTGCCTACTGTTAACTAAGCCCGTCCCATCTTCTTCAAATGACTCGCGTGCGACGCAATGGCATGCCTCATCTTTGGGAATTCGTTGTACCTGATGCCATATTCTTCACATGTTCTCTTGATTATCTTACTGATAGCAGGGTAGTGGATATGAGATATTTTTGGAAAGAGGTGATGCTCGATCTGGAAATTCAATCCACCTACAAGCCATGAGATGAGTTTGTTCTTTGTGGCAAAATTTGCTGTTGTTTCGATCTGGTGGATGGCCCACTCATTCTCGATCTTATTTACATCAACACTTGCTACAGGGAAAGTAGTTTCTTCTACAGTGTGCGCCAATTGGAAAACGATGCTCAACACAAAACCGGCCGACATCGCGATGATCAAAAAGCCCAACAACCATTGTGCAAAACCAAGCAAGTATATCGGTAAAGCGATCATGCCAAATGCA
>Ga0070682_100001509_pt1 | contig 13052 bp, 11 predicted proteins | sample KBSC63LmetaG_FD_64668 | JGI IMG/M metagenome (GOLD analysis project Ga0070682, IMG submission 64668) | Corn rhizosphere microbial communities from Kellogg Biological Station, Michigan, USA - KBS C6-3L metaG | ecosystem: Host-associated > Plants > Roots > Rhizosphere | place: USA: Michigan... | reverse complement strand
GGCCAGATCAATCCGCTTGTAAGGTGTTTGGCGACCGGCGACTACAAAGCCATGACGCAGCTGCGGCGCACCTTTTAGGCGTAATCTTTCAACTTCCACTGGCGGGAAAACGACTTCGCAGTCGCGTTTGTAATATTTTTTGATGGTGGACTGCGTATAAGTCGAGTTGGCTACGATATAATCCGGCCGCTTGGCTGCACGCTGGTCCCAGCGTTTCAAAGGTCCAACCAAAAGTTTCAAACCAGTCCGCGCCAGCCAGTTTAGCCCCAATGGGAAGCCCGGATTCTTCAGATATTCGTCATAGCGGTTCCAATAGTATTGAGTCGGTGAGTGGCAATAACAGATGTGAATTGTGTTCGGACCAGTCTTCACGCCTTTAGCTTCAGCGCCACTGCTACTGATCACCAAGTCGTACTCGCTGAGGTTCATTCGGCTGAAAGTCCAAGCGCGCAGCACGGGCAAAAATTTCTTTAGACCTTTAGGCAAACCTTGCAGCCATGTTGTGCGGACATCGGCTTCCGTGAACCAATCTATCTTGGACGGATCATATTGCGACGTGTAAATCGGCGCGTCAGGGTAGATGCGATGCAACTCCCAAACGACACGCTCCGCACCGCCAATTCCAGTTAGCCAATCACAAACGATAGCGACCTTTAGTTTTTTGCTCACGAGCGGGTGCCTTTGTGAAATAGAACGACCCAGATGGTTTTGACCAAGATGACAATGTCACCCCAGAATGACCAATTCTGCACGTAATACAGATCCAGCTTGCGCCGCTCTTCAAAACTTAAGTCCACAACGCCGGAAATTTGCGCCAGTCCGGTCAGGCCTGACTTCACGCTGAGGATCAGATTTTTCTGCGCCGATTTGTCCAATTCGTCAGCTACTAAAGCGCGCGGTCCGACGAGACTGATGTCGCCGCGGATGACGTTGATGAGCTGTGGCAATTCGTCCAGGCTGTTGCGGCGTAGCCAGCGGCCAAAGCCTGTAAGGCGCGGGTCGCGGCGCAAATTGTCGCCGTTTTCACGATACTGTTTGATGAGCCCGGGCTTGCCTATAGATTCGAAAGCTTCCTCGGGCGACAGCCCGTTGTAGGCCTTTTTGATGGTGCGGAATTTGAAAATGTTTACCTTTGTATCAAAGCGACTTAACCGCGACTGGCGGAAAAACACTGCGCCACCGTCGCTTAACTTCACGCCCAGGGCAATCAGCAGCATAAAAGGTGAAGCTACAATCAGAGCCAAGCCGCCCAGGACAATGTCCGTCAAACGCTTGACGACGCGTCCCCAGCCGGTCAGAGCGGTCTGATGCACTGCGATGATCGGCACGGTTTTGAATAACCCAACTTCAATGTTGCCGACGAACAGTTCGCTATTGCCCGGTACAAAACGATAAGCCACATGATGTTCCTGCGCGTAAGTTAGGATGGCATCATTATCGCCGCCTTCAGCGTAAAGTTCGGTCTGAATGATGGTATGTAGCCGGCCATGCAGCTTGCTGATTGCTTCTGTGAAATCGCTAAAGGTGTGGTGTGGAAAATCATCTTTGAAAGGATGTTTGCTGCCGCCGACCACACCCATGATTTTGTAGCCAGTGACGTCAGTGTCGGCCAATGATTCTAACAAGCGATGCGTAGTTTTGGTGTCACCGACCAGCAGCAATTTGTTAATACCAATTCCGTAGTGGAACAGCTCGCGGCGAATCCCACGGGCGATTGTCCTGAACAATAAGGTGATTACAAAAGCCAAACCAAACCCATAAAGAGTTACCAGCCTGGCCGGGAAAATCGTCGTGTTCGTAAAGTACGCGTAACTGATCACGAACAAAATCCCAATGAACGAGCCAATGCCCAGACGGCCGAGCTCGCTGAAGCGTTTATCGTAAACTCGCGAGTTATAAAGGCCGAGCAGCGCGAAAATGAGGATCCAAAAGGGCAGCAGGCTGATCAAAATGAACAAATAGGTGTGCGCGTGCACATCAGCGCTGATAGGCGTGTGATCCAGCGATACGCGCAATATGTAAGCGACAGTGAAAGCAACGGTGATCGCCACCGCGTCGCAGACGACCAGTAAGAAGTTGTAGAGGAGCGAAGCGTTATTTTTCATGCGTGATTTGATATAGTTGTCAGATAAGGTTTGCCGGAACTATATATTAGATTGTATCACCTTAGACCTGTTGGATAAGAATGAAAACAGCGACGATAAAATACGCCGTACTTGAGTGGATCAGCAAATTTAGCATGATCATACTCTTGTTGCTGCCTTTCCATGCCTTTTTGACAGTCTGGGCTGCCAGCAACTTCGGCCATTACATTACTTTTCGCCTCTGGAAAGAAGTGTTGCTGGCATTGTGCGCGCTGGGCGTTCTGTTCCTATTAGCTTTTGACCAAAAAATTCGCAGCCATACCATCACACGTCGCTTGGTTTGGCTAATCTTGGCCTACTGCCTCTTGAATGCAGCCTGGGGTCTATTAGCACTCAACCAACACGATGTGACACTCAAAGCCATGGGCTACGGATTGGTCATCAATCTGCGCTTCCTACTTTTCTTCTTGGTGACTTGGTCGGTGGCTCTCAGGATGGCACGACTACGCAAAAACTGGCTCTGGCTGGTGATGGTGCCGGCCGCAATTGTCGTAGTCTTTGGACTGTTGCAGATACTCGTCTTGCCGCATGATTTCCTGCGCCACTTCGGCTATGGCGACAGCACGATTCCAGCTGTCGAAACGGTTAATCACAACGCCAATTACGTGCGTATTGCTTCGACTCTGCGCGGCGCCAACCCGCTCGGCGCGTACCTGGTGATTCCGATCAGCCTGATGGTAGTGATGACTCTGCGCAAAACTCGCAACTGGTTTTATGGCAGTTTTCTGGCAGCGGCCATCGTTGTCCTATTCTTCACTTATTCCCGAAGCGCGCTCATAGGCACTGGCCTAAGCATCATTGTTCTTTTGATCCTCAGCAAGCTGTCGCGCAAATCACAAAAGATCGCCACTGGCGTCATTGGCGCTTTAGCCCTGGCGGCCATCGGCACCATAATTGCATTCCGTCATGATACTCACTTCGAAAACTTCGTCTTCCACACTCAGACGCACTCGGCCGTCAAAACCACATCGGACAATGGCCACTTGGCCGCGGTTCGCAATGGATTAAAAGACATGTCGAACCACCCACTTGGCCGCGGCCCGGGCACGGCTGGCCCAGCCAGCTATTACAACACCGGCCACCCGGAACGCATCGCTGAGAACTATTACATCCAAGTTGGTCAGGAAGTTGGCTTCCTGGGCTTGGCGCTCTTTCTGCTCATCAACATCGGCGTCGGCTACTTGCTGTGGGTGCGCCGGGCAGACCCGTTGGCGCTCAGCCTTTTCGCCAGTTTGATCGGTCTAAGCTTTATCAACCTGCTATCACACGCCTGGACTGACGACACTTTGGCTTACATTTGGTGGGGGCTGGCTGGCATCGCCATGGTGCAACTACCTGAACCGGTCGAAGAGCCGGTCAAGAAACCCAAAAAATCCAAAAAGTAATGTTGGCTTACATCGTTCACCGTATCCTCGGTAAATCTTCCAAGGAGGAATTTGCCAAACAATTCGCCAAATACATGGCCGGTGGCGCGCTGTATTTCTGGGTCGGCTACGCTGTGTTTGCTATCTGTTATTCGGGACTACACTGGGATTGGTTGCCATCCAAAGTTCTAGCCGACGCCATAGGCTGGACACTGAACTATCTCGTCCAACGCTTTTGGGCTTTCAAAGATCAGATTCACCTTAGCGAAATGCAACACGCCGGCCGCTATCTCTTCATCGAATCCATCGGCTTCGCGATCGATTACCTAATGATCTGGGGATTGAAAGCAATCGGCATGACGCCGTATATAGGGTTCTTCATTTCGTCAGGATTCTTCTCGATCTGGTCCTGGCTTTGGTACAAGTACTGGGTCTTCCCACAGAAAGCTACGCATCGCAAACCTGCCGGCCAGCGAAGCTGACCGCACTGTTTGCTTTTGGCGCATCACTTTGTCAGCTCGCTGTGCGGCGCATTCACCGTATTCAAATACGGCTCACTTGCTGCTCGCGGCTTCCTTGCGCTGCATCCAAATGCTTAGCTTTCTCAAATTCAAGCGCACCAGATTTTGATTTTTAGTTAGCCGTCACTGTTGTACTGGCGCTGCCGACAATTGTATTGCCGCTGACTTCGTAGACGTTAACCTTCCAAGATCCGCTACTTGGTGGCGTGAAGCTAACCGAAGCATTGCCAGATCCGTCTGTTGTGACACCTGGTTGCCACAAGCCAACTGTGCCCACGGCGTCAGTGAAGGCTGGTGAATCACCGCCGCCGCCACCGCACTTGCCACCACCGCTGCCGATGGCTGTCAGTGACGAGGACGAGCTGGTCATGATGACTCGCGGAACGTAGAAGCTGTCAAAGATTGGCCGATTCACCGTGCTATTTAAAGCGTAGCCGTTGCTGCTGACCGCGCTGACGATTAGCTGCGTAGCCAAAGGCTGGCCGTTGGCGTCTTTGACATTGATCTGTAAATTGCTTGCCTGGCCGGCGTGGACGCTGCCAGCTGTAAGCTTCACGCTGGCAAGGTTCGGGGATTCGCCGACATTGAACTGAACACCCTCTGAATGGTAAACGCCGTCCCGGAAGTAGTTGAAGGTAAGCGTGAATGACGGAGCCAAGTCGGACGTAACCTTAAAGCTGAAGGTATTGTCGCCCTTGTTCAAGCTCAGCATCTGCTGGCTGTAAATGCGGCCTCTATCCATGGTTACCATGGCGGATAGCTTTTCTGGTGAGTTGATGGTCAAGTTGACAGTGTCGCCTACCGATACATTACCTGACGAGCCGCTGACATCTAGATCTTGCAAGACCGCGCCACTGGTGTCGAATACGCCGTTTTTACCGTCGCTGACAGTGTAGTAGGTGCTAGCTTGAATCTTATTGTTGTACTGGTCGCTGATGCTGGCAACCATTTTAAGCGAAGAGGAAACCGACAACGAGGCAGGAACGTTAATGTCGATTTCAGCGTAGCCGGAGCCATCGGTTGTGGCGGTGCCGCTGGCGATAACTGACTGGCTTTCATCGTTGTTGACCAGCTGGTAGTTGACTGAAGCATTGGCCAATGAACTGCCGTTCAGATTCTTGGCGTAGACGCGGCTTACTAATTTGCTACCGGCCGCGACATTGTTGCGACCAATACCGAATGTTAGGCTACCATTACCTTGATGGACTACTGCCGTGGCACCACCGGCACCGCCAGCGCCAGTCGCGCCACTGATGTGAGCCTGGACTGTCACTTGTTGGCTGCTGCCGTCGGCAGGCAATTCGTTGTTATTTAGCGTGTAAGTCGCCCGACCATTGCCGTCTAGCTGAACAGTCGTAGGACTGCCTTTGATCTCAACCCCCAGGTTACCGAAATCGTCCAAGTTCGATTTGGCGTCGTTCTCGTAGTAATCCTCGGAGTAAGTGTGAACATCTACAGTGGCGTTGGCCAAAGGTTTTCCTGAAGCATCAGTTCCAATTATCGTAGCCGTGACTTTGTCAGAAGCCAGGTAGCTGCTCTTCCCAAAACTAACACTCACGTTGTCCGCAGAGTTGCTTTGACTAGTTACGGAGAAGCCGGCCACTGCAACGTCATTACTGGAATTGCCGTCGGCAGATTTGGCAAAAATTTGGAACTTATCGGTTTTGTCACCGCTGGCCAACCAACTACTGCTAGGCGCCAAGCTGCCGCTGATCATGCCACTGGCATCAACGTTGACCGACAGATTATCTACCGAAGTGCCGCCTTTATAGCTGGCAACATAGAGCTGCAACTGACCAGAGCTCGGCGCGGCGAAGTGCACGTCGTTATCGGTACGGACAAAGCCGGCAAAGCGTACATCATCGCCAACTTTGTATGACGGCTTGTCTGTTGTGCCATAGATGTCGTTGGTTTGGCTCAGGTCTTGATCAGCACGGATGTCACCCTGGCTGTTCAATATAGCTACCGGCACGATCACTTCTTCACCATTGTAGGTGGCAACTGCAATGTCGAGGCTAGGCTTGTAGGGCAAAACTCGGGTAGTTAATCCGTCTATCGATGTCTCATCCAGCAGATTAACCCCATTATTAAGATTGTAAAAACTAATGTCAGCTGGGACGTCTTGGCCGTTGAAATCCTGGGCATCGACGACTACCTTTTGATCGTCTTGTCGCAGCAATACTCCATAGTTAGCTAAGTCTAGCCAGACAAAGCCAACCTGTTTACCATTACTGTCCGTAGCAACCGCGACGTATAAACCGTCAGGTTCGGTGGCTGAATAACTGCCACCATCGGCCACGCCGTCTTGGCTACCTACGACTGTGAAGCCGCTGGTGTTGACATTGTGGTCGCTGAACTGAGGATAACTATAGCCACCGGCATCAGTCGTTGTTGTATAGCCAAGAGATTCCAGAAGGCGCTGAGCGGTGCCTTTATACAGTGTGACTTTGACCTTGCCGCCAGCAACGTCCGTTCCGACGTGGACGGTGTACTTTTCGGATTGGCCTGAAGACAGAGACGTGACTTGGTCATAAGTGCCATTCTGGTCTTCGAAATCTACGCCGTCGGCCGGTATAGACGTCGTGAAGCCGTAGTAGTAATCAGCGCCAAGCTTTGATCCACGCAAGCTTTGGTACGTGCCATTGAGCATGACTGTGATCTTCGTGCCGGCGACGAATGGCTTGGCTGGCGTGAAGATAATTTGCTCGGCAGTTTTACCTCGCGTGTAAGTTCCATTGACGGTCGGCGAGATGAAGATGTCGTTGCCAATCTTTGTCGGGTCAACTGGTTGGTTGAAATTAAGCGTAACTTTGCTGTTTATGTTAACGTTCTCAGCATCTTTGTCCGGGATAGTTGAAACGAGTTTGAAAGGTACAACCTTGGCCTGAAAACCTTTTGTCGTGCTGCTGTGATTCGAAGATAATTTGTACAGTGTGCCGGTACCGATGACCGTCAGCAGTACTATTATGGTAAGTGATCCAGCCATTCGCGCGTGCGGACCAAATTTGCGGCGCAGCGGGCCAGGGAATATATTCTCTGGCACTAATTTCTTCAGAAAGCCGAAATGGCCACGCTTGGCTGGCTGATGATCAACAACAACGATTTGGTGCTCATCATGTGCTTCATCTTCAACTTTTGATTCGCTTTCCGGCTCAGATTCAGCTTCGCTTTCAGACGCTTGAGGTTGTTCCGGTTCGGTTGGAGTTGATGGGTGTATAGTCACCTCTATCTTATTGTCGCCTTCAGATTTTGATTCTTCGGTCGTTGGTTCGTCACTCATAGCTCACCTCTGATTAGTTAAGCGTAACTATAAAGCAAGAGTTCAGCGAAATAAATACCATAACCGTGATAAAGGTCATATTGTTTACGAAAAGCTTGTGGCATAATACTAATATGAACGAAAACCAAACTGGGGGCGGATCGGCAGACTCCAAAGTAAGGCCGACCAAAAAGCAAAAAGAACTGCTGAATTTCATCGAGGCTTTCATCGCCGAGCATGGTTATAGCCCAAGCTACCGCGAGATCATGCGCGGCCTCAACTACACCTCTGTCGCCACGGTTTCTCTGCATGTTGGCAATCTGATCAAGCGCGGACACCTGCGCAAACGTGATCACTCAGCTCGTTCGCTGGAAGTCACCAGCTCAACAATTGGCAGCAAGTTCACATCGAACCAAGTCGCTGCTGGCGAAGAGAAGTGGCTGGTGGAGAAGATCGAACACGCGTTCCAGCAGATAGAAACCACCACTGAAGAATTGGCCGAGTCCGGCATAGATCATTTATACGTACTCATCGGCGCACTCAAAGTTTTGGGTCTCGAAGGCGCCGCGCAAAGTTTTATGCCACGGCTAACAGCGCTCAAACAACGCCAAACCCAAACTTCCTAAAATGCAATCCACCGGAGTCTACAGAGTTGATAAGGCTGAAAAGCCGCCGAAAAAGCATCGCAAACTCAAGAGATTCCTGATCTTTTTGCTGTTTCTCCTGATCTGCTTTGGCATTTTCATATATATAAAGGAACATTTAAAACCGCATACGGTCGTCCACCAATCAAAGCCCGTCATCACAACGATCACCGACGACCAAAAGCTAAAAACCTGGAACGAACCAGACTTCGTTATCAAAATGCCATCGACTTGGACAGCTGTGCCAATTCCGCCGCACACCTACCATGCTTACACTTGGACTAGCGGCGAAACCGCTGGCGCTGAACAGCTTACAGTTTACGAAGATACAATACCGGGCAACTTCTCGGTAAACCGTGTTGTCATCGTCCATTCGGAAGATAGCAAAGTTGTCCTCGATGGCTCGGCTTCCGACAACTGCGAGCAGTACACCATCAGCGGCGCGCCCAAGGTCGGCGAGTTCGGCGTACCGGCCAAGTGGCAGGGTGTGGAGTTTTACTGCGATGTGCAAAACCAGGAACGTGACATCATAGGCACGAGTTCGCTCGAAGGGCCGAATATCGTCACCGTCACAAACGATATCCGCACCAGCCATAAGTTCTTGTTTACCCTCGACAACGAGAACGCTGGCAGCCCTAACTACACGGTGTTTTACAACGCGATTAGCAGCTTCGAAATGAAGTAATAATCACCATATCTAGCGTTTGCTGGTGGTGCTACACTACTAGAACTTAACAAACAAAGCTGGAAGTGCGGTGAGAATCCGCGGCAGTGCCGCTACGGTGATATCCTCCACAGGACAAGCCCGATACAGCTTCTAAAAATGATCGTTTCCGAGCAAGGACGGTTTTCGCAAACAAAACTCCTCTGCCTGGTTTTCGGTCAGAGGAGTTTTAATTGACTCGTCCAAGTCACCTCACAGCATCGCCAGAAACAGATATATTTTTGATAGATGGTTCTTCGGCGTTGGCTGTTGATTTCCTGCCACCTGAACCTACTGACGAACCAACTCCGCACCTCAGTCTAGTCCCACCACTGCCTGAAAATACGGTCAAGCTTGCCCACGAAACCGAATTTGAAAACGAAGCCCAAGCTCGCTTCGCCCGTTGGCGTGGTGCTTTGGCAGTGGCCGACACAGTAGAAATCCAAGAAGTCGAAGTTGCACCACCAAAAACCAACCTCAAAGAACAAATCGAAAGAGCTCGAGCCGGTGATGAGCAAGCCGAAAAATCTGTCCGGTTAAACGTAGGCCGTGCTACTCACGAAGGATTCTTCAAGAAAAATCATGTCACTAAACCTGTTGAAATGGAGCGCGGCGAAAAGGGGCAGCTAATACAGTTTGGCCAGAGTCTTGAAAGTGTCCATGGTAATGCGATAATCATGCGCCCAAACCGGCATAAGATCCTGAAAGAAATTACCGAAGCCGAAGCCCTAAATGGTCAGCGTATACAGTTAGCAGATGAGCGAGGAGAGCTTGAGGATAATTATTATGTAGTATTTTCTGTGGTGCCGGATGATGTGCCAGAAGAGCAGCTCGACCATCGTGGTGACGGTTATTTCGTGGCCGATCTAACACTTGCGGCCCAAGCAACGACGCAAACAAACAACAAAGTTACTACCGAGCAAGGGTTTATGGCCGGAGTAGAGACCGATGGCAATGAGACTTTCGACGAGCGTTTGGAAAAACGAATTGACCTTGAAGCCATAGCTGCTCTGTACAGACGATTCAATAAGGTTGCGCCGAAAACGGCAGCAGAACTAATCGAAAACGGGTTATTTATTCCGAAACACATGATGCCAAATGGCGTGATCGACGTTATGCGTTGGACTCAAGAAGAGATGGACAAGATTCTGGGTCGCGACATTGAGCGCACAGTTGAAGATTACGTTGCGCTGCGAGAAGAATCACGCCGCAAAGAAGCCAGCGTAGCTGAGGTTGAAGAAAAGGTCTATCGAGGTTTGCTAGCTGCTGAGTACAGCGATCCAATGCAGCCAGTTGCCAAGATGTGGCAGCTCGTCAAAGACCACGGTGTCGAGAAAGCCGGTACAAATTACGCGATCGATTCAACCGCTTTTGGCCGCCAAGCAGAAATCAAAATTAATAAAAGCCGAGAAAGCTATAAGGCTGGTGATCACGAAGCTGCCCAACTGTATCTTATGGAAGCCAAACAAGTTGCAGTTATCAGCGGCTGCGGCGGCGGCGCAGGTCCCGTAAAGGCCAAGCCATGGTGGGCTTTACGGGATAAATCAAATGACATTATGTCAGGCGAGCAGATGAACCAAGAACAGTTAGCCGAAAAATATGGCGTAGATAAGTATGGTGTGCCACTAGCCTTTTATTGTGATGACTGTGGATGGCTTAACGATCGCAGCGATCCAAAGAGGAAAAGAAAAGACGGCACATATATTCATGTCGCAACATGCGGCGGCTGCAAAAAAGACGTTAGCTGTGGCGATCCTGATGCCTTTTAAAGCTTATAATTAGATTATGAAACGAACTGGTATCTACGCCGGAACCTTTGATCCAGTTCATTCTGGGCACATCGGATTTGCCTTGCAAGCTATGAAAGCCGCAAAGCTTAGCGAAGTTTACTTCTTGCCGGAACGCAAACCGCGTGGCAAAAAAGGCGTCGAACACTTTGGTCACCGTTACGCGATGCTGGAGCGGGCGTTAAAACCTTACAAAAAGTTTCATACCCTGGAAATGGTGGACATCAGCTTTTCCGTGAAGCGCACACTGCCCGAACTGCAGCGCCAGTTTCCAGATTCACAGCTGGTTTTCTTGTTTGGCTCGGACGTGATCACACAAATTCCAGATTGGCCAAACTCCGCCCAACTGCTCAAAAGCTCTGAACTTGTAGTCGGACTACGCGAAAAGGATGACGTCGCGAAGCTTCGCGAATCTTTGGCTGCTTGGAAAGTCCGGCCTCTGGCTCTGACACTTTTCCGCAGCTATGCTCCTAGCATTTCGTCTGGCAAAGTCCGTGAAGCGCTCAGGCTGCGCCGCAAAGCACCGGGCATTTTGAAAAGTGTTGAGCGTTACAGTGATACGCATTGGTTGTACATTTCACTTGGCTCTGAAGATTGACTTTAGCGTAAGCAATTTGCTAAAATTACCCTTATCAATCGGCGCCCATGGGGTCGCCAGGAGAGACAAAAATTAAACTAAAAAGTTAAGCCCCAAGAAGTATGGGAGCGTCTTGGAGTTTTCAAGGTAGAGGTTATTAATGTCCGTAAAAATAAAAATTGTGAAGAGTCAGGCGACTAGAGTGCCGGTGCATGTTGACCACCCGGAGTGGCGCGAGTTTTTGTATTACTGACCGCTTGTGTTGGTTGTGTTTGAGGTTGAGCGGGACTTTGTCTGAGAGGTGCTGCCAGAGCTGGTGGCGCTGCCTTTTTTGATGGCGTCGTTTAGAACCTTCTCGAAATCACTGACTGATTCACCGATCTGGACTTTATCGTCGTTGGTCTTGCCGTTGACCTTGGTCTCGATAAAGAAAGTTGGTGTACCGGTGATACCTAGGCTGTTGCCTTGGCTTAGGTCGGCTTGTATGAGGTCATTGACCTTGCTAGAAGCAAAATCAGTCTTGAACTGATCAACATTTAGACCAATTTGCTGGGCAAAACCTACGAAGTATTTGTCCAACGGATCGCTGCTGGCAACCCAACCGCTGCTGCCGTTTTGGTCTTGGTTGTCATACAGTTCGTCGTGCATTTCCCAGAATTTACCTTGCAGTGCGGCTGCTTCGGCAGCGCGGGCACCGGCCATGGCGTTAGGGTGCAAGCTGGTCAGCGGGAAGTTGCGGAATTGGAAGACGATCTTGTCTTTGTATTCGGCCTGGACTTGCTTGACGATAGGGTAGTATTGGCCACAGAATGGGCACTCATAGTCACCGTACTCGACGAGCGTGACACCAGTGCTGCTATTGTTACCTTCTTTGTGCTGAGTTACACCAGCTACTGTATTACTACCGTTCTTGTTCGATGATTTGTTGCTGTGACTGTCTATAGAAAAGACGACTACAAAGATCACGATGATAGCCGCGATGATACCCCAAAAAGCCTTGGACATTTAGATCTCCCGTTAGTATTTACTCATTAAAGTATACATTACTGACATATAATGCTCTCCAATGGCTTACGACTACTTTTCCCGGAATGGCGAGCTGCTGCCGACCGACCAAGCGACTGTGCCGCTGGACGACATCGCCTACAGCTACGGCTTTGGAGTGTATGAAACGATTCGAGTGACGCATGGGACGATTTACTTCCTAGATCAGCATACCGAGCGTTTCTTAAGCTCAGCTGAAGCAATCGGTCTTTCGCACAACTTCTCAGCAGACTTTATTGCCGATTCCATCCGAGCGCTGATTGATAAAAATCAAGCCGAAACTTGCAACGTCAAAGCTTTGATCATCGGCGGTAATTCTCCAGACGAAGCCAAACTATACATCCAGCTTTTGAATCCGCTTTTTCCAGACCGCAAACTCTACTCGAGCGGGGCGCACTTTGTGACAGAGCAATATGTTCGGCGCTATCCGCAGGCCAAAACTCTGAACATGCTACCGAGCTATTTGGCTTATCGCAAAGCGTCGGAAGCTGGTGCATACGATGCGCTTTTGGTCGACCACGAAGGCTACATTCGTGAAGGCACGCGCACCAACTTCTTTGCGCTAAAAGGTCAGACAATTTTCACTCCGCCGGGATCCAAAATTCTGCCGGGTGTCATGCGCCAAGTTGTTCTAAAAATTGCCAGTGAAAACGGTTTCCAGATCGAATCTCGCGATATCGGGCTCTCAGATTTAGATCAGTTTGAGGCGGCTTTTGTGACCAGCGTCAGTTCCAAAATCATGCCAGCCAGATTAATTGATGATTACCAATTTGGTGAAAGACCTGAAGCCTTAAATCAGCTAATGAAACTGGTAAATGACTTTCTGGAAAACTGCGCCGACAAGCTCGATTAAAACAGTGCCGCTAATGGTAAGATAGGGACATGAACCTTTTCTGGGCAATCTTGCTTCTGGTATTGGCCCTGGCCTTTGTGGTCATCCGCAAGACCTACTACCATGTGCCGATCAAGGAGCTAAAGCGCAAAGCCGAACGCCACGACGCGCTTGCCA
>Ga0070682_100001508_pt1 | contig 13053 bp, 14 predicted proteins | sample KBSC63LmetaG_FD_64668 | JGI IMG/M metagenome (GOLD analysis project Ga0070682, IMG submission 64668) | Corn rhizosphere microbial communities from Kellogg Biological Station, Michigan, USA - KBS C6-3L metaG | ecosystem: Host-associated > Plants > Roots > Rhizosphere | place: USA: Michigan... | reverse complement strand
ATTGATATGGGTGGCACCTCTGAGCTATTCCCCAATGGCCAAGCCTGGAGTGAGTATGACTACGTTACCAGCTATAGAATAATCGTCTTGCCGCCAACCATTAAACCCTTTCCCTCACCTTTGTAGAACTCATCCGCGTAAGGATTGCTTGTACTGGTCGGGGTGGATTTTTGATAATAAGAGCATGAGCAATACCGTGAGGTAAAATTAGCTCTATGTATAGGTTTAGGCGGCGGCACAAGGCAATAAGTACTCTGGTTTTTATATTAGGATTGATTTACGTAGTAGCCACCCAGTCGGGCTGGCTTAAAAGTACCGCCAAAACCGTTCAACAAAACGACCCGGGTCTTTACACTATCAGTCATTACGTAGATGGCGACACCATTGCCGTAAACATGAACGGCAGTGTTGAAACCATCAGGTTTATAGGTGTTGATACACCGGAGACCCACAAACCCAATACTCCGGTTCAGTGCTTTGGGCCCCAAGCGGCCGCCCACACTAAAGACGCCATCAGTAAATTCGGTAAAGTCCGCCTGCAGGCCGATCCACTAGATACTAACCGCGATGTTTACGGACGGTTATTGCGCTATGTTTATTTGCCGGACGGCACTTTGCTAAATGAGGAGCTGATAAAAGACGGCTACGGTTTTGCTTACCTGGATTTTCCGTTCAGCAAAAAGGCTGAATTCGCGACCACTGGCCAGACTGCCCAAGCGTCCAAAGCCGGTCTGTGGGCCGTCTGCCAGCCAACTGTCAACAAATACGGCGGGTATACATCTAACCCAGCTAATTAGCCGGCTTAAAGACCCAGAAGCGGTACCATAGGTAGTCCCAGACAGTGGTGAAAGCGGCCGAAACCGCAAAACCGGCGTATGGAGTCACATTGTTATATATAAAGGCCGCCACAATCGCATAATCGAAGATTAGGTCGACGGCATTGACCAGAACATAGCGAAAAATAACGCGCCGGTTTTGGCCTTTTAATTTGGGATCGTAGAAGGCCCAGTAGCGCTGGATTGTGAAGTTGGCCGACCAGCCCAGGATATCGGCCAAACCCTTAGACACCCACCAAGGCCAGTGAAAGATATCGAATGTTAGAGCGAAAACGCCCAGACCGCCCCAAAAATAAACCCCGCCACCGACCATGTATTCGGCGAACTGGATTAGCAACTTATGGCGGCGCCAGCCGGTTTTAGTCTGCTTAATCCCCACGTTTTTTGTGTGTCCCAAATTCATAGCTGGCCTTATTCTCCTCGAAACTGAAGCCGTGAGTCAGACGGTATATCTCGTGCCAAGTGTTTTTCAGCAATAACCGTACTCCTTCTTGCTCGTAACGCCTGGGGTCAACGATATAATAGACATCTTTAACGAACCCGAAGCCATGCTTAGCGGTTCTGGTAGCATAGTCATTATCTTCACCGTAGCGGATTTTCTCGTTGAACCCATTGTTAGCCTTAAAAATCTCGCGCTTAGTCAAAATGCAGTAGCCCTGCATAATTGGATGTTTGGTGCGGGACATCAGATTCAAATAACCTTGGGAGTGGCCGATTTTTCCAAGAAACGAGCCGGGTTTTACTTTCAGCTGGCCGCTGGAAGTAGCCCAGCCTTTCTGGCCGGCACCGTCAATCATTTTTCTAATGAATTGCTGGTCATCCAAGTCAACATCCGCATCGAAGAACAGCAGCCAGTCGCCTCGGGCGTGCTGGGCGCCGACATTGCGGCCATGGGCCGGCCCGTTAGGCGGAGACTCGACGAATTTAAGGTTTAGCCTGTCTTTGAAAGATCTAACTACTTCCTCGGTACCATCTTTAGACTGAGCGTCCGAGACGATAACCTCGAAATCAACGTCTTTTTGGATTGCAAGCGCTTCTAGCAAGCGGTCGATGTAGGTAGCCTCATTGAAGGCTGGAATCACCACCGATACTTCTACCGGCTTGCTCATGGCTAAATGTTGTTCATTGGGTTTTTGCGCGGCTGTCGGGTCAATGGCACCAGCGGCCAAACTACCGAATAAAACGCATACCAGAACTTCAGCCAAGGATGCAGCAGAATATAGCCCAAAGAATAAATTCCGGTGGCCGAATAGATCGCCAAGCTATGCAAACCGTGGCGTAGATAGGTTTGGCGGTACATCGAAATATAACGGTAAAACCGCCGCGGCGAGTCATTGTAGCGGCGCCCCGAGGCGCCGGCCAGCAACTGGTTAGAGTAAAGAATCTTTTGGCCGCTTTTGTACAGGTGAATCGCCAAATCTAAGTCTTCGTGCATGTAAGTATCGGTACAGAGTTTTGAGCTTAGATCTTTCCAGACTGATTTTCGGATAGCCATATTAGAGCCGAACAAAAATGGGCTTTTTGGCGACCAGTTATAGATTGAGGAACGCATCCAGTGGTCCAAATGATAATTAGTCTCGGGTAGGGGCATATCGTAATAATTGACCGGGCCGGTTAAAGCCGCGTATGAAGTATCCGTCATAAATTGCTTGACCCGCTCGACCCAGCGCGGCGGTAGGAGACTGTCGGCGTCTAATCGGCCGATGATATCACCTCTGGCGGCGCTAAAGCCCCTATTCTTAGCGTATAGCACGCCTTGTTTAGGTTCGCTTAGAACTCTTACAAACGGGAACTGTTTGGCTAGCTTAACTGTGTTATCCGTGGAATTGTTATCAACCACAATCACCTCATTAGGCATGATTGTCTGGGCGGCGATGGCTTTTAAGCAGGCGGTGATGTGGTCTTGCTCGTTAAAGACTGGTATAACTATAGTAAGCGTTAACGGTTTTTTTAGCATATATGTTAAATCTAAGCACTATTAGAATACCACGCCTAAGCTGATAATAAGGTTAAAGCATTGAATAAAAAACAAAATCGGGGGGGCTTGAAAAAATGGTTGGCGAGAGCCTGGAATTACGCTTGGCGGCGTGGTTTTTGGCGGCGGCTAGGGTTTATTATTTTGAGCTTTCTGGTTTTGTGGACCGGCGCCATGTACGGAGTAGCCCAATGGTACATCCATAAACACCAAGACCAACCTCTAGTACTGGGCGCCAGTTTTGTGCCGGATTACGCCGCCAGCTTTGGCCTAGACCCGCACGACACCCTAAATGCCATGCTTGGTGATCTAAAGCTAAAGCAGGTACGGCTGGTTAGTTACTGGAAAGATATCGAACCGTCGCCGGGTAAATACGACTTTTCCGGCCTGGATTGGCAATTTGCCATGGCCAATAAATACGGCGCTAAGGTTTCGCTATCCATCGGCATGCGCCAGCCGCGCTGGCCAGAGTGCCACGAGCCGGATTGGATAAACATCGACCCAGCCCACCGCTCATCCTGGGAGCCCCAGCTTTATAAATTCATTGAGACTGTGGTTAACCACTACAAGAACAACCCGGCTCTGCAGGATTACGAGCTGGAAAACGAGTTCTTTATGAAAGTCTTTGGCGAGTGTAAAGACTTTGACCGCAGCCGCTTAGTTGATGAATACAACCTAGTGAAAGCCATGGATACGAAGCACCATGTAATTGTTAGCCGCAGCGATAACTGGGTAGGTATCCCTATCGGCAAGCCGACACCAGATGAATTCGCCATATCCGTCTACAAGCGGGTCTGGGACGCGACTATCACCCATCGCTACTTCGAGTATCCTTTACCGGCCTGGTTTTACTCCAGCTTAGCCGGCGCCGAAGAGTTGGTATCGGGCAAGGATATGATTATCCATGAGCTACAGGCCGAGCCGTGGACGCCTAACGGATTGGAAATTACTCAGATATCGGTTACTGAAATGTATAAATCGATGAACCCAGATCGGCTAAAAAACCGTATCCAGTACGGCGAAGCCACTGGAATGCGAACTATCGATTTATGGGGCGCCGAATGGTGGTACTACATGAAAGTTAAGCAGGGCGACCCGGCTATCTGGAATGTGGTTAAAGCTGCTGTGGTCAAAGCCGAGGCCGACAACGCCAAATTGGCCACTAACTAGAGTAAAATAAGGGGATGAGAAAGAAATCTCAGACCCCCGGAAATATAACCAATCGCCGCGCCCGCTTTGATTACGAACTGGGTGACAGTTTAGTTGTGGGCTTACAGCTGTCCGGCGCCGAGACCAAAGCCTTGCGCCTGGGGCACGGCCAGCTGCGCGGCGCCTACGTTAACGTCCACAACGATGAGCTATGGCTGGTCGGCGCCCAAATAACCAGCAGCCGCGGCGTACCAATTGATGAAGATACCCAAATACGCAGCCGCAAAATTCTAGCCAAACGCAAAGAAATCGACAGCCTAATCGCCGCCCGTCAGGCCGGCAATACTATCGTGCCGCTGGAGTTGTTAACCCGCGGCCGCTATATTAAACTGCGTATATCAGTTGGCCGCGGTAAAAAACGTTATGATAAGCGTGAAACTATCAAACGCCGCCAGCAGGAAAGGGAAGCCAACCGCTTAGCCAGATGAAAATCTACTCTTGGAACGTCAATGGAATTAGGGCGGTTGTCCGCAAGGGGGCCATTCAAGAATTTTTGCTCAAGCACCAGCCGGATATCCTATGCCTGCAGGAGACCAAAGCCGAGCAGGGCCAGGCCGAGTTTGATATGCCCGGTTATGAGGAGTATTGGAACTCCTCGAAGGCCAAAAAGGGCTACTCCGGCACAGCTATATTTACCAAACTCAAACCCATCGCCATCATTAACGATTTGCCTGATAAGTTCATTAAGTCCAGCGGTCTGGCGGCCGATAACTACGGTGATTCTAATGGCGAGGGGAGAGTCATAGCCGCCGAATACGATAAATTTTACGTGGTTACGGCCTATACACCGAACGCCAAAGACGATTTAACCCGAATACCTTTGCGGCAAGACTGGGATAAAGCTATTACGACCTACTGCGCCGAGCTTCAGAAAAAGAAACCCGTGATTTATTGCGGCGATATGAATGTAGCCCACACCGAAGACGACCTGGCTAATCCTAAGCCGAACATCGGTAAAAAAGGCTTTACCGCTGAAGAGAGAGCCGGCTTTGATAACTGGCTGTCCGCCGGCTTTATTGATACTTTTCGTCTATTTAAACAGGGTAACGGTAACTACACCTGGTGGAGCCACTTTGCCAACGCTAGAGCCAGGAATGTCGGCTGGCGGATAGATTATTTCTTAGCCTCTAAGAGTTTGAAAGGAAAAATCAAGGCGGCCGAAATTCACCCGGAAGTAATGGGCTCCGACCACTGCCCAATAAGCCTCACGCTGGAGATATAGAATGATTATTAACGTGGCAGTGATGCCGGGCTGGGCCGGCGGCAAATGGCACACCAGGCAGTTCGAGGCCGGCCTGCAGGCTGCCGGCTATACAGTTACGGATGTTCTGCACGCCGACGTGATTATTGCCCATTCCACAGCCTGCTACGACTTACCAGCTAAAACTCCGGCCCAATTCTTTGTACTAATCGACCCGCCTTACTGGCCCGGGAAATCTTTGCTGACCAGAATCCTGGAAAAGAAAAAATATGACGCCAAGTTGCCCAAGTATCAGGCTCCCCTAAGACTTAAGGTCCAAGACTTTTTCTGGAACGTCGTTTATACGTTTAGCAAGCCGAAATATACTCAGCTGGCTTTCCAGCATCACGGCCAGCTTAATTTTTTGCAGAATCTTAAAAACAAACACGTCGGCATAATCCATAATGAACAGGACTACTTATGCTCACCAGGCATAGAGGTGCCGATTGCCAGCTACCCCGACGTAAAGTTCGTTAGGCTGCCCGGCGGCCATGACGATTATTACACCAACCCTCAACCATATATAGATTTATTGCCCAAGACTCTATAATTGAGATATGGCAGAGAATTCCCGGAGGCCGTTTGCGGTTTTTGATATTGATGGGACATTAATTAGGTGGCAGCTTTATCATGCTATTGCCGATACATTGGCCGCCAAAGGCAATATTGACCCGGAAGTCTACAAGACCATGAAACAAGCCAGGATGGCTTGGAAACGGCGGTCTGGGGGCTCTTTTAGCGACTATGAGCGCCAGGTGATTGAAGTTTATGAAGCCGTGCTGACAACGCTTGATTTTGAGCAGTTCGAATCGGCCATCCAAGCTGTTTTTGAAGAATACAAAGACCAAGTTTATACCTACACTCGCGATCTGATAAAGCAGCTCAAAAGGGCCGAATACCTACTATTCGCAGTGTCCGGTTCCCAGACCGAAATCGTCGCCAAAATCGCCGATTATTACGGCTTTGACGATTACGTAGGCACAGTTTACGCCCGCAGTAAAAACCGCTTTACGGGCGCAAAAACCATCGGCTCACTCAATAAAGACACAACCTTGGAAGCCCTGGCCCAAAAACACGGGGTGAGCTTTAAAGGCAGTATCGGCGTGGGTGACAGCCGCAGCGATATATCGATGCTGGAGCTGGTCGAACAGCCCATAGCCCTAAACCCCGAAAAGGATCTGTTTGAACACGCTAAGTCTAGCGGCTGGAAGGTCGTAGTCGAGCGCAAGAATGTGGTGTACGAGCTGGAAAGTATTGATGGAAAATATCAGCTGGTTAAGACAAACTAAAGATAAACCGGCCTTTCCAGATGTACTGTGGAGCCGGCCAGTCAATAAACGCTATGCCGGCAAATTGCTGATAATCGGCGGCCACAGCCAGAGTTTTGCCGAGCCGTCCAGAGCCTACGCGGCGGCCGTCAAAGCTGGCGCCGGCCATGTGCGCATAGTTTTGCCCGACGCCCTCCAAAAAACCTTAGGCAAGGCCTTCCCGGAAGCCGAGTTTGCCGCCAGTACGCCGATTGGCAGTTTTAGCCGCAAAGCCCTGGAGCTGCTTTTGGATTTGGCCGATTGGTCTGACGGCGTGCTGCTGGCCGGCGGTTTGGGCAAGAATTCCGAAACAGCGGTTTTACTGGAGGCTTTTGTTGATAAATACGCCGGCCAACTGAGCCTAACAGGGGATAGCTTGGACTATTTTATCCAAAAACCCAGCCAAATTACCGACAGGCCGAATACTTTGCTGGCCGGCAGCCTGGCTCAACTCCAAAAACTGGCTCAACCCCAAGCCGTAATTAAGCAAAGCGCTGATTTAGTCCAAATACTTAACGTGTTAAGTATTTGGACTAAGAGTATTCCGGCATCAGTTATAACTGCTCATTCGGGCCAGATTATCGCAACGCATGAAGGCAAGGTTAGTGCTACTCAAACAGAGGCGGATAAGGAAGGGCCGGAGCTGGCGGCTTACACTAGCGTCTGGCTGATGCAGCAGCCGGAACAAGTTTTCGAAGCCCTAACCTCAGCAGTTTATTGTTATCTTCAAGAATAATCGTGGTGGGCGAGGTGGGAATCGAACCCACAATCCTTGCGGAACACGATTTTGAGTCGTGCGCGTATACCAGTTCCGCCACTCGCCCGTTATTCACCTTCCTCAAGGGAAAGGTAGTAGCGCCGGTTCTGCTTTAGCAGAACCTGGATTCATTCCAGAAGGCGCGTTGAAGGAAAACCGTAGGTTGTCCTTCAAGGTTAAATAACAGATGTATTGTACAATAAAAGCTGAGCATTTTATATGGACGGCAACAAACACAGCGACCAGTTCAGCGCCTCGCTCCCGCTGCCTGACGATTCTAAAAAAACGAGCCAAGGTGGGGAACCAGACAATCCAAACCCAGCCGCCGATTTAATCCGTAAAAAGATCGAGGCCGCTTACGGGCACGAGCCGGATGCCGAAGAAGAATCCGAAGATATCGAGGATTTGGGCAAGGATTTACACCGCTCCCGCCACCAGGAATTTATCTACAATCTGACCAACTCTGGCCGGCCACTGCACGAAATCCAGACCGCCTGGCATGAATACTACGCCGGGCTGACTGACGACGAAAAACACCAGGTTTGGCAGGAATTCTATAATGCCCACTCACAAGCCGCCCACCACCCGGCAATTAGTCATGCCCAGCCCGAGCCTAAGCCGGCAGTCCGTAAACGAGCCGCCCAAAAGACTGTTAGCAAGGCTAAGACCAGGCTATCTGAAGCCAAACATAAAACCGTCAAGCATTCATTGGAGCGCAAGCCAGCCCCTAACCCGCTACATTCTCTGCTATTCGGCCTGGGTACCGGCAGTATCGTTATTTTAATATTCTTGTTCAGCTTTTTTAACGAGCGGATTATAGCCCCGTTTATTCAGCCCAGCCGCAATGTCGCCGACATCCCGATAATCAGCGACACGGCCGTAAACAACAATCCCGAAGTAATTATCCCCAAGATTAATGTTGAGATACCGGTAGTTTACGATGTTAATACAATTGACGAAACCCAGGTAGAAAAGGGCCTAGAGCGCGGAGTGGTTCATTATGCCGACACGGCCGTACCCGGCCAAAACGGCAATGTGGTGATAGTCGGCCATAGTTCAAATAACATTTTTAACCAGGGTAAATATAAATTCGCATTCGTACTGCTAAGCCGGCTGGACAGCGGCGATACTTTTTACCTGCAAAAAGACGGCAAGCGCTACACTTACCAGGTTTACGAGAAACGGATTGTCAAACCGACCGACGTATCAGTTTTGGGCTTGGCTGATAAGCCGGCCACCGCTACGCTTATCACTTGTGACCCGCCGGGTACCAGCACCAACCGCTTAGTTGTCACGGCCCAGCAGATAAGTCCGGACCCGATTGCCAACAGTCAGGGCGGCCCCCAGAACCATCTGGCAACTACTGCTGCGATAATCCCTGGCAATTCGCCTAGCCTGTGGTCCCGCTTAACTGGCTGGTTCACCCGTTAGCACAAATGCGGGTTGCGCTAATTATCTATTGTTGCTTGTTTTTTGGCAGGTCATTGCCGGCGCGCATATCTACATCCTGCAGGGCAATCGAGCCATCGTTGGCTGTGGCTAAAGTAAGTAAGTGGTTATATTCGCGGCTGAAAAAAGCACCCTGGCTGAGCAGGGTAGGAGTGACAGCCCGTTTATTGATACCATCGTAGTCCATTACGAAAACATTGCCGCCGGAGGCACCGATAAACCGATGGCCGTCCATCCAGTGCATATCGCCAGCCAGCGGGTCGCTGAGCGGATATTGGTAACTTGTCAGTGTTTCTAAATCGTAAACCGCAAAGTCCTGGCCATTTTCTACTCCAATAAAACGAGTATTCTCAGAGAATTTAACCCAGGTAGCTCCGGGGTCGTGCAGGGCGATGACCGGTAGAGCTTTGCCGATATTTGGATCACGGATATCGCTAATCGGGTCTTTGTAAATGCTGATTCGGTCGGAGGTGTCACTGCCGGCGACATAGTAAAAGTGGCTTTGGAACTGGGCGGCATCAATTAAATACTTACTGCCGGCGCTGAATTCATTGAACTTATAAGTTTGCCCGCTGGAGTAAATCTTAGCGGCAACTTTGCCGGTTGGCTGTCCGGCATCCGTAATGTATGTGACTATATTTTTGCCATAAGGCTTAAAAGCCAGCACATTTTTTAGCAGCGGCTGGGCCAACTGTTTAGAGTTGGTATCGCCCAGCTGCAGAGTTTTGGCGGCTTGGTCGTAGATATATAACTGGTCGATTTTTTTATCGCGCAGGCTTACTAGGCTTGGAGTAATCCCGAACAATTTATTGACGTTTATGGACTGCTCGGGCTTGTCGCGGTTAAACACAATGAACTCATTGCCGCCGGCAAAGTAGTGCTGGAGTAAAACGTGGTTGTTATCAGTGGACCACTCCACCTCTTTGAACGTTGAATCTGCAGTGTAATTGCTAAGGATATCGGCCGGCAGGCTAACGCTGGTTACGTCCGGGCTAGTCTTATCAAGAGTGGTGGTATCGTACTGGTCAAACGCTAGAGTCTTAGTAGAGGCGGAGTTATTCTCAACCAATAGCCACTTGCGGTCCGGCGACTGGGTCATAAAGGCCGGCTGGGCTTCGTAAGTTTTTAAATTGGTAACGACAGGCTTGGAGGGGAACAAGAATGGGTAGACATAACGGCCAATACTCTGTTCGGCAAGCGTAAAGCTGCGGCTCCAGTCTTTATAGCCATCCTTCTTGAGGGTGAGTGAATAATTACCGGCCGGCAGTACCAGCCTAGAAGAGGTGGCCGCGTGCTGATCGCTGTTATTTAAATAAATCTCAGCACTGCCAGGCTTAGAATCGACGAACAAAAGGCCGTTTTGGACGATCTGGCCGGTTTTGGTGTTAATCCCATAACCGTTGGCCCCATAGACGATGATGACCGTGCCCAAGCCGATGACAATCGCCACCAATACATAACCGAGGATTAGTCGAATATGATAATGACGACGCTTGCGAGGGTCTAAGAAATCCATATTGTTTGTTTAGTGGAGAATCCTACCAGGTTTAATCAGGTGAGGTATACCATGACTATTCTCGCACAAACCCTCATCTCCAGCCAAACTTAAGGTACAGAAGTCCTTGATAAGCATATTCGGATTGATGTAGTATGTTATCTGTAACCAGCGACTAACGGGCAGACCTAACAAATTCAAACGCCGCAATATCGAAATGCGAGCTATAGGAAACTATTATTAACGGCGCAAAAAACCCAAATAGAGCCAAGCACCAAGTCATAGACGGCTTTGTTAAAGGGCCCTCGCGAACTTCTAAGCCGCAAACCACCGCCCATCATCTGCACCATCGGGCCGAAAAAGCCCAGACGCTAATGCGTGCTGCCCTTAAAAAACCAGCGGTTGGCTCTAAGGTCCAGCACCCGGCTTCGGGTATGAACCCCCAACGGGAAATAAGAGCTAAGACTACACCTAAGCACGCCCAGGTAGACCGGTTTGGCACACCCAAGCCGACGACGTCTTCTGAGTTTAAAACCAACCGGCGGCCGGTGCTGCAGGGCGAGCTGGTCGGGCCGCCGCAGCGCCAAAATGATCTGCCGGCCAATCCATCGGCCTCGGCGGCCGTGGCCCTGCCAAGTATGGTCAGCAGTGCATCGCACCAAAAACTGGAACGACTGCTGGACGCCGCCCTAACCAGCGCTGATGCCCACAAGCAAGCTTTGCGCTACCAGGCCGCCCGCCATTTTTGGCAGAAGCCCGGATTTATGGGCCGGCGAAAATTTTTAAAGATTAGTTTCATTTTGCTGGCGCTTCTAGTAATTATTGGTTTGGCGGCTTGGGAAAAAGTTCCGGCGGTATCTATTAAATTGGCATCAGTCAGGGTTCATTTGAATGCTAGTGTGCCAGCCTACAAACCAGCCGGCTTTAGCCAGTCGCCGGCTTCAGCCGAAAGCGGCTCGGTAGTTATAAAGTACACCTCGAGCGCTAACTCCAGCCAAGGTTTCGACATTACACAAAAACAATCTAACTTGGCCAGTGCCAGCTTGTCTCAAACCCTGGTACCTCAAGGTTCTCAAGTGCAGACCTCCCAAGTGGCCGGTAATACTGTCTATATTTACGGCGCCAAAAACGACGCCGCCTGGGTCAATAACGGTGTACTTTACACTATTAAGGATTACGCCGGGTTAACCTCTGACCAAATCATTAAAATTGTCCAAGGTCTGAATTAGCCGTTTCGCAAAAGCCGGCCCTTTAGCATAAAATAGATACCAGATGAAGGTGAAAACCCGCTTTGCACCCAGCCCAACTGGTTTTTTGCACGTCGGCGGCGTCCGCACGGCGCTATTCGCCTGGCTGGTAGCCAAACAAGCCGGCGGCCAGTTTATTCTGCGTATAGAAGATACCGATCGTGAACGACACGTTGAAGACTCCGAACAGCACATTATTGACTCGCTCAAATGGCTGGGGCTAGAGCCGGATGACGGCCCGTTCCGCCAGAGTGAACGCTTGGATATTTATAAACAGTGGGCCGATAAGCTGGTTGGCTCCGGCCGGGCCTATGCCGACCCCTATAGCCAAGCCGAGCTCGACGGCTTCCGACAAGCCGCCCAAGCTGCTAAAAAACCGTTTTTATTCCGCGACCACCGGCCCGCCGACCCGCCGGAATGGAAAGCCGGCCGGCCGCTTAGATTTAAATCCGAGCCCAAGCCTTATAAGTGGAAGGATGAGGTCATGGGCCAGTTGTCGGCCGGCCCCGAAGCCGTCGATGACTTCATTCTTATCAAATCCGATGGCTTTCCAACCTATAATTTCGCCCACATCGTGGATGACCATCTGATGGAAATCAGCCACGTCATTCGCTCTCAGGAGTTCTTACCAAGTATGCCGAAATTCCTAAACCTATACGAAGCTCTTGATATTCCGTTCCCGCTATTCGCCACTTTGCCGTACGTTCTGGGGCCGGACGGCCAAAAAAAGCTATCCAAGCGCGACGGCGCCAAGGATATATTGGATTACCAGGGTGAAGGTTATTTACCTGAGGCACTAGTCAGTTTTTTGGCGACTTTGGGCTGGAATGACGGTACCGAGCAGGAAGTCTACACAGTTAAGCAATTGGTTGAGAAATTCAGCCTCAGCCGAGTCCAGCGCAGCGGCGCGCACTTTGACGACCATCGCTTACTGTGGACCAACGGCCATTTTATCCGCGAAATGCCACTGGAGCGGCTCTACGAGCTGTCCAAGCCCTACTGGCCAGACTCGACAGCTTCGCTAGACGATGGGCATAAAAAGGCTGTGCTGGCGCTGGTTCAAGAGCGCCTCAAATTTCTGGCCGAGCTGCCGGAGCTGACCAATTTCTTTTTTGAGGATTTGCCGATCGACCTCAAACTGATTGATGACAATAAACAGCTTAAACAGTTCTCCCGCACTGAGCTCAAGCAAATGCTCCAAACCGCCAGAGTAGAGCTAGAGACCAGCGACTTCACTACGGGTGATCTAACCAGCCGGCTCAATGGGCTGCTCGCCAAAACCGGCCAAAAACCGGGCGTACTTTTCAGTTTGATACGAATTGCCACAACCTGGGCGCCGGCCAGCCCCGGTCTGGCCGAAACCTTGCATCTGCTGGGCAAGCCTAAAAGTCTGGAGCGTTTGGATACGGCCATTGGCGCATTAGGCTCCTAAGCATACGAGTTGTTACAATAGGGTCAATGCAAGGCGACATTCGGCTGCCTAAGATTAAAAAAACCCGGCGGCCATCAAAACCAAAACCCATCCAACACAAACAGCC
>Ga0070682_100001506_pt1 | contig 13061 bp, 8 predicted proteins | sample KBSC63LmetaG_FD_64668 | JGI IMG/M metagenome (GOLD analysis project Ga0070682, IMG submission 64668) | Corn rhizosphere microbial communities from Kellogg Biological Station, Michigan, USA - KBS C6-3L metaG | ecosystem: Host-associated > Plants > Roots > Rhizosphere | place: USA: Michigan... | reverse complement strand
TTTTTATTTTTATTTAATTTTTTATTATTTTTATTTATTTAATGGTATTTGTGGTATTTATTTGATTTTTGTGCCGTTAAGATTGTTTTTTTGTGATGGGTTTTTCATTTTTGAAGACTAAAAAATGAAAATATGAAAAAACAATTATTTTTAAGTGTTGCATTGACACTAAGTTCATTATGTATTGCTCAGCATTATCTTAAATCCGAGTATGTTGATACAAAGAGAGTTAATGGTTCAGGAATGATTAGGTTTATTTCATTTAAACCAGAATCTAAAATTCCTTTAGAAAATACTGAAAGTTTGCTTAAGGAAATTACAAAACTGGATGGAACAATCAACACTCTGAAGAAAATAAAATCTGAAACTGACCTTTGGGGAGGGCAGCATGATTTCTATAAACAATATTTCAACGAAGTAGAAGTAGCTCATAAATCTTATACAATTCATTCAAAAAATGGATTTATTACTTCTATGAACGGGGATTTTAGCCCAATAGACATTCCATCCGGAAAGTCATCAATTAAAAGTCCTGATGAAATTTACAAAATTGGATTGGCTCAATTAGGAAACAGCTACCAATTACCTGATGAGTTTAAAGATAAAACCCCTTATAATACTTTGGTTGTTCTGGCTAAAGATATTTCAGGTTCGGCAGATCGGTTTGCTTATGTATTTAGTCTTATCTCAATAAAGCCTGGTGATGTTGAAAAAGTCTATATGGATGCAGTTACAGGAGATGTTCTGAAAAAAGAAGGGATTCTTAAGACACATCAGGCAAAAGCTACAGTATTAAACAAAGAACAAACAGATTATATTAATAATCTGGCAGAATTAAATAAAAAGCAGGAAATTTCTTCATCCAGAGCTCTTATACCTTTTTTTACCCAAGGTACAGCCCAGACAAGATATAGTGGTTCCCGACAAATAGAAACATTACAAACTGCAAATGGCTATGAATTAAATGATAGCTCCAGATTTGTTAAAACTTTAAATTATACAGGAGGAGAAGCTACTAATCTTCTTTTTGCGACCTTGTTTTTGGGGCCTGACTTGGCAGAATCATCAGCTACAAAATACATAGACACAGATAACAATTGGACAAGTGCTGAGTATGCGGCAACGAAAGATGATGGAGCTCTGGAAACACATTGGGCATTTTCCAAAGTCTATGATTTTTTTAAGACCGAATATAACAGAAACGGATTTGATAATCAGAATTCACAGGTAAGATCTTTCATTCATCCGACTATTAGCGGTACACCTTATAATGCCGCGTGGGTAAGTTTAGCTACTTTAAATCCTAGCTTTTCCGGAGGTTATATGTTCATTGGTAATGGTGGTCAGCCTAACACATCATTGAATTGGGATATTGTAACAGGACTTGATGTTGATGCTCATGAATTTGGTCATGGTGTGGATACTGCATTTGGAAATCTTGTATATGAAAGAGAGTCCGGAGCCTTAGATGAGGGATTTGCAGATATTTGGGGAGCAACAGTGGAAGCTAAAATGGCACCAGAAAAGCAAAGATGGGTCATGGGTGAAGATTTTGTACTGTCTCAACCGGATGGAATAAGATCTTTTGTTAATCCTAAATTATTTAACCAACCTGATACTTATTTAGGGCAATATTGGAAAGATGCAAGCAGTTCCTGTACTCCCCAAGGAAACAGTACTCAACCAGGATACAATGACAATTGTGGTGTTCATACTAATTCCGGAGTGTTAAATCACTGGTATTATTTATTGACAGAAGGGGGATCAGGGACTAATGATAATGGCTATTCTTATAATGTTTCCGGAATAGGTATAAAGAAAGCAGCAGATCTTGTGTATTCTACACAGGCAAGCTATGTGCAATCACAGTCTGTTTATGCGGATGTACGGGATTTTACAATCCAGGAAGCAGGTATATTGTATGGGGCAAACTCTCCAGAGGTTTTAGCAGTAAAGGCAGCATGGTGCGCCGTAGGTGTTACAACCGGAGGAGAATGTGTTAATAACACTTTGTCTGTAAATGAAGCTAAAAGTATACCGATTTTCAGCATATATCCTAACCCGGTAAGCCATGAGCTGAATATAATTTCGTCTTCAAAACTGGAAGTGAATAAACTGCAATATAAAATTAATAATATGGCCGGCCAGCTGATACAGGAAGGGAATGTATCAAATAATAAAGTAAATGTATCTGTGCTGCCAAAAGGTACTTATGTTTTTTCTATTGATGGAAAAGGAACTTATAAGTTTATAAAAAATTAAATGATAGAATAAGAGATAGAATATAATGCAAAAAGAAGCTCCATCTAAAGTGATGGAGCTTTTATATTATTGTGAAAGTTTTATAGAATAGGAAGTGGTTATAAACTTTGTAGACTGGTAAGATGAATTACAAAGCATACCGGATAATCTGTAATTCTGATTTTTAGGAACCATTGTGTAGCCTATCTTTCCTGCCCCTATAGGAATCTTTTTAAAGAACCCGTTTCCGCTTACGGTAAGAACCATATTGCACGGAGATTTGTTTTCTACGGAAATAGATGTTCTGGGATTAGCAGGGTCATCATTATTCAAAAGATCGTTAAGAACTTCCGCTGTTTCCGGTTTATAGGTCTTTATAAGTTCACTATATTCTCTTTCCGTATTGGCTCTGTTACCTGAATTGCTGGTAGAGGATGGGTAGGAGGTTCTTCCCGGATAGCTGCCATAATTTACATTACAGCTGGCAAGGACTACTGAGATCCCGGCAAAAACTAATAGTTTTTTCATACTAGTTTACTTTTTGGTTTTTCTTTTTTTCGAAGACTTCTTTACTTTAGAAGGCTCCTTTTTGGCAGGCTTTGCTTCAATTTCAGGGAGCCTCGAATTATCAATCGTTACAAATATACTTTTTTTAATGTCTTTCCGGGAGATGTATTTCATATCGCAGATATTACTGCTGAGCGTATATGAGCCCTTATTGATCACAATAAAGTTTTCTCCGTGAGCAGGAACAGCAAGGTTGTAATAATCTTTTCCTTCAACCCTCAGTACAATATTGCAATCTGAATTATTTTTGAATAAGAGTATCGCTTCCTTTCGCGTAATATCTTCATTGAACATTGCATTCAGAAGTTTCACTGTTTTTTCTTTATGCTCAGCAGAAGTTTCAGCAATGAGTTTTTTAAACTCCTCAGCATCATCTGAATGAGGGTTTCTCATGATGCTTTTAGGAATATCGGAGATAATAGGCCTTGCTTCCATAGGCTTGGCGGTACGGGCTCCTTTAGTCCATTCTGCGTTTTTTAAAGCGATAAGCTTAGGTTTCAGCACGCTTTTTTTCGGATCATCCGGATGGGTATTCTTAATATACTCTTCAATTTCTTTAATATCAACGCTTTTCAGGATGTCATTACTACCTTTCTTCTGAGCGGATATCAAGTTGGGGAACAGAAATGTGAAGAATAAAAAGAAAACAGTTAAAAGTTTTTTTTTCATCAATTGTTATTTTTATTTCATCAGCTTATCCGGAATTTAATGTAAGTAATTGTTTTTCCTTTTGCTGAGAAAAGTTCTTCATAATAGGTTTTGATATCTCTAAGGTGTTCCGTATCAGGATCATATTCCGGCGCTCCGTAGATATCATGATGAGCGCTAATAATTTCATAGCCGGCTCCCTGCAAATACCCCAGTGTATACCCATGTAAAAACTCTGAATCGGTTTTTAAATGAATAATACCGCCAGGTTTCAGAAACTTTTTATATCGGTTTAAGAAATCAGGATGGGTCAATCTGTGCTTTGTTCTTCTGTATTTGATTTGTGGATCCGGGAACGTAATCCAGATTTCATCTACTTCATTTTCAGCAAAAAAGTGATCAACAAGTTCGATCTGTGATCTCAGAAAAGCGACATTAGTCATGTTGTTATCTACCGCTTCTTTAGCACCAAACCAAAATCTTGCCCCCTTAATATCAATTCCTATAAAGTTTTTTTCAGGAAATGTTTTTGCCAGTCCTACAGAATATTCTCCTTTTCCACAACCTAATTCCAATACAATCGGATTGTCATTTTTAAAGAAACTTTCTCTCCATTTTCCTTTCAGTTCAAAACCTTGTAAGGCATCCTTCCTTGTAGGTTGGATTACATTTGGTAATATTTTGTTTTCTGCAAATCTTGCTAATTTATTCTTGCCCATTGAGTTATAAAATGAGTGCAAAAATAGTGAAAATTTATGGAGAATCTCTGCCTTTTGGAGGTAAAAGACAGAGAGATAATCCGTTTATGATTGAGGCTATTGACTTCCTAAAGCCACCATAATAGGTCTTTGTATTGTCTTTTGTGAGGCATATTGTGCTCCGCAAACCAAACTGGTGAAAAGATACTGGCCCTTTTCTATAACAATGGAGCCTTCTCCCTGGGCCGGAACAGCAAGTCTGTATTTTGTAGTTCCTACACCCTCCATTCTTACAATGATATTACAGTCAGATTTATTTTGAATCAGAACTATGCATTCTTTAGCATTTGGGTCATTATCAAATAAAGAGTTGAGGATTTTTACAGTTTTATTTTTGTGTTCTATGGGAGAAACTGCCATAAGCATATTAAATTCTTCAGCTTCTGCATTGGGAATTGCCGTATTGGCTGCAGCATTTACAACAAATGTATTTTGGGCAGTACTTGGTGTATAAACGGTAGTAGGCTGTTTTGCTGCCAGTTCCGCCTTATATTTTGCTATCTGTTTCTGTTTGATGATAGCATTCATTTCATCAAAAGTGATCTTTGTGGAAGGTCTTCTCCTCAGCATGGCAAGCATTTCCTGCATGTCTTTTACTTTCTGATCGGCAGGATGAGCATTTTTGATGTACTCTTTCATCATTTCCATTACCCTTGGTTTCAGAACAGACCTCCGGGGATCATCAGGATGGGCATCTCTTAAGAAAGCATTGATCTCGTAGATATTATTACTTTTCAGAATATTACTATAGTCTTTCCCTTTTTTTTGAGCAGACATAGTAAAGAAAAACATACAGCAAAGAAGTAAAAGTACTTGTTTCATTAATTAATATTAAGTTTAAAAAATAGGTGCTTCTCTCTTAATTTGCGTTTTGGGTCGGTTAGTTTTTATTTGGATAACGAAATACCAGTGTTTTTATTTTAAACACTTGTTTGTGAGATAAAATTAAACATATTTTTGAATATTGAAGAATGATATGCAATAAAAGTTGAATAATCTGAATTGGATACAGCGTGGAAGGGAGATTCCACGGGATTTATGTTTATTTCAAAAAAAATAATCCATGTGAAGGACATGGATTATTTTATCTATATTGGGAGTCATTTCTCTAATTATTGCTTACAACTTCCTGAAGATGTGAACTTCTAAGTCTTTTCTGATAGATTGGCAGATATTTTTCAATAGGAACTTTTACGGCTTCAAAGTTTCCGGCTAATACATAAGCCTGAATATTTTCAGAAGTATAAACGAATTGAAGGAAGTTATCAATTAAATTCTCAGGAATTTTAAACCTTGTAAAATAATCTTTCCCCAGATAGTTTTTGATCTGTGCAACAGAACTGTTCATTCTTTCGTAGGCCTGATAACGCTGTTTTTTCTTTCTCTCCCCGGAAAGGATATCATAGATACTTTCAAGACTGAAGGTAAGCCCGCCATCTCGCAATCCGGCAACAGGAAGTTCAGGAGGAGTTCCGTCACCTTTTGGTTCAGGAAGCCCGATTACTTTCTTAAGAGCATATGCCTTATCTTCTTTTCTTAAAGAATTGACATCATACCGAAGGTTTCCGGTAGGTTTGAACCTGCTGAGTACAATTTCCTGAATCTCATAGTAAGCAATTTTAAGCTCAACCAGATTTTTTTGTACCATGGATTGAGGAGTTAGCTTAATATCTTTTCTTTCAGTAACAATAGAGGTAAACCGGATTACATCTCCGGTATTGGCAGGGATATTAAAATTACCATTATAGTCCGTAAGAACGGTTTTCTGGGTGTTCAGGTTTGTGACATATACCTGATTGAGATATAAAATAGAGTTGTCTCTCAGAAATACCTCCCCGGAATATATTTGAGCATTAATTTTTGCCAGAAAAACCAATAGCAGTAGAGTAAACAGTTTCTTCATATAATGCGCAAAATTACATAGAAATAAAGCAATTTTCCCTAGTTAGATAAAGAATAGTGGTTAAAGTTATATTAAACTTTAACATTAAACTGTTAAGGACTGTTAGAAATTTGTAGTTCCCTTAAAAAAGAGCGTATACAAGTAAAGAAGCCGGAAGAAAGAATACTGAATTTTCAGCGGTGCTTTTCTTCCGGCTTCCTTTTTATCTATGTTTTACAAGCAGCCAGCTCGAATATTTTACGGTGAGGGATGAACCGTATTCTGTCCAGGTGATGAAATACCAGTAGGTTGCTGTAGGTACGTATCTTCCACCTATTCTTCCGTCCCAGGTATATCTGTTTTCCGGAGTTCCTCTGAATACTTCTGCGCCATATCGGTCAAAGACCCTGAATACAAGATTATCATTGGCCATTAAAGCAGAATAATCTATTCCTTCGTTATAGCCATCTCCATTCGGAGTAATCGTGTTGATCAGGTTAATAATGGCAAATGGTTTTTTGACTTCTTCACACATTTTAGAGTCCCTTACAAATACATTGTGTGCACCTCTTGGTACGTTGTAGAAAATATTGGAACTCTGCCACACCACACCATCCAAAGAATATTCATAAGGAGGTGTACCACCACTTACTCCGACTTTTACCGTTGTTCCATCAATTTCAATAGATGTAATCATAGGAAGCGGCAGTTCGGTAACATTTACATACTGTTTGTAAACACAGCCATTGAAAGTGAGTTCTACCCAATAACTTCCAGGAGCTACATTTGTGATGGAAGGAGTGGTAGCTCCGGTGCTCCACAAATACCTTTCAAAACCGGGTCCTGCATCCAGTGTGGTAGTTGTTTTAGGGCAAATGGCTTTATCTTGTAATACATCCGATTTTTTAGGAATTTTAATGTTGATTTTAAGAGTGCCTACTTCCGGGCATACTCCATTTTTTTCGAAACGGATATAATATGTTTGGGATGTTGTAATATTAACCGGTGATGAAACAATATTTACATTATTCTGAGCATCCGCTAAGGTTGCATGAAAAGTGAAAGTAACATTGGGATCTAATGTAAACTGAGGAATAAACTGAGCTAAGTTCACGCTTTTTATTCCGTCCAGATCATCATCACAAACACTTTCCGTAACGGTTTTGGTAATCAATGTTATTTTAGCCCCGATACTGAACTGTAAAGGCTTGATCACAGAGGCACAGCCATCAGGAGAATCTACTCTGATGTAAATTGTAGTTGTTGCTGTATAGCTCCAGCTGTTAGGAAGAGTATTGTTGTTTCCTGCATTAGCATCTGCCAGATTTGCATAATATCTTACATTGGTAAAATAATTAGGATTATTAAGGACAATAGGAGTGATATTGGAAAGGATGAGAGTAACTGTTCCATCCAGATTATCATCACAGAAAATACCATTGTAGTTATCCAGAACGATCGCTTTATTGAAAAGAGATAACGTAATCTGTGCAATACTTTTACATCCGATATTGTTTTTGACAACAGCGTATATGATAGTCGCATTGGGTGCTGTATATGATGTTGTATTGGTGATCAGTGCTGCGGCATTTTCATTCTGAGCATCTGTAAGAGTAGGGTAATAAGTGATCGTAACAGGGGAATTGTTGGTGATATTGGCAGTTGTCAAATTGAATGTTCCCTGTCCGTTTATATCACAGGCAGATAACGTGGTATTCATTACCGTAAGAGCCTGAATGTTGATGGTAACTGTTGTCGTTTCACAATCCGGGAAGTCCGGATCATTTCCGCAGAATGTATAAGTGAATGTATCTGTTCCTGAGGTACCGGGAGTATTTACAGTATAAGTAATGATTCCTGTAACAGGATTTATCACTGCAGTACCCAAAGAAGGTGCTGTTGTAATTGCTACTGTACCGGGAACAGGAGTTTGTGATGAGCTGCTGAAAGTAGGTGTTATGGTCTGTGAAGTACAAACATTGTAAGAAGCATTGGTTAGTTTTGTACAATTCAGAACTTTAAACTTTTCAGTAACTAAAGGTGCGCAGCTTCCCATTGTTACAGAACATGTATAATATCCGGGTAGTGCAGGGGTTATCGAAGAGGCCGTAGCTCCCGGAACAAGCGTACCGTTTCTGTACCATTGATAAGAGTCATATATCAGTGGATCCACAGTAAGAACAATACCAGGAATACAGCCAACACCTGATTGTAAAATAACGGGCTGCGTAGGAAAACCAGCGAAAAAACCTCCGTATCCTACGGCATCACTTCCGGCAGTGATGCCAGCCATAATAGCCTTATTTGAAACCACTGTAATAGTACCCGTTACATTGGGAATTCCATAAGTAACCCAGTTGGTGGTTCCTGTCATATTGTAGGGACCTGTTACTGCAGGAGGATTAGCCCCGTTTACTGTAATAATAGCTCCTCTTTCAGTTATAAGATTTAGTTTTGTCGGGATGTTCAGAATACCTCCGGGATTACCATTGGAATGAACAAAGTTTTCATTGATAAGTCCCAATTCATTAATCTGTTTGGGTAAGTAACAGTTCAAAGCTGGAATGAAATTGAATCCTCCGGTAGCCGTTTCATTCCCCGAATTTGAATCTCCGGCTAAAATCTGGTAGACATAAGCATTTTTTGATGTTTTTAAATATAAATTATAATGTCCGTTTCCCTGAAGGATATATTTTGAATCAGGAATAACGAAATATTTCCCGGCATTAATGGTCGCTACAGGAGGTATTTCATTATTAACAAAGATCTGAGTATTGTCTTCAGTGGCAATAACAACAGCACCTTCCATATTGGCACCTATCGGTCCGTTACCTTTTACTAGGGCAAATTCATTTCCAAGTCTATTGACAGGAACTGCCTGGTCCATTAAAATATCAGAACTGGAAGGGAAATTTCCTGCATACTGTCCGTTAAAATTTCCATTAGTGACATTGATGGGCTTGTCTGAAATAATTTTGGAGCCGATGAAACCATCAGAGTTTCCTGCTATATCCCCGATTCCGTCAATGATATAAGACTGTCCTTTATTTAAAGTGAAAGTCATTGTCGGATTGGTTGCTCCGGTAGTTCCGTTAGAAAATTGAACCGTAGGGGTGTATCCGGAGATGGTTACGGTTGTGTTATCTTCAGTTGCCAGTACACTGGTCATGAAGTTCAGAATATTGTTGCTCACAGTGATAGGAGCGGAGGCTGCATAAAACGATTTTCCCGTGGAAGGAATTCCTTTGGAAGTAATGATTTCCGCATGATTGAATACCGAAAACCTTAAATTGGCATAAAAAGGGAATTCTGCTTTAAGATATAATCCTTTGGTTGTAGGGGTAAATAAATCCGTCTGTTGTGTGGTAATTATATAATTCCTTAATACATCAAATTTTTGTGGATTATTTTTACTGATATTCACTGTTCCGATCAGAACATTATTGTTGTAAATATTTACAGGAAAAGGAGTTGTTCTGCTGGTGGATAAATACAGTTTCTGATAAGGATTGGGTGCACCAGTCCTGTCTACCATCGGAGCAAACCAATGCTCTCGGTCCAATTGGGCAAAAGCAGAGGTGAAAATATAAAATATAAATAAAAAAGATAGAATTTTCTTCATTCAGTATTAGTATTTATCACAAATTTAACAATAAAAAGTATTAAATGCTTGAAAATGTAATAAAAAACCACGATTTCGTTATCGTGGTTTTGAAAATTTTACTTATCCATTATTATTCTCTGTTTTTTACCAGGATCCAGCCTGTGAATTTCACTATGGTCTGTTTATTATTAGGCTCATTCCATGAAATCTGATACCAATATGTTGCGGTAGGAGCTCTCTTTCCTCCATCAAATGTTCCGTTCCATTTGTATCCGTTCGTCTTATCTGCTTGAAAGATCTTATTTCCATAGCGGTCAAAAATATTAATTATCAGATTATTTTTCACTGCCAGTGAAGAGTAATCTATAACATCATTAATCCCATCTTCATTAGGAGTAATCACATTGATCAGATTAGGAATGGTAATATCTACTTTTACAGGGTCACAATTATTATCATCCTTTACATATACACTTGCATTTCCTCTTGTAACATTGGTGAATACATTAGAATCCTGCCAGTTAATATTGTCAATAGAATATTTATAAGGAGGTGTACCTCCGGTCACATTTAATGTTATGGTATTATTTGAGATATCAATATTTGAAATAACCGGATTTTCTGAAGAATAAACTTTCACTGTTTGTGTGACAGTACACTCTCCGGTTTTAAGTTTAACCCAATAAGTTCCCACTCCAACATCTTTAATGGTCTGAGTTGTAGCTCCAGTGCTCCATTCATAGCTTTTAAAACCCGGACCTGCATCAAGAGTGGTTTTACTTTCCATACAGATGGTTTTATCTGAGAGAATATCAGACTTTACGGGAGGCATTACAATCAGAGTTATTATTGCAACATTATAACAGCCATTTCCGTTAATAACCTTTACATAAACGACTCCATTGGGAGCAATGTAATTGACCGGCGTCAAAATTTCATTGGTTCCTGCATGAGCATCTGCAAGGGAAGGATAATACTTTTTAGTGATGTTTGTAGCTGTTGTTACATTCACATTGGTAAGATTAAATAAGCCTGTTGCAATATTGGATTCAAGGAAGCAGGTTCTTATGGAGGTATCATTTACTTTAGGCTTTTCAGATACTGTTATATTCAAAGTTACTTTTTCACAATCTGTAAAATCAGGATTATTTCCGCAAAATTGATAAACAATAGTTTCTGGTCCCTGATAATTAGAGTTGGGGGAATAGCTTATAAATCCGGTAGTTGGGTCAATTGTTGCTGTACCATTCGTAGGAGGGGTAATGATTTTTACTGTTGCCGGAACTACGGTTTGTGTAGAATTGGTAAACGTAGGAATAATCTGTTTCACTCCATCACACATAGTTTCATTTACTGTTGTGTTAGTAAGGCAGGTGTATACTTTGTATACCGGAGTTTCAACAGGAGGGCATGATCCTATAGTAATTCTTACTGAATAATTTCCTGATTGGGTGGGAGTGTAGGTATTGGTATTGGCTCCGGGAACAGGAACGTTTTCTTTATACCATTGATAAGTATCAAAACTGTCATCTACTTCTAGTATGATTCCGGGAATACAATCACCTGCCTGCTTGGCAATAACGGGAATGGAAGAAAAGCCGGCAAAATATCCGCCATATCCTACAGCACCGCTTCCGCCGGCAATTCCTGCGGTTACTGCTTTATTGGAAGTCACTGTTACATTTCCTGTAATATTAGGAATAGAATAAGAAACCCAGTTACTGGTTCCGCTTACCGGATAGGGACCCTGGGCAGCAGCTGGGGGATTCCCGTTAACCATAATAGTAGCTCCGGTTTCTGTTAGAATATTTAGTTTCACAGTATTGGTAGAAGGAGGAAGGATATTAATCATTCCGATTTCATCAATTTTTCTGGGTAAGAAACAATTGAGGGGAGGAATATAATTGAATCCGCCTGTGGCAGCCTGAATATCATTGGCAACACCTGCCAGCAGCTGATATACATAAACATTTTTAGTCGTTCTGATGTACATATTATAATGGTTGTTACCCTGGTTAATGTAGTTTGTATTTGATACCTCATTAACTCTGTAACTTTGTCCCTCATCAAGGGTTACTGCAGGAGTGGTGGCATTGTTGATAAATACCTGTGTGTTATCTTCTGTTGCGATGATCAGCGCATCCTCCATTCGTTCACTAATATTGGCATTTCCTTTTACTAGCACGAATTCATTGCCAAGTCTATCCACCGGAACAGATTGATCCATAATAATATCCGTTCCGAAACCCAAAAAAGAATTGGGAGTAAGAGTAAATTGTCCGTTGAAATTACCATTGGTAACAGAAACCGGTTTGTCTGCGGTAATTTTTGCACCGATAAAACCTTTGCGGTTCTGAGCTAAAGTCCCATCACCTTCTATGATGTATGATTGTCCCTTATTAAGAGTAAAAGTCATGGTAGGATTTGTGGTACCTGTCATATTATTAGCAAATATTACATTGGGCGAATATCCGGAGACTGTAATAGTGGTATTGTCTTCTGTAGCTAGTATTCCTGTAGTGAAATTTATACCATTAGGGTTCGCATCTGTTATAGGAGCCGTTGCAACATAGAAGATTTTTCCTATTCCTGCCTTACCCTTAGATGTTAATATTTCTGCATGATTTACCGACGAAAATCTAAACGTTACGAAATAAGGTTTGGTTCCTTTTGTATACAATCCCATTTTGACAGGTTTAAATAAATCTGCCTCAGAAGTCGTCATCATGTTTTGAAAAGGAACATTAAATACCTGTGGATTACCCTTGCTGACTGTGACTGTTCCTATTAAGGTATTGTTGCTATAGATCTCTATGGGAAAAGGAGTCACAGAATCTGTTGAAAAATATAATCCCTGCTGTTCTGTTGCATTTGTATTTCTTTTCATCATTGGGGCAAACCAGTGATCTGTATCTCTTTGAGCATAAGCCGTATTCAGGGTGAGTATGGTGAGTAGGAAAATAAACGTTTTTTGGTGGAGTGCAGCCATTGTCTGCAGTTTTTTAAATAATAATGTTTTTAACATATTTTCAGTGTTTTTTTTATAAATAATTTTCTTTCGTGGGCAGATAAAATTGCAGTAAGTAACGGAGGGAGCTTAATTAAGTCAATATGTGTGTTTTTTAGTGATTGGTTTATTGCAAATATATTATAATAAATACTTGATTTATAGTAATTGTTTAATTAATTGTTTGTTTTATTGCGTATAGGTTTGTTGTATGTTATTTTGATTGAAAAATTAATTATAAAAACTCAATTGGTTGTATATTTTTCATCAATTTCTTTATCTCTTCATTGAAAATGCTGAAGAGATGATTTATTATAGTCTGATAACGAAACCTTTATATTATTCAGTAGAAGA
>Ga0070682_100001504_pt1 | contig 13062 bp, 8 predicted proteins | sample KBSC63LmetaG_FD_64668 | JGI IMG/M metagenome (GOLD analysis project Ga0070682, IMG submission 64668) | Corn rhizosphere microbial communities from Kellogg Biological Station, Michigan, USA - KBS C6-3L metaG | ecosystem: Host-associated > Plants > Roots > Rhizosphere | place: USA: Michigan... | reverse complement strand
CTGGTGTGGCCTGATCGGGGGCGGCGAGAGGCGCCAGCCGCCCGCTCAGAACGAATGCTTTCACCCCGACACCGACGCTGAAATAGAGAAGGAGCACCAGCACCAGTCCAAGCGTCTTGAGCAGCGGATACCATTTGAGCTGCAAAGGGTCCCTGAGCATGTAGTACTTGTGCACCGCCTGGGGCTGGCCGAGCGAGCCCATGGAGAAAACGAAGAAGAACGAAAGGGCGGCGAGAGGGGTGAGTCTGCCCCAGGGGCCAAGGAACGTAGGATCGTGGGTGAGAATGGTGCGGGAGATCTCGCCGAGCCCGCCTCCGAAATTCAGCACGAAAAGGAAGACGAGCACCGATGCGACGGCCATGAGCAATCCCTGAAAGACGTCGTTGTAGATGCCGGCGAGAATTCCGCCCGATGCCGAGTACGCGAGGGTGATGCCCATGCCGATCCAGATTCCCCACCCAAGCCCGACACCGAATATCGAATTGATGACGACGCCCATCGCCAGCGCATTGGTCGCCATGTATCCGATTATTCCCACCATCATGGCGATGGCGGCGAGTCCCTGCGCGGCCGGCGAGCGGTAGCGGGCGCCAATCGCGTCCGGAATCGTTATCAGATTGCGCGCCTCTCCCAACAGGCGCATCCGCTTCGCCAGCACCCACGCTCCCATGACGTTCGTCACCGCCGCCGGCAGCACGATGTACATCGCGCCCAGTCCAACGGCGTAGATGAAACCAGGGCCCCCGATGAACGCAAAACCGGACACTGAAACGGAGACCGATGCGACGGTGAGCGCGATCAGGCCGATTCCCTTCCCGCCGACGAAGAAATCGCTGGCAGTGCGTGTTCTACGCGCCGCCCACGCGCTTATGGCGACGATCACCGCGAAGTACAGAACCCCCACCGTGATCACCGCCGGCTGCGCCGCACTCGGCAGCGCAACCTGGATCAGCGCGGTGTGAGACAGGGATCTGATCACTCGTCGGCCGGTGGAGCAGGCTCGCCATCGAGCGACACTTCCGATCGATCTTTGTACGCGCGCCCCAGCTCTCTGACCCGCTCTACATCCTCGGCGCTCAGCGTCTGGGTCTCGAAAGTCAGGGCGTACGCGATGGGGAGCACTACTATAGGAAGGAGCCCGACGCCGTAGATGACCACCGCCGCGCGCGCGGGAAGCCCGAGCCAGAGTCTGCTGAGAGGACCCTCGGTCGCGGGCAACGCGAGCGCCGCGCAGAATCCGACCGCGAGGATCGCGACTACGAACAAGAATGGAAATTTTAGCGGACCAACGCCACGAGCCCCGCGGGCAGCACCAAGTATCATGATGGCGCCGACGGCTACGGGAATACCGAGCGCGAGGAGCCAGGGCGCCCACGACGGCGTTCCAGTCTTGCTGAACGCGGCGGCGTATCCACCCGCAATCGCAAGTATTCCGACGAAGAGCGCGATGAGCGCCAATCGTCGAGTTGGATCTACGCGGGCTATGTCTGAAGTCGGCACGATGGTTCGGGACTGAGTATTCGCGTCAGAGAAGCGCCAATAGCGCAAATGTCGCCAGCCAATGCTCGCCCATGTATTCGCCGGCGACGTGTGGCATACTCGCCGCGAGATGGACATTGGCCGCATCGAGCGCAATCGCATGGCGAGGATCTTCGTCGGGCCACGCAATCGCGAGCGAGCGCCAGCACCACGCTCGACTCAGGTTGAGCCCATCCAGGTGGGCGATCTTGCCGTCGCTTCTGTCGCTGACGATTGCGGGTTCGAACAGCGTTGCCGGCTCTCGCGTCGCGATTCCTGGAAGAAACCCGTCCATCCACGTCCGGAACTGTTCCATCCCCCGCGCTCTGCGCATGCACTCCGCTTCCATGAGCGCCGAGGAAAGAAAATCGTCGCCGCCCGGCTCCCACGCCTGGCAATTCTGATCCTTGCCGTACCACGCCAGCGCCTTGTTCACGAGCAGATGTTTGAGAGCGTCATCGGCCGCCACCTCCGAGTACTCGAGGGCTAGCGTGAGAGCAAAGGCACTGTTGTAGTGCGTCCCGACACGAGTGGGATATGTCGCCTTCGGAAGGAAGTTCGAGAACCGGGTTACGAATGCGTCGGCCAGCGGAGTCAGTGTCTTGCTCCAGCGCCTGCCATCATCCCCAGCGTGACGATTGAGCTCGGCGGCCAGCATCAACAGCCACGCCCAACCATACGGGCGCTCGAACGTCGTTCTCAGCGGAGCGTCGAGATACGTTAGCTCGGCGCTCACCTTTGCCGGCGTCAGCTGGGCGTCGAAGAGATCACGAATTGCCGCCGATTCCGGATTCTCGGGATACAGTCGGAGAACGGTCGCGAGAAGCCAGTAGCCATGAACGCACGAATGCCAATCCAGGCTCCCAAAGAAAATCGGATGGAGCTCGCGCGGCGGTCGGACATCGTCGGGCCCGTTCAGCACGTGGTAGAGAAGGTTCGGATACTCACGCGTTATGTGAGACAGCGCGAGTTTGGCGAACTTCGACGCGAGGCCTGGAGTCAGAGAGACCGGATCAGCGATCAATGGCGAAAGACCAGAAAGTTCATCAATAAGATGTTGGCGCCGAGCAGAATCAACGCGGTTGGAATCTGCACCTTGATCACCGCGTTCTCATCGGGCAGCTCGAGCAGAGCCGTTGGAACGATGTTGAAGTTGGCCGCCATTGGAGTCATCAGCGTTCCACAGAATCCTGACAGCATGCCGATCGCCGCCATGATGGTCGGGTCGCCGCCAAAACGCTGCACGATCAACGGCAGACCGATACCGGCCGTCATCACCGGAAAGGCAGCGAACGCATTGCCCATGATCATTGTGAAGATGGCCATGCCGATCGTGTAGGTCAGGACGACGACCGATGGATTGTCGAGGGGAATCCACTGCTGCGCCAGTCCGCTCACCACGGTTCCCACCCCTGCGACGGCGAACAGCGCGCCCAGCGCGGCGAGCATCTGTGGTAGCACCGCTGCCCAGCCCACAGCATCCAGTAACCTTCTCGCCTCGTTGATCGGCGCGAACAATGGGGGTCTGAGCATCGCCATTCCAATCGAGAGCGCGATCACCGTGGCGATGGCCAGCGAGATCACCGTGACCTGTTTGATATCGACGAGCGGCGCTCCGTGAAGGGTGATCTTCTTGAACAAGACAGTGCCGAGAACCGTCACCACCGGAATCGCGAGAGCCGGGATGAACAGCTTGTTTCCCCAATGCGTTGCGCTCGCCTCGCGTGCCTGTTTGCTCGACCCTTCTTCCTTGCCTTGGCCGAGTCCGCGAATGCTCGCGACGAGAACCATGCCGATGACGAGAAATCCGTTGACCACGTCCGGCAGGCGCGACCCGACAAGAAAGGTTATCGCGTAGATCCCCCAGAACACCGTGTTGTGGAAGCGCCGCGGATTGGTGGGATCGCGCAGATTGACCAGCGCGACGCCAGCCATCATCAGGCCGGTGAGCCAGTAGATGTGCTCGAGCGTGATCATGTCTCGTCCTCTGCGACGCTGACGCTCCGCCGCAGCTTGCGCTCGAGAAACAGCAGCCTGGTACAGTGAATGACAAAAGCGCAAATCGCCGTAGGAATTGCCCAGATCGCCAGCTGCGATGGCTCGACGTGGACTCCATTCTGGTCGAGAAATCCTTTGATCAGCAGTATCGACCCGATCGCGATGAAGATGTCTTCGCCGAAGAAGAGCGCGATGTTGTCGACGCCCGCTGCGTGCGCGCGAATCAGGTTGCGCACCTTGGGCGGAAGCTCGCCGTAACGATTCTCAGCCGCGCCTTCCGCCATCGGCGCTATCAGCGGACGCACCATCTGCGGGTGTCCGCCGAGCGATGTCAGTCCAAGAGCAGCGGTGATCTGCCGAATCGCAAAATATGCGAGGAGAATTCGCGACGTAGTGGCCCCGCTCAATCCTGCCACGACTGCTCTCGCTCGTTCCTTCAGTCCGGCGTGCTCGAGCAGTCCGATCACGGGCAGAACCAGCCAGATGATGGCGACGTAGCGACTGGTGATGAAGGCTTTACCAAATGCAGCGACGACAGCGAGCGGTCCCAGTCCCGACGCGATTCCAGTGGCGAGTCCCGCGACGGTGACGACGAGCAACGGGTTCACCCGGAGGACGAACCCGATGACCACTATTACTACGCCGATCAGTGTGAGCAGTTAGGGTACTCCGCCCATTGCGGCTATCCGCCGTGGAGTCGGCGGGGACTCGAGCAGCACCCGCGCGCGCGCGAGGGCGTCATCGAGGTTCGCGCAGACATTCTCCTGTCCGATTTCCTCGAGAATGGCGGAGCCGGTCAACGCGACGAGCGGCTGCATATGAAGATCGGAGAGAAGAACGCCCGTGCCCGCCTTCCGACTTCGGTGCACTACGTCCCTCAACGCGTGCATCCCGGTCGAATCGAGCAGCAGCACATCTCGCATCCTTATGATCAGAACCTTGGGCTTTCCCCCGATCGCCGCGATGGTATCCCTGAACGTCTCGGCGGCCCCGAAGAAGAAAGCGCCATTGATCTCGTAGACCTCGACCCCGGCCGGAATGTCTCTCAGGCGCATCCCATTCTCGTCAGACTCATAGCGATCCACGCCCTCGTCGTCGAACTCCTGCTTCAGCGCTCGGACATTGGTGACTTCGGCCATTCGCTTCATGAAGAGGAATGCCGCAAGTACCATCCCAACGCTGATCGCCACTGTCAGATCGATGAAGACCGTCAGCAGAAATGTCGTCAGGAGAACGGCGACGTCGCCCTTCGGGGACCTGAGCTCCGCCAGAAACGTTCGCCATTCGCACATGTGGTAGCTCACCACGACCAGGATCGCGGCAAGCGTCGCCATCGGTATGAGGCCCGCCCATCTGCCAGCGAAGACGGTGATGATCAGTAGGGTGAGCGAATGAATGATTCCTGCCACGGGCGTCCGCCCGCCATTCTTCACGTTTGTCGCCGTGCGGGCGATCGCGCCGGTGGCTGGTATGCCGCCGAACAACGGCGACACCATGTTGGCGACGCCCTGCGCGATGAGCTCCATGTTGGAGCGGTGGCGTCCCCCGATCATTCCGTCCGAGACAACGGCCGATAACAGCGATTCGATGGCCGCGAGCACCGCGATCGTGAATGCCGGGCCCACGAGTGCCGTGATCTGCAGGAAAGACAGATGGGGAATCTGCGGGTGTGGAACCGACGCGCTGATTCCCCCAAACCGGGAGCCGATCGTTTCGACCGGGAGATTCAAAATCTTTACCAGCAGCGTCGTGACTATCAGCGCGATGAAGGGCCCCGGAATGCGCCGATTGACCCGGGGCCAGAGGACAATGATCGCAAGCGCGAGCACCGCCACCGCCAATGCTTCGGGGGTAAAACCCGTCGCGTTTCTCGCGTACGCATTGATCTTACCGATGAAATCGGCCGGAACTCCACCCATACGGAGTCCGAAGAAATCCTTTATCTCGCCGGAGAATATTATGAGTGCTATCCCACTGGTGAACCCAGTGATCACCGGGTGCGGGATGAACTTGATCATCGTCCCGAGCTTGGCGATTCCCATCACCACGAGGATCACGCCGGCCATGAGCGTCGCTACAGTCAGACCGTCGATTCCGTACTTCTGGACGATGCCGTAGACAATGACGACGAACGCGCCGGTCGGCCCCCCGATCTGGACCCGTGAGCCCCCGAGAAGACTTATGAGGAATCCGGCGACGATTGCCGTCCAGAGCCCGCGATCCGGGGTCACACCGCTCGCAATCGCAAACGCTATGGCGAGAGGAAGCGCGACGACTCCCACGATCAATCCCGCGACAAGATCGCCGAGGAATTTCTCGCGGTTGTAATCCTTGAGAGCCGTTACGATTTTCGGGATGAGCACGCTGAAGAAGATAGCTTTTCAACGCGCGCGACGAGCGGGCGCTTCGGCCCCGGTCAGGCTATCTGCCGAGCCAGTAGTTTACCTTGACCTGGAATACGTTCGTTGGCCGGTCGCGGAAGATCTCCGTCCGCTCCCTGGAAAAATCGAAATCTCCGTTCGTGTCGCTTCCTGTGCGATTCTGCGTCCAGACGAAGAAGACGGTCGAGCCCGGGCGGTATTCCCAACGCACCACGGCATTCCCGATCAGCGAGCGGAATGTGAAGTCGGGATCACCGAACGTGAATGGCTGCGCTGGACCGGCGTTGTCGGGATCGACGGTGTACGTCGCTCCACTCGTCGCGGTGGCGGGCGTGCGGGTGATCGTCCCGATATCCTGCCCATAGACGAGCTTGCGCGCGGTCCGCGGCGCCGCGAACTCGCGGAACGATGAATACGCTCCGCTCGCGAAGAATGGCTGCGCGAAAAGCTGCAGCGTCAGATTCGGCGTGAACGTCCAGTTCACCCGCGTGTCGAGCGACAGCGTCTTCGACTTGAGGAATGCGAAGACGTAACGGTTTCCGTAGAAGGCGGTCGCGGTCGGATCGTTCACCACCTCGACGTATTGCGCCGCATCCTCGTCCGCAACGAAGCTCGGCGTCAGACTGATGAACACGTTCGTCGCCGGCTTGAGCGCCACGCCCGGCTGCAGTATGAACGTGTGCGTGTCGGAGTCGATTCCCTTCGCCAACTGGACGCTGAAATCGAAGACTGCTCGCTGCCGGGCGTCGGTGGAGATCTCGAGCTCTCCGAAATTGTAGCCCGTCCTCTTCACGACCGGACCGCCACGCGTGAGACGATCATCCAGTATTGTGGGACGATGAATGACGAAGCTGCGCAGATTCCAGTAGTTCAGGAACTGCGCGCCGGCGTAGATCTGCTGCTGCAGATCGGTCTTGTCGCCGTCATAGTTGAACTGCTGTTGGCCGCCGCCCAGGATCACCGCGTTCCGATACCACCTGCCAGGCGTGTTCCACTGCCGGCCGGCGTTGGCATTCATCCACTTGTAGTCGGCGCGATCCAGGAACGACAGATCGTTCGTCTCGAAGCCTGGACTCCGCCAGTTTTGCGCCGTTTCCCAGAACCAGTTGCCCGTGTTCTTCGCGACGCGCGTGTAGAAGCCGTAGCCCCTCAGCGCCGTCGCATTCGGGTCGTACTTCACATCGAAAAGCCCGTCGGTCGTGACACTGCGGTCCGGGCGCTGGAAGTAGTGCGCGCTGGAGCGGGTGGTGAGATCTATCGCCGATGTCGTTCCGCCAACGTCTGAAAAGAGGGTCGATCCAATCCACGAATAGGTTCGCTGGTGCCAGAAGTAGTTGAAGTCGAGTCCTCCCACCTCCGCGTTGCGACGGAGCCTGTCGGCGATCACCGTGTCGTTCAATTGGCGAAGCGTCGAGGTGAACGCGCCACCGATGGTGGTGTTGCCCTGATTTAAATCCTTCTTCACCCGTCCGACGAAGTAATTCGTGAGCGGCTCGACCTCCTGGCGCTGCTCGGCGGCATTGAGCGCCGGGAGATATTCCGCCGTCTCTCGGTTCGTCAGCGCGTCGAGAAGACCCACTGTGTAGCCGCCACTCGTCCGGCCCGTGATCTTTGCGGCGCCGAGTATCGTCGTATTGTCAGGGGTGTTCGCGAAGGCAGCGATGCCGTTCACGTATGGATTCAGCTGCGGCGGACGCCCGATGCGCCGCGAGTAGAACATGTCCAGGCTCGACGTGTTGCTGCAGAAGTTGCAGCTGAAGTTTCCGAAATCGAACGCGCTGTTCCCCGCGACGAAGAACGGACGCTTCTCCTGGTAGTAGGTCTCGTACGCCGACAGGTTGATGGTGGCCGGATCTACCTCCACCTGGCCAAAATCCGGATTCACGGTCGCATCGAGCGCGAGGCTCGAGGTCAGCAGGTATTTCACGTCTGCGCCGGCGCTCACTCGCCCATAGCTGCTGCTGTGATACGGATCGCCTGGCTGGGCGAACTTGTACTGCTCGCGCGATTCCACATACGGCAGAATCTCGAGTTGGCGCGGCTGGGGCTCGATGCGGAGTCCGTGCAGCGATCCGAAATATGTCGCTCCGCCCGCTTCGCCCTTTCGCCTGAACGACCACATGTCCTGCTCGTTGAGTCGATCGGTGTATCGCCAGATCTGCATGCCCCACGTCTGCACGCTGTCGCGTCCGAAGCGAAGCTGTGAGTACGGAATGCGAATCTCGGCCGTCCACCCGGCGGAATCCACGTGCGACGCAGCTTGCCAGATCGGATCCCACGACGGATCTCCGTTGAACTGATCGCCGCGAACGCCGGCCGGGTTTATCTCGAACCAGGCCTGATCGATGTGATTGTGGTAGGGGTCGAGTATGACGATCAGCTTGTCGGTCGTGAGCGAGTTGAACGAGCCATTGTTCCCATTCGCGTCCAGCAGCTGGTCTCTTCTCGCGAGCGGGGCGCGGATCCCGCGTGCACCCAGCGAGTCGTACATCCGCGCGCCGATGTAGATGGCGCGGGCATCGTACAGAACTCTGACCTCCGTGCCCTGGGTCGGCGAGACGCCTTCGTTGGGCTGCTGCTGGTGGAAATCCCTGATCGGAGTGGCGCTGGACCAGGCTGCTTCATCGAGCTTCCCATCGATCGTGATGGTGCCGACGGCCTGAGCCGCCGAAGCGTTGGGCAGCGATACGGTCGCGACGGGCGTGGTCTGAGCTCGAGCCGGCGCGACACCACCGACGACAAAGCCAATGACAACAGCTACGTACTTTCTAAGGGGCAAGACTTTTTCTCTCTGGGGTTCAGTGAGTGGGGTACTTACACGTACGCTCAGCTTAGAAAACGGGTTTCAGCGTTTATCCCCCGACTGCAAAAAGCCCGTTCGTGGCATCTATCCTGATCGTCCCGAATCGTGCGAGGTCACTCCCCAATATTCCATCGCAATGAATGATGCCGGAGGACGCCGGGTTGTAGACGATCAAGTCCCTCAACAATAATGATTTGCCGCCGATGCCGAGGCGCAGCGCGGAGACCGCCTGTGCAGACTGCCCCCCGTTTCTCGCGATCCCATAGGGACGCGCGTTGGAGCTGACGGCTGTCACTCCCGCCTTTTTTACAGCCGAGCCGTTCAGGAAGCTGACCTGCGCTCCGGTGTCGATAGTGAAATGCAACGTGGATCCTTGTTTGGTGGTCACTTCAACCAGCGGCCTTCCGACCCATGTGAGGTTTTGCGAGGATGTGCCCCGAATGCCGAGATCGAGTGGTCGCTTGATCGTGAGGAAGCCGTCTCCATAGTTCATCGACAGATCGAACTGGCGGATGGTGTCCCACCCGATTATTCCGTCGACACGCAGCCCGTTCCACGGCACTCCTTCAGCGGTCGCCCGCACTTTCATCAGCTGAGCGTCTATCACGATCGCCGGAGTATTGGTCAGCACGATCCCGCCGATTTCCAGGCGCCTCAAAACGGCGGGCTTCGCGGGAGCCACTCCCGCAAACGTCGCGATCGTGAACGTGTCATCCGTGAGCGTTGAGATTCCCGTGGCTCTGGCAACGTCAGAGCTGAGTACCGTGATGGTCGATCCGGTGTCGAGCCAGAAGTGATATTCTTTGCCGTTTACCCGGACGAGGACGGTCGGCGTGCTCACAGGAGTCATCTCGAGCGGCAGCTCGACCTGTTCGTCGGGGAACGTCGTCACCTGCGAGTCGAGACCCACGAACGCCTCGCCCCATCGCTCCATGCCGACAATGTTCTGCCGAGTTGCGGCACCCATCTGCGTGTTGCCGCCCAGATCCCGCAGCTCCGACCATTTGTGCTCGTACATCAACGTGGCAGCCAGCATGATCTGAGACGCCGCTGCCACGCTCATGTCGTCGGTTTGCCAGGCCATTCCATCGAACGCTCTCTTGGCTCCTTCGCGATCACCCGCGGCGAGAAGTGCGATGGCGTCGACGAACCGTATCTCCGGCCCGGTCGTAGCAGCGTCACGTGACGCGGCGAGGTTGAAATCGGCGACCGCGGCCCAGTATTCATCCGAAGTGATTTTTGATGAAGACGATTCTCGAACGAATCGCGGGGCAGGAAACAGGCTGGCGGTTTCGTCGACGTAAGGACCACTCGTTCTGCGCGCCGGCGTTACGACCAGCCGATCACTCTGAAATTCACTGAGGACGCTGGCCGTCTCCATACAACCTGTGAGGAGTAGCGCCAGCGTTGCAAACGCACAGACGTGAGCCGGACCATGATACGATCGAGCCGAGCCTGAGCCGATCCCATCCATCGCGTGAAGCACAACGACCTCCCGCCAAAGCCACCTTCGCCTGCATTAGGCTTTGATGATCGAAAGGCCAAAAAGGTTGTATCCCCCGTTTGCGAGTTGCCAATTCTCGGCGAAAGGCGCATGGTTGCATCATTAGATGTCGCGACATCTCAGACCCTGCCACGCCCAGCCAAACCCATTGCCGACCCCTGAGCTAATCGCTCCCCCCCAGCCATCGACGCCCGCCGCGTCGGGGGCGTCGGGCAAACGCGCGCCAGAACTTCCACCCGATTTGCTGAAGGAAGCATCTCGACGGCTCGCGATCATGTCTCTTCTTGCGGCTGCGCTCTGGATTTTGGCCACAGTGCTGGGGCACCTGGCTCTGCACACCATCGCACCAGATGCGAATTGGCTGCGAATTGACTTCGGCGACATCGTCGCGGGCGTGAGCGCAGTCGCGTCCCTCGGACTCTTCTTCTACGCGCGTCGAAGCACAAGGGATCCCCGGTTCATTCTCGATCTGGGACTGGTCTATCTGGTCTTCACCGCGCTGGCGTTGGGCCTGACGCTTCACCCAAGTGTCATACACGATGACGTGTCCGTCATTCCGATGATCAGTTGGGTCGGCGTAGCCGTGATCATGTTTGCGGCGATCGTCCCCAGCACTCCGAAAAAGACAACCACTGCGGGTATTATCGCCGCTTCGATGAATCCGCTCAGCATGTTGATCGCCGGACGGTCATGGACGAGCGCGTTGGCAATGCACTACCCCGACTACCTCCTCGTCGGCGTCGCGGTGGTGATCTCGCACGTCGTTACGCGTCTCGGACACCAGGTCAGCAAGGCACGCGCGCTCGGCAGTTATCACCTCGGCGAGCTGCTCGGGAGTGGTGGAATGGGGCAGGTGTACAGAGCCACGCACCGGATGCTCGCGAGACCGGCGGCGATCAAGTTGATCCGACCCGAGATGCTGGGAGGGGCGGATCCAGACACCGCACAAACTGCCGTCGCCCGTTTCCGTCGCGAGGCCGAAGCCGCCGCGAACCTCCGCTCACCACACACGGTGGAGATCTACGATTTCGGAGTCACCGACGACGAAACGATCTACATCGTGATGGAGCTTCTGGATGGACTCGATCTCGAGTCCCTCGTCCGCGAGCAGGGTACGCTTCCGGCGAACCGCGTGATTCACGTTCTCCGGCAGGTTTGCGACTCACTCGGTGAAGCCCATACCTACGGCCTCGTTCACCGCGACATCAAGCCGGCGAACATCCATTTGGGACGCGTTGGTTTGCGCCACGACTTCGTCAAGGTTCTCGACTTCGGCCTCGTAAAGGCGGTTGCGGACGCCACTCCCGACGAGACTCTGCTCACCGTGCCGGGACAGATGGCGCTCGGTACCCCTGCCTACATGTCGCCGGAGATGGCCCTCGGCGAAAAGGTCGATGGACGCGCGGATATCTATGCGCTCGGATGCGTCGCGTATTTCCTGCTCACCGGATATCTCGTGTTCGACGCGGATAAGACTTTTCAGATGATTGCCAAGCATCTTCAGGCCACGCCGATTCCGCCATCGAAGAGAGCTCTCCATGTGCCCGCGCCGCTGGAGAGGCTTATTCTCTCGTGCCTCGCAAAGGATCCCAACGACAGGCCCCAGAGTGCGGGCGAGCTGGCTCGCTCACTCGCATTGATCGATCTGGATCCGTGGAGCGAAGAGCAGGCAACCGAGTGGTGGAAGACAAATCGCCCAGCGTGACCGGACGAGCTCTACATCCGAAACAGATACCCGTACTTCACGAAGAAGTAGTCCGAGGTCCGTTTGAGTGGCTGCCAGTTGAAGCGCTGGTCCGGATCCGGAAGTCCATCGGCCGCGCTGCCATAGCCGAAGAACAGCACGGTTCCCGGATTCGGGCGATAGGAGAAGAGATAGTCGCCATGAAGTGAGCGATTGCGCGTAGCGGTCGCGAGCTGGCCATCGATCAGCAGCGGATAAAAGGTTCGCGACTCGTCTCGAAGATCGTCCGTTTGACTCAGATCGTATTCCCCGACCAGTCGCATGAAGATCGCCCGTGTGAGCTGGTATTCGAGCTTCACGCGCGGGATGAAATTACGTCCGACGAGACTGTGATCTGTTCGACGCCAGTAGTCCTGATACTGGAGATCACCATCAATGCGGGTGCGATCATTGGGTCTCACGCTCAGCGACAGCACGACGAGATCGATGTTCGCCTGGGCCCATTCGAAGAAATTCTCGTCCTGGCCTCCGACATAAAGCAGATTCGCGCTGAACTTCGACCACTGTGGCGTCGTCAGCGTCGCCACGTAGTCGTGATTCGTGATGCGCGGACGGCCGACGAACGGGAGCGTGTCCCCGGCCGGTGAGAGTATCTGGTAGTTCGAGTAGAGCCCGCGGTCGAAGCCGAACGTCTCCCAGTAGACCCCAAGCCCAACGTTCCAGCCGCCACGAAGTCCGGCGTTGCCGCTCAGATGGAATTTCTTGTCCTGCGCATCACCGCTGCGAAAGAAGTGCGAGTACTGCCACGTGTCATCCAGAACGACGTCACCCGTAAGCGTCTCGATCTTCGATCCACGCTCGCCAAACCAGGTCCCTCTATGATCCACCGCCGCGTGTACTATCCCGGGGCGCGATATGAATCCACTGGACGCCCGGAAATTCTCGCTGATGCCGGTCATCACGTATCGAAGCCCGAAGCGTTTTCCATTGCGCGCGAAAATCCCTTCCCACAACGGCGCGTTACGCGTCAGGCCATTTGTCTTGTCAAAGCTCCCCGCCGCCTGGAAGGATCCGCTATACACCTGCCCGAACACGATCCGTCCGTCGACATCGGCGACACGATTGTAATCGCTTCCGACGATGCGATCCGTATAAGCCATCCCGATTCGGGATT
>Ga0070682_100001503_pt1 | contig 13065 bp, 13 predicted proteins | sample KBSC63LmetaG_FD_64668 | JGI IMG/M metagenome (GOLD analysis project Ga0070682, IMG submission 64668) | Corn rhizosphere microbial communities from Kellogg Biological Station, Michigan, USA - KBS C6-3L metaG | ecosystem: Host-associated > Plants > Roots > Rhizosphere | place: USA: Michigan... | reverse complement strand
CTCGACCAAGCAATCTCGGGCTGCGGCCGGCTCGGCAGTGCGGACGAATCACGCACGCCCAGTACGGACGGGTCGAGCGCGAGCAACAATTCGGCGCTTTCGCTTTCGCTGCGCGAAGTCAGTGGGGTCAGCGGGGTCAGCGGAGTGGGCGCGAAGGGCAGCGTTTCCAGCGACGATTCGGCCGACTGCGGCGGCCTGGGCGCGGACCAAGTGCGCTCGCCGGGCGAGCCACTGGCCGCTGCCAACGGAGTCACTAGCGCGGCTGCGTCGGGGCGCGGCTTGGCCCAGGCGCTCCGGTTCGGCGTGGGGAGCGAGAATGCGCCTGCCAGGGCGCGCGACAACGTGCCGTACACGGCATCAGCGGTGGCGCGCTGATCAGCGAAGCGCACTTCGGCCTTTTGGGGGTGCACGTTCACGTCCAAAAACTCGGGCGGCAGATCCAAATACACGACGCCGCGCGGGTAGCGTCCGCGTTCGAGCACACTGCCGTACGCTTGCGCGATCGTCACGGCCAGGGCTCTATCCCGCACTGAGCGGCCATTGACGAACAAACGCAACCCGCCCGCGCCCGTGCGCGCGTGCTCGGGCCGCGACAAGTAGGCTTCGATCCGCAGTGGCCCGCGCGTGCCCTCGCAATGGGTCAAGGGCTCTCCATCACTGACTTGCGCCACGCGCTCGGCGCGGCCGCTCGCGCGCAGAAACTCACGCACCTGTCGGCCATCGCGCACGAGCGTGAACGTCACCTCGGGTCGCGTGAGCGCCGCTGCCTCCACGACCTCGGTGACGTGCCCAGATTCGGTGCCCGTGGAGCGCAGGAATTTGCGGCGCGCGGGGATATTGAAGAACAATTCCCGGGCTTCCACCCGTGTTCCGACGGCCATGCCGGCTTCGCGCAGCACGGGCTCGGCGACGCCGTCGATCAGCACCTCGACGCCCGCGTCGCTGCTCGCTGGCCGCGAGCGCAAGGTAAAACGGCTGACCGAAGCGATGCTGGGCAGAGCTTCGCCGCGAAAGCCGTAGCTCACGAGGTTGTTCAAATCGTCGATCGCCGTAAGCTTACTGGTCGCGTGGCGCTCCACGCTCATGCGCGCGTTCTCCGCGTTCATGCCCACGCCGTCGTCACTGACGCTCAAGCGTGTCACGCCTCCGCCCTCGATCTCGACGTCGACACGCTGCGCGCCCGCGTCGAGTGCGTTTTCGATCAGCTCTTTGACCGCGCTGGCCGGGCGCTCCACCACTTCACCGGCCGCAATTTGGCTGGCCAAAGCTGGGGGCAGAACGACGATTTTAGCTTCCACGATGACGCCGCGTCAGCATTGCACCGGCGCGGGCCGTGCTCAATCGTTCGTCAGCGGTCCCCGGGCTCGCTGGGCCGAGTTTCAGCCGCCCGCGAGCGCTGCGCCTTGGCTCAGAGCAAGCCCGCGCGCATCGCCGCTTCGGCGAGGCCGCCACCACTGGTGTGGTTTGCCTTCAAGATGTCCGTCGCGGCGGCCTTCACCGAGCTCGGCGCTTGAGCCATGGCAAAGGAGCGGCCAGCACGGCGAAGCATCGGGATGTCGTTCAGCCAATCACCGACGGCGACGACTTCGGCGGCAGTCACGCCGTGGTGGTGCGCGACCCAATCGATGGCCGTGCCCTTGTCCACGCCCGAAGCGCGGACGACCAAGCCCCACGTTCCGGAGTAGCCGGGGCGCCCGACCTCGAACATCACGCATTGCAGATGCCGGTCGTGGCTCTTGATGAACAGCTCCGCGCTGCGGATCTGATCCGGCGTGCCCAGCGCCACCAGCGCCGACAGCGCGGCGCCTGGCTCGCGCCAAGCTTCGAAGTCGGTCAAGCGAGCGACTTGCTGGGTGCGCTCGGTCCACGTGCTCACGTAGTCGAGGTATTGCGCGCCGTGCGCGTCGTGAAACAGCCGGTCACCCGAGAACGCAAAGGCTGCCGGTCGAATCCGGCCCAGCGCCTCGAACAGGAGCTCGGTGGCCACGTCCGAGAGCGGCGTGCTGTGCAGCTCGAGGTGGTTCGTCGAGTCGACGATGTGACTGCCGTCGATGCACGCCACGGGACCCAAAATGCCCAACGATTCGGCGATTTCTCGGGTCCCGGAATACATTCGTCCGGTGCACAGCGTGACTGGCACGCCGCGCGCTATCAGTGCTGCGATCGCCTCTGCGTCGCTCGGGTGCACGTCCCCGTCAGCGCCTAGCAGTGTCCCGTCAATATCAGTGACGAAGACCTTTGCCACGCTTCCCATGGGCGGTCAGAACTGGCGCAAGGGGGCTGGGCCAGCGAGTGGCGCGACCCCCCAGACCGTCAGTTCGCTTGAGCGGCCGGAACCGTGCCGACCGGATACACGGACACGCGCTTCTTGGTGCGCGAATCGTGCTCGTAGGTCACGAGACCGTCGACCAAGGAGTAGAGCGTGTAGTCACGACCCACGCCGACGTTGCGGCCCGGGTTGATGGTCTGGCCGACCTGGCGAACCAGGATGCCGCCAGCGCGAACTTCTTCGCCGCCGTACACCTTGACACCACGGTACTGGGCGTTCGAGCCACGACCGTTGCGCGTAGAGCCGCCGCCTTTTTTGTGTGCCATTACGCGGTCACCCCGGTGAGGCCCGTGATCTTCACGGCCGTGTAGTTCTGACGATGGCCCGCCTTCTTGCGCGAGCGCTTACGCTTGCGGAACTTGAAGACGATCAGCTTCGGACCACGGAGCTGGCGAACGATCTCGCCCTCTACCGAAGCGCCGGAGACTAGCGGCTTGCCAAACTGCGGCGCGTCGCCGGAGACCATGAGAACCTGGTCGAATTTGATCTTAGTGCCCGGATCGCCCTTGAGAAGCTCAACCTGAACGGTTTCGCCCTCAGCGACTCGGTACTGCTTGCCGCCGGTGCGGATAACTGCGTAGGCCATGGGAATGGGGCGCGGAACCTAATTCATACCCAGCAGCCAAGCAAGCACTCAACAGCAATTCTCTCACTATAAATGCTGAACCGGTGCACAGGCCTCGGGATTTTCGTGGAAAATAGGCGTTTGTCGGGTTCAGCCGCGGCCGACAGTGGAGGTGAAGCTGGGAGAACCGCTCGGCGCTGACGGCGCGGGTGCCCCCTGTCCTTCGCCCGGCGGCGGCTCGAACGCCGCTCGCACCGCTGGCCGACACAAGACGACCAGGGTGAATCCGCCGAGCAGCGTACCCAATGGAAAGTGCATGCAGTTCATGACCGAGGTGAGCAGGCAGAGCGTGTGCCTTCGGCGAGCCCGCAGCGCCCGTGCGGTCAGGACATTGAGGCTGACCGACCCAATGCCGATCAGCACGATAAACGCGCCCATCGCTGTCGGAAGCCAGCCGAAGGGCTCACCCCTCGCCGGCGTCATGCCCGGGAACCTGCCCAGCACCATCGCGACTCCCATTCCGGCGTAGACCGCGCCGAAGACGGGGATCACGCCCGCGAGCGCGGCTCCGACGTAATGGAGCCAACCGAGTATCCGCAAATGAGTCTCGTCTTCGTGGGTCATGCGGACTCGTCGGCGCGCTGCGCGGCGGAGTTGCGGCTAAAGTTTTGGCCCGCGCCTGCGACGGGCGCCGCCGGCTTGGCTATTCGGGCCTGTCGGCGACTGAGGGCATCGCGGGCAAAACCGGAAGCAAAGGCGAATCTTCGAGTAGAGGTAGTGGCGCGAGGCCGACGCGCTCGGCGAGTTTATCGAGCGTAGTAAAGGTCCCGTCGGGGAGCCAAATATCCCCGCGTACAATGAACCTCAGGCCCCACGACAGCGGCGAATGTCGCGCTTCCGGATCACGAGCGAGGTTCTCGAGTAGCTCGCGGTCCTGCGGCGTTGATTGCCGGGTGACATGTCGTGCGAGAGCAGACCAAAGTGGATCTGCGCCCGGTTCGGATTCGAAGTCCCCAATCGCGCTGGCCAATGCGGTCAGCGATTGTCCATCGTCTTCTAGGTAGGCGCGGCAAGCTAGGGAGATGAGCGCGACCTCTTTTTTTTCAGCCGGGCGCTGCCAGGTCGCGAAGTGAGTTCGTGGCCAAGCAGCGTTCGAAAACGAGTCGATCAACGTGACGATGGGCTTCATTCCCTGCAGGTGTTCCTCCTCCTGCAATTGCGTCGCCTGCATCTTCCAGAACTCAAGACGCCGCAACGACGGCAGGGCTGACCCGAGCGCCGTGTACACAAAAATGCTGAGGTCGGCTGGGTCGTCGGTGACGTCCTGGACGTTCGCTATCAGCTCCCGCAGCGCCCATTCTCGTTCCTTGCCTCGGTTTCGGCCCCCGAACCGCAGTCCTCGCACCGTGTTGATCGCTTCTGACCGCAGGAATTGGTCAAGCAAGTCGATCGGCGTTTGGGGTCGGTCTTTCAACGCCCAACGCAACAATTCATCTGACAATTCCGCACCGAGACTCGCTGCAAGTTGGATTCTGAGACCTGCCAAACGTCGTTGCGTCGGCCATACTTGCAGCGAACTGACGTCCGCCACGGTTTCGGGCCAGGTCGGCACGGCATGCGTCCATACCCGCCCGAGGGCGACCGCCTCCGGGCTAGCAGGGGTTGTCTTCTGCGCGGACAGGAAAGTCCTCGCCATAGAATTCGTTGGCGGCGAGAGCTGCTTTCCAGCCAGATTCCAGCGCTCGAGACGCAAGTGAGCAAGCCAAGTTGCATTGATCGCATCGACCTCCAATGCGCGGGCAAGTACCGCCTTGCGTGGCTCTTGGCCGCTGGCGCTCCAGGCCGCCAGGGTACGATCCGTTCGCAAGCTCCAGGCCTTCGCAACGGCCGAAGAGTGCCTTTCGGCCCACGCCGCCATGATGACTTCGTCGCCACTCCCGTCGGCGAGAATCAGGCCGACGAGCTCGCGCCCCTCGGGATCTTCGAGCAAGCGTTCAAGGATCGGCGCAAGCTTGTCCGGCGATTCGTCTTGGGTGAGCCCTGCCCAAAGGCGCAAAGTCTCCCACCAGCGGACGTCTTTCGCGCGTTCGGTCACGACGCGCATCCGTTCCTCGCCTTCGAGCCGCGACTTCATATATGACGCAGCCAGGAACTCCTGATAGCTCAGGTGCGCGAACTGAAGCGTGCTGTCAGCCCGCTCGTGCAGCACCGCGGCTGGCCCAGCGAGCCAGTGAACATATCCGACCTTGTGGTGCCGATCCCAGCCATCGGGGAGGTGGCGAAGCAAGTCGCCTTCGCTGGCCAGCACTGCGACCATTCGCTCATCACCTCCCTGCTGCGGCGGGGCTTCGCCCGCCTGCACCCCGTGGGCAAGCTGCTCCGCAGTTCGCCAGCGTTCCAGCGTATCGTCGGGGCGCCACTGGTCGGCCTGTCGCTGCACTCCTTCGCGCTCGGCCCGGTCGATGCGTGCACTCAAAAAGCTTCGCAAACAGGCGTCGTATAGACGGTGTCGGCGATCGGGCAGCGGGCTGGTGCGGTGCAAGAGCAGCATCATCGTCAGCTGCAGTGGGCTGCGCGCGAGCACCGTGGCGTCAGCAGAGGCACCGAGCGCCGCGATGAACTGCGCTGTTTGCGCGGTGGCGACCACTTCGTCGTCGCCGTAGCACTCGCCATGAAATCGCTCTGCGAGTAGCTTCACCTCTGTATCGCTGAGGGGTTGCACGTCGAACACGGAGTATCCGTCGGCGCCGGAGGGGGGCTCAGTGCCGTAAGGACGGCTGGTCACGACTACCAGCAGATGGGGGTATGCGTTCTTGAAACCGAGCAATCGTTCGCGAAAATCTCTTCCGAGCTCGCCGAGCTCGTCCCAGCCGTCGATCAGCAGGAGTGGCCTCGGCAACCCTTCTCGCCAATCACGAATGTAGGCGAGCAGTGCCCGCCCGTCGCAACCGTAGCTCTCTGCCCACTCCTTAAGGTACGTGTCAAACGATTGCCCTGAACTCGTCCCCGGCTGATCGCGCCAGTTGAAGGCGAGCTTTCGGAGTTCCACCGCAATCGGCAAAAGGCCCGAGTCTTGGGCGAGACAGCGCCTGAATGTGTAACGCATCCACGTCGTCTTGCCGGTACCAGCACCACCTCGCAGTGCAAGTGGTCGCTCGAGTGCCGCGAGCTGGGCGGTGGCGATCGGCTCGCCCAGATTCGACTTCGCAGGATCCCAGCCCTCGGCGAAGCGCAGCGGGATGTACATGCTCTCGAGTTCGGGATTGAGCGGGCGACCGCCGCTGCGCAGCCCGCCGCTCAGCGCCCACATCCCCCGGTGACACCACAACGACTCGCAAGGTCCGCCGTTGTCCCCCCTCGTTACTGCTCATTAGTGCGTCGTCCTTATTGGATGGGTGCGGGACCAGGTTAGATCCTTCGCACGAGGTCGGACACCAGTTTCCGACTAGCTGCTCTCGGTCTTAGAGCTACGAACCGGCGACCCAGACAACCGCCTCCGCTTAACGTTGCAAGGTTCTGCCGTCTGGGCCGCAAATTTACTCTCCCTGTTGGGGCCGGCAACTCACAAAAACGCAGTGCGTTGTCAAAAAAGCGGCGACCGAGCGAATGCCGAGCAACTGCGCCGAATCACCGTCCGATGTGGATTCACAACGACCAAGTTTCCGAAACAAGGACGGCCATGAATCCAGCACCTACCAGAACTCAAGCAGATTATCGTGTCACGACACCACCAACGTTGGTGCGTCTCAGCAACCCAGCGCTCGACCAGATCCAGTTGGCACTCGCCCAGCAAGACCGTGAACTGGACGCAGCACGCTCGTCGATTTCCCGACTTGGCGACGTACTGTTCGCGATCCCCGGCGATCTGCTGGAGAAGGTCGAGTTTGCCTGCACGACGCATCCTGCATCACGCGGAGCGCTGCACACCCTGACGCGCTGCTGAGCGCGTCCGTCAAATTCATTCGTTATCTAACGAGGAAATAGAAGTCATGCCATCCGTATCAGCCAGCAGCAGCAACACCATCTCGCCCATCGAGAGCTTCTACGACCAGGGCTCTGAAGTGCAATCGCTCACAGGCGACGCACTGCTCATGTACTGCCAAGCGAGAATGGGGGACCTCGACAACGAGATCAACATGCGAATGGGCGACCAGAAGGCCGCCCTGACCCGCCGGCAGGCTATCCAGTCTGCCGAGGTTGAACTGAAGAAGTACGGAGACAATGGTCCGCAAAACCAAGAGCAGTGGGATGCATGCGAGGCCGCGCTCCGTGCCGCGCAAGCGCAGCTGCCGCCAGGCGATCCCGGCATCGCCGCACTCGAGAAGTTCCGTGTCGATATCGAGCACCAGTATTGCAAGGACATCGCGCCCAATCCGCATTACCCCAAGGACGGGGAATGGAAGGGCACCCTCGACGGGCTGACGAAGATGGAAGACGACATCAAGGGTGGCGCCGAAATCCAGATGCTTCAGCTGCAACAGTTGATGTCCCAGCGACAGACGGCCGTGCAGCTCACGACCAACATGATGTCGAAGCTGGACCAAACGCAAGACAGTATCGTCAAGAACCTTTGAGGAGTCGGCGATGATGGATGCAGCATCGTTTGTGTCACAGGTTCGACGGACCTCATTAGGCCCGGCCGAGACGGTCGAAAAACTATACGGTCTCGGACATTGGCTTCTGGAACAGGAACGATTCGCAGACGCAGCACTGGCATTTCGAACCATGTTGCGCAGCGCTCCAAGCGACGAGCGGAGTTGGCTCGCGTTGGCTGTGTGCCACGAACGGGCCGGGCAACTTCGCATTGCCTTGGAGCTTTACGGAGCGGGAATGGCGATCGTGCCGACCTCGGTGCGCTGTCAAATCGCCCGCGCGCGCTTGTTGCGACGACTGAGTCGCGATTGCGAGGCGGAAGAGGCTCTCAAAAAAGCGTCGGAGGTCGCGCGCGGCATCGGTGATGAGGAACTGACCCGATTTATCGACGCAGAAAGGGAAAACCAATGCCACTGAGTGTCCAAAGCGGTCAGTCCTCTCAATCGGCGTCCTCCGTTGCATCCGTCCAATCGCCGCCTACGTCTGGGGCCCAAGTGGCTTCACTGCTGCCGACTCCCAGCGGCGACGCACAGGCTGACGCCATGTCATGGATGTACTTGCTGACGTCGAAGCAACAGTCGCTCGATGTCAGCAACGGACGAGACAACATCCGCAGCATGCAGGACCAGCGCGCACGGGCCTATAAGGAAGAAATCGAGGCAATCAAACAAGCCATCGAAGCCGCGAGCCACCATAGCTTTTGGGACAGCGTTGCCAGCGTCGCCCTGACTGTCGGCAAAGTTGCTGCCGTCGTGGGGTCCATTGCGGTCGCCGTTGCTACCGGCGGAGCTGGCGCAGTTGGCGTGATTGCTGTGGTGGGTGCTGTGCTCTCGACCGCGGGCTTTGCGGAAGGTGAGGCCCACGTCCTGGAGAAGCTGGGCGTAGACGAGGGAACGGCCGCGTGGATTGGCATCGGGCTTTCAGTTGGTGGCGCGGCCTGTACCGGAGGCGCTGCACTCGCGGCAAACGCCGGCGAAATCGCAGGGACTGCGTCGACGATTGGTAAGGTAGCTAGCGCGACGACCGGCGCTGCGGCGGTTGCCGGCGGCGCTGCGAAGATCGAAGCAGGGCAGTATCAAGGAGATCAAGAGGACGCTTTAGCGGATGCCGCGAAGGCACAGTTGGATCAAGCGCGGATGCAACGGTTGCTCTTCATGATTCTCGACGACCTTCAAGCGTCCGAGGCTTCAGACGACAACACGCTCGGCGCATTGCGCGCTGCAATGAGCACCAAAGGCGAAACTTTGGCGCTGACAACTACGATGAGGGCCTAATGACACTTCGCATCGCTAGCAACATTCCCGCCGACCCAACGGTCGCCGTCGAGGCGAGCTCGGCATCCGGAGCCACTCAAACCTCGTTGCCGACGGGGGCTCAGGTTCCCGTTTTGCCTGACCCCGTGCTCCAGATGGCGAGCGGCGGCGATCTGCTGGCGGAACTCGTAGCACTGCTTACGCTTGCGAGTCGAAGCGATCGCGATGCTGCGCGGCAGGCTGAGCGAGCTGAGGACATGGCTCGCACACAAGAGGAGCAGCAGAAGGTCGCAAAGATGCACGAACAAGCGGACGACATTCGCGCAGGCGCCTGGGCCTCGGGCTTGGCGGAGATCGGGCAGGGTGTTTGCGAAATCGGCGGCGCGTTTAGCGCACAGGCCGAGGGCAAGTTCGATTGGAACGACGGGTTCAAAGCCGCGAGCACCGGATTCAAGGCCGGCGGCGGGCTTGCGCGCGGGCAGTACAACGCGATGGAGAAGCTCGACGCTGCCGACGCCGAAGACGCTGGGGCAAGCGCTGATCGGGCCGGACGCGGCTCGAAGGAAGCGGCCGATGATCTCGTCAACGCGCGCGAATTGTTGAAGAAGGTCGCTTCGTTCTACGAACAGATGCTTCAAGCACAGAGTGGCGCGCTGAACGCGGCGGCGAGCTGGCGCGGGTAAGGCGCGCACACCATCGGCCGCTTCGACGATATCGAGTTTGGGTTCGACCCAGCATCCGAGATTGTGGGTACATGTGATCTCCCCGCGGTAACGACCTCGAACGACGGGCCGAGGGGGGCGTGCTGTAGATCTCGCTGGGCGAGGCGCGTATGCTCGGAGGCGATCATGAGTCGTCGGATTTCCGCGCTCGGGGCTTGGGTGCTGTGCGCCGCACTGGGCGTGTTCGCGCTCGCACCGCAGGCTGCGCAGGCTGCGCCGAAGCAGAAGCCGCACGCGGCCGCTCCCAGCAAAGCCCCCAAGAAGAGCCCGAAGAAGCCCGAGCCGGATGCGACCAGCACCGACGACAAGGCCGATGACGACAAGGCCGACACCAAGCCGGAAAAGGGTGAACCGAGCGGGGTGAAGGCCGCGGGAACGGGGGCCACGAAAGCCTCCCCTAACGCTTCTGCGTCGGCGGCCGTCAAGGAGACCAAGGAAACGAAAGAGGGCGTGAAGACCTACAAGTTCGGCACGATCGAGGTCGAGGGTCGCTTGAAGTCACCACAGATCATCTATTTCCTACGCCGCGTGCGGGCTGAGTTCGATGCCGGCCTCTTGGGTCATCGCTCGTTCATGCGCGAATTGTCCGACACCAGGAACCGCTCCGCGCTGCGATGAGTACTCCCCAGCCGCAAACACCGATCGTGCTTCGTACCGCTGCAGTGTGGGGCACGACCGTGCTCGCCGTGCAGAACCTGAACAACGGGCAATCACTCAAGTTGAGTGATGGCGAGGGCAATCTGGTGGCCAAGCCCGACGGCTGCCAGGTGACGGACTTTCCGGTGCGAGCGGTGGGTACGGGCTGGGAGCTCGACGCGCGCGGCTGCACGGGGGGCGAGCTTTTGTTGCGCGGTCGCCGCGAGAATCCGGCGGACCTGGGCCGTTCGGGCGCGCCGATCCCGATCGTGGCCGGCGATCACGGCCTGATTCAGTACGGTAATTTTTCGGTCTTTTTCCAGTTCACGCACGCCGCGCCGATCATCCGGCGCCGGCGTCGGCCGGATTGGGCGCTCCTGCTCTCGTTCGTGTTTGCGATGGTCGCGGTGGGTGGCGGCTTGGCGTTGATCTGGGCGATCACCACGCCGCAGGGCATTCCGAAGCCGCTCGAGCTGACCAGCCAGCAAGAGCTCGAGCTGCAGTTCAATCTCAAGGAAGAAGACACGCCGCCGCCTCCGCCCAGCGCGGGCAAAGAGGAGGACAAGGGCTCGGGCATCAAAGATCCGGGCGCCAAGGACAAGAAGGAACAAGGCGGCGGAAAGAAGATCGCCGGCACCGAAGGCAAGCTCGGGCGCAATGGCAAGGAGACCACCACCAAGCAGACCGGCGAAATTCGCGCGGGCTTGGGCGGCATGTCCGAAGCCTTGTCGAGTGACGTCGGCGACGAGGTGAGGAAAACGCTCGGCACGATCAGCTCGGTCGCCGATGCGCTCGGCGGCTTGCGCTCGGATCAGATCGTGCTCGGCGCGGGCAGCGGCACCGGGCTCAAGGGCTCGGGCAAAGGCGGCGGCGGGGATGCTCCGGGCGGCGTACCGTTCGGTTCCGGCACACTCGACACGGGCTGGGGTCCCGGCAAAGGTGGCGGGTTTGGTTCCGGCTCGGGTGGCCCCGGTGGGCGCGGTCTCGGCGGCAACGGCAAAGGCGGCCCGGGCGGCGGTGACGGCTCCGGCAGCGGTAACGGCACGGCTGATGGCGAGCACAAAGTCGCCGGCAAGGCCGCGGCCGCAGCCGGTCAAGGGCTCTCGGCCGAACAGATCCGGCGCGTGGTGATGTCGCGCATGGGCGCGTTCCAAGCCTGCTACGAGATCGCGTCGGCACACGATCCGACGCTCAAGGGCAGCGTGGGTGTGGCGTTCAGCGTGAGCCCGGGCGGCTCGGTCTCGAGCGCGAGCATCACGGGTTCTTCGTTGAACAATCCGCGCGTCGAGGGCTGTATCTTGCGGCAGTTCAATCGCCTGCAGTTTCCGACCGCAGACAAAGCCTCGGGGGCGAGTTTCCCGTTCGCTTTCCGGCCTGGGAAAAAGTAGCGCTCAGCGCTCGCGGTGCGTGGCACGCCCCTGGCATAGTCCAACGTTGTCGCCGAACGAGTCCTCCAATGATGCGAAAATACGGGCAATCCATGCGGGTTTGGGCGGGGGCGAAGCGCCCCGAGCCGCGGGCGTCGAGCCCCCAACTGCTGTCGGTGTTTGTCGTCTTCGGCTGCGCGTTCGCCTTCGCCTGCAGCACGCAGGAGCAAACGCGCAATCTGGAGCCCGACCAAGTCGGCCTCACGCCGGACGTCGCGCCGATCTTCGAAGATGACGAGTCGCAGCTGTTCGAGGTCAAGCGCGGCCTGCAGTTTCCGATTCTGGATCCGAGCCCGGCAGAGGCCGATGCGCTGAACCAGCAAGTGGTCGCGCCCTACGGTCGAAAGCCGTGGATCACGAACCAAGACGTGAAGGTGCAGCTCACCTGGACCCTGAGCAATCTCGACGAAGACCAGCACGTGGTCGAACTTTTGATCGACCCGTGGAACGAGTTTGGTCGCTACTACCCCGGCATGACGCTGACCGACGCCGAGGAGCAGACGTTCAAGCCGAACTTCTCCGGTATCGACCGCTACTACGTGCTCGAGGGCAAGAAAGCGGGCGCGTCATCGCGACGTCACGGAACGTGCACGTTCGACGACATGGACGAGATGGCGGTCGACTTTGCCACCGTGCAAAACCTGATCAATTGGCCGGGGCCGCTGCCACTGCCCAACGGCGCGCCGATGGACCCAGACATGCCAGTCGATCCGCTGCCCACCTACGCCAATCATGCCTTCAACTTCATCAATCGCTCGTCAGACGACCTGTTGGTCGCGCCCTACATCCCCGCGGTGATCGCCGGCCTCACCGGTGTCGACTTCGGCTTGCGCACCACGGAAAAGGCGACAATCGCGCTCGACGTTCAAATCGAGGTGGTGGACTTGGGGCAGGGTCGCGTCCAAGACGCGGGCAGCAGCAAAAAGCTGCTGGCCAAGACCACCGAAGTGGTGACGGTCGGTACCGCGGTTCCTTAGCGGCGGAACGGCCGCGCCGTCTGTTCGCCCGCGGCGGCTCGTGCTAGGCAGGGCCCGCCATGAGCCGCATTTATCGTACTCTTCCGCCTGAAGGCACTCGTCTCGGGATCGCATTTTCTGGGGGTCTGGACACGCGCTGTGCCGTCGCTTGGTTGAGCGAAAAGGGCATGAAGGTGTTCGCCTACACCGCTGATTTGGCGCAGCCGGACGAAACGGACCCGGCCACGATCCCGCCCGTCGCGCGCGAGCACGGCGCGGTCGAAGCGCGCTTGATCGATTGCCGCGAAGCGATGGCCCGTGAGGGCGTGGTCGCGATTCAATGCGGCGCGTTTCACCTGTCGAGCGGCGGCAAGAAGTACTTCAACACCACGCCGCTCGGCCGCGCGGTGACCACGACCGCCATCATCCGCGCCATGCGCGAGGACGACGTGCACGTGTTCGGCGATGGCAGCACCCACAAGGGTAACGACATTCAGCGCTTCTATCGCTACGGCATTCTGACCAACCCGAACCTGAAGATCTACAAGCCGTGGCTCGATCAGCAGTTCGTGGACGCCTTCGGT
>Ga0070682_100001500_pt1 | contig 13083 bp, 7 predicted proteins | sample KBSC63LmetaG_FD_64668 | JGI IMG/M metagenome (GOLD analysis project Ga0070682, IMG submission 64668) | Corn rhizosphere microbial communities from Kellogg Biological Station, Michigan, USA - KBS C6-3L metaG | ecosystem: Host-associated > Plants > Roots > Rhizosphere | place: USA: Michigan... | reverse complement strand
CCTTGAAGTATGGCACCGTACCCCCGATCACCCACACCTTTGATGTGAACGACGCGAGCCCGTGGTTCGTCAGGAGCCCTGGGCAGTTCCAGGCTGGCCAGTTCGTCGCGAGCTACTCGTACCAGTACGACGTCGTGTACGCGGCTCCCCCAGGCGGCGGGCCGCCGCCGCCCACGCTCAGCACAGCGTGGATCACGGATGATTCGACGAGCGTCAAGCTCAACGCCGCGCAGCTCGGGTTGATGCCAGTGAGCTTTGCAGCCAGAAACATCACCTGGGCGGAGAAGGGCAAGTCAGGCACGCTCGGCGTGACGGAGGTCACCGTCGATTGGAACTGGCTCCCGGAGAGTGGCGATCCGATCCTCTCGGAGAGCCTGATCCTGACCGCGCGCAAGCCTCGGGTGACGAGCACGCTGCGCTCCGTCAGGCCGACAACCAACCAGCGTTACCAGTATTCGCTGACGTTCCTCATGAACGACGGGACGAAGCTGCACGCCAACGGGCTCACCGGCACCCAACCCAACCAGACCATCGATCACCCGCTGTCCCAGCTCCAGTTCAGCGTCCTACCGATGTTTCCAGCCGATGCTCAGGTGGTGATCCTGCGCGCCACCTTCGATGACGAGCTCAACGACACGCACCTCAGTCACGCTTGGCAGGTCCTGGCAGGAAGAGGCGGAGCCCCCGCATTGAGCACGGCGTCCTTCGACGCTTGGACGTTTCAGGCTGTCGTGGCCAACGCTAACCTCGCCACTGTCGTGTTTTCCGGACAATGGGTGGACGCGAAGGGCAAGCAGTTCTCGATCCCGAAGACGCTGCTCGTCGGCACGAATAGCACTCTGATCGTCAGCGACTCGCAGAAGACGGTGACCGCGGTGCTCGATGCCTCGAACGTCGCCTTCGTCCCGCCCCAGAGCAACGGGGTTTATCGTGTCGACGCGCAGGTCAGCTATGCCACCGATCCAAGTGCGGCGCCTGACCTGGCGAACGCCACGACCATCAGCTTTGGCCAGGGGCAGCCTGCGGTGCAGTACTACCCAGCTCAGGGCATTGCGATGAAGGACACCCCGACGTTCTCCTACAACTACGTCTACACGACGATCGCGAACAATGGGGGGACGACGCAGGTGGTCAATGCCTGGGCCACTCCGCAGAGCACAGTGAGCACGGCCCTACCCGTCATCGCCGGCACGGCACCGGCCACACCGAGCAACGCAGCGGCTCTGCCGATCCTGGCGCGAGTCGCAGCCACGTCGAAGCTGGATCCGCGCACTGCTGCGCTCTTTGCGCGGCATGATAGCTTCTGCGCGAGCTGCGCGGCACCGCCCGAGCCGGCGAGCTACGGCCAACAGGTCGTGCAAGCGTGACCTCGGGCGTCGCGGGCTGACATGGTGAGCCTTCCGGCCGCCTATGAGCGTGTGCTGGAGCTGTGGGGCCACAGTGCCCCACGGGCCACGGCACGCGCACGCAGCGCGCTCGCGACGCTGTTGGATGACTTGCTGCGCTCAGAGGACCCGAGGGCCTTTGGGCGCAGCAGCCTGACCATGACGGGCAGCCCCTTCGAGCCGGCGCTGTCGTTGGTCGACCCGGGCCTTCGCTACACGGTGGAGCCGTGCCCCGAGCACGTGCCTGCGCAAGAGCGCCTGGCGCGCTGTCTCTTGCTGCTGGCGCGCCTGAACGTCAGCGTACCGCGGCCAGAGCTGATCGGTACTCTGGCGGCTCTGCAGGCGCGAGGCCCCTTGCGCTACGGTGCGCAGATCGGAGCCCGACACTCCGAGTCGAGCGATGTGTACAAGCTCTATGTCGAGCTGCCTCGCGAGGCCCGCGTGGAGGCCGAGGCCCTCGGGCATGAGCTCCTGGGCAGCAGCGCGGTGCTCGACGTCCCGGGTCGTGACGCGCGGCCCACGCTGCTGGGCATCGATCTGAGCTCCGGAAAGCTGGAGCTCTACTATCGTGTCGAACACCTGCATCCGCTCGAAATATCCACGCTGCTCGGGCGAGCCAGCGCGGCGGAGCGCGCGCAGGAGGTGTTGGCGATGCTGGGCGCGTCACAGCCGCTGCCGATTCGCCACGTGCTTCCGGGGGCCACCTGGGGTTTCAGCTACGCGGTAGGCAGCAGCGCCGAGGTCACGTTCAGTCTCTACACGTTTGCTCGTACCTTGTTCGGCCCAGACGGCTGGATCCGCGCGGGCCTGCTCGCGATGGGTCGCCGACACGGTTGGGACCTCGAGGGCTACGCGCGCATGAGCGAGCCCTTGATCGGGCGCCGCGGCCTGCCGTGTCATCACGGTATCTTCGGGCTGATCGTGCCGCCCCGTGCTGCACCGGCGGCCTGGATCGGACTCGCACCCGTGGAGCAGCGCGCATGAACGACCCGGCGTGGTCCGAGATTGCGGCGGGTCAGGCGCCGAGTGGCGCTTTTCTCTCGCTGGTCCAGCTGACGAGCGGTCCCGTGACGGACGAGAACGCATTTGTCACGGCGCTCGTGCTGGAGCGGCTCGCGACGCGTGAGCCGGCTCCAGGCCGCGGGGACGTCTGCGAGCGCGCGCTCGATTTCCTGGAGCGCTGCGAACGCGCTGCGCCCCGGGGAGGCTTCGCTTTCTACCCCATCGGCGCTCAGCCTCGATGGCTGCGCGAGCCTCTACCCGCGGACGTGGACGACACCGCGCTCTGTTCCCTGGCCCTGTACCGTGGCGGTCGCTGGTCTCAGAATCGCTTGCGTCATCAGGTCGTCGAGGTGTTGGACCGCTATCGCTTGGCGGCAAAGCCAGGCGGAGCGGAGTGGTTTCAGCCAGGGGTCTACCCGACCTGGCTGAGCGATCAGCGCCGGCGTAATCCCATCGACGTCTGCGCCAACGTGAACGTGGCGACGTTGCTGGAGGCCTCCGGCTTGGGTGAGAGCCGCTCTCGCGGCATCGTGCACATGGTCGAGGCAGCGCTCGACTGGGTGGCAAACCGGCGTGAGCGAATGCAGGCCATCATGCCCTACTACTGCCACCCCGCCGAGCTCGGCCATGCCCTGCAACGTGCCGTGAGCGCGGGGGTCAGCGGCGCAGACGAGCTGCTGGCGCGTTTCGACGCCCAGGGCTGGTGGCAGGGCAGCGAGGATCGGGCTGCCCCCATCTGCTGCTCGTTGGGAGCCCGCGTCGTGTGGAGCAGCCCTGTCCTGCAGGTGGCCCGAGCTTGGAAGCGGCATCAGTTGGCGGAGCCGCGGGAGTAGGCAGCGCGCCCGGACGGTACGTCGCCCCTGGATCATTTTTAGGGGCTGGTCCTCGCTTCCGCGCTGGTGTTTCTTGCGCCCATGAACGTGATGGTAAAGGCGATGCGCTCGTCGGCCGCTGGTGCGGCGCTGCTACTGGCCGCTTGTTCCGACTCGGCCAGTTCGAAGCCCGAGCAGGGTGCGGGGGCCGAGCTCCCCGGCAACGGTGATTCCACGAGCTCCAGTGGAGCGTCCTCGAACGGCACCCCCAACTCGGGCAGCATGGCGCCGCCTCCTTGCAAAGTGGCGGACGTCGCCCCGATCGCCGAGGGCGAGCTGAGCTACCTGACCTTGGTCGACGACGCTGTCTACTACGTGGATCAGCTGGATGGCACGCCGGTCCCCTCGTTGGTCAACACCTGGTATGGCGCCATCAAGCGCCATGACCTGTCGAGCGGAGAAACGACGACGGTCTTCGCCCCGCAGCGGAGCTACCTCGACGGTCTGCTGGTCACGGCAGACTCGATCTACGCTGCGAGCCACCAGCTGATCGAGCCGGGTCAAGCCGAGGTCTATCGCTTGCCGCTGTCCGGCCAAGGCGACGCGCAGCTCGTGAGCCCGGCTTGGAGCATGAACGAGCCCGAATTCGCGAGCAAGCCGCTGCTCGGCATCGTGGGCAACGAGCTAGTTGTCAATGGCGCTTCTGGGATTGTGGCGCTCTCCCTGACCGACGGCAGCGCTCGGCCATTGCTGGCCGACGATGACGTGGTGCGCGCGCAATTGGTCGGAACTCAGCTCTGGTACGGCACCAAGGGCGGCATGGGTGGCATCTTCCGGATCGATGTGGCAGCGCCCGGCAGTGCTCCGGCGGAGGTCTATCCAAAGGGCTGTTCCACCGGTGGTTTCGCGAGCGCGGGCTGGTTCCTGGTCACGAGCAGCGAGCTCGCCTGTGGCAGCAGCCTGGGCATCCAGGGCCTGGCCCTGGATGGGTCGGGCGAAACGAAGCGCTGGGACCTGAAAGGGGTCAGCTCCGACAACTACTATCCGACCTACAGCGACGCCGACGCGATCTATCTGGCCGCCGACCACTCTGGCGTGAAGCTGCCCCGTGCGAGCGGCGATCCCGAGTACTTTGCCTGCCAGGCCACGCCCGTCACGGGTATCACGGGCAATGCCAATTGGTTCGTCTGGGCCCGCAACCTCCAACGCAACGCTGGCGTCCTCAGCTACAGCGCCAAGCTCGGCGGCGAGCGAGTGAGCGCCATTTACGCCAAGCGTCGCTGAGCGGCGCGCGCCCAGCATTGCACGATCGTGCAAGCGTCGACCTCCGAAAGCCACGGATCTCACCTGTCTCGCGGTACGTGCTCGAGGAGGGGGCGCCGCCGGAGGCTCCCCCGTGGGCCGCTTACCTCGGCCCAGATGTCGCCGTACAAGGGGGAACTGAATCGATCCGGCCAGGGAGCGAGCCCCCATGAAGCCTTTCGTGCCCGCATCCATCATTTCCACGTGTGCGCTGCTCTGCGCCTGCGGCACGCCTCACCATCTCGGCTCGAGCGCGACGGACGACGCCGGCCCCACGGATCCGTCGAGTATCGCCGCCCCGCAGCGCCTGGACCTGCTGCTCATGGTCGACAATTCCTGGGCGATGAGCACCAAGCAATCGTTGCTCGCCGACTCCGCTGTCCGGCTCCTCGAGCAGCTGAGCACCTCGATTCCCGACATCCACGTCGGTGTGATTTCCTCGAGCCTGGGGGACGCCGGCGACAGCACGGTGTGCTCGCGGCCGGAGTCGAAGGACATGGCGCACCTGCTCGGCAGTCTGGAGCGGGGCAGCAATGCCGGCGCCGACGAGCACGGAATCCTGAGCTGGCGCTCGGGGCAACCGCTCGACGCGTTCGAGGGTAACGTGCGTACCCTGATTCGCGCAGCTGGCGAGCTCGGCTGCGGCTACGAAGCATCGCTCGAAGCCTGGTACCGGTTTTTGCTGGACCCCAAGCCCTACGCCTCATTGCAGCGAGTGCCGTGCCGACCGGGAAATACCGCCACCGATTGCATCGGCCCGAGTCTGGATCAGAACGGTGAGCCGCTGGTGGATAGCCAGCTGCTGGCGCAGCGCGCCGCCTTCCTGCGCGCGGACTCACTGCTCGTGCTGGTCACGCTGAGCGACGAGAACGACTGCTCGATCCGCGTGGGTGACCAGAGCTGGCGAGTTTCCTCGCAAGCCAATCAGATGCCTCGCGGCTCCAGCACCTGCGGCGAAAACCCCAACGCAGCGTGCTGTTACTCTTGTCGCGGACTGAAGCCGGAAAGCTGCGATGCAGACGCGCAGTGCAAGGCGGCTCCCTTGATGACGCGGCCGGAGGACTCGCTCAGCCTGCGCTGCTTCGAGCAGAAGCGCCGGTTCGGATCGGACTTTCTGTATCCGACCGAGCGCTACGTGAACGCGCTGACTCAACCGGAGCTGTGCTTCGAGAACGACTCGCTGGCGAGCGCTAGCTGCCCCGGCAACCTCGTCCCGAATCCCTTGCTCGCCCAGCGGCCACGCTCGCACCTGATGCTCGCACCCGTCGTGGGCGTGCCCTGGCAACGGATCACTCAGGGCAGCGGCAGCGAACGCCGTCTCGACACTCGCGAGCAGCTGGAAGCGGGCGGCTGGGGCGAGATCCTCGGCCAACCGCAGGCCGACCCGCCCGTGGCGCCCGCGGATCCCTTCATGATCGAGTCGAGCAGTCCGCGGCAGGGCATAGCGTCAGACAACGAGATCAACGGCCGCGAATACGACACGTCGTTCGGCGAGGGTACGCCACGCGACCTGGAGTTTGCCTGCATCTTCCGCCTGCCGCAGCCTGCCGATTGCAGCGGAGCCAATCCCGCGGCAGAGCCCGCCTGCACCTGCGCTCAGGATCAAAACTCACCCGTGTGTGAAGACGTGCCGGGGCAGAGCCAACCCGGAGCCGTGCAATACTGGGATCGTGCATTCCCCGCTCCGAGGCAGCTCGAAGTGGCACGCGGCTTTGGCGCCGCAGGCGGGGAGCTGGTGCTCGGCAGCGCGTGTCCGATCAGCGTGAGCGATACCACGCGCGCGGACTACGGCTATCGCCCCGTGGCCGATGCCATCCTGGCGCGCCTCGCACCGCAACTCCCGGCGCGCTGAAGGCGCTCAGCCGGGATCGTGGGAGTAGGCGCCCTCGAGCGTCACGCTGACCGAGCCCTCGCAGGGGGGCACCGACGTCTTGCCGAACGCCTCGTCGAATCCGAGCACCTGCAGGTTGGATACAGTCATGCGCAGCTGCCCGGTCGGCTCACCATCGACGCTCTCGATGGCCACATGCGCCATGCCTGGTTTGAACCCGAGCGAGCCAAAGCCGCAGGCGACGAACAAGCCTTTATCGACCTCGTAGTCACCAGCTTCCACACCCAACGCAGGACCTGTGTCCGCCAGCGACACATTGAAGAGCAGCCCGAAGCTCTCGAAATAGTCCGACAGATCGGGGGCGAAGTCCGAAGGATCATCCTTGACCGTGATGGTGGAGACCTCGTCGAGCGGATGCAGCAGCGACGTGCGCGATAGCTCGATCAGCTGCCCCGCATGAGTGCTGAAGCTCACACTGTGTCCGCATGCAGTTCCGTTGAGCGCTAGCTGCGGACCCGTAGCTCGCTCCGCGAGCTGGCACTCCGCCTGCGCGGAGCTCCCCGAGCTGCCGCCGCCTCCCAGCGGTTGTTGCGAGCTGCCGCCAGTGGACACCTGTTGATTGCCGGTGCCGCCGTTCTGCGTGGCTGCAGGTGTGGATTCAGCGGGCCCGCACGCACACAGCGTGCCGACCAACGCAATGGTACCAATACGCATCGACGTCCCCACGCTCCAGTCTAGCTGAGCACGCGGGATCTACCAGGCAACGCCGTGCGATCAGGGTGCGAGCTGACGCTGTGCTCGGTCCGTGTCGCAGGAAGGAGACGCGCATCGCTGCCGCGTTAAGGCGTTGGTGTTCCACCGGTGTTGCATTGAAGTGGCAGCACCATATTGCAGAATCATTGCTTCATGCCGCGTTCACCTTCGACATGTCGCGACCGCCTCGATTCCTCCTGCACGAGCTCGACTGCGCACCGGGCATTCGCTCTGCCACGCTTCCTGCCGACGGCGGCCGTGCTGCTGCCACTGCTCGCTGCCTGTCACGATCGTGATGGCCATCATCCCGGCGATCACGATGGCGATGCCACCGGCTCGGATGGCGTTGGCGCGCCGGGCCAGCAGTTCGTCGTCTCCTATGATATCCCTGAAAATCACCGGCCGCGAGACTTCGCCCTGATCGCGCAGCGAAGCATCAGCCTGGGTGAGGGAGCGCAAACGCTCTCCGAAGGCGACGGTTTCGCGGCGCTGGCCAACGTCGGGGCGCAGCAACTGCAGCTCGGCGAGGATGCGGAGAGCGGCTCGATCATCAGCCTGGGCGACGTCTCGCTCGGCGGGCGCGCCCGCGTGCACGGCGACGTCAGCAGCGCGGGCACCGTGCAGAAGGTGGGTCAGCCTGCGGGCAGCGTGGACGGCACGACCACTGAGCATGCAACGATCGGCACCCGACACATCGAACGCACGGTAGTGTTTCCTGGCACCATGGCAGCCGCCAAGGAACTCTCCGGCGCCGCCGCAGACGAGACCCTAGCTCCCGGCTACTACGAGTCCCTCTCCATCGAGGGCGACGCGCGCGTGACGCTGCCCAGCGGCGAATACTACTTCGATCAGCTGCACATCGGCCCCCGCGCGACGCTGGTACTGGACGACGGCGGTGGTCCGATCAGCATCTATGTACGAGAAAAGCTCGAAACCGAGGGTGCATGGGAGCACGAGGGCGACGAGGTCGCGCGGCTGACGCTCGTGTACCTCGGAGCGAACGACGTCCAGCTCCATCGGGAGTTCCAGGGGACCCTGATCGCACCGAGCGCGAAGCTCGAGCTGCTCGAAGCGCAGGCGCCCAGCGATCTCGCCACGACGGACCGGCTCCGCTCGGCGAGCGATCGGAGCCCGGACGGCTCCTACCAGCGAGCCTGGCCGCACGCGGAAGTGGAGTCGCACCACACTTCGGGACCGGGCTGGGGCAACGACCGACACGGCTGGCATCACGGGTTCGGTCACAGGCACCATTTCCATCATCAACGGGGACACGGTCACGACCATGACCCAGAACCTCCGACGGACGACGAGGACATCTCGTATGTCGGTACCTTCGTCGGTCTCGAGGTGGCGCTGGGCGCGCACGTCGAGCTACTGCATCAGCCGATCGCGGACGAGAAGGGGCCCGATGCGGGTGGGCGTTACGTCAGCTTCGAATTCCCACTGCCCGGGGGCGTGAGCCCTGAAGAGGTGGACATCGCGGGCATCGCCGGCGTGCAGATCGCCGGTGGCGTGACCCTCGGAGCAGGGTGCAATCCGAGCTCTGCTCTGGTCACCAGCTCGGCGCAGGGACAACTGACGGTGGGGAGTGGCAGCCAGCTCGGCAGCATCGTGTCCGCCGGCGCCGTACGCCTGAGCAGCGGCAGCACGCTCTCGGGCTCGGTGTCTTCCGCGGCTGGCATCGTGGCGGGGGGCGCCGAGATCGCCGGCCTGCAGCACGCCAACGCGAGCCTGGGTACGCCGCGCACCTTGAGCTGGAGCGTCACCTTCCCGGGCAGCCCGCTGCCGGACCTGCAGCTCGAGAGCGGCCGCGCGCGCGTCTTGTATCCGGAGGTGTACGGAAAAGTCAGCCTGGCCTCCGGTGCAACGCTCTACCTGACCTCCGGCACGTACCATTTCGGCAGCCTGATCGCGGCCGCGGGCTCCAGCATCGTGCTCGAGTCGTCGGGGGGGCCGGTGATGGTCAATGTGCTGGACGAGCTGCGGCTCGAGGGCAACGTCTCGGGCCTGGGCGGGGTCAAGCCCGAGCTGTTCGTGGCCTATGCCGGCACCCGCACCACGTTCGTGGGTGGCAGCTTCGACGGCAGCTTGATCGCTCCGCGCGCAGGCGTGTCGGTGCTGGGTGGCGAGCATACGGGGCAGATCTTCGGGCGCACGGTCGACGTGGCCGCCGGCGTCACGTTGCACCAGTGTTCTGCTGCCTGGCCCTTCCTCCTCGGCGAGCCGATGGTCCACCCCCAGCGGGTGACGCTGCCGCCTTCTCCGGTGTTCCTGACTGCCACGGGTGAAGACGATGCCCACCAGAGCGTATCCGCGCCGGTGCACTTCGAGATTCCGGACATGCTGCCTGTGTCGCGCGGCAACGCCGGCAATGGCACGGCGATCCTCACGTTCACCACCGCCGGCGGGGCCAGCGTGAGCTGTACGTACCGCGGCGGCGCTTCCGTGGAGCATCCGGAGACACTGCTCGAGCTCGCCAAGGGTCGAGAGTATCTGTTCGACAGTTGCAGCAACGGTGCCGAGGCGGGGTCCACCGTCACCGGCTCCGACTTCAGCCTCAGCGTGCAAGGCGACCCCGAAGGCGCTGGCGGCACCGCGGCGATTGACCTGGCTCTCGGCGACGGCTGTGACGGCGCCCTGCGCGCTCCCATCTCGCCCGCGCACTCGATCGAGATGCTGCAGGCGTTCGACTGGTCTGCTACCCATGCGTTGCCGGAGACGAACGCGGACGGCACGCCGACGCTCTACTACGCGAACATCTACATCCGCAATGACATGGAGCGCGAGCTCCTCAACCGCTTCTTGATCGACTATCAGGGCAAGCCCTTCTTCGACGACGAGCTGGAGGCCCTGTATGGCGGCAAATGCGGCGCGCTCGATCTGAGCGGCGACGGGAAAGGCCTGTTCGTCTTCGCCATCATTCCGGGCAAGACCTACAACCGCATCCGCGCCGCCGTCACGAACGACGACATTCGGCCCGAAGAGCGCGTGATGTTTCAAGCGATCGTGCTGCGCGACGCGCCTGAAGCCATTCGCAATGCCAATGGCTCGCTCAACTACGACTACCTGAAGCAAGCCGGTTACTATTACCTCGGCGTGCGCGACCTACCGGTGGACGCGGCCCTGGACTACACGGCGCTGCCGGGTGGCGCGGCAAAGGGGTTCGTCGATGCGATCGAGTTCGTGGCCACCGCCGCGCGCGACGTGGGGCGAGCCGCGGTCACCGCGCTCGGCGACGTGGACCGCTTTGCGCAAGGCGCGGTCACGCTCCGGCTCGATATCGACGTGAGCAGCCGGCTCCCCACCTATCCGCAGCCCATCCTGCGTGGCTGGGGCAGGGACGCAGCCAAGGAAGCGGGCTTGCGCGGAGTCCGTGTGGAGTTCCACCAGTGGGCGCAGAGCCTCTACGCACTGGGCGTCCCCATGCCTACTTCGTACCACGGAACGGCCAATCGAGACGGCGCGGTCAGCATTCGCGTCGCCAAGGGCGGCGGCCCCTCAGGGGACATCTCCGTCATGGGTATGGGCGGGATCTGCGTGGACACGGAGAACAATGCAGCCAAAATGACCGGCTTCTTGCTGACCAACTCGGTTTGCAACTTCCGCTCGCTCAACGTGACCTCGATCGCGGCCGGCGGAGCTAGCGCGGCCGCCAGCTCACTGTTCGGCAACTTCCAGAACGACACGGATGCCGTACTCAGCTCGACGCACCGGGACACAATGGCCCTGGTCGAGGCCTCCAACACCTATGACTATGTGCGAAACGTCGTGGGCACCAAGCTGCGGCAGGCCCGCATCCTGACCGGCGCCTACGCGCGCGATATCAGCTTCGGCAAGGACGTCGCGTGGACACCGTGCTGGGGGTTCCCCAACGGGCTCAGCGATGCAGATTTTTTGCTCACGGCTGGCATTCCGGTGATCGGTGAAATCACCAACGTGCTGCTGACCACCGACATCGTGGATCCGCCGGCGGCGCACCTGGAGAACGAGTACGGCGTCATGAGCCATGAGTACGGCCACTACACGATGTGCGGACTGATCGACACCTACTCTGAATACCCCGCCCTCACGTTTAGCACCCTGCTCACGGACGTCGCGCTCGAGGGCGGCACGGTCCAAGCCCACGATCCCACTCGGGTCATCTCGGAAGCCTTCGCGGACTTCATTGCTGGTCAGGTCATGGGCGGAGCGAACTACATCAACCTCAACGAAGCGGTCCGTGTGGGGCTCCTGATGCGTGTTTGCAACGGCGGCCCCAATGCCCAGTGCTGGGACGAGAACCTGTTTTCGGAAGGCAGTGGAAACCAGGCCATCGGTCGCGTCGGCACCTTGCTGCACGATGCTTTCGACGGACACCCGCGGCTGACCGATGCGCCCACCAACGGCGACATCTGGACGGGCAGCGGCACCGCGCTCACGCTCGACACGACCGGCTATGGCGATGCCCATGATGAGGAAGTGGCGCTCGGCGGGCCGCGTTTGGCCGAGTTCGTGGACAATTTCCTGTTGCAGAACGTGGTGCTCTCCGCGTTCGAAAATGGCCTCCCCAGCTTCTCCTTCCGCATGGACGCCTTCGAAAGGGCGCTCGGTCAGGTGGTGGAGACGGAGAACAACTGGTGCCAGGCCTGCGACATGTTCTTGCCGCACATGCAGAACGCTGCAGGTCTCCAGCTGTTGGATCGCTGGGCAGCCTGCGCCAGCAGTGAACGCATCGTGCATGCCATCGGCACTCCGCCGGACCCGGACTTGCGCCTCGGCAAGGCCAGCTGCGAACTGTGCCCCGCGGGTGAGGTTCCGGACTCCATCACCGGTCAGTGCGTGGCTTGCCCGTTCGGTTCGTTCATCATCGGCAACACCTGCCAGAGCTGCGGCCCCGGCAGCGCGCCGCAGGGCACCAGCTGTGTCGCCTGTGGACCTTATGCGGTATCGGACGGTGTTTCTTGTATCCCCTGCCCTCTGGGCCAGGCCGCCGACCCCGCCACCGACACCTGCGTCGATTGCGCCGTCGATGCTGTCCTGGACTGGAGCACCGTGGCCGACAAGGCGTGTAGCATCATACAGCTCAATCAGGTCAGCGCACCCGGTGACGTCTGCCCGGACCAGTTCTGGATCGACGCCGTGAATCTCGACGGGAACAGCCCCGACGGCCGCAGCTCGGATTTCTCGATCCGGGTGCGACTGGAGGACGACATCGAGGACGAGGCGCAGTGCGTGGCATCCACTGCCCAGGGTGTGCTGGCCGAAGTGGCCGGTTCGAGCCTGACCACGCTCTCCAGCGTGCCCCCCACCACACCCGGCATCTGCTTCGAAGATCCGAACGTCTTCTGCGAGGAAGGTCACTGCGTCCCGCTGGTCGACATGAGCTTGACTTCAGCGGAGGTCAGCGCCGGCCGTACCAGTGTGCGAATCATGGGCAACGCGGTAGGCCCGAGTGGGAATCTATCGGTAAACGTGACAGTCGAGACCAAGACCTGTAATGGCGGTCCGGTACACTGAGCGAAGGATCGGGCGGCTACTGCCGCTGGCCGTTTTGGCCAGCGGCTGCGGCGTCGACCGCGAGCCCTGCTTTGGGCTGAGCCTGTCCGAGCCGATCCAGGTCGACGTCGTCAGTGAATACAGCGCGGAAGCGGGCTACGATTTCAGCCTGAATGCAGACGTGAAGACCGCTCACTGCCCCGCTGCCTTCAAAATCGCAGCGGGCAGCGTGCTGGAGACCCAGGTCGTCGCCCAGGAAAAGATTCCGACGCAGTCCTGCCTACCCAACACCGTGGAGGTGACGGCAGGCAGCAACGTACCGCTGGGAGAGCAGGCTCCCGCGCTGCTGTTTAGCTCCGGTCCTCCGACAGAAATCGTGTATGCAACCCATGCGCTCACGCTCGAGGGCTGCGCGGGCCGCTGGGGTCTGTCGATCGAGACGCGCAGCGGCTCTTACGGCGAGCACGGTGACGCATTCCTGCCCGCGCCGACCAGCGGCTACCCGCCGATCGTGATGTACATC
>Ga0070682_100001497_pt1 | contig 13091 bp, 9 predicted proteins | sample KBSC63LmetaG_FD_64668 | JGI IMG/M metagenome (GOLD analysis project Ga0070682, IMG submission 64668) | Corn rhizosphere microbial communities from Kellogg Biological Station, Michigan, USA - KBS C6-3L metaG | ecosystem: Host-associated > Plants > Roots > Rhizosphere | place: USA: Michigan... | reverse complement strand
CCTCAAAGCAATCCCGTTGAATAACGGCCAATACGCAACTGCCTACCTCCGAGCGGGAATCGTTTACATTCGAAAGAACGACACGAAGAATGCCTCGGAAATGTTTGACAAGGCCGAACAGTTGTATCGAGTGGGCAGCAACAATGAGGGTGTAAACGAGGTCCTCCGCCAGCGAGGAAATCTCTTCCGAGATACAGGCCGTTACGATCAGGCGCGAGAGCAGTTTCAACAATGTCTCGAATCGGCGAGAGCCCTAGGGATCGAGTCGCAGCAAATCGCTGCTTTGATTGAATTAAGTCATCTCGCGTCGACGGAGGGAAAAGCGGCTGAAGCGGAAAATTTTGCGAAACAAGCGGTCGCGTTTGCCCAACAGAAGCAACTCGAGAACCTCGCTGCTGGTGGCTTAATCGAACTTGGAAGTTCATTTTACGCCAAGCAAGACTACGAAAATGCCGAACGTTATTGGACGCAGGCAAGTCAATTAGCACGGGCGAATAAAGGTCGCGTGCGTGAAATGAGCGCCATTTCGAACCTGGGCGCTTTATACATCTCAACTCTGCGCGTGGACGATGGTCTGCCGTTAGTTCAACAGGCGCTCGATTTCTTCAGGCAAGGAAATTATCCACGGAATGTTAATTACTGCCTGACGCAGTTGGGCCGCGGCTATCGGCGAAAAGGGGAGTATGGCGCTGCACTGCAAGCGTTAAATGAAAAACTTGCACTAGCAAACCAGAGCAATAGTCAACGAGCGATCGCCGACTCCGCTGCCGAGATCGCCGCCGTTCTCATCGATCAGGAAAACCTACCAGCAGCGTCGCAGCAGTATGACTCTGCTCAAAAAGTCTACGAAGCGCTTTCGAACAAACTGCGAATCCTGTTTTGCAAGATTAATCGGGGAAACATCCTGTGGCGGTTAGGTCTTTATAGTGACGCACAATCCTTGTTCGACGACCTTTCCGCGGCCACTGGCGATCCTAAAAACGGGTTCCAGCAGTTTGAGCCGCTTGTGCAGGTGATGATGGCGCAGGCGCGTCTGAGTCAGCGAAATCTTGCCGAGGCAATACGCCTCAGCACCCTGGCATTGAAGGCTACGGGCCAGAAAGACCCTGAAGTCTCTATCCAAAGCAGCTATACTCTCGGTCTCGCCAAAGTTCTGTCGGGCGATCGTGCAGAAGGTTTGAGACTCTGCCAGGAAGCAGTAAAGATGGCTTCCAGTGCCGGTGACTTCACGCTGCTTTCTCGAGCGTTACTTGCCCAGGCGGAAGCGGCGCTACTCGTCGGTGATGCGCGCTCCGCTTTAACGTTGGCGACGGAAGCTCAACCGAGGTTTGCTCGCGGCTCGCAATACGAATCCGAATGGCGGGCATGGATGATAGAATCGCGAGCGAGTGAAAAACTGGGTGATAAGATTAAATCAGAGGAACAGCTTAGGAACGCTCAGAGCGCTTGGTCCAAACTCGAACAACAGTGGGGATCGAGTGCGTTCAAGCAATTCACCTTACGGCCTGATATTCAGGTTTACTCTCAATAACTAAAGTTGATCCACCTGGCTCAACTCCCAAACTGCAAGGAGATCAGACTATGTCAAACGAATCAAACAATCCTCTCAACCCAGCGGATCCACCGGAAACGCAGCCGCCCGGCGGATCAGCACCCGAATCGGATGGAGAGTCCGCCCGAGCGGCGGATGTGCCCGAGACCCAACCGCCGGGGAGTTAAAAGCCAGAGCCAGACTTCCCAGGGTCTTTTGCACCGACAATTGAATCGTGATTCACAGGCTGCGCATCCTCTGTGCAGCCTGTGGATTTACAATGCCTTCGCCTCAAAACGTCAAAAGTCATTGTTGGATACGGTCAGTACCGTAACGCGGTAGCGTCGGGTCGTACGTATGTTCGAGAACTGACCCGACGCTACCGCGTTACGGTACTGACCTCATCCAAGCCTGAATCCTGACTTTTGAGGCAAACCCATTTACAATGCCTTCGCAGCGAGCCACTCTTTCACGACTTCCTTCGGATCGCGTTTGTTGCCGTCAATCTCAAAATTCAGTCGTCGCATGTCTTCAGTCGAAATCGCATTTGCTAACTTCGCGAGCACTTCGCGCAGCGCGGGCACGCGCGCGAGTGAATCCTGCCGCACGAGGTAAACAGCTTCGTACGGCGGAAAGTAGTGCCGGTCGTCTGCAAGCTGAAATAGATCGAGTGTTGTGATCCGGCCTTCAGTCGAGTTGGCGGCGATTAGATCTACCTGGTTCGACGAGAGCGCGATGTAAGTCAGCGACAAGTCCATCTCGCGGACTTCTTTGAACTTCAGTCCGTAGGTCTTCGAGAATCCCGGATAACCATCCTCGCGCGACATGAAATCCTGACCAAAGCCGGCGCGCCATTGGGTCGTATGTGGCGCCGCGTCGGAGATCGTTTTCAGGTTAAATCGTCGTGCCTCGGCGCCGCGCACGAGAATCGCAAACGTGTTTTCGAACCCGACGGGCGCACTGACATCGACGTTGAACTTGCTCGCGTAATCCTGTTTTACCTGTTCGTAAACTGCTCGCGGATCGCTGATGGGCGCGTGGTGGAGTATGGCGGTAAAAGCCGTTCCCGTGTATTCGGGATAAAGATCCAGAGTTCCACTAACGAGCGCTTCGTGTGGGAGATTTCCACCTAATTCGAGACGCCGCTCAACCGAGACACCGCGCGCTTCAAGCATCTGCGCCACGATCTCCGCGAGCAACGCCGATTCGGTGAAGTCTTTGGAACCGACAGCGACACGGGACTGGCTAGCAGTTTGTGAACCGGCGCCGCCGCTGCTCCGCCAAAGCGAGATACCGACGACAAGCACCAGCAAAACACCCGCAGCGAGTGCGACTCTCGCCAATCCCGCTCTGCGCTTTGCCTCGAAACTGAATTGACGCTCCACCAGCCCCAAAAGAAAATCCGCGGCGAGCGCCAGCAGCGCCGCCGACAGTGCGCCCGCAAGCAGCAGGTTGTTGTCGTACTGGCGGAGGCCGCGAAAAATGTAGACGCCCAAGCCACCAGCGCCGACCGCCGCGGCAATCGTTGTCACTCCCACCGCGATCACCGTCGCGACGCGGATGCCCGTGACGATCACGCCCATCGCCAATGGCAACTCGACCTGTCGCAGCACCTGGCCGTCAGTCATGCCCATCGCCACAGCCGCTTCGCGAACACTGGGCTCGACGCCGAGTATCCCCGTCACCGTGTTGCGGATGATCGGCAACAGCGAATAGAGCACCAGCGCCACCAACGCTGTGCGCGCGCCGATGCCGCCGATGAACGGCAGCGGAATCAAAAACCCAAACAGCGCCAGGCTTGGAATCGTCTGCATCACGTTCGCGATTCCCAGCACTGGTCCACGCAGAGATCGATGCCGCGTCAAGAGTATTCCCGTTGGTACGCCGATGATCACCGCAGCGAGGATCGCGATGAACACGAGCACGATGTGCTCCTGCACGCGCAGTAACAGATCCGACCAGTTGAGTTGGAGAAAGTGCCAGAAGCTCACCTCGCGCCTCCATCGCTGAGGTTCAGAGTCTCGATGTAGGCGTGTGCTTGCGGGTTATCAGAGGCGAGAAACCGTTCGGGCGTTTCGAGCAACACCAGCCGGCCTTTGTGCATGAGCCCGATGCGTCGCGCGAGAATCAGCGCTTCGCGGACGTCGTGAGTAACGAGAATCGCAGTCTTGCCTAGACGCGACGTCAGATCGGCGAATTCACGTTGCAAACTCGCGCGAGTGAGCGGATCGAGTGCGCCGAATGGTTCGTCGAGCAGGAGCAACGGCGGATCGGCTGCGAGCGCGCGCGCCACGCCGACGCGTTGTCGCTGTCCGCCTGACAACTCGCGTGGATAACGCTCCGCAAAGCGCTCCGGATCGAGTCCGACCAAACTCAACAACTCGCGCACGCGCTCACTTGTGCGCGCCGCGTCCCAACCGGAAAGCACGGGCACCAGGCCAACGTTTCGTGCGATGGTGAAGTGTGGAAAGAGTCCGCCTTCCTGGATTACGTAGCCGATGCGACGGCGCAACGCGATCGGGTCCCACGCGGTTGTGGCTCTGTCCTCAACACGGACTTCGCCCGACGACGGCGTCAACAAACGATTGACGAGTTTCAGCGTAGTCGTCTTGCCGCAGCCTGATTCGCCGAGCAGGACCAGCGTCTCGCCTTTCTCAACCGTCAGGTTTAAGTCCGAGATTATGTTTGCAGCGGTTGGTAGTGAGAACGTGACGTTGTGAAACTGAACTAATGGGTCGTTTGTGCTTTCTTGTGGCATCAGTTGGCGAGCAACAGATTACTGCTGAATCGTTCTTCTGAGTCGAGCCACGTGCGTGAGTGTTCGAAGCCGGTTGCGACGGCGAGGTGTGCGATGTTGGCTTTGTCGTACTTGTAAGAGTTTTCGGTGTGAATCAACTCGCCGGCGGCGAATTCGATTTCGAGGTCCAACTTTTCGATGCGCACGCGCTGATCGGCGAGACTCTCGATGTAGATCTCGACGCGGCCTTCGCTCTGGTTGTAGAAAGCGCGGTGTTTGAAGGCTCGTAGATCGAAAGTTCCACCGAGCTCGCGGTTAATCCTGGCCAGCACGTTCAGGTTGAATGCCGAGGTCACGCCAAGTGCGTCGTTGTACGCGGCGTCCAGAATCGCCGGATCTTTCTTGAGATCCGCGCCGAGCAGCAGCGCGTCACCTTTTTGCAGCACGCTTCGCATGGCGCGGAGAAAGCGCAGCGCTTCGTCCGGATCGAAGTTGCTGATGTTTGAACCGAGGAACAGCGCGAGCGTTCGCGCGCGTGGTCTCTTGCCGAGCTCTGCGAGGCCGGCGAAATAGTCAGCCGCATAAGCCTCGATTGTGAGTCGCGGATACGACTGCAACAAAATTCGCGAACTGCTTTCCAGCGCCGTCGCGGAGATATCCACTGGCATGAAAAGCAACTCTGATTGGCGGCGCAGAAGTGCTTCGATAATGAGGCGCGTCTTTGACGCACTGCCGCTGCCCATCTCGACCAACGTTTTCTGGCCGGAAATCGCGGCTACAATCTCGTCCGAATAACGCTGGAGAATGTCGTTCTCCGCGCGCGTCAAATAGTACTCGGGCAAGAGGCAGATGGCTTCGAAGAGCTGCGAGCCCAGTTCGTCGTAAAAATACTTCGGCAGAAAGCGCTTTGGCTGCGCGGACAATCCCTTTCGCACGTCCTCCGCCAAACCTGTAAGCGGATCTCGCCTGACAAGGTTATGAATGTAGAGTCGAGGATCTCTAGTGAGTTCTGACTGTGCCACAGTCGCCACATCATAGCCCATAAGCCAGCATCTGTAACCTGTGGACGGCTCCAATTTGAAGTCCGTGGGCGGCGGTTGTAGAATGAACACTCGAAAGGGGAGTAGGTCACCTTCCTTAATTGGTCCGATGCGGCCGTCAACACGGTGCCTGACTTAGGCACCCGGCACATCGGGTAGAGCAACCAGCTCAACGACCAAGACCTTTTGCGGCTATTGGCGCGCAAGAGGTTTTTCCTTTTAGCGCGACGATTAAAGGTCACCAGTTTGCGTTGACACGCGCGAAAGGATTGAAATGGTCGTACCCAGTACGAATTGGCACACACTTACAACTGACGAAACTTTCGAGGAGCTAAAGTCTTCTCCGCACGGTCTCACGAACTCTGAAGCCGCGCGACGGCTGCAAGAATTCGGTCCGAACGAGCTTCAGGCTTCGGGTCGCGTCTCGCCGTGGGCGATCCTCCTGGAGCAGTTCAAAAACGTCCTCATCGTCATTCTGCTGCTGGCGACTGCGCTCTCAGCCTTTCTCGGTCACGGCGTCGAAGCCATCGCCATCACGGTGATCGTGCTGTTCGCCGTCATCCTCGGCTTCATACAGGAATATCGCGCAGAGCGCGCCATTGAAGCACTTCGCGAAATGGCCGCACCTGCCGCCACCGTCATTCGCGAACAACACGAGACGCGGATTCCCGCGCGCGAACTCGTCCCCGGCGACGTCATTCTCCTCGCAACAGGCGACAAGGTTCCCGCAGACGCACGGCTCCTCGACGCAATCAATCTACAAACTGTCGAAGCGGCGCTGACGGGCGAGTCTACTGCGGTTGAGAAACACTCACACCCGCTCGACGGCGAACAACTCGCGACTGCCGACCGAAAGAACATGGCCTTCGCCGGAACTGCTGTGACTTACGGCCGCGGACGCGCAATCGTTGTCGCGACTGGCATGGCGACCGAGTTCGGCAAGATCGCGCGCATGCTCGAAGACGTTGAGACAGTGAAGACGCCGTTGCAGACGAACCTCGATCGTATCGGAAAATCTCTGGCGCGCGCTGCGTTCGCGGTAGTCATGGTCATAGTCGTGCTTGGTCTCTTCCGAGGGCAGCCTTTTATCGAAATGCTGATCTTTGGCGTCGCTTTGGCGGTCGCGGTCGTGCCTGAAGCACTACCCGCAGTCGTCACGATCTCTCTGGCGCTCGGCGTGAAGAGAATGGTTCGCCGCAACGCACTCGTCCGGCGACTGCCGGCTGTCGAGACGCTCGGCAGTACGTCGGTTATCTGCTCTGACAAAACGGGCACGCTAACAAAAGACGAGATGACCGCGCGGCGTCTGTTCGTCGGCAGCGAGATGATCGAGATCTCGGGCACGGGCTATGAGCCACGCGGAAGCTTTTCGACTAACGGATCCGGCAACTCCGCTGTACTGCAATCGCTGTTGCGCGCCGCCGCACTCGCCTCCGATGCGCACGTCGAGCAAAGGGACGGCACGGGCAAGTGGGAAGTGAAGGGCGACCCGACTGAGGGCGCGCTCATCGTCGCCGCGGCCAAAGCCGGTTTTGACAAGCCGGCGCTCGACGCACAGTTTGCGCGCGTCTCGGAGATTCCTTTCACGGCCGAGACAAAGCGAATGACCACGCTGCACCAAACGCCCGACGGCATCGTCGCGTACGCGAAAGGGGCGCCCGAAGTCATCGTCCCAGCATGCGCCTGGCAACTAACCGAAACTGGAGAAGAGCCGCTGGATGAACCACGCCGCGCAGAAGTTCTCGACCGCGCGCGTCAAATGGCGGGCGAGGCGCTGCGAGTTCTCGCCGTCGCACAAAAGCCCCGCGCCGCGCTCGCAAACGCCGAACACGACATGACTCTGTTGGGTCTCGTCGGGCTGATCGATCCACCCCGGCCGGAGGCGGCAGCGGCAGTTCGCGAATGTGAGGAAGCAGGAATCAAGGTCATCATGATCACCGGCGATCATCCGCTGACGGCAAAAGCGGTCGCCGACGAACTCGGCATCACGAAAGGCGGTCGCGTTGTCGTTGGCGCGGAGCTGGAGGCGATGGACGACTCCAAACTCGAGCAGGAGGTCGGCTCGATCGACGTGTGCGCGCGCGTGTCGCCGGCACACAAGCTTCGGGTCGTCTCAGCTCTCCAGAAGCGCGGACAAGTCGTCGCGATGACGGGCGACGGAGTGAACGACGCGCCGGCTCTCAAGAAGGCCGATATCGGAATCGCGATGGGCATCACCGGCACAGACGTTTCGAAAGAAGCGTCGGCGATGACGCTCACTGACGACAACTTCGCATCGATCGTCGCGGCTGTCGAGGAAGGCCGCGGCATCTTCAGCAACATCAAGAAATATTTGATGTACCTGTTGTCGTCAAACATCGGCGAGATCGGGTTGATGGCTGGAGCGACGCTCGCGGGCTTACCACTTCCGTTGACGGCGGTCCAAATTCTCTACGTCAATCTCGCGACTGACGGGTTACCGGCGCTGGCGTTGGCCGTCGATCCGCCGGAGCGCGGACTCATGCGGCGTCCGCCGAGAGATCCGCGCAGGGGCATATTCACGCGCCCCGTCGTCATGCTGATGCTGGTTGGTGGTGTGTGGTCGGCGCTCGTCAATCTCGGTCTGTTCGTGTGGGCATTGAGCTCCGGACGGAGCGTGGCGGAGGCGATGACGATGACGTTCGTGTCTCTCGTGCTGATACAGTTCTTCAAAGCGTACAACTTCCGTTCGGATCGACTGTCAGTGCTAAACCAGCCGTTCGCAAACAAATGGCTGAACCTCGCGATCTTCTGGGAGCTCATATTGCTGGGGCTGATCGTGTACCTCCCGTTTCTGGAACAAATCTTCGGCACCTACGGCCTGCCATGGGTCGATTGGCTCATCATCGTTGCGGCGGCCTTCACCGTCTCGCCCGTGCTTGAGCTAACGAAATGGATGGAGCGGCGCGGCTGGTTCGGCGAAATTTAGCCACAAAAAGGCACAAAAGTGAGTTATCAGTAAACGAGTGGTGGATCTTTTTACGCTTATGTGCCTTCTGTGCCTTTTTGTGGCAAGATCCGTCGGCAATGTTAAGTAGATTTTTATCCCTCGTCCTGGTGCTGGGCGGTTTATGTTCGACAGCGCTCGCCCAGGACTTCAAAAAGGAACTCGAAGCCCCCGAAAAAGTCTCGCTTTCCGTCAAGAACCTCGAAGGGCGCGTGAGCGTCGTCGCGTCCGAAGAACAACAGAAAAAGGTGACCGTCGACGCCAAATCCGCGGGTTCGCCGATCGAGCCGGATGACGTGAAAGTCGAACAGAAAGGCGGCGCGTTCGTGGTGGACGTGCGTCAGCGAGGCGAGAAGAATCGCATCGATCTCGTCGTCACGATTCCGACGCGCTCGAAGGTCGAAGTTGAAGGACAAGCGGGGGCTGTCGACGTCGTCGGCAGTGTCGAGTCTGCTGTAGTCAAAACCGATACCGGAACGATTCACGCAGACGTTCCGCTCGAAGCAGTGAAGTTCAACTTCGTTTGGGAAGCGAGCAAGCCGCGTTACATGAGCGACGTCGAGCTGCCGCCGATCAAAGAGAAAGCCGGCGGCGTTTACAAACTCTCCGGCCGTCTCGGTGAAAAGAAAGCGAAGAAAGAAGAACTCGTCGCGCTCGACTTTCGCACGCAACGCGGAGTTGTGCTCCTGAACATCGACCCGGAGATGGCGCCCGCCGATCTGCGCGAGCGGCCACTGACTGAAGCCGCGCGTGCGATTGTTCGCAGCGGCGACGTCGAACTCGTCGAGGCAATTCGGAAAGTGTCGCCGAAGATGTTTGGCGACTACGCGAAAACACTGCCGCCTCCCGACAAAGAGCCTTCGCTCGTGAAGCGCACACCGCCGGGAAGGATCGTCAGTTCAGTCGCGCCTCAGTTGATGCGATTCACAGCCAGCGTCACCGATCGCAATGGACGCGCGATCGGCGGCATGCGCGAATCGGATTTCACGGTTTGGGAAAACGGGATCGAACGGCGCGTCACGGATGTTTCGCCGGCGAATGAACCTTTCAATCTCGTGTTGCTGCTGGACGTGTCAGGCAGCGTCGAGGAGCGGATGGATTTTATTCGCAAAGCCGCGCGCGACTTCCTCCGCACGGCAAGTCCGCAGGATCGAATTTCAATCATCAGTTTCCGCGATGATATCCAGGTGATCTCGGACTTCAGCACTGACCGTCAAATGCTCTCGCGAAAGTTGGACGAGATCGACGCAGGCGGCGGCACAGCGCTGTACGACGCACTCGGCTACGTGTTGGCTGATCCCGTGAAACGACTTCGCGGAGAACGCACGGCGATCGTGGTGATGTCTGACGGCGACGACAATAAATCGTTCCTGCCGTTCCCGGCGATTCTCCAGGCGCTGGGTGAATCAGGCGCGCTCGTGTATCCGTTGTATGTGCCTTCAGGATTGATTCCGGAATCGAGCGTGCCGAAACCGGAGGTCACGATCGATCCGCTGCGCACGCGCTATCTAACGCTGACCACGCGCGCGGAAGAGGAAGGTCGCAAACTCGCGACTGCTTCAGGCGGGGTTTACTATCCGATTCGGCGTCTCGAGGATTTGCAGAAAGCGTACAACGACGTGGTGGCCCAGCTTCGATCGGCTTACACGATCACTTACGCTTCGAATTCCGTATCGTCGTCGCCGCGTGTTCGCGTGCGTACCAACCGCGACGGCGCTTCCGTGAGGCTGAGTCCAGTAGTAGGGTTGAATACACCGTAGACGTTTTTCTCTGCGGCTCTCTGCGTATCTCTGCGTCCTCTGCGTTAAGAGTACGATAAACGCAGAGAACGCAGAGATACGCAGAGAGCCGCAGAGAATGAACCAACCGCTATTCAACGCGCTTTTTGATGAAGCTGAACGAAAGCCGTTAACTGTCTCTCAGCTAACGAACTCGATCAGAACGTCGCTCGAGGCGCGCTTCGCGTCCGTTTGGGTCGAAGGCGAAATCTCAAACTTCAAAGATCACTCATCCGGTCACTGGTACTTCACCCTCAAAGACGAAAACGCCCAACTGCGTGCGAAGTGTTTTCGCTCGACGAATGTTCGCATTCGCTTTCGACCTGCCAACGGGTTGAAGGTTCGCGCGCGCGGAAAACTGTCGGTCTATGCGCCGCGCGGAGAGTACGAGATGGTTATCGATGCTCTCGATCCGGTTGGCGCCGGCGCGTTGCGCGTCGCCTTCGAACAACTTCGCGATCGTCTTCAGAAAGAAGGTCTGTTTGCGAAGGAGCTGAAACGACCGTTACCTGTTTTTCCACGACGTGTCGGCATCGTCACCTCGCCGACGGGAGCTGCGATTCGCGACATTCTCAACGTGATCTCGCGGCGCACGCGCACGGTTCACGTTCTGTTTTCTCCGGCGCGTGTGCAGGGCGACTCGGCTGGTCCCGAGATCGCGCGTGCGATTCAGTTCATAAATCAATATCACGAACGTGCGTTGCGCGAAGGTCGCCAGGCTGACGCAGTCGACGTGCTGATCGTCGGGCGTGGCGGTGGCTCGACTGAAGATCTGTGGGCCTTCAATCAGGAGGAAGTTGCGCGCGCGATTCGGAAGTCTGTGATTCCGGTGATCTCGGCCGTGGGCCATGAAACTGACTTCACGATCGCAGACTTCGCCGCTGACTTCCGTGCCGCGACTCCATCAGCCGCCGCGGAGATCGTCGCAGCACGTGAAGATCAGATCTGTTCGGCGCTCGATCATCTCGGTCGTCAACTCGTCCGGCAAACGAAGTTTCAGATCGTGAACCTGCGATCGCGGGTTCAGGAACAGGCACTGTCGCACGCTTTCGACGAAGTCAAATCGCGATTGACGGACGCGCGTGCGCGGCTGGACGGGGCTTCAGCGTCGTGTGAAGGAGCGATCGAGATCAAGCTTCAGGAGGGACGCGAAAGGTTGGGTCTCGCGGCTGCTTCGCTCGACGCGCTCTCGCCGCTGGGCGTGTTGCAACGGGGCTACGCGATAGCGCAGGATGCCGCAGGCAAACCCTTGCGCGATGCGGCATCCGTGAAAGAAGGCGATGATGTTAGCGTGCGACTGGCGAAGGGAAGACTGAACACACGAGTCGTGGGCGTCACGGAATAACGCAATGCGCAAACGGATAGTAATCGATCTCGATGCGCCTCAAGGTGGGCCGGCAGCGCGCGCTCGAGTAGGTAAGCGCGGGCGATGGCGCAGGATCCTCGCGCTTTTCATGGGGGTGGTTCTAATTGTCATTCTTGCGGCGATCGTCGGTGGGTTCTTCGGGTGGCGCTATTACCAATCAACTCCGGCTTACACGCTGACACTGATGATCGACGCCGCGCAGCGCAACGACCTGGCCGAGTTTCAAAAGCGAATCGACGACGATGAGATCGCGAAAAATATGCTCGCCAGCGTCAGCCAGAAGGCTGCGGGTCGTTACGGCTTCGCGCTCACGAGTTCGATTCAACAGCGGATCGACACCGTCATGCCGAATCTGTTGCCGGGTTTGAAGCAGACGATCCACGACGAAGTGGTGAAGGAGATCAAAGAGTTCGCTTCCAAGTCAGAGCCGCGGCCGTTCATTTTTCTGGTCGTGACTGTTCCGTCGTTAATGAAAGTTACGAAGGACGGAGACACAGCAAAGGCAACAGCGGCATTGAACGATCGCATGATCGAACTGACAATGCGGCGTGATGCTGACCGTTGGAAGGTGATTGATTTCAAAGACGACGTCGTGGTCCAACGCGTCGTCGACAGCGTGATGAAAGATTTGCCGCCGATTGGAAGTATCGACGCGAACAGTCCTTTGCTGAAGAAGTCTGCGCGAGGTAAGCGTCGACGCTAGAAAGGGAGACTCACGGGTTAAATGAAAAATGGTCAGGAACAGGGCCGCACGTTCGAAGCGTCTTTGGAAGCGCTCGAACAGATCGTTCGGCAGTTGGAAGACGGCGACTTGCCGCTCGAGAAGAGTCTCGAGTTGTTTGAACACGGCATTCGACTCTCGCGCGAGTGCCAGGAACGCTTGAGCCAGGCGGAACGACGAATAGAGATTTTGTTGCGCGACAATCAGGGCAGGCCAGTGGCCGCGCCTTTCAAAGAACCTCCCGCCGAAACGATCGAGAATGGAACCAGTAAAGACGAAAATGGCTTCTGAGTTGGAGAGCCTGTTGGCGCGGAGTCGCGCGCTGGTGGAAGTCGAACTCAACAACCTCCTGCCGTCGGCGGCAACAGCACCCGAGAAGATTCACAACGCAATACGTTGGAGTGTGTTTGCGGGAGGCAAGCGTTTTCGGCCCGCGTTGTTGTTGGCAACAGGCCAGGCGTTCAGCGCCTCGAACGATGAGTTGATCAGGACCGCGTGCGCGTTTGAGATGGTCCACACGTATTCACTGATCCACGACGATCTGCCGTCGATGGACGACGACGATCTGCGTCGAGGTAGACCGACGTGTCACGTGCGATTCGACGAAGCGACCGCAATCCTCGCGGGCGACGCTCTACAAACTCTCGCGTTTCGGACCATTGCTGAAGACGACCTGTTGAACGCTGAGACGCGGATCGCGCTCATCTCGGAACTCGCGCGTGCGGCGGCAACGCCCGAGGGCATGGTTGCAGGACAAGCACTCGACATGGAAGCTGAAACGCGTCAGGTGACCCGCGCGCAGTTGGAAGAGATTCATCGTTTCAAAACCGGCGCGTTGATTGTCGCTGCCGCGCGTTGCGGTGCGATTATCGGTCGGGCGAGTGAGGATGAGCTGGCAGCGGTTACGAGTTATGCCGCGCATCTCGGGTTGTTGTTTCAGATTACGGACGATT
>Ga0070682_100001493_pt1 | contig 13119 bp, 12 predicted proteins | sample KBSC63LmetaG_FD_64668 | JGI IMG/M metagenome (GOLD analysis project Ga0070682, IMG submission 64668) | Corn rhizosphere microbial communities from Kellogg Biological Station, Michigan, USA - KBS C6-3L metaG | ecosystem: Host-associated > Plants > Roots > Rhizosphere | place: USA: Michigan... | reverse complement strand
CACGCCGATCGCCAGCAGGTTGATCGCGACGCCGACGACCACCTGGTCGGCGCGGTACCTGATGGTCGCGACGGCGTGAATCATGGCGAAGATCAGCCCGCCGATGATCCCACACAGCACACCGACCCACGGACTCCCCGTGTAGCTCGTGCCGAGCACGGCCGCAAATGCTCCGCTAAGCATGAATCCTTCGAGGGTGAGGCTGACGATCCCCGAGCGCTCCGCAATCACGCCACCGCTGGCCGCGAACAGGTACGGGATCGCGATACGGATCATCTGCGTCACGAAGGAGATCGGGTTCACGCGTCGCTCCTGCGATGGGCGCCGCGCAGGACGCGGGTCACTTCGGGCACCGACATCGCCACGGCGATGATCACCACGCCCTGGAGCACGTCCATCATCTGCTTCGGCACGAAGGCGTGAATCGCGAGGCCACCCTGCGACAGCGTGGCGAAGAAGAACGCAGCGACGAGCACGCCGATCGGATGATTCCTTCCGACGAGCGCGACGGCAATGCCTAGGAATCCCGCGCCGCTCGCAAAGCCATCTTCATAGTAGTGCTTGTAGCCGAGGACGTAGTTGATGCCGCCGACTCCGGCGATGACCCCGGACCACGTCATCGCGCGCATCCACACCCGGCCAACACTGATCCCACCGTACTCCGCTGCATCGGGCTGCAGCCCGACGGCGCGCAGCTCGTACCCACCACGCGCGCGGAAGAGATAGAACCAGACCGCAACCGCGACGACGATCGCGACGACGAGCGCGAGATTGGCGGCCGACCCGTGGAAGCGCGAGTCGATGTCGGCGAGCCGCGGCAGAACCCCGGCGTGAATCTCCGGAGTATGGAGTGTCTCCGGCACGTGCAGGTGACCGGCGATGAACCAGTTGAGCAGCGCCAGCACCACGAAGTTCAGCATGATGGTAGTGATGACTTCGTGTGCACCGAACCTGGTGCGCAGATATCCCGGCACAGCGCCGACAACACCACCAGCAGCGCCAGCGGCGATCATGCAAAGCGGCAGCGCGATGACGAGCGGCGCGCCAACAGGCAGCGCGAGACCGGCCAGCGCCGCCGCGAATCCGCCCGCCGCGAGCTGGCTCTCACCGCCGATGTTAAACAACCCGGCCCGCAATCCATACGACACGGCGAGTCCGGTAAAGGCGAGCGTCGTCGCCTTGTAGAGCACCTGGCCGAATCCGTAAGCGTTGCCCCACGTCCCCTCGAGTAGCAGTCGATAGACGGCAGCTGGAGATTGTCCGTAGCTGAGGATCAACAGATCCCCGCAAATCAGCGCGACGAGGAGCGCGACGAGCGGCGGAAACAGGGCTTCTTCGAGGTGCTCACGCCACGGTTTGGCGGAGAAAGTGAGCTGCCGCCCACTCGCGACCGAAGCGCTCACGCGGCGTTGCCTTTCTTGGCGCCGATCATGTACTCGCCGAGCGCTTCCTCACTGGCCTCGGCGGACGGCATCACGACCGCGAATTTTCCGCGATACATCACCGCGATGCGATCGGAGAGGGCGAGCACTTCGTTGAGCTCGGCGCTCACCAGCAGAATTGCCTTGCCGTGCTCGCGCGCGTCGAGCAATTGCTGATGGATGAACTCGATCGCACCGACATCGACGCCACGGGTGGGCTGCGATGCGAGCAGAACCGAAAAGCCGCGTCCCATCTCTCTCGCCACGACAACCTTTTGCTGATTGCCGCCGGACAGCGCGCGCGCAGCCAGCACCGGATTTGGCGGACGGATGTCGAACGACTGGATGGCGTGCAGCGCATTCTGCCCGACCTTGTCGCGATCGATGACGCCGTGCTTCGAGAACAATTTCTCGACGCCGAGGATGAGATTGTCGGCGACGGTGTACTCGAGGATCAGTCCGCGACGGTGACGGTCTTCTGGAATGTGCGACAGACCCGCGGTATGACGCTCGGCGACGGTGCGGCGCGTAACGTCGACGCCATCGATCACGATGTCGCCGGCGAAAACCGGGCGCAGGCCGGCGAGGGTCTCGATCAGCTCGGTCTGACCGTTTCCTTCGACGCCCGCAATGCCAAGGATCTCACCGGGCTTGACGCTGAAGCTGACGTCCTCGACGACGCGGATGCCGCGCGAGCCCATGACGGTGAGATTACGAACCTCCAGTCCCTGGTTGGGGCGCGGACCGGTCGGCTGCGCGAGGGGCTGAACTCGCTTTCCCGCGGAGAGCGAAACCTCCCGTCCGACCATCAGCCGCGCGATCTCGGCGGGCGTCGTATCGGCGGTCTTGATGCGCGCGACGGTCTGACCAGCGCGCATAACCGTAATGGTGTCCGACAGCTCGACGACTTCATCGAGGCGATGGGTGATGAGCACGATGGTGTCGCCGTTGTCGCGGAGCCTGCGCAGGACCGTCCACAGCTCGCGCACTTCGGGCGGCGACAAGACCGCAGTCGGCTCGTCGAGCACGAGGATGCGAGCCCCGCGAAACAGAACCTTGAGGATCTCGACGCGCTGCGCTTCACCGACGGAGAGATCGGAGACGAGTCGGTCGGGCGTAATCACCAGGCCGGTGTCGTTGGACAGCTTGCGCACATCGTCCGACGCCTTGTCGTAGTCCATGACGATGCCGCGCACTTTCGGCTCGCAGCCCAGCACCAGGTTCTCGGCGACGCTCAAGGTCGGGACGAGCATGAAGTGCTGGTGGACGACGCCAATCCCCGCCGCGATCGCATCGTTGGTCGACCAGCCGGTCACATCGTGGCCGTTGACCTCGACGCGTCCGGCGTCGGGTTTCATCAAGCCACCGAGGATGCGCATCAGGGTGGATTTGCCGGCGCCATTCTCACCGACGAGGGCGTGGATCTCGCCCTTGCTCACCTCGAGCGACGCGCCCCGGTTGGCGTGAACGGGGCCGAAGCTCTTGTCGATGCCTTCCATGAGAACCGCGGGAGCGCTCATCTCGTGCTCGGCACCTTGATCCGTCCGGCGATTATTTCCTGCTTGAGCTCCTCGACCCGCTGGTGCACGCTGTCGGGAATCAGCGCCTTGTTGCGATCGTCGTAGACGTAGCCGACGCCGCCTTCCTTGAGGCCGTAGGAGTAAATCCCGCCCTTGAAGGTTCCTTCCTGCACCCGGCGGATGGTGTCGAAGGTTACGGTGTTGACGCCTTTCACCATCGAGGTGAGCACGTGACCGGGCGCTTCGTCGTTCTGATCGGAATCGACGCCGATGGCTAGCTTGTTGGTCGCGCGCGCCGCCTCGAACACGCCCTGCCCGGTCGAGCCCGCGGCGTGGAAGATTACCTCGACGCCCTGGTTGTACTGGCTGAGCGCGAGCTCCTTGCCCTTGCCGGGATTCTTGAACGCGTCCGGCGTGACGCCGGCGTACTGTGCAATCACCTGGCAATCGGGGCAGACTTTCTTGACGCCAGCGCGGTAGCCGGCCTCGAATTTGTGGATGAGCGGAATGTCCATCCCGCCGACGAAGCCAACCTTCTTGGTGTGACTGACCAGTGCCGCCAGCGCCCCGACGAGGTACGAGCCTTCTTCCTCGCGGAATTTTAGCGCTGCGACGTTGGGCGGCGGCGGGATGACATTGCCGTTTTTGTCGGTCGCCAGCGCGTAGTCGATTCCCGCGAACGCGGTGTTGGGGTATTCCTTGGCGAGGTTGGCCAGATCGTCGGTAAAAATGAAGCCGACGCCGATGACGAGATTCATTCCCTCGGCGGCGAGTAATCGCAGCCCCGCTTCGCGATCGGCGCCTTCACCCGGCTCGATGAAGCGGACGTTGGAGCCGAGGAATTTGGTGGCGCTGTCGGCGCCGGCGTAGGCACCGTCGTTGAAGGATTTGTCGCCGCGCCCGCCCACGTCCAGCACGATCCCGATGCGCACCGACGACGTCCCCTTCGTCTCGGCGATGGCGCCCCGACGAGTGAAAAGAAGGGCGATGTGCGCGACGAGCAGGAGGGAAGTGACGATGATCAGTTTTCTCATCTGAACAGAAGAATCGCCCAGAACACACCCGCTTGCAAGACGATTCGCCCCCTTTCAAACGCATCACGCGACGCATTGATTTCAGGGCATGGTCGAGCGGATACGGACGCGCTTTCTGGTGGTGGGAAGCGGAGTTGCTGGCCTTCACACCGCGTGGCGCGCTTCTGCCGCGGGCGACGTGATGGTGCTGACGAAGCGCTCGCTGTTCGACAGCGCGACCGCCTACGCGCAGGGTGGAATCGCGGCCGCGCTGGGCGCGGGAGACTCTCCGGAGCTGCACCGCCAGGACACCCTTGCCGCGGGCGCGGCACTCGCCGACGCGAAGGCGGTCAAGGTGCTCGTCGAGGAAGGTCCGGCGCGGGTGCGGGAGCTGGCGACGGCAGGCGCGCAATTCGATCTCGAGCCGGGCGGAAACTTCAAGCTCGGGCGCGAGGCCGCGCACTCGCGGCGACGGATCGTCCATGCCCATGGTGATCAGACGGGCGCAGAAGTCGCGCGCACGTTGATCAAGCGGGTGAAGGAGACCGCCGGGATCAAGGTTCTGGAGAAAACGCGCATCCTCGAGCTCATCGTCGACGACGGCTGCGTGCTCGGAGTCAAAGCGGCGCTGGCGGGAAAGCCGGTGGACATCATCGCCGACGCGACTGTCCTCGCAACAGGTGGGTGCGGTCAGGTGTATAGATACACGACGAATCCACAGGTCGCGACGGGAGATGGCTACGCGATCGCGCATCGCGCCGGTGTAAAGCTCGCCGACATGGAGTTCGTACAGTTCCACCCGACAGCACTCGACACACCGGAGAATCCGCTGCAGCTGATCTCTGAGGCCGTGCGCGGCGAGGGCGCGGTGCTGCTGAACGAAGAAGGTGAGCGGTTCATGCTGAAGCGGCATCGTCTGGCGGAGCTGGCGCCGCGGGATGTCGTCGCCCGCGAGATCTTTCGGGAGAAGGCGGGCGGCAGGAAAGTCGTGCTCGATGCCCGTTCGCTGGGTCGCTCGTTCGAGGAGCGCTTTCCGGGAATCTTCGCGATCTGTCGGGCGCGGGGCATCGATCCGGCGGTCGAGCCGATTCCGGTGACGCCCGCAGCGCACTACATGATGGGCGGGATCGTGACGGATCTGCGTGGCCGAGCGAGCCTGCCGCGGCTGTATGCGTGCGGTGAGGTTTCACGCACTGGAGTACACGGGGCCAACAGGCTTGCGTCCAACTCGCTCCTCGAAGGCCTCGTCTTCGCCGAGCGCGTGGCGCGTGATCTGATCGAGACGAAAAAGCTGACCGGTGTACCGCGCAAGAAAAACTGGGAAGTTCCGGTGCTCCGCGATCGCGGCGCGGCGCAGGTGGCGGCTGACTCGATTCGCCAGGTGATGTGGGATTACTGCGGAATCGACCGCAGCGCGAAGGGTTTGCGGCTCGGCCTCGCTAAATTGGAAGAGATCGAGTCGCGTCTTCCGACCGGCGCGACCGAGGAGAGCAACATGGTCGAGACGTCGCGCCTGATCGCAGAGGCGGCGCTGTTGAGAAAGGAGTCGCGGGGCGGACATTACAGAAGTGATTTTCCCCGCGCCAAACGCAAGTGGAGCGGCAAGCACATCGAATGGTAGAAACCAACGCCCAGTTATATAAAGAGCTTCAGGAAGAGATCAGGCATCTGGCGCGCGCGCGAAACGCCGTGATCCTCGCCCACAACTACGAGCGCGCCGAAGTGCAGGACGTGGCTGATTTCGTCGGCGACTCCCTGGGATTGAGTCGCGAAGCGGCCAAGACCAAGGCCGAAGTAATCGTGTTCTGCGGCGTGCACTTCATGGCGGAAACGGCGGCAGTGCTGTCGCCGCAAAAGACCGTGCTGCTGCCGGATCTGGCGGCGGGATGCTCGCTTGCCGCGACGATCGACGCGCAGCAGCTGCGGGACTGGAAGGCCGAGCATCCAGGCGCGGTGGTGGTGTCGTATGTGAATACCACCGCAGAGGTGAAGGCCGAGAGCGACTACTGCTGCACATCGGGGAACGCGGTTGAGATCGTCAATTCGATTCCTGCCGACAAGGAGATTCTCTTCCTCCCCGACATGTTCCTGGGCGCGCACGTCAGGCGTGTCAGCGGACGGACGAACATGCACGTGTGGATGGGCGAGTGCCACGTCCACGCGGGAATCGATCCCGAGGACATCAGACTCAAGCGCGCCGAGCATCCGGGATCGGAGTTTCTGATTCACCCCGAGTGTGGGTGCGCGACGAGCGTGGTGGAGGCGGTGTCGGCGGGCGATGTCGATCCGGTCGGCGTGCAGATTCTGTCGACCGAGGGAATGATCAAGCGGCCCAAGATCTCCGACAATGACGAGTTCATCGTCGCGACCGAAGTGGGAATTCTGCACCGGCTGCGGCGGGAGAATCCGACGAAACGATTCTTTCCCGCCAACGATCTGGCGGTGTGCGCATTCATGAAAGTGACGACGCTGCCCAAGGTGCTGGCTTCGTTGCAGCGGATGGAGCATCGCATCACCGTGCCCGAGGAGATCGCATCGCGCGCACGTTTGGCGATCGAGCGAATGGTGTCGATCGGCGGTCAGACACCGTTGTCGCCGGTTCCGGAAGCGTCCGTCGATCCCGGCGAGTGATGAACCCGGAGGAAAAAGAGCTCGCTGCCCACGGCTTTTTCTGGGAGGAAGGGCTTCATTTCCCGCTGACGAAGAAGGAGACCACCGCGATGGTCTCGGCCGCGCTCCAGGAAGATGATACCAAGCACGACATCACTACCGCGGCGACGATTCTCTCGAATCGCAGAGCGCGCTGCCGGCTGGTGGCGAGACAAACCGGCGTGGTGTCGGGGCTGCCGCTCGCGTGCGAGGCGTTCGAGCAGCTGGATCCCGCGGTAACCATCCGCGTCGAGCGCGCCGACGGGAGTCTGATCCGGCCGGAGACACCGGTGCTGTTTCTCTCCGGCCACGCCCGCGGTCTGCTCTCGGCGGAGCGGGTAGCGCTCAACTTCGTGCAGAGATTGTCGGGAATTTCGACGATGACGGCGCGCTACGTCGCGGCGGTGGCCGGCACGGGTGCGCAGATTCTCGACACCCGGAAAACGACGCCGCTGCTGCGCCGCCTCGAGAAATATGCCGTTCGCGCCGGTGGCGGACTCAATCACCGCATGGATCTGTCGTCGGCGGTGCTGATCAAGGACAATCATCTCGCCGCCGTCGACGGCGATATCGGGCTGGCGGTAAAGCGCGCGCGATCGGTGGCGCCCGACGGAATCAAGGTCGAGGTGGAGTGCGACAATCTCGAGCAGGTGCGGGCGGCGATCGACGCCGGCGCCGACGTCGTGCTGCTCGACAACATGGGACTTCTCGATCTGCGTGAGGCAGTGAAGCTGGTGAATGGGCGCGCCGTCATCGAAGCGTCGGGCGGGGTGACCCTGGACACGGTGCGACAAATCGCCGAGACAGGAGTGAACTGGATCTCGGTCGGGGCGCTGACGCATTCGGCGCCGGCGCTGGATCTGGCGCTGGACTTCGATTGATGGCGAACGAGGTCTGCGACATCTGCGGCTCGACGAACGTCAAAGAGATCAAGTGCAAGGTGATCTGTCAGAACTGCGGGACGATTCTCAAGACCTGCGCCGATCTGGCTGCTCCTCCGTCAACCATCGAGGCCGAACGACATGGACCGTAGAGATTTCGTGAGGGTGGGCGCGATCGCCGGTGTCGCGCTGGCGGGGAAGCCGCTGGCTGCGGAAAGGCTGACACGCGCCGGCGAATTCAAACCGGAGCGCACCGCGAAACCATTCCGGATTCCGCCGTTCGAGCTCGAGGAGACGACAATTGCGGATCTCGCGGCAGCGATGGCCGCGGGTCGCATGACATCTCGCTCGATCACCCAGGCCTATCTCGATCGCATCGCCGAGCTCGACAGGAAGGGGCCGACACTCCGCCACATCATCGAGATCAATCCGGACGCGCTCTCGATCGCGGACGCGCTCGACGCGGAGCGCAAGGCCGGCAAGATTCGCGGACCGCTGCACGGCATTCCCATTGTCATCAAGGACAATCTCGACACCGCGGACCGGATGATGACGACGGCGGGCTCGCTCGCGCTCGCCGGGTCGATCGCGCTGCGTGATTCGACAGTTGCCGCCAAGCTGCGCGCGGCCGGCGCGGTGCTGCTCGGCAAGACCAATCTCAGTGAGTGGGCAAACTTCCGGTCGTCGCATTCCACCAGCGGCTGGAGCGGACGCGGCGGGCAGGCGAAGAATCCGTACGTGCTCGATCGCAATCCGTGTGGATCCAGCTCGGGCACCGGCGGCGCGGTCTCGGCGAACCTCGCCGCGCTCGGCATCGGGACGGAGACCGACGGATCGATCGTGTGCCCGTCGTCGGCGAACGGACTGGTGGGAATCAAACCCACCGTCGGGTTGGTCAGTCGGGCGGGAATCATTCCCATCTCGCACAGTCAGGACACCGCCGGCCCGATGGCGCGCACGGTGCGTGATGCCGCGATCCTGCTCGGTGCGATCGCCGGCGCCGACGCGCGCGACACGGCGACTACGTCGAGCGCTGGCAAAGTCGAAGCCGACTACACGCGATTCCTCGACGCAAACGGCCTGCGCGGCGCGCGAATCGGCGTCGCGCGCAAGTACCTCGGCTTCAGCGATGCTGTCGATGCGCTGATGACCGACGCCATTGATGCGATGAAGCGGCAGGGCGCGGTGATCGTGGATCCCGTGGAAATAGCCGCCGATCCAGAGGGCGAGTTCGACGTGCTGCTTTACGAGTTCAAGGCCGATCTCAACGCCTATCTCGCCGGGCTCGGGCCGAACGCTCCGGTGCGCACGCTGGCCGACATCATCGCGTTCAACGATGCGCACAAGGATCAGGAGATGCCGTACTTCGGCCAGGACATCATGACCAAGGCGCAGGCAAAGGGTCCGCTCACCGACAAGGCGTACATCGATGCGCTGGCGAAGAATCACAAGCGCTCCCGCGACGAAGGAATTGACGCGACGATCGCCAAGAACAAGCTCGACGCGATCATCGCACCGACCGGTGGCCCCGCGTGGCTCACCGATCTCGTCAACGGCGATCATTTCACCGGCGGCTACTCGACGATGTCCGCGGTTGCGGGATACCCGCACGTTACGGTGCCGATGGGATTCGTGCGGGAGCTGCCCGTCGGTTTGTCGATCTTCGGGACGGCGTGGAGTGAGCCCAGGCTCATTCGGCTAGCGTATGCGTACGAGCAGGCGTCGAGGAAGAGGAGGGCGCCGAGGTTTATTCCGTCGCTGGATCTCTGATACCTCGGATTCTGGGATCAGGGCGCTGACGACTGGCCGCCCTAGTCAAAAAGGTGGCAGGTGGGAGACGTGGTCAGAGGTATGGGTATCGGTTTATCCGGCGCATTCCGTAGTGGCGTGACGCAGCGAGAATGCGAGTAGAAAAACTGCTACCAGAGCATCTCTGCGCGCCTCTCCCACCTGCCACCTTTTGGTCTACAGTGGCCAGTCGTCAGCAGTTAGGTCTCAGAATCCGCAGTATTAAGGAGCCCGTAACGCATTGGTGAACTGCCGTAGGTCGGCCGCAAAATGAACGGTGCCGCGGGCGCCGGTGATGGTGAGCGTCGCGGTCGGGAGGAGCGCGTTGACGCCGGCGCAGATGGCGTAGCGGCCGCGGGACTCGTCGGCGATGCCGACGCTGATCGCGGCCGAGATATTCGTTCGGGTCCAGCTCTTTCGCGCGAAGTTGAAGACCAGAGTCGTGTCGATGACCTGGCCGAGTCCAACATCGGCGTTGATGCCCGACGTGGTATCGGTCCGCGCGGTGGTGCTATCTCGTACCGCGCCTGATGTGCTGTCGACCAGTGTGCCGGGCGTCGCCGAAATCCGAATACCATTTCCGCCCGGGCAGCCCGGTACGCGTCGTGACATTGCCTCGGAGAGTGACATCGTGCCGGGGGCAGTCGCCACGGGGCTCGGTGCCGGCGCCGGGGCTGGTTTGGGGCTGGAGCCGCAGGCGGTCAACGCTCCGAGCGCGGCGCCGGCGATCGTCAGATGGCGGATCATGGAGTCGGCGGCCTGGCGTTCTGCGCGCCGGCGCCGGCACTGGCACCGAGGAAAGCGCACTGGCTCGCCGAGGTCGGAGCGCCCGCGCCTGAGGCCGTTGGATTCGGCTGCGCTGTTTCCGCGGAGCTCCGAACGCCGAGGCGCTGCGCCAGACACTCGGCGTTGACGCGGCCGATCAATTCGACGGCGACGTACACGTTTCTATAGGTAGTGCCGGCAACGACCGGCGACGGCAGATTGTCGCGCTGAATTACGCGCAGCGTGTCACCGCCGAAGCAAAGTCGGACGCGGACGTGTGGCTGACTGGCGAAGGTGACCTGATCGGCGTGGACTCCGACGAGCAGCATCACATCGGCGGCGCCGTTGCGAGCGCCTCCAACGCCGAACGACGCTGAGTCCGCGCGTGAGCGAGTGGTGTCGGCAGCACGCGCGCTCGAATCACCGGGCCCGAGGTGCACACCGGCGCTGCTGTCATTCGCCAGGAGTGCGGCGCAAGTCTGACCGTTGGTGTCGGTGCGCGGAGCTTGCTGCGCGACGAGCGCGCGTGAAGCCGTGAAGATGCAGAATGCCCCCGACACCAGCGCCGCGTACGTTTTTGACATTTCGCGCACCGTTGCCTCGATGGTCTTGCGGGAAGGAATACAACATCCGTGCCCTGCGACTGCTTCACGCACAAAGGGCGAGCTTTTTGCAAATGCCGACACTCGAGCCGAAATGTGCCGGCTGGTTAGCCGTGATGTGTGGCGAAAACCCGTCGTCGCTCCATCTCCGAGGAATCGAGCATGCGCAACAGAACGCAGAATCTTCTCACGTCGATGACCGCGATTGCCGCACTGGTCCCGTCGATCGCGGTCGCACAAGTGCGTCCGACCACTACGGCAGCGCGAGCGCCGGGGTCAGGGCAGCCATGGCAATGCATGCCGTCGGATTCTCTGCGCGCATTCAATAGAGCGTTGCGCGCCGACAGCCTGGCGAGGCAGCGCACGTCGGGTGGGACGGTGCAGGGGGCGACCGTCACCGGCGGCACGGGACGCTCGCACGAATTCCCCGAATACGATGTCGTGCTCGACATTCCGAATCTCTGCGTCAATCGAATCTTCCTGAAAGTCGACAGTGTCACCGCGAAGCTGAATCTCCACGCGCAAGTCGCCAATCTCGTGCGCGTGGATGCAGGAGCCGACGTGCTGATCGGCAACGTCGACCTGACCATTCAGGGTGTGCGCGCGCAGGCTCTGCTCCTCGTGGATCTCGACGATGTCGTCTACATCGTCGATCAGACTCTGACCTTCGTCGACAATCACCCCGAGATCGTGCAGCAGCTCGGAAGCACGCTGCAGAACACAGTCGGCGCGGTTGGCGGACTCGTCAATCGACTGCTGCTCGGCACGGTGAACGGCGTGCAGCGGCTGATCGACACCAGCACCGGCAACATCATCGAGAAAGCAGTAGCCACCGCGGGTCAGAACGCTGCAGAGAAAGTGGTCGGCAACATCACCCAGCTGCCAGTAATCAGTCAGGCAACCGATGCCGCTGGAAACATCGTCAAGCGCGCGAAAGACGCCGCCACCAATGCGATCGTGCAATACACGCTCAGCAAGGCGGGCAAGTTGCTCACCTCGAGCATCGTTCAGGCCGCGACTCGTTAGCCCACAGGAGATTATGAAGATGCGTGCACTACTTTTGATCGCCGGACTGGGCCTGACCGTCGCAGCAGCGACCCCCACTTCCGCGCAGCAACCAACGCAGCCCACCGGCCAGCGCTACACCGGCACGACTGCGACCACGCCCAACCGCGATGTGATTCTCGAGATCCCGGAGCTATCGGTCGATTCGATCGGACTGACGGTATCGGATGTCCGCGCTCACGTCGCGCTCGATGCCAACGCGATGAACCTCGTCCAGCTCACCGCCGGCGTCGATGTCGGAATCAAGAAGGTCCAGCTCGGCGTGGTCGGCGTGCTCGCGGAAGCATACCTCTACGTCGATCTCGACAACGTGGCGAAGATCGTGAATCGGGTGGTCCAGACGCTGGATCGGAATCCGCAGATTCTGATTCAGGTGCTCAAGACAGTTGATACCGCTGTGAATTCAATAACGGGGCAGCCCGGTCAGAGTCCCCCCCGTTGAAAAAACTTTACTGAAGACGACCAGCTCGGGGCTGTCGGCGGAGCAGCCAGCGGCGCCGAGCTAGGGTTGGAATGAAAAGCAGTGCGTCGGACGGAGTGCTGTTATCAAATCCGAGCTCGGAGCTACCAGCCGCTCCGCCCACTGCTACTAGCTGGTAGTCTTCAGTGGCGCCAGTCAGCGCCCATCCTCCAGAATGGCGTCCGTCACAAAATATCCTCCCCCCTCTCGGACCGATCCCGCGACCGACCTCCTAACCTGATCGACCTCCTCCTCCTTCGCGTCGAGCATATTCCGATTCCTCCGGAACCTCTTGCCCGCTTCGACGCAGAATAAATCGCATAGCGCGATCTCGCGCTCGCACAGCTCGACCCCGCGCTCGTCGATCAGACTCTGGGTGCGCGCGATCACGCATGCCGTCGCAAAAAGATCGATCGCCATGTTCGCCAGGCGCTCCAGCACCAGCTGGCGATCGACGATCTTCTGGCGATGGCGCACGATCACTCTGTCGGTGCCCGCGCCGAGCTCGGCGACGTGCTTCTCGAAGTACTCCTTGTTGCGCTTGAGGCGATCGTGAACCTCGATGTCGAGCGTCGACGTCTGGCCAAGCCGCAATCGCACCCGCGATGTCGCGTAGCCGCCCAGTAGCCCCAGATTGCGCAGTGGCCGGCGCAACGCGGATCCAACTTCTTTCAATGCCTGCGCCGGCGCCTGCACTCCGTTGAGGGCGATGAACAATCGCAGCACTTCATTCGCGCCCTCGAAAATCCGATTGATCCGCGCATCGCGCAGGTTTCGCTCGTAAGGGTACGGCTTCACGTAGCCGCGCCCGCCCGCGAGCTGCACCATGTCGTCGGCGGCGCGCCAGACCATCTCGCTCGCAAATACTTTCGCGCACGCGGCCTCGAGCGAGAAATCGTTGTCGCCGCGGTCCACCAGCGATGCGAGAATGCCGAGCATCGCATCGGACGCGTAG
>Ga0070682_100001488_pt1 | contig 13140 bp, 12 predicted proteins | sample KBSC63LmetaG_FD_64668 | JGI IMG/M metagenome (GOLD analysis project Ga0070682, IMG submission 64668) | Corn rhizosphere microbial communities from Kellogg Biological Station, Michigan, USA - KBS C6-3L metaG | ecosystem: Host-associated > Plants > Roots > Rhizosphere | place: USA: Michigan... | reverse complement strand
TGAAGGCGAGCGCTGCGCCTCGACCTCGAACCGCAACTTCGAGGGGCGCCAGGGCAAGGGCGGCCGCACCCACCTCGTCAGCCCGAAAATGGCCGCCGCCGCGGCTGTCGAGGGCCATTTCGTCGACATCCGAGATTGGAGCTGAGAATGAGGCCGATTGATGTGATCGAGGGCAAGGTATCGGTGCTGGACCGCGCCGACGTCGACACCGACCAGATCATCCCCAAGCAGTTCCTCAAGCGCGTGGAGAGGACCGGCTTCGGCGAGTTCCTCTTCTACGACTGGCTGTGCGACGGCGAGATCGAGCTGGAGCCGAACCCGATCCTGGTGACCGGGGCCAACTTCGGCTGCGGCAGCTCCCGCGAGCACGCCCCCTGGGCGCTGGAGGACTTCGGCTTCCAGGCGATCCTCGCGCCCTCATTCGCCGACATCTTCTACTCGAACTGCACCAAGATCGGGCTGCTGCCGGCGATCCTCGACGAGGAGCACTGCAAGGCGGTCGCCGAGGCGGGGGAGGCCCGCATCGACCTCGACGACGAGACGGTCAACTGCGCCGCCGGCGTCTTCCAGTTCCAGATCGAGCACGACGTCAAGCACCGGCTGCTGAACGGCCTTGACGACATCGGGATCACGCTCGAAAACGAGGGCGCGATCGACCAGTTCGAGTCCGGCCCGGCGGCCTCGCTGGGCCCGGTCACGACCAGCCTGTAGAGGCGAGAGGAGGGCCGCGATGGCCGACCAGTTCAAGCAGCCGATGAACACCGGCGCCCGCGAGTGGGACGCCGCCACCTACGACGAGGTCTCCGACCCCCAGTTCGAATGGGGGATGGAGGTGCTGGACCGCCTCGACCTGCGCGGCGACGAGACTGTCGTCGACGCCGGCTGCGGCTCCGGCCGGGTCACCGAGCAGCTGATCGAGCTACTGCCGAACGGCCGCGTGATCGCCGTCGACGGCTCCGAGGCGATGGTCGACAAAGCAAAGGAGCGGCTCGGCGACCGCGCCGACTACCTCGTCTCCGACCTGGTCGCGCTGGAGCTGCCCGAGCCGGTCGACATGGTCTTCTCGACCGCGACCCTGCACTGGATTTCCGACCACGACGCCCTCTTCCGCCGGCTGCGCGGGGCGCTCAAGCCCGGCGGCCGCCTCGTCGCCCAGTGCGGCGGCAAAGGCAACGTCGCCGCACACACCCAGGCGATCGCCGCCGTCGCCGCCGACCCCGACTATGCCCAGCACCTGACCCAGGCCAAAGGGCTCTGGAACTTCGCCTCGCCGGAGGAGACCGAGCCGCGCCTCGTCGGCGCCGACTTCGGCGACGTCCGCTGCTGGCTGCAGACGAAGCCGGTCCAGCCCTCGCGCCCGCTCGAGTTCATCTCCACCGTCACCCTCGGCCCGCTCCTCGACCAGCTCCCTGAGGAGAAACGCCGACCGTTCGCCGAAGCGGTTCTGGCGGCAGAGCAGCAGCCGCTGGTGCTCGACTACATCCGCCTCAACATCGAGGGCGTCGCCGCCTGACTAGAGTGCCGCCTTCGTGAACGGCACCCCGCGCATAGTCGTCCTCCCGGGAGACGGGATCGGGCCCGAGATCGTCGCCGCGACCCGCGAGGTCCTCGACTCGCTCGGTGAGTTCTCCTACGACGAGCGCCTGATGGGCGGCTGCTCGATCGACGAGCACGGCACCGCCCTCACCGACGAGGTCCTCGACGCCTGCCGCAGCGCCGACGCGGTCCTGCTCGGCGCCGTCGGCGGCCCCAAATGGGACACCACCGACCCGAACGCGCCGCGCCCCGAGCAGGGGCTGCTCGGCCTGCGCAAGGGGATGGGCCTCTACGCAAACCTGCGCCCGGTCCGACCCAGCCCGGCCCTGGTCGGCGCCAGCCCGCTGCGCGAGGAGCGGATCGCCGGCACCGACCTGCTGGTCGTCCGCGAGCTCACCGGCGGCATCTACTTCGGCGACTCCGGTCGCGAGGGCGACGTCGCCCACGACACCTGCGAGTACTCGGTCGAGGAGATCGACCGGATCGCCCGCACCGCCTTCGAAGCGGCTCGCCGCCGCGCCGACGGCTCCGGCCGCAAGCCGAAGGTGACCTCGGTCGACAAGGCCAACGTGCTCGAGACCTCCCGCCTCTGGCGCGAGGTGGTCGGCAACGTCGCCGGCGACTACGCCGACGTCGAGCTCGAGCACCTGCTGGTCGACAACGCGGCGATGCAGCTCGTCTCCCGCCCCGCCGACTTCGACGTCGTCCTCGCCGAGAACCTCTTCGGCGACATTCTCAGCGACGAGGCGGCGATGCTGACCGGCTCGCTGGGGATGCTGCCCTCCGCCAGCCTCGGCGCCGAGGGGCAGCCGGGCCTCTTTGAGCCGGTCCACGGCTCCGCCCCCGACATCGCCGGCAAGGGCATCGCCAACCCGCTCGCCACCTTCCTCTCGGCGGCGATGATGCTGCGCCACGGCCTCGGCCGCGGTGAGGAGGCCGAGCGCATCGAGGCCGCCGTCGACGCCGTGCTCGAGCGCGGCCTGCGCACCGCCGACCTCGCCTCCGGGACCGTCGTCGAGCCGCCGACCAGCGAGAGCCCGTCGCCGGTGAGCGAGGTGGGGACGGAGGAGATGACCGCGGCGGTCCTGGGGGAGCTCTCCGCCTAGAACCGCCGCGGCCGCGTGCTCTAAGGAGCCGTCACCGCCCACTGTCCGTAGACCGCGTTCTGCGGTTCGGTTTTGGTGAACCCGGCGAAGAGGCCGAAGCCGAGCCGGTTGGTCGCGCCGTCGATGAATTCGAGGCCTTCGAGTTCAGCCGATTTCGAGGTGATGTAGACGCAGAGCTGACCCGGGGCCGCCTGCGGCGTCGCCGTGCCGGTGATGCCTGGGCATGAGGCCGACGTTTTGCCGACGTCGAGGACGTTCTCTTTCGGGGCCGACGGCGGGTTCTGCAGCGGGAACTGGAAGCTGACCGAGTCGAGCGAGATTTTCGGGTCGCCGCCGACCGCGAAGACGCCGCGCAGGGTCTGCCCGCTTTCGAGCTGTCCCGTTTGCAGGTTGCCGATCAGGCCTTTGTTGAGCTTCGTGAGGCTCACCGAGCCATCGGCGAGTTTCGTGCTGTTGACCGACCCATCGCCGAGCTTGGCCGAGGTCACGGCGCCGTTGTTCAGTTTGTTGGTGGTGACCGAGCCGTTCTTGATCTTGCTGGCGTTAACGGCCTGTTCGGCGATCTTTTCGGTGCTGATGATCCCCTTGCCGAGGTTGCCCGGCAGGACCGCGTTGGCGCCGAGCTTTCCCGCCGTCACCGCCTTCGGGCCGATCTTCCCTGAGGTCACGGCCTTGTTGTGCAGTGCCTTCGACGTCACGGCGCCTGGCTTCAACTGCTGCGGGCCGACGCTCTTCTTCGGCAGGCCGGCGGCGACGGCGGCGCCGCCGAGCGCCACGAAGAGGGCGATCGTCGCGATCACGTTCGCATAGTTCAACTGGGGACGGGGAATGCGCATCTTTTGGTCTCCTTGTTTCGGTTCTGGGCCACCATTCGCGATATCTGCCCTGAAGCCCTTCGATTCATCGGGCATACTTCCCCAACATGGATCCGGTCGAGTTGATTTGGAAAAACGGCGAGCTCGTCCCCTGGGAGGAGGCGCAAACCCACGTGCTGAGCCACGGGCTCCACTATGGGACCGGCGTCTTCGAGGGGATCCGCTGCTACGCGACCCCGCGCGGGCCGGCGATCTTCCGCCATCTCGACCACCTCGACCGGCTCGAGAAGTCGGCCGAGCTCTACTACCTGGAGATCCCCTACTCGGCCGAGGAAATCCGCCAGGCGACGCACGAGCTGCTGCGCCGCAACAACCTCGATTCCGCCTACATCCGGCCGCTCGCCTACCGCGGCTACGGCAGCCTCGGCCTCTACGCCAAAGACGCGCCGGTCGACGTGATCATCGCCGCCTTCCCGTGGGGCGCCTACCTCGGCGAGGAGAGCAAAAACGGCGGCATCCGCGCCAAGGTCTCGAGCTGGCGCCGGATCAGCCCCGCCGGCTCGATCCCGCACGCCAAGGCCTCGGGCTCCTACCTCAACTCGATCCTCGCCAAGACCGAGTCGCACAACGCCGGCTACGACGAGGCGATCCTGCTCGACGAGCGCGGCTTCGTCTGCGAGGGCTCCGGCGAGAACATCTTCGTCGTCCGCGACGGCCAGATCCTCACCCCGCCGCACGTCGCCTCGATCCTCGACGGGATCAACCGCAAGTCGGTGATCCAGATCGCCCGCGACCTCGGCTACACCGTGGTCGAGCGCGACATCGCCCGCGCCGAGCTCTACCTGGCCGAGGAGGTCTTCCTCACCGGGACCGCGGCCGAGCTGGTGCCGGTTCGCGAGATCGACGACCACCCGCTCGGCGGACCGGGCGAGATCACCCGTCACGTCCAAGGCAAATTCGAGGACGCCCTCTGCGGCAAGGCGGAGGAGTACCTGGAGTGGCTCGACTTCGTCGGCACCCCTGAGGGCTCCGATTCGGATTCCGAGTCGATCGGGCGAATTACCCCCGCCGCATAAGCGGCCAGCGCGGCACGCCCGCGCACACGGGCCTCGGCCCCCCGATCTTCTTCGATTCGAAAGGCAGTAACGATGGAACAGGTAAAGCTCTACGACACCACCTTGCGCGACGGGATGGGCGGTCGCGGCATGTCGCTCTCCGTCGGCGAGAAGCTCAAGGTCGCCCAGGCCCTCGACGCCCTCGGCGTTCACTTCATCGAGGCCGGCTTCCCGAGCAGCAACCCGAAGGAAGCCGAGCTCTTCGAGCGGCTCGCCGAGGTCGAGCTGGAGAACGCGACGATCGCCGCCTTCGGCATGACCCGCCGGCGCGACCGAGCTGCCGCAGAGGACGAGGCTCTGGTGGTGCTGACCTCGTCCTTCGCACCCGCGGTCTGCCTGGTCGGCAAGAGCTCGCCGCTTCATGTCGAGAAGGTGATCCGCGTCAGCCGCGAGGAGAACCTGGCGATGATCGCCGACTCGATCGCCTTCTGCCGCGAGCAGGGCAAGCGGGCGATCTTCGACGCCGAGCACTTCTTCGACGGCTACCGCGAAGACAGCGCCTACGCGATGGAGTGCGTGGCGGCGGCCGCCGGCGCCGGGGCCGAGAACGTCACCCTCTGCGACACCAACGGCGGCAGCCTGCCGAGCTTCGTCGCCGAGGCCACCGCAGCCGTCGTCGCCGCTGTCGACCCGGCGGTCGAGATCGGGATCCACACCCACGACGATTCGGGCTGCGGGGTGGCCAACTCGCTGGCGGCGGTGGAAGCCGGGGCGCGCCTGGTGCAGGGCTGCGTCAACGGCTACGGCGAGCGCTGCGGCAACGCCAACCTCGCCTCGATCCTGCCGGCGCTGCAGCTGAAGATGGGCTATGCGGTGGTCACGCCCGAGCAGCTGGCGAGCCTGACGTCGACCGCGCACTACCTCGACGAGGTCTGCAACCTCGCCTCGGACCCGGACCGGCCCTACGTCGGGCGCAACGCCTTCGCCCACAAGGCGGGCATGCACGCCGCCGGCGTGGCCGCCGATGCGAGCACCTTCGAGCACCTCGACCCGGCCGCGGTCGGCAACGAGCGCGACATCGTCGCCTCCGAGCTGGCCGGCAAGGCGACCGTGCGCAGCCAGGCAGAGCACGCCGGCATCGAGCTCGACGACGAGGCGGCGACCCGGGCGGTGCAGCGGCTGAAGGAGCAGGAGCACCGCGGCTACCACTACGAGGCGGCGCCCGCCTCCTTCGAGCTGCTGCTGCGGCGCGAGGCCGGCACCTACCAGCCGCTGTTCAAGCTCGAAAGCTTCCGCGTCGTGGTCGAAAAGCACGAAGACGGCGAGGTGACGACGGAGGCGACGATCAAAGTCGAGGTCGACGGCAAGCGCTACTTCCAGGCCGCCGAGGGCAACGGCCCGGTCAATGCCCTCGACAAGGCGCTGCGGTCGGCGATCGCCGACCGCTACCCGCACCTGGCCGAGATCGAACTGACCAACTACAAGGTCCGCATCCTCGACGAAGCCCACGGCACCGGCGCGGTCACCCGCGTCCTGCTCGACTCCGCCGACGGCGGGCGCGAGTGGGGGACCACCGGCGTCTCCGAGAACATCATCGAGGCCTCCTGGCAGGCGTTGGTCGACTCGCTGGAGTACGCCTTCCAGTGAGTCTCGACGACCAACAGAACCGTCAACAGATTCCCCTCGCTCAGCCGGACATCGGCCCGCACGAGGAGGAGCTGGTGCTCGAGGTTCTGCGCTCCGGCCGGCTCTCGCTGGGGCCGATGGGGGAGCGCTTCGAGCGCGAGTTCGCCGCCTGGCTCGGGGTCTCCGACGCGGTGATGATCTCCAGCGGTACCACCGCGCTCCACCTGGGCGTGCGGATGCTGGGCTGGGGAGGGGGCGACGAGGTGGTGACCAGCCCGTTCAGCTTCGTCGCCTCCGCCAACTGCCTGCTCTACGAGCGCGCGCGGCCGGTCTTCGTCGACGTCGAGGAGGAGACGCTGGACATCGATCCGGCCGCGGCCGCCGAGGCGGTGGGGGAGAAGACGGTCGGCCTGCTCCCGGTCCACATCTTCGGCTACCCGGCGGCGATGCCCGAGCTGGAGGCGCTGGCCGAGCGCCACGGCCTCGGCGTCCTCGAGGACGCCTGCGAGGCGCTCGGCGCGGTCGATTCCGAGGGGCGCAGGGTCGGCGCCCGCGGCAATCTCGCCACCTTCGCCTTCTACGCCAACAAGCAGATGACGACGGGGGAGGGGGGCATGATCGTCCCCCGCGACGCCGCCGAGGCCGCGCGGCTGCGCTCGGAGCGCAACCAGGGCCGCGCCGTCGACATGGGCTGGCTCGACCACGACCGCCTCGGCTTCAACTACCGCCTCTCCGACCTCGCCGCCGCCCTCGGCGTCGCCCAGATCGAGAAGCTCGACTCGCTGCTGGAGCGGCGTGCGGCGGTCGCGCGGATGTACGAGGAGCGCCTCGCCGGCATCGAGGGCCTGCGTGCGCCGATCCCCGGCCGCGGCAACGAGGTGCGGAGCTGGTTCGTCTACGCCGTCCGCCTGCCGCAGGGCAGCGACCGCGACGCGACGATCGCCCGCCTCGCCGAGCGCGGCGTCGCCGCCAAGGCCTACCTGCCCTGCATCCACCTCTTCCCGCACCTGCGCGAGCTCGGCTACCGCGAGGGCCAGTTCCCGGTCGCCGAAGCCGCCTCGCGCGACTCGCTGGCGCTGCCGTTCTTCCCGCAGATGAGCGAGGCGCAGGTGGACCGCGTCTGCCAGGAGCTCGCCGCGGCCCTCGGGCGGGGCTGAGGCCCGGCATAATCGCCCGCCCCATGTCTCGCTTCCGCAAGGACCCCGACCCACGCTTCTGGCGGCTCAACCGCTCGCTGGACTTCGACTTCTGGCTGGCGCCCTATGACATCGACCAGTCGAAGGCGCACGCCCGCGGCCTTTGCGAAATTGGCGTCCTCACCGAAGACGAGCTGGCGCAGATCGACAATGGCCTCGACCGTGTCCGCGCCCGGATGGCCGAGCACGGCTTCGAGTTCGAGCCCGCCGACGAGGACATCCACATGGCGATCGAGCGCCTGCTCGGCGAGGAGATCGGCCCGCTCGCCGGAAAGCTCCACACCGGCCGCTCGCGCAACGACCAGGTCGCCACCGACGTGGCGATGGTCGTCCAGGCCCACTCGCTGCGGGCGATCGAGCTCTGCGGCGCCGCGATGCAGCGCCTGCTGGGCCTGGCCGAGTCCCACGCCGACTGGACGATGCCCGGCTATACCCACCTGCAGCGTGCTCAGCCCGTCTACCTCGGCCACCACCTGCTCGCCTACTTCTGGATGCTCGCCCGCGACGTCCTGCGCTTCCAGTTCGCCCTCGACAGCGCCTCGGTGATGCCGCTCGGCTCCGGCGCCCTGGCCGGCGTCAACTGGGAGATCGACCGCGAGTCGGTTGCCGCCGACCTCGGCTTCGCCCACATCAGCCACAACTCGATCGACGGCTCCTCCAACCGCGACTTCGTCCTCGACTACCTCAGCGCCGCCTCCGCCTGCGCGATGCACCTCTCGCGCCTCGGCTCGGAAATCGTCATCTGGTCGAGCAGCGAGTTCGGCTTCTGCGAGCTCGACGAGTCCTTCTCCTCGGGCTCCTCGATCATGCCGCAGAAGAAGAACCCCGACTCGGCCGAGCTGCTGCGGGCGAAGAGCCCGCGCGTCGTCGCCTCCTACCAGACCCTGCTCGGGGTGATGCACGCGCTGCCGCTCACCTACGGCAAGGACATGCAGGAGGACAAGGAGCCGCTCTTCGACGCGATCGACACGGTCGAGGCCTGCCTCGACGCCACCGCCGGGATGCTCGACGGGATCGAGTTCGACCGCGGGCGGATGGAGGAGGCCTCCGGCGACGAGATGCTGGCGGCGACCGAGGTCGCCGACCTGCTGGTCCGCCGCGGCGTCCCCTTCCGCGAGGCACACGGAATCGTCGGCGGCCTCGTCCGCGACGCGGTCGAGCGCGGCAAATCGCTCTCCGAGCTGACCCCGGAGGAGCTGCGCGAGCGCTCCGAGCATCTCGACGACTCCTACTACGAGGTGCTGCAGCGGAGCAGCTGGCTGGAGTCGAAGCGGATCGCCGGCGGCACCGGCTCGGCGCCCTTGGCCAGGCAGATGGAGGAGGCGCGGCAGACGCTCGCCGCCGTCCAGACGCGGGTCAAAGAGGAGCGTTCCTGACGGACACCCCCGCCGATCGCCTGCAGCGCGGCTTTTTTGACCGCTCGGTCCACGACGTCGCCCGCCACCTGATCGGATGCACGCTGCTCTACGAAGGCTGCGGCGGCGTCATCGTCGAGACCGAGAGCTATGAAGCTGACGACCCGGCCTGCCACGCGTACGTCGGCCTGACCGAGCGCACCAAGGTCCTCTTCGGGCCGCCGGGCTACGCCTACGTCTACCTCTCCTACGGGATTCACAGCCTGCTGAACGCGGTCGCCGAACCCGAGGGTGAAGCGGCCGCGGTCCTGATCCGCGCCCTGGAACCGACCCACCAGATCGAGCAGATGCGCAAGCGCCGCCATGTCAAGTCCGACCTCGACCTCTGCTCCGGCCCCGGCAAGCTGACCGAGGCGCTGGGAATCGACCTCAGCGACAACGAACGCGACCTCTGCAGCGACCCGTTCCTGCTGTCCCAGCCGCAGGGTGAGCAGCCCGAGATCGTCACCGGTCCCCGCATCGGCATCACCAAAGCCGTCGACCTGCCCTGGCGCTTCTGCGCCGCCGGCAACCGCAACGTCTCGAAGCCCTGGCCTAGCCGGCGGTGACGCCGCCGCCCCCGCCTGAGGGGGCGACTTCTTCGGGTGCCGCTTCCGGAGCGGCTTCGGGCGTCGCTTCTTCAGGCGCGGGGGCTTCTTCGGGGGCCGGTTCGACTTCGCCGCCGCCTTCTTCCGGTTCGACCGGGGCTTCGTATTCGCCTTCGGTGCTTTCCGGCGCTTCGTATTCGTATTCGCCCGCTTCGCCGGGTTCGAATTCTTCGCCGGCTTCCTTGGCCGCCTTGCGCGCCGCCGCTTCGGCCGCGTGTTCGGCTTTGATGCTCTGCCAGGCGGAGATCACGCTGGCCCAGATCAGAGCCGGGAAGGTGCCGCCCATCACCGGGCCGCCGTTATAGAGGGTGGTCATCGGCGTCGTCGTGTCGGGGTAGCCGACCCAGACGCAGGCGGTGACTTCGTCCTGGATGCCGCCGCAGAACCAGGCGTCGCCGTTTTCCTCGGTCGTCCCGGTCTTGCCCCACTGGCCTTCGGCCCCAATCTGGGCGTTGGTCCCGGTGCCGCCGGAGACGACGGTTTCGAGGATGCCCTTCGCTTCTTCGATCTTTTCCTGGTCGAAGACCTGGTGGTGGATCGAGTCGTTGTCGCCGCCCTTGATCACCCCGCCGTCCTTATTCGTCACTTCGGTGTAGGAGACAGGGCTGTCGCCCGGCCGCGGCGCCAGGGTGCCGCTGATGCGGTCGCCATTGTTGCCGATCGTGCTGTAGGCGTAGGCCCAGCCGAGCGGGCTGACGCCTTCCTTGAGGCCGCCAAGCACCATCGCCGGGTTGGTCGAGATCGAGTCGTCGTAGCCGGCCTTGTGGATCGTCGCGGCGATCGAGCTGGTGCGGTCGTGGACCGTCTTTCCCTTCAGCCCTTCGAGCCCGAGCTGGGCGTAGATCGAGTTGTCCGAGTAGGTCGTCGCGCAGATGATCGAGCAGGACCCGAGGTAGGAGTCCTCGTCGTTGTGGACGATGAAGGTTTCCTGGCCGTGTTTGCCGAAGGGGATTTCCTGGGGGGCCGATTCGTAGACGGTTTCCGGCGAGATCCCCTCTTCCAGAGCGGTGATCAGGGTGAACGGCTTGATCGAGGAGCCGGGCTGGCGCCGCCCCTGGGTCGCCAGGTTGAACGGCTTGGTCTGGAAGTCGGGGCCGCCGACCATCGCCTTGATCCCGGCGTTGTGGTTGTCGATCACCACCACCGAGGCCGTCGCCGGCGAGTAGCCGAGGTAGCTGTTGACCGCTTCTTCGGCCTTTTCCTGCAGCTGCAGGTCGAGCGTCGACTTGACTTTGAGGCCGCCGAAGAAGGCCTTGGAGGCGCCGTAGCGTTCGACCAGCTGCTGGCGCAGGTAGGCGGTGAAGTAGGGGGCCTTGGAGTCGAGCGTCGGCGGTTCGATGCTGCTCGGGGCGGGCAGCGCCTTCTGCTGTCCTTCGATCATCTGCTCTTCGGAGATGTAGCCCTGTTCGGCCATCTTTTCGAGGATCATGTTGCGCCGTTCCAGCGAGTTTTCGGGATAGACCTTGGGGTCGTAGGCCGAGGGCGAGGAGATGACCCCCGCCAGCGTTGCCGCCTCCCAGGGCTCGAGCACCGAGGCGCAGGGTTCGGTCGGGGTGCCGCAGCCGGGGTGGGCGGCGCCGAAGTAGGTGCGGGCGGCCGCCTCGATGCCGTAGGCGCCCTCGCCGAAGTAGATCGTGTTCAAGTACTCGGTGAGGATCTTGTCCTTGCTCCAGTGGCGCTCGAGCCGGTAGGCGAGCGCCGCCTCGCGGAACTTCTCCAGGACCGTGCGGCTGCCTTCGGCTTCGAGCGCGTTCTTGACGAACTGCTCGGTGATCGTCGAGGCGCCCTGGGCAGCACTCTGGCTGAGGATGTCCCTGACGAGGGCGCGGCCGATGCCCTTGAAGTCGACGCCGCTGTGTTCGTAGAAGCGAGCGTCCTCGATCGAGACCACCGCGTTCTTGATGTTGGGGGAGATCTGCGAGGAGTTGAGGAGGATTTTGTTCTGGTCGCTGGTCAGCGTCCCGATCGGTTCCCCGTTGTCGTCGTAGACCTCGCTGTTTTTCGAGGCCTTGTACTCGGCGAAGTTGTAGATCGCTGGCAGATCCTGCGAGACCGCGGCCATCATCCCGAAGACCATCGAGACCACGGCGAGCACGCCGAGACCGAGCAGAACGAAGAGGATGCGCAGCTTCTTCAGCCGCGGTTTCTTTTTCTCAACCATCAAGTGGGAGGGCACGACAATAAAAAGGCTCGACGTCCTCACGGCCCGCCGAGCGAAGGCGGCAGTCTAGCATTGCGCCCTTGTCTGATCTGACGCTAAACGCGGTCGACGTGCTGCCCGAGGGGCGGCTCGCCGAGCAACTGGAAGGCGGCAAGCCGCTGCGGGTAAAGCTCGGGATCGACCCGACCACGGCCGACATCCACCTCGGCCACACGGTCGTGCTCGAGAAGCTGGCCGAGTTCCAGCGGGCGGGCCACACCGTGGTCCTGATCATCGGCGACTTCACGGCGCAGGTGGGGGACCCGAGCGGCCGCTCCGCCACCCGGCCCGTCCCCACGGCGGCGGAGATCGAGGAGAACGCCGCCACCTACCAGGAGCAGGCCTTCAAGATCCTCGACCGCGAGCGGACCGAGGTGCGCCGCAACAGCGAGTGGCTGCGGATGGAGCCGGAGGCGCTGCTGGGGCTGCTGGCGCAGACGACCGTGGCACGGCTGCTGGAGCGCGACGACTTCCAGAAGCGGATGGCAGAGAACCGCCCGATCGCGGCGCTGGAGCTGCTCTACCCGCTGCTGCAGGGCTACGACTCGGTCGCGGTCGAGGCCGACGTCGAGCTCGGCGGCACCGACCAGAAATTCAACCTGCTGTTCGGCCGCGACATCCAGGGCGCCTACGGGCAGCCGCCGCAGTCGATCATGACCCTGCCGATCCTGGTCGGGACCGATGGCGTCCAGAAGATGAGCAAGTCGCTCGGCAACTACGTCGGCGTCACCGACCCGCCGGAGGAGATGTTCGGGAAGCTGATGAGCATCCCCGACGAGGCGATGGACGAGTACTACCGGCTGCTGCTGGGGACGGAGCGGCCTGAGAAGCCGCCGAACGAGGCGAAGCGTGAGCTGGGGCGGCGGATCGTCGAGCGCTTCCACGGCGAGGGCGCCGGCGCGGCGGCCGAGGAGCACTTCAACCGCGTCTTCGTCCAGCGCGCGGCGCCGGAGGAGATGCCGGAGGTCGACCTGGGCGAGTACCGGGCCGACGGCAACGGCCTCGTCCACCTGCCGCGCCTGATCGCCGGCGCTTTCGGCGTCAGCAGCAGCGAGGGCAGGCGCCTGATCCAGCAGGGGGGAGTGAAGCTCGACGGCGAGCCGCTGCCCGCGGAGCCCCTCGATCTCGAGGCTGATAGCCTCGCCGGGCGCGTGCTGCAGGTGGGCAAGCGACGCTTCTGTCGTTTGAGGGCCACCCCCTAGACAAACCCCCCTGCGCAGTGCTATATTTTTCGGTCCTTCTTGGGGTCGCCTCCGGCGGCCCCGAGCGCTGAGAGCGGCGAGACCCGTCGCGGAGGCGCAGTGGTCTTTGAAAACTGAGCAGCGTGCACTCCGCGGACCCGAGCAACTGGTCTGCGGATGTTTGAGTCCGACCCATCCGGTGCGCCAGCGTGCCGGATGGTCTTGATTTACCTCGTCATGTCGGTCGCCGTATTTGTGTACTCGGCGGCCAACTGAGATATGACAGGCTCTCTGTAGAAGTACATTTCACGGAGAGTTTGATCCTGGCTCAGGACGAACGCTGGCGGCGTGCTTAACACATGCAAGTGGTGCGACGAACCAGGGCTTGCCCTGGGGCAAAGCCGCGAACGGGTGAGTAACACG